>Ga0256404_1000325_pt1 | contig 123456 bp, 101 predicted proteins | sample RumenRJG_01DNA_FD_185990 | JGI IMG/M metagenome (GOLD analysis project Ga0256404, IMG submission 185990) | Bovine rumen microbial communities from Lethbridge, Alberta, Canada - RJG_01 | ecosystem: Host-associated > Mammals > Digestive system > Stomach > Rumen | place: Canada: Alberta... | reverse complement strand
CTGTCCCCATGAATAGATTCCCTTTCCTGTCGGCCTTTTCCTCCTTTCAACAACAAAGGTAGGAAATTGGCCGGGATTAAGCAAATTCTTCACCGATATTCTATATCGAGCGCAAAATTAGAGTCCCTGTGATCCATTTGCGCAAATCTTTGTACTTTTGTAGCCAATGAATAAACAAATGAGCAGCAAGAAGTCGATACGATTCTATAAGGACCACGAGGTCAGGGCTGTGTGGGATGAAGAAAAGTCCACATGGTGGTTCTCTATTGTGGATATCGTTGGGGCTATTACCGATAGTCCTAATCCTCGTAAATATTGGGGTGTGCTGAAGACCCGCCTCAAGAAAGCTGGGAACGAGTTGACTACACGTTGTAGTCAACTGAAAATGACTGCTGCTGATGGTAAACGATATGCTACTGACTGCTTTTCACAAGACGACATCATTCAATTGGTGAGAGTCATTCCGAGCAAAAAGACAGAAGACTTTCTCGACTGGTTCATCTATAGTGACAACACCATAGACGGCCAGAGCAAGAAGAAAGCTTATACGCTCATGGAGAGCGGGCTGCTTGACACTCTGAAGCCAGGCACAGTGAAGTGTCTGCAACAGATTCATGCCTTTATCTTCGGTGGCCTTTACGATTTTGCAGGAAAGATACGCACGAAAACAATTGCCAAGGGTGACACGCTTTTCTGTTTGGCCGAACATCTGCATAACTATTTGCAAATTGTTGAGAAGATGCCAGAAAGCAATTTTGAAGAGATTATAGACAAATATGTAGAGATGAACGCTGCCCATCCGTTTATGGAAGGAAACGGACGCTCGACCCGTATCTGGCTCGACCTCATACTTAAAAAGCGTCTTGGACTCTGTATTGACTGGAGCAAGATTGGCAAGCATGACTATCTGAACGCAATGATAGAAAGCAAGACGAATAGCACAAGAATACGCGAGTTGATTCGTTTGGCTCTTACTGACAAGATTGACGACCGCGAGACCTTTATGAAGGGAATTGACTATTCATATTATTACGAACAAAACGATTAAGAGAGAGCAAAGCCAAACTCGTTTGAGCTTTGCCGAACGAGAGTCTTGTCGAATGATAATTCAACAAGAGGATTAATAATACAAGGTTCACAGGGGGACTTTCCTTCGTCACATTAAAAGATTAAACATTGAATTGCGGGAGTGAAACAGCACCTGTCCCAGTGTTCCACGGCGATGGTGACGACCCGATTATCATCAACTCGGGGTTCCGAAGTCCAGAAGTGAACAAGGCGGTGGGTGGTGTGCCTACCTCGAACCACCTGACGGGAATTCTCAAATGTTTGTAAATAATTTTGTTAATACGCTCGTTATCGCCTTGTTTCGCTTTCTGTAGGTACTATTAAGGAAAACAATTGCTACCATTAATGCGCGCAATTTTTAGATTTAAATCTCGCAATTTTTACCCTTAAAGACCGCCTGTCCGCTATTTCAATTTGACACTACAAATGTAATAATCTTTCATTGCGGTTTACGAATATTTTAGGAAGAATTTTTTTTATAGACACGCGGTCATTTGGTCATTTGTCATTTGGTCAAAATCGAAAACGGATGCTGTCAAAACTGCCACTATAATATAAATATTTATATTTATATTATAGTGAGCAAATAACCGCGTTCCCGAAGTTGAAAATGACCAAAATGACCTTGACCAAATGACCACAGGAGTGCACAGCGGAACCGACCCTATTGTGCACTTTTATCAAAAAATGAGTAAAAAAGGGTGATTTAGCTTGTATATCAAAAAAATGTTGTATATTTGCAACATCATTACTACGAATCTAAATAAAGAAATGAATATGAAGACTAAAATCTGTAATTACCTGTTTTCCGCAATCCTAATGATGGGGATTGCGACGATAATGACAGGCTGTGCTAAAGAAGACATAGCCAGCAATGATAACGGCGGCGGTACTAATCCTACCGATATGAAGGTGGACGAGTTGAATGTCAAGGTGACAGCTGATGTTCCGACAGCGGTGCTAAGTTCCTTTGACGCGAAGTCTATGGGTGGCGCGCTGGTGCGTCGTCTGTCTAAGACTACGAGCAGCCTTGATGCTGACACGAAGATGGTTCTGATTAAGGGTGAAGACATCCTGAACAGACCAATTACTGAGTGGTTTGAGGTGGCAAAGATATACCTGCGCGGCGGATATATAGCCGTGGAGAAACCCCACAATGCCCACTTGGTGAACGTGATGGAGCAGCTGTCGGCAAAGCTGGCGCAGGCTACTCACGCCATTCTGACCGAGGACGACGGCAGCGGCATCATCATTAACTATAACCCGTCCAACAGTCAGTCTGCCAATGCTGTCAATGCCGAGGCTGAGCGCTTCAAGGCTCGCATTGCCAACATCCAAGCTAAGTCTGGCCACCGTACTGCTGGCGACGAACAGCAGCCCGTTGCCGAGATGGTCATTTTCTCTCGTAAGGGTTATTACCATTGTGCTCCCCACCAGTATTCTACCAGCTACGGAATGATTCAGGATGAAAACGGCAGTAGAAAGATAGACGGAAGCAGCGCTTTCACCAATGAATACAGCTCCTACGCCAGCGGTTTGAAAGCTGATGGCGCCGCAGAGTGGATTAACACCAAGGAGCAGTCGCTCGCAAGCAATGGAATAAACCACAGAGCCAATGGAACCGATGCCATCAACGACCTGATGAGTGCCAGCGAGGAATACACCTACCAGGCAGACCTTTCAGCAAGGGGTTGGAAAAATGAAGATGATTTTGATATGGGAGGCCCAAGAAAAAAACCTGGTGCCTACAAGCAGATATACCGGATATGGGGCGCACACAATATGGATACTAATAAGGATTATTATCTTGTGCAACAACACATCACAGCATCCATTGGCGGAAAGCAAGAAGGGGATGCACGTTTTGACCCTAACAAAACTATGTATCAAGGTCCTTACGAAGCAAACAAGTGGTTTGGTGATGAAATGGTGTCGTATAATGTAATATTCGGTGAAGATCCAAAAACCGACCAGGGTAAGGAATATGGTAAAGATATATTTATTATGCAATACTGGTATGGTGCATGGTTTGATTCTGGTGATTACTCTATGAACCTGACAGGAAAAGGTGAGCCTAAGTTGGAAGAAGCCGTTCCCCTGACCGATAACAACGATGCCAGCGCTACAGTGACTGTGGGTGAGTATAAGGAGGAGACGACCAACATCGGAGGCTCTATGTCAGCAGTGTTCACAACGAAAGATGCAGGCATAAGACCAGGTGTCAACTATTCGCACGGATATACCAACGGCACTCTATACACGATGGGCTATACCTCGAATGCCAAAGAGCTGAAGGTGCAGAAGAACACAGAGGGTTCGAAGGTGACCTGGAACTATGCTTGTGGTACGAATATGGTGTCGGGCAAAGAAAAAAAACATCCATTTGCTCCTGATGCGCTGACAGGCGATGTGGACATGATGAATCAGGCATGTTGGTCGGTAGCCAATCCTGAAGGGGCTTATACGCTGAACATAGAAGATAACCATGGTATGGCTTTTTTGCTTTGCAGTGGAAGTTTCGATAGTAAATTCATACTTAAAGACTGCTCAACAGATGGAACGACATCCTACACCCTTGCTACTCCTAATCGTTCTTCGCAGACATGGTACATGGATGTGGACTTCCCAGAATTGGGACAGGATGGCTACAAAGGTGTGAAAGACGAGCTGACCGATGCCCTGAAGACGCAGTTCCCAAACATATATCAGCCTACCATCGTGCTTGCCGACCAGACGCCAAAGAGCGAGAACACCATCCAGAACCTGGTGGATATGTCGAAGAAATTGCTCAACGACCCCAACGCCCTGCAGACGCTGAGGGGCTATGCCTTGGACAGAGGCGTATCGCAGTTCACCATCAAGTGGTACTGCACCGATGGCAATCACGCAGAGCCCTACACGATGACTATCACGGCGAAGTAGTAAATCATATTTTAAACTAAAAAGTACATGGAGACAGGTACCTCTTGGAGACAGGTATCTGTCCCCACTGTTTGGTTCCAATGTTTTGGTAAAATCAAAAATACAGAATGAGAATTATCAAATAAACAGATTAAAACATCTCAAAAACACCGAATGAAATACCTCAAAAAACAAGATTTCCTTGCGTAATCCAAATACATTAACTTTTGATGTCCTTCTTCTGCAAGGAAAAGATTTTCAACTTTTCTTGCATTTTTCAGGAATAATGCTTATATTTGCAGCATCTATTGCTAAGAACCTAAAAAATAAAATAAACATGAAGACTAAAAACCGTAGTTATTTTCTTTCCGCAATCCTGATAGGTATTGTGATGATGCTGACAGCCTGTGCTGTAGAGCGTGATAATGCAGCGTGGAACAATCCGCTGGGTGATAAAATCTATGGACTGTGGTATGCCGACTATCAGGCATCGGGCACCGCAGGCAGCGACAACACCCCATACAGCCGCGTGCTGCAGGCGGTGAAGTTCAATCCCGACGGCACGGGTACGTGGTGGCGCGCCTTCTTCACAGCCGACGATGCCAGTAAGCCCCTCGAAGTAGATGGTGGCCGCTATGCCGTCAGCGGAACCTTCGACTATACCGTCGCTGCCGACGGCACCATCACCGCCAAGCGCAGGGGCGAGAAGTTGTTGGGCGACCATCCCATGACCCTCACCTTCCACTATCAGGACGGCGTCATCACCACTGAGGACGGCGGAGCCACCCAGACTCTGGCCGTAGCCCCCAAGGACTACGACAACGTGCTGCTCGCACTGGAGCACTCGATGATGGGCGCTGAAATGGTAGATTTTAACATCAACGACGGCGAGATAACCGCCCAGAACTGGCGCCAAACGGAAGGCATCTATATCTATGACGGCAAGGGCACCGAGGTAAAGGACAAGGAAGGTCGCACGGGCTACACGCTGGTTGCGCTACCTTGGTACGAGGGCACGAAGCTGGTCAACCTGCCCAATGACTTCTGCGATGACATAACGCCTGACAATGGATGGGAATGGGTAGCTAATTTTTGCGGCAACCGTAGCATACAGAACAACAACTTCTTCGCCGTGTATAATAAATATACGGGCATATTGCGCTTCTTCTATTATCTGCCAGAGGGATACTCTACGGGTAATGACCATGTGTGGCAGGTGTCTATGACCGATAACCTCGCTACTCGAACCACCATCCCATACGGCGTGCCCTATGATCGCACGTTGAAGGACAAGGGTGCTATCAACCAGGTGGGAAGTGACACTTTTATGGACTATGTCACTCCCTGGACCGACTATAAGAGCGACGATGGTCTAATAGTGCCCAACGCTGGTTGGTGGGCGTTCGACGTTGACTTGTCGATGACGCGCCCCGAGACGTTTTCCGACGACAACAATATCAAGTTGCAGATGCGTTCATGGGACACCAGCCATACCACGCTCTACAGCACCATGCAGGCCAGTATCGACGGCGAGATGAAGGGAACCTTTGAAGGCAGAGCACCCTTCATGGCAAGCTCGTCGAAAGGACTCTTCGGCAGGGTTGGTGACTTCATCAAGCTGAGCACCAAGGTGAAGGATGTTTATACGAACCTTACCTCGGGCAACGTCGTCGGTGCCTTTAAGGGCGGTGTCGATCTCGCCAAAAACGGCTCCAGCCTCGCTTCGAGCAAGACCAAGGCCAGTGGTGGAGAAACCATCGTGGACGGCTCATACCAGGGCACTATCAACCTGATGATGAACGGAACCATCAACACCGATGGCGTCATCAAAGGCTCTGCGCCGACTGTCGGCATCACCTCGCCAACGCTATACCTCAAGGACTTCGATACCAAGAACTCCCACCTCGGCCAAGGCGTATGGAACCTGAAGAAGACCCCTGTGATGTATAGAACAAATTACCTCCGTTGGGATAAAGCGGATTCTTTTTTGCTGCATACTGATTACACTAAGGATGATAATAGTAATTATTATGTTTTTGCTCAATACTATTTCTTCGACCCGAGTAGTATCGAAGTAGAACTGAATCCCAACGTATTCCCCGATGACCAGATAGAGTGGATGCAGGTAGATGCGATCTGCGGCGTCAGAAAAAGTATGCTGTTTACTGGAACCGACCCTTACTTGAAGGCTTTAGATATAAAAACTACTAAAATGGATATGCAATATGTTATAAGAGGGTACGATCGTGGTGTCTTTTATGATTATACAGATTTCTATTATCGTGAGGAAGGTGAGTTGAAAAAACATATGGGGTATCCATATGTCTATGGTTATTCTGACAAAGACGCAGACCAAGTAGATTGTGTCTATAAAAAAGGAAAACAGTATGACTTTTACATCACATGGCTTTTAGGGCGCGGAGCTGATAACTACGCTATAGAACCGGCATTCATAGTAACCAAGAATGATAATGATGCAGGAGTAAAGGATAAGGTCTTTAAGACACCAGCCTATGAAGTCAGTGTAAATCTAACCATCAAGTTGAAAGGCGTGGAAGCCCCTTTCGTTTTCAGTCGTATCTATTTGCCCGAGATAAAGAATCTTGATATCAAACAAATGGGCAGCATAGTTGAGAATGCGGAAAAGAAAACGAACCTGAGCCCTAAGACGGCAGGTCATACCGGACTATACGATATGCAGGTGGAACGTCTAAAAATACATAATGGAAATTGGGATAGAGGTACTAATAATGATTACTTGAATAATCATTAACTCAAGCTGCTGACGGGCTTCTCCAGATAATTTCTAAAATCTAAAAAAGAAATGAATATGAAGACTAAAATCTGTAAATACCTGTTTTCCGCAGTCCTGATAGGTATTGTGATGATGCTGACAGCCTGTGTGGCTAAAGACGACAACGTGGCAGCTGCGGGCGACCCCGACAACATCGAGGACTTCGACATGCCCGAGCAGGCACCGACAACCGACGCGCTGGCTGTGCCCATCGATGGTACTACCTATGTGTTTGACGCCAACTATACCGGTGAAGGCAAGGCATTGGTAGATCGTGTGAAAGACCGCGCCTCGTGGCTGGCAGAGAGCGAAACGACGCCGCCCAACGAGAGCGTGGAGAACATCATCCTGCACAACGACCGGATAGGCCATCTGCGCAACGGTGAGCTGGCTTCAATCATCATGGTGATGAGCAAAGGCGGTTCTATCGTGGTGGCTGACCCCACCATCGAGAAGCTGGAAAAGCTGGTGAAAGACCTTCGCACCATCATCACCCTCTATCAGCAAGCTGGCAACAACCGCACGGCAAGGTATGTGATACAAATGCTGAACACGGAGACGTTGAACCGGATCATGATGTGGACTAGCGGCTTCGACTTCTCGGTCTATCTGGACGAGGAGGGCAAGGGCGACTACATGTCACTGGCCATATTCAGCAGAGAGGACTGTTACCTGGCATTCAAGGAGGCAGAGCAGTTGACGGCCTACCAATACGGACAGAAAGCGGACCTTGCTGCTGACTGGATGAACACCTCAGAGAGTGAGGAGGAGCTTGCTGCCAGCCGCTACAAGGCTGCCCAGCTGATGGCCAATCGGGCTGGAGGCGAAGCAGAGCAGTATGTGGACAAGATAGCCAAGTCGTATGACGTGACCTACGACATGGGTCTGCAGATGAACGGTCCGAAGGGCTACTCGCGCTATCATAACTGCACGCTGTCGTACAGGATATGGAGCGCCTACTCGAAGGAGAAGAACTGTGACGTGTATTGCGTGACACAGACGGTGACAGCCTATAATCAGGACCTGAAATGCGGACCTTCAAACAAATACAAATGGTATAACGGCGGCGATTGGGGCCCCTGGAAGGAGCTGGACAAAAAGGTGTCAGGACTTAAAAAAGATGTTTACGGCCCCTACATGAAGCAGATTTATACCAAGTGCGAGCTGAAGGACGGTAGTAACACCGTGAAGTTGGAGAACTATGCTCCGCAGAACAGCACATCGGGCGGACAGACGGAAACGAACGGCTTCACGTACGGTCTTGGTGCCGATGTCTCTGTTTCTGCCAACGGACCGCAAGCGGGTATCAGCGGCAATATGTCGTGGAGCCACACCGTGAGCGAGTTCAATGCCGACCTGAAGATGACGGCGTCGCCATCGGCTAGCGGAGTGACTGAGTGGACCTATACGGGAAGGGATGTGTCGTCGCACTTCACCACGACACCTTGGAAGAACCACTCCCACGAATTCCCCCGCGACATACAGGTTACTACCTGCACGGTGGAACAGGCATGGGTGTGGACCGTTGCTGGCAGCCAGTCGGAGACCGTCGTCATCCAGCCTACCTTCCAGTTGCAGGACGACTGGCTCACCTACGACCGAGCCTGGAACCACATCGCTGAGGCGTATGCCCACTACATCCACATGGGTGACAAGCGTACGGTGACACCTGTCGTCATCAACTGTCCGCCGCGTCACATCCAGACGTGGAGCATGACGGTGAAGACCGATGCTGAGGGTGCCGACGTGACGAAGATGCGCGACTATCTGGACCAACAGCTGCATCAGTACTTCCTGGCTTCAAGCATCTTCTATACCATTCGTGCCGACCATAAGCAGGCATACAACGAGGGCAAGACCGTTGAGGAGTTCGACGAGATAGGTCGCTTTGTCTATACCGCCAAGGATGCCTTCACCAACAACGACAACGTGAAGGAAATCCTGCGCGAAGCTGCACAGGTTGGCGGTATGCCGCAGACGGGCAGCTACACCATCGTATGGCGACAGACCGATGCTGGCATCAACAGTGACAAGGAGGAGTTTGAGTTTAGTTACTAAGAGGTGAGAGGTAAGAGGTTAGAGGTTAGAGGTGAGAGGTAAGAGGTTTAATCTAAAAATATGACATTATGAAAGTCGGAATTCCCAAAGAGATTAAGAACAATGAGAATCGCGTAGGCATGACGCCTGCGGGGGTGGCTGAACTGACACGACGTGGTCATGAGGTGAGTGTACAGCATACGGCTGGCGAGGGTAGCGGATTTGCTGACGATGAGTATGTGAAGGCTGGTGCCCGCATCCTGCCTACCATCGAGGACGTTTATCGCGAGTGCGACATGATTGTCAAGGTGAAGGAACCCATCGAGCCGGAATACCAGCTGGTGCGCAAAGGACAGCTGGTCTTCACCTACTTCCATTTTGCATGCGAGAAGGAACTGACGGATGCGATGTTGAAAAGCGGAGCAGTCTGTCTGGCATACGAGACGGTACAGTTGCCCAACGGCTCACTGCCCTTGTTGCAGCCGATGAGTGAGGTGGCAGGACGAATGGCTACGCTGAACGGTGCCTACTACCTGCAGAAGACGAAGGGTGGCAAGGGTAAGCTGATCAGCGGTGTGCCCGGTGTGAGTCCGGCTAAGGTGCTGGTGCTTGGCGGTGGTGTGGTTGGTGAGGCTGCAGCCCTGATGGCTGCCGGTCTGGGAGCCGACGTAACCATTGCCGACATCTCTCTGCCGAGGTTGCGCCAACTGGACATCGAAACGCCGGCCAATGTGCATACGCTGTATTCCTCAGCGCATAATATCCGTAGCATGTTGCCTACGGTGGATATCGTGGTGGGTAGTGTGCTGGTGCCTGGAGACAAGACGCCGCACCTGATCACGAAGGAGATGCTGAAACTGATGGAGCCGGGAACGGTGCTCGTAGACGTAGCAATTGACCAGGGAGGATGCTTTGAGACCTCACATCCGACCACGCACAGCGATCCCGTGTATACGGAAGAGGGCATTGTACACTATTGTGTGGCCAACATACCGGGAGCTGTTCCCAACACCTCAACGCTGGCACTGACGAATGCGACCTTGCGCTATGCCGTAGCATTGGCAGACAAGGGCTGGAAGCAGGCTTGCAAGGAGGACGCAGCACTGTATAAAGGACTGAACATCGTTGACGGGAAAGTGGTGTTCAAAGCCGTTGCCGACGTCTTTGGCTTGCCCTACGAGCCGCTGGTGCTGTAAGCGGGACTTTCCTTAGTACGGATTCTCCTTGAAGGCGACAACGCCCATCGTGGCGGGATCGAGGTAGAAGGTGGCACTAAGCGTATCGTCGTCCAGCAGATACTGGGCGCGGATGTGGAGCAGTGTCTTGCCCGAGGCGTCCTGATAGTGAACACCCTGCCCTGCCCTACTGCGCAACACCTGTACCAGTGAGTCGCTAAGGGCGCGCGTGCTATCCACTGACGAGAAGTCGAGATAGCTCACATCGCGCTTCAGCTGCTCGTCCATAAATGCCTTCACTGACGATTTAGCCCGTTGTTGCTGACCGCAAGCAGCCAGCAACAGGGCTATACCTATTATATATATACATTTATTGAACATTGAACATTGAACATTGAACACTGAACATTGAACACTGAACATTGAACATTGAACATTGAACATTGAACATTGAACATTAGACAGTGGGTATGTTTTTGAGGACATCGAGCAAGTGGTCCCATACCATCTGGACGGTAGGAATGAGCAGACGCTCCTCGGGGGTGTGTACGAAGCGGAGCGTAGGACCGAAGGATACCATATCGAGGTTGGGATAGCGCTCAGAGAAGAGGCCGCACTCCAATCCGGCATGAATGCCGCGCATAACGGGTTCCTTGCCAAACAGGCGTACATAGGAGTCCTTCACTATCTTCTGCAACTCGCTATGGGCGCGCATCTTCCAGGCAGGATAGCCGTCGGAGTGCTTCACCTCGGCACCGGCCAGCGTGAAGCATGCCCCGATGGTGGCACACATATTGTCGAGGTTGGACATCACATTGGAACGCTGCGACGAGACGATATTGATCTCACACTCGGAAGTGGCGATGCTGGCAATATTGCTGGAGGTCTCCACCATTCCGTTCAGCTCAGGGTCCTGACAGATGGCATAGATACCATTATCGACAGCCTGGATGGCATAGATGAAACGACGGGCCACCTGCTGGTCGATGACGGGTTCAGCATCGGTAGACTCCATCGTCCACACCATCTGCGTATCAGTGACGTGGAACTCGTCCTCGACATCGGAGGCAAAGATGTTCCAGTCGGCCTTGATGTTCTCCTTGACAGCATTGGGAACGGCAATGACGAACATTCCGTCACGAGGGATGGCATTGTGCATCTTGCCGCTATTGAACTGGGCAAGACGGATGCCTTCGTACTTCTGCATCTCAGCAAAGAGGAAGCGTCCGAGCAACTTGATGGCGTTGGCGCGCTGCTTGTTGATATCGTCGCCGGAATGTCCACCTACCAAGCCTTTCAGCTGGGCACGCATGAAGAACGAGCCGGCAGGAGCTGCCTCACGCTGGAAGGTGAACTTGGCAGTGGTGTTACGACCACCGGCACAGCTGACGAAAATCTCACCCTCGTCCTCGGAATCGAGGTTGATGAGGTAGTCACCAGTCATGAAGCCGGCTTTCATCCCCTCGGCACCTGTCAGTCCTGTCTCCTCGTCGCGGGTGAAGACACACTCAATGGGACCGTGCTCGATGTCTTCCGACGCCAACAGCGCCAGTTCCATAGCACATCCGATACCGTCGTCGGCACCCAGCGTGGTACCCTCAGCGGTGAGCCACTCACCATCGATATAGGTCTTGATGGGATCGTTGTCGAAATCTATCTCGTAGTCCACGAGTTTGTCGCACACCATATCCATGTGGCTCTGCAGGATGACCGTCTTACGGTTCTCCATTCCCTTGGTGGCTGGTTTGCGGATGATGACGTTGCCGGTCTCGTCGACCTTGGTGTCTAATCCGTGGCTCTCGCCCCATGATTTCAAATACTCAATCATCTTCTCTTCACGCTTAGAAGGGCGTGGAATCTGGTTAATCTTCGCAAACTGTTCGAAGACAACTGCAGGTTTTAACTCACTTTTATTCATTATTAATGTTTATTATTATTGGTTTTCACAATTTATTGCTTACCTTTGCACCGCAAAAGTAATCATTTATGCTGAAAATATTGCTATTAAGTACGTTAATAATTGCTATAGGCATGACTTTTTTCTGCGTGAAGCTGATTTTCCGCAAGAACGGGGAGTTCAGTTCACAGCATATTCACGACAGTCAGGCCATGAAGGACAGGGGCATCCACTGCGTGATGGACCAGGACCGCGAGATGCGTACCAAGAGCAGGTTCTCGGTGAATGAGAAGACAAAATAACATCACAACAAAATAGAAAAAGAAAATGAAAAAGTACATGTTTTTCGCCGCTGCTGCTATCGTAGCTTTGGCATCATGCAACAACGAGACTCCCAAGATGGATGAACAACCAGTAGCTGCAGAGAACAATGCCGGCGGAATGAAGATTGCCTACGTAGAGGTAGACTCACTGATGACACAGTATGAGTTCTGCAAGGAGTTCACTCTCATCCTGCAGAAGAAGAGCAACAACGCCCGCAACACCCTCAACCAGAAGGGACAGGCTTTGCAGAGCGCTATGCAGAACTTCCAGCAGAAGCTGAACAACAACGGATTCACCAGCCGCGAGCAGGCTGAGAGCCAGCAGGCTGCCATCCAGCGCCAGCAGCAGAGTCTGCAGGAGCTCCAGGCCCGTCTGGAGAACGAGCTCGCCAACGAGACTGCCAAGTATAATGAAGGCCTGCGCGACTCATTACAGCACTTCCTGGCTGCTTACAACAAAGATAAGAAATACGACCTCATCCTGAGCAAGCAGGGCGACAACATCCTATACGCCAACAAGCGCTTCGACATCACCAACGACGTCATCAACGGTCTGAACAAGCACTACAAGTCTACGCTGAAGACGGAGGCTAAGGAAGAGAAGAAGTAAGAAGTAAGAGGTAAGAGGTAAGAGGTGAGAGGTGAGAGGTGAGAGAAAAAGAGATGAACATACAGAACATTCTGAATAAACTCCGCATCACCGAGCTTAACGAGATGCAGCAACACGCCGCCGAAGCCATTCTGGGCTCCGACGGTGATGTTGTTTTACTCTCACCCACCGGCACGGGAAAGACGCTGGCATACCTGTTGCCCTTGTTGCAACTGCTGGATGCAGACAGTGCCGAGGTACAGGCAATCGTCATCACCCCAGGACGCGAACTGGCCCTGCAGTCGGACAACGTGATGCACAGCACTGGCTCCGGATTCCGATCGGTCAGCTGCTATGGCGGACGAGCCGCTATGGACGAACACCGCATGCTGCGTGACGTCAAGCCACAGGTGGTCTTTGGCACCCCCGGACGACTGAACGACCATCTGGACAAGGAGAACATCTCACGCTATCAGGTCAGATACCTCGTCATCGACGAGTTTGACAAATGTCTGGAAATGGGGTTCCAGAACGAGATGCAGAAACTCATCAAGAGCCTGCCCGGTCTGCAACGCCGCATCCTGCTGTCGGCAACCAATGCCGAAGAGATTCCTGCCTTCGTCAACATGTCGAAGAAGGGAACACTCATCGACTTCCTGCCCGACGAGGAACAGACCTCTGAGCGCGTCACCCTCTACGAGGTACGAAGTCCGGAGAAGGACAAGTTGACTACCCTCCGACAGCTATTGCTCACGCTGGGCGACGAGAGCAGCATCGTCTTCCTCAACTACCGCGACGCCGTAGAGCGCGTCAGCAACTACCTCCGGGACGAGGGATTCACCATCAGCAGTTTTCATGGCGGACTGGAACAGCGCCAGCGTGAAGACCAGCTGTATCGGTTCAGCAACGGCTCTGCCAACATCATGGTAGCCACCGACCTGGCGTCGCGAGGTCTCGACATTCCCGACATCCAGAACATCATCCACTACCACCTGCCCGAAAGCGAGGAGGGCTATGTCCACCGCGTGGGACGAACAGCCCGCTGGGATGCCACTGGCCGTGCGTTCTTCATCCTGAACAGCGACGAGCACATTCCCGAGTATGTCAATGGTCAATGTTCAATGTTCAATGTTCAATGTTCAATGGTCAATGGTCAATGTTCAACGTTCAACGTCCCAGCCCCTCCGAAGAATGCCACACTCTACATCGGCAAGGGCAAAAAAGACAAGATCTCGAAGGGTGACATCGTGGGATTCCTCTGCAAGACGGGTGGACTGAAAGCCGACGAGATAGGACGCATCGACGTGAAAGAACGCTATGCCTATGTTGCCGTCCGTCGGGAGAAACTGAAACAAGTGCTCCGACAGACACAAGGCGAGAAGATAAAAGGCATCAAAACGATTGTCGAGGAAGTGAGATAATTGCAACGCAGAGTTGACAAAATGCAAGGAAAAGCATATAATTCACTTAATTTATGCTCAAATATTTGCCCAATTCAAACAAAAAGTGTAATTTCGCACCGCAAAAGTAAAAACAATAGAAACGTATCACAAATAAAATTAAATCAAAATGAAGAAGTACAACTTTAACGCAGGTCCTTCAATGCTTCCCCGCGAAGTCATCGAGAAGACCGCTCAACAGTGTTTAGACTTCAACGGCTCTGGTCTCTCTCTGATGGAGATCAGCCATCGTGCCAAGGACTTCCAGCCCGTCGTTGACGAGGCCGTAGCGCTCGTCAAGGAGCTGCTTTCCGTTCCCGAGGGTTATTCCGTTATCTTCCTCGGTGGTGGTGCCTCACTGGAGTTCTGCATGATTCCCTACAACTTCCTGATCAAGAAGGCTGCCTACCTCAACACGGGTGTATGGGCCAAGAAAGCTATGAAGGAAGCCAAGTTGTTTGGTGAGGTAGTAGAGGTGGCTTCTTCTGCCGATGCTAACTATACCTTCATTCCGAAGGACTGGACAGTGCCTGCTGATGCCGACTATCTGCACATCACCACCAACAACACCATCTACGGTACTGAGATTCGCAAGGACCTCGACGTTCCCGTACGTCTGATTGCAGATATGTCATCTGATATCTTCAGCCGTCCCATCGACGTTGCCAAGTACGACGCCATATATGCCGGTGCTCAGAAGAACCTCGCTATGGCAGGTGTCACCATCGTCATTGTCAAGGACGACGCACTGGGCAAAGCTCCCCGTGAGATTCCCACCATGCTCGACTACCGCACACACGTCGACAAGGGTTCTATGTTCAATACTCCTCCTGTTGTACCCATCTACTCTGCACTCGAGACACTTCGCTGGATCAAGAAGAGCGGTGGCGTAGAGGCTATGGACAAGTTGGCACATCAGCGTGCAGAGATTGTCTATGGCGAAATTGACCGCAACAAGATGTTCCGCGGTACCGCTGAGACTGCCGACCGTTCACTGATGAACATCTGCTTCGTGATGGCCGACGAGTACAAGGAGCTGGAGAAGGACTTCCTCGACTTCGCTACATCGAAGGGTATGGTTGGTGTGAAGGGCCACCGCTCAGTAGGTGGTTTCCGCGCCAGCTGCTACAACGCCCAAACCATCGAAGGTGTCAACGCTCTCGTAGCTTGCATGAAGGAATTCGAAGCCAATCACTAATATTGAACATTGAACATTGAACATTGAACATTATGCGTGCCGACAATCAGATACTGATAGACAGCAAGGCATTTTCACTCAGGATCATTAAACTATACATGTTTTTAAAGGAAGAGAAACAAGTGTATGTTTTGTCCAAGCAGGTTCTGAGAAGCGGTACAAGCATTGGTGCCAATGTTCGGGAGAGTGTCAATGCTCAAAGTAGATTGGATTTTATTAACAAATTAAACATTGCTCTAAAGGAGGCAAACGAAACAGAATATTGGCTTGAACTACTGCACGAGTCGAACATATTGGACGAGAAACAGTTTGAGTCCATCTACGATGACTGCAAAAAGATAGTTGGCACCCTGACAAAAATCATCAAGACGACAAAAGGAACCGAATAATAATGTTCAATGTTCAATATTCAATGTTCAATCAATAAAATGAAAGTATTAGTTGCAACAGAAAAGCCTTTCGCAGCCGCCGCTGTGAATGGTATTAAAGCAGAGATTGAGGCAGCAGGCAATCAGGTTGTGCTGCTCGAGAAATACACAGAGAAAGCCCAGTTCCTGGACGCTGTAAAGGATGCCGACGCACTCATCATCCGTTCTGACAAGGTAGACGCTGAGGTGTTGGATGCTGCCAAGCAGCTGAAGATTGTGGTTCGTGCCGGAGCCGGTTACGACAACATCGACCTCGCTGCTGCCACAGCTCACAACGTAGTCGCTGAGAACACCCCCGGACAGAACTCCAACGCTGTAGCCGAGCTCGTATTCGGACTCCTTGTAATGGCTGTTCGCGGATTCTACAACGGCAAGAGCGGTTCTGAACTGCTGGGCAAGAAGTTGGGCATCCTCGCCTTTGGTAACGTAGGCCGCAACGTGGCTCGCATCGCCAAGGGATTCGGTATGGATGTTTATGCTTACGATGCCTTCTGTCCCGCCAGCGTCATCGAGCAGGCCGGTGTTCACGCCGTAGCCAACCAGGATGCACTGTTCGAGACCTGCGACGTCGTGTCACTCCACATCCCCGCAACTCCTGAGACCAAGCAGAGCATCAACGCTGCTCTCGTGGGCAAGATGAAGAAGGGTGGCGTACTGGTCAACACAGCTCGCAAGGAAGTCATCAACGAGCCCGAACTCATCAAGTTGATGCAGGAACGTGAGGACCTGAAATTCGTCACCGACATCATGCCTGATGCCAACGATGAGTTCCTGAAGTTCGAAGGACGCTACTTCTCGACTCCTAAGAAGATGGGTGCACAGACAGCAGAGGCCAACATCAATGCCGGTATCGCTGCTGCCAAGCAGATCAACGCCTTCTTCAAAGATGGCGATACAAAATTCCAGGTAAACAAATAAATTATCCCTACCCCATTAACCCGGAAGAGAGAGACTTCGTCCCCCGAAGCTCTCTCTTTCTTTTCTAAATCTATCAGATGGAAGCATTTGATTTACTCGGATTGAATATTCAGGCATGGATTACCATCGTCACCGTTCTTGGCATGTTCGGCGTAATGCTATTCACTAAGTTGCGCTCCGACCTGGTATTTCTCACTGCCATTGCCATTCTTTTTGTCACAGGCGTACTTGACGCCAAGGAGGCATTCTCCGGATTCAGTTCAACCTCCGTTATCACTATTGGCGTTCTGTTTGTCGTTGTCGCCGGTCTGACACATACTGGTGTCCTGCAGTGGATTGTCAAGCATCTGCTTGGTGAGCCCAATAGCTACTCCAAAGCTGTCACTCGTCTAATGCTGCCCGTAGCTTTGCTCAGCTCGTTTCTCAGCAATACAACCGTCGTGACACTATTCGTCAACATCGTCAAGATGTGGGCTAAGAAGCTCCATGTGTCACCTTCCAAACTGCTTATCCCCCTGAGCTATGCTTCTGGCATGGGCGGCGTCTGCACCCTCATCGGTACACCGCCAAACATGATTATCAGCGGACTCTATGCTGAGAAGACCGGCGTTACCATGAACGTGCTGGCGACTACGCTTCCCGGACTATTTTGCCTCACTGTAGGCATCTTGTCTGTTATCGCCATGAGACGTCTGCTACCCAATCGTCAGACACCCGAATCCGCTTTTGAGGATACGGCCGACTACACCGTCGAACTATTAGTTCCGTCAGACAATCCGCACATCGGTATGACAGTCGCTGAAGCAGGCTTGAGCAATATACACGGCGGCCATTTGATAGAGATTATCCATTTCGACGAAATGATAGCACCTGCCATTGACAGCGAGCCTATTCTGGGAGGCGACCGCCTCATCTTCGCCGGACAGATTGACGACATCCTTGATCTGAAGAAAAGTCACGGCTTTGTCAATGCCGACCATCACGTGTTTACTATGGATGAAGTGGGCAGAGACCGTCAGCTACGCACCGCCTATGTCACTTTCGGCAGTACACTTATCAACACCAAGCTTGGTCATTCCTCCTTCGAGAAAGACAACAACATGACACTCGTAGCTGTGGCACGTAAGGGCAAGCGCATCAACGATTCGCCCCACCATGTTGTGTTGCAGGCTGGCGACACGCTGCTCTTCGAATGTCCTCCACGCTTGAATATCAATACGGAGCAGCTTTCATCACAATTGCAGTTCTTCGACTCAACACAGGTACCCAACATCGGCTCCAAGACGTTTATATCAACTGCTATCATGATAACGATGGTGGTCCTCTCAGCACTCAACGTCATCCCCTTATTGCAGTGCGCCTTCATTGCTGCCGGAGCCATGCTTCTGTTCCGCTGCTGCAGTCCCAACCAAGCTATGGACTCCATCAACTGGGATATTCTCATAGTCTTTGCTGCCAGCGTCGTCCTCGGACTTGCTATCCAAAAGACAGGCATTGCTGAACGGCTTGCTTTAGGCATTCTCGACGTATGTGGTACCAATCCTTTGATCGTCATGACAGCCATTTGCTTCGTTGGCACTTTTATCACTGAGTTCATCTCCAACACAGCTGCCGGTGCCATGTTCTTCCCCATCATGTACGAGGCTGCCGAGAAATTAGGCTATGAACCCTATCCCTTCCTCATCGCCCTGATGATTAGCGTCAGCAGTAGTTTTGCCACACCGATTGGTTCACCTACTCACATGTTGGTCTATGGTCCTGGCGGATATCGCTTCAGCGACTTCATGCGCATCGGATTGCTCATGAACATCATCATCCTGGCTGCCAACATCTTCATCGTCAACATCGTCTATCCGCTGACTCCGCTTCCCTGACACCATTTTTTCCGCGCAATTCCTTTGTAAATTGCGCGGATTTTTACAAGACACCAACACCTAACATGAATTTCAGCAAATTCCTTTGTATATCAGCGTTTAGGCATCAATGCTTGTAACTATGGCATCAATTTGCGTATAGGCGCACAATTGTTGGCGTATAGGCACACGATAGTTTGGGTAGAGGCACACGATAGTTTGACAGGCATTTGCTCCCTGTAGCCCTAAGGCATTCACTTGCTAGACTTAAGGCTTTCACTTGCAAGTATTAATGATTTTCATCGTAATCATTAATCGTTTTCATAACAACCTTTTATGCCTCGCTTCCAAGACGCCAAAAACGGTTACGGTTACAGCTGTAACCATGTAACCGCAGAGGTAGACAAGAAGATATAAATCAAACATAATTTGTTAATAATTAAGCATTTACAATATGTTAGGATGTTTTGGTTGGATAAAAAGGTTACATGGTTACAGCTGTAACCGTAACCGCTTTGAAGGATAGAAGCTGCCTAGAGTATAACTATTGGCAATTCACACATCGTAAACAGGAAAAAAGGTAAATCGAAAAGTCAAACGAGACAATACTCCGAAAGTGACAAAAAATTACTTTTGGAGTATTTAAATTTCTATTCGGAGTAATTGTAATTACTTTCGGAGAAATTTTTCTATGTATTCTTTTGATGAAGTGCTACTTCAAATGATTGTAAAGTAAATAAAATTATTTTCTACTATTCCTTTTTGTTTTCAAGATAATTATGTATCTTTGCATTCAAGTACTGCGATATGCCGTAATAAGTATTAGACTTGCGGGGGTTAACCAATATGTTTGCAGCACCTAAATCATATAATAACAATTGAATATTACTATGCTTTTCCAAAAGACTATTATCAAGAAATATTTAACCTTGATAGATCATGAAAGGGTTAGTTTGGCTTGGAAACAATTTCAAGCTTATTTTCTTGATGCAGAGATACAAGCCAATATCCAGCAATCGAAAGAGGAACAATTCCAGGAAGGTTTCCTTCGCGAAATGTTTGTGAAGGTGTTAGGCTATACGCTAAATCCCTCGCCTAACTTCAACCTGATTACGGAGAAGAAGAACGAGACAAACTCGAAGAAAGCTGATGGTGCTATTCAGAAAGACGACAAGGTAATTGGTGTGATAGAGCTAAAAGACCATAAGACCACAGACCTTTCGAAAGTAGAGCCGCAGGCCTTCAACTATAAAAGCCAGCATCCTGATGCCCGTTATGTCATTATCTCCAATTTCGAGAAACTTCGTCTCTATATTGACAATGCCGTAGAGTATCGAGAATGGAACTTGTTTCATCTGACAGAAGACGACTTTCGTGAGCTTTACCTCTGCCTTGCTTGGAGGCAGGTTGAGCGGGGTGTGGCTTTGCAGATGAAACAAGAGTCTGTATCTAGCGAAGACCAGATTACGAAAGCACTCTACAAAGACTATTCGCAATTCAAACGAGTACTTTTTGCTGATATTCTGAAACAGAATCCGACTCCAGAAGGCAAGGATGAAAAAGAATGGCAACTGCTTCTTTTTAAGAAAACGCAGAAGTTGCTTGACCGCCTGCTGTTCATTTTCTTTGCTGAAGATTGTGGTTTACTTCCTCCCAACTCTATGGTGAAAATCATCGACCAGTGGGTAGATTTGAAAGATAAATATGATGAATATTTTCCATTCTACGACAGGGTAAAGAAGTATTTTGGCTACATGAATACAGGCTATCAGGGCAAACAATATGAGATATTTGCCTATAATGGTGGACTATTTAAGCCTGATGAAGTACTGGACAATATCAAGATTAGCGACGATTTATTGGTAGCACACACTCGTAAATTGTCGGAATACGACTTTGAGAGCGATGTGGATGTGAACATCTTGGGCCACATCTTTGAGAATTCGCTTTCAGAGATTGAAGAGGTGACTCAGCAAATCAATAATGGGACAACGCCACAAACCTCGAAGCGTAAGCAGGATGGTGTGTTCTATACGCCTCAGTATATTACCAAATATATCGTAGAAAATACCGTTGGGCGCCTTTGTGCTGAGAAGAAACAGCAGTTGAACATCGTTGAGGACGAGTATTTCTCAGACCAACGTCGCCAGATGCAAACAAAGAAGCGATTATTGGATCAGTTGCACCATTATCGTGATTGGTTGCTTCAGATTACGATTCTCGATCCTGCCTGTGGTAGTGGAGCTTTCCTAAATGCTGCCTTGCAGTTTTTGATGGCAGAGCATAAACTGATAGATGAAATGGAGGCAAAGGTGGCTGGTTCTGCTATTGTGTTCCAGGATGTAGAGAATAGCATCTTAGAGCATAACCTCTATGGCGTTGACATCAACGAAGAAAGTGTTGAGATAGCCCAGTTAGCACTATGGTTGCGTACTGCCAAACCCCATCGTAAACTGAACTCACTCAATGAGAACATCAAATGTGGCAACTCGCTGATTAGCGACCCTGCCATTGCCGGCGAAAAAGCCTTCAACTGGCAAGAGCAATTCCCCAAGGTATTCGAAAAAGGAGGCTTTGATGTTGTGATTGGTAATCCGCCGTATGTGAGGGCAGAGATAATTGCTCAGAAAGATATGGAGTATTATCGCGACAATTACAAAGTGCACAATCCTGATGGTGATTTGTTCTCGTATTTTTATGAGAAAGGTATGAATATGCTAAAAACAAATGGAATGTTTGGATTTATCTCCAACACGTTTGATAAGACAACCGCAGGAAAAACTCTTCGTAATTATATTCAGACCAACACTAAGATTGAAGGCTATATTGACTTTACTGAAGTACAGATATTTGAAGGTGCTACAACTTATCCAATAATCCTTCTTCTTTCTAAAGAAAAAGAAGAGAAACATACCTTCGTATATACAAAAATACCAAAAGAAATGCAAGGGTCTGTGATTATCAGTTCCGCACCTACTAAAGAAATTGAACAGGATGGACTTGATAGCGACAACTGGAGTTTCCAGAGCACAGAAATGTCAAAAGTGATAAGAAAGATTACAAGCTACGAATCAGTCAGGAAGCAATATGGAAAATGCTATTACGGCGTAAAGACTGCTTTAAACGATGCTTTCATCATTAATGAAGAAACCAAAGTCCTATTAAATAAAAAAGATGTAAAATCTGATGAATTAATAAAACCTATTTATGAGGGCAAAGATTTACAGAAGTGGTGTAACCAACAACTACAGAAATACTTGATTTGTACCCATAATGGATATGATGATGTCCCTGCTATAGATATTGATCAGTATCCAGCAATTAAAGATTATTTAGGTGGCTTTGAACCACAATTAAGTAAACGATATGACAAAGGGAACACTCCATACAATCTCCGAAATTGCGCATATCAGTCCTTGTTCTACCAACCAAAGATTATATGGGGAAATTTACAGAACTCAAACAAATTCAGTTGGGATGATAAAGGAACGGTAATATCTGCTCCTGCATGTATGCTGCCTACTAATAACAAAGCTCTTCTTGCTGTTCTTAATTCAAGGATTGTTTGGCTTTTCCTTTCTTCTATTTGTGTGGTGCGAAATGGAGGATATATTGAGGTGAAGCCGCAATATTTTGAGCAGATTCCAATCCCTCCTTTAGATAATGAGTTAGGAAAAGAGTTATCAGAAATCATTGATACAATGTTGGTTCTGAATCATCAGTTGCAAGAAAAGCGTTCCCGTTTCCTCCGTCGTTTGAGTGAGAACTTTGAGGGCATTAAGATAACAACAGCTTTGCAGACGTTTGAACAGTTGGACTTCAAGGGCTTTGTGGCAGAACTGAAGAAACAGAAGATTAAACTCTCACTGGCTCAGCAAGACGAGTGGGAAGACTACTCCAACCAATATCGCCAAGCCTGCCAGAAACTCTCAGAGCAGATACAGGCTACAGATAACGAGATAGATAACAAGGTGTTCGACCTGTATGGTTTGACACAAGAAGAACGAGGAATTGTAATGAGTAATAATTGATTATAATCTGATATGACATGGATATTCTAGTAATTATAATGGCATCTTTGGGTATAGGCTACCTGACTATTGGAACAGGATCCATTGCTAAAGATGCTTTGTCAAAGATGAGCGATGAAGCAGGAAGAGATAATGTTGACACCTCAAAACTGAAGTCTTTCCTAGTAACAATTGCATTGTATGTGATAGTTTATTTATGTCTAAATGTATGTGCGATGATTATTGCTGTGATAATTGGAAAGACGGACATGCTTGATTCTGAACGTTCAACAATCATATACACCAATCTCTTGTTGTCGCTACTAATCACATGGTTTATATTGAGCAAAAGGAAGTAACAAAATAAAGACAATCATATAATTATAGTATGGCTACTTATAAACAATATCAATGCAAACATTGCGGTTATACCGTAGAGGCTAATCCAAAAGGACATGACTTAACAATGGCAGGTGAAGTGTACACATACCTGTGCAAGGAGTGTCGCGAGATTGTTGACGTTCTGACATTTCCTCTTGGTGAGAAAGCTGAAAAGATAAAATGTCCTGAATGTGGCTCAGAAAAGCTTGAATTATGGAATCCAATAAAAGGAAAATGCCCCAAATGTGGAGGTAAACTTGAAGAGACCGGTGTGGTGATGATGGTTGACTGACGAAAATGCCTTGATGCTATGGAATTGTTATATACTTGCAGCGCTTATGAAATTGTGATGATTGTTCATCAACTCCATCAGTGGGGATATGAACAACTGAGGTTATTTTCTGGTATGTCACCCAACGGATGCAGTTGGCGATGGGCGGTATATCCAAAAGTGTTGATGAAGGACAGCAATTTATTTGAGCGTCATAGTGATTGTATCCCATTCAATTGTCCTTATGGCTCGACAGGTGTTGCGTTTCCTAAAGAAGGAGAAGGAATGAAAACAGCTAATGACTTCATGAGAGAATACGAGAGTTTTGTCTATTTGGCTGAAGGTGAGGACAGGGAATATGTGGAATGGTTCAAAGTTATTGCAGAACATGCAAAAAGCGAAGATTTCCCTATAGCTTATGAGGAATTCTTTAATGCAGAACAATGGAAATTCATGAAAGGCGAGGCTTTACAGTACCCTCCCTTTACACCTAGGACAATTGACCAACTGACAGACACACAAATGATAGACTTGGCGAAATGTGTATTCGACAAGGAATCAGTTAAGGAACTCAATGAATTCATTTATTGCGATGGTCCAAAATCAACCATTCCAGAAGTAGCGGAGGTTATTCGTAAGGCTTTAAGAGAGCAGAAGAGCCTCTTTTGCCACTATGATTCGTATGAGAAGTTTACAGACTTATTTGCTCTAGATGACGTTGATCCTAATAAAATGAGATGGTGATAACAGGGGGACAGGCACGGTGTTACCTGTAGAAGAAAACATCGCCCGAAAGCCATTGATTAGCTTTCGAGCGGTGTATGTATTAATCAAAAACCATAGTATTTGGAAAGGAAGTAGGTTCTCTCCCAATCAACATTTTTTCTCTGTGAAACCGTTGGGCTGGAGGACGTCAGGAATTCATCACAGTAAACCTAACAACTCGCTGGGATGACTGATGAAGGTAGTGGCGCCGTGGGCTGTCAGGAACTGTCGGTCGCGGAAACCCCAAAGCACGCTGACACAGGGCAGCCCACTATTACGCGCCGTCATGATGTCAACATCGCTGTCACCGACATAGACAGCTCCATGCTTGTCGCACCCCAGCTGGCGCAGGGCTTCGCAGACGGTGTCGGGGGCAGGCTTCTTGCGGATACCCTCGGCTTCATGTTCGCCGATGGCCACTTCTATCTCGGGGAAGAAATGGGCACAGAGTTCCTGGGTGGCCGCCATCATCTTGTTGCTGACAACAGCCAGGCGACAGCCTCTCTGCTTCAGGGCTCGGAGCAGTTCGGGGATACCGTCGTAAGGACGAGTAGTGTCGAGCGAGTGCTCCATATAATACTGGCGGAAGGTAGCAAAGGCTGCTTCAAACTGGGGATTCCCCGCACCATTGGGCACGGCACGCTCCATGAGCAGGCGCACACCATTTCCCACGAAACGGCGGATGTCGTCTAATGAATGTTCTGGCATTGCATGCTGGCGCAAAGCATAATTAACGGAATTGGCCAAATCTTGCAGAGTATCGAGCAAGGTTCCGTCGAGATCAAAAATAAAGACTTTGTACATTACCGTTTGGAACGTTGAATCATCGTTTTCACCTTATTATTATATTTAGTAGCGGCAAGTAGCTCCTCGATGGTAAGGTGCATGCGATACTGCCAATGGTTATAGGGGTCGCTGGGCGTGTTGATGCGCTCGTCTTGTGGATGCTTGGAACGCAGTTCACCGTCCATAGCGAGCCAGTCTTGCAAAGAGAGCAGACAGACCATTGACGGACAATAGAGGTGGCGGGCAATGATTTCCTCGGCTAAATGGGCTGGTAACTGCTCGGGCGCCCTACCCTCTTTCTGGAGCATCGTGACGTAAAAACGCTGACGACGTTCGGGGTTCTCCTGCCACCACTGGCGCAACGAAGGCATGTCGTGCGTGGAGATGGTGCAGACGGAACGGATGGGGTTAGCCTCGAGGTGGGCATATTCGAAACCTTGCTGCTTGGGCAACTGTTGTATCTCGAGTGTGAGGATGCGCAATTCGTTGAGCACGGGTTCGACACAATCAGGCAGCATACCCAGGTCTTCTGCACACAACAACATGTGGGAACCACGCATAATGGCCGACAGGCGCCGCATGGCATGCTGACCCCAGAAGAAGGAGTGGCGCTGGAAGTAATAATTGTTATAGAGGCGCATGAAGGCATCTTTCTCCTCGGTGCTGAGCACTTCGAAGACGGGTTCGTTGATGACGTCAATGCGCGGATGGTACATGTCGGGCTGGTGGGGGTCCTTGACGAAGAGCACGTTGCTGATGAGCCGCATCAGTCCGTCGCGAATCCAGAGACTGTTCTCATCACGACACTGGGAAAAGGCCTCAGCAACCTTGCGCTGGGTGGCAAACTCATCCTTGAGATCGTAGAGGTTATAGGCCTTGCGGACAAGGTAATGTTCGCGCACATAATCGGCATGTACACCGAAGAGGCGGTCGAGCAAACGGTCGTTGATGAACGGATGAGTATAGAGCTCGTGACGGAAGGAAAGGCCGAAATACTCAATCTCACTGATCGTCATAGGCAAGGAGGGCGAGAAATGGCCCAGCAGACCAGAGACAGCATCTGCAGGAATCTCCCAGATGCGGAAGAATCCCAACACGTGATCAATGCGGACTGCATCGAAATACTGCTCAAAATGACGCATACGACGTTGGAACCACTCCACAAGGTCGGCAGACCAGTTATATGTGGGGAATCCCCAATTCTGACCTTCACGCGACGTCATGCCCGGAGGAGCTCCTGCCGACGAATCGAGATGGAAGAGCTCTGGATGCTCATGAGTCTCCACACTGTTACGGTAAATACCGATAGGAAGGTCGCCTTTCAGCACCACTCCCTTAGAACGGGCATAGTCGGCAGCAGCCTTCAACTGGGTATGTAGCAGGAATTGGACGTAATAGATATAGTCAGGAGTATCCAAAGGACTCGGGGTTGTCTGCACAACAAACTCGGCATAGGCTTTCAGCCAATGTTCATTGTTGGCAACGAAAGTCTTGAACTCCTTACATGAAAGCACCGACTTACCTTGTTCATCGAAGAGCTGATGCAGATATTCGGACTTCACACGGTCGACGGCCTCATAGTCGCTATATGACAGGGCATTAAGTTCCTGACGGCGACGCAGGAACTGGGTCATAGCCGACTTTGCGTGCAAGGTTCCAGCAGCCTCCAAATCGACATAATGCGGATGGAGGGCAAAGGCACTGATGATGTTATATGGACAGGAGTCGGCCCACTGACGAGAGACCGAGGTATCATTGACGGGAAGCAGCTGGATGCACTTCATACCTGTAGCTACTGCCCAGTCGACAAAACGGCGCAGGTCGCCGAAGTCTCCCACACCATAGCTATGCTCACTGCGCAATGAGAATACGGGAACGGAGACTCCAGCTATACGCCAGGGATCCTCGCAGAGTCGCAGAGGAGCTCCGTATAGTACCAACACCTGACCGTCGCCCACTTCGTCGGTAATGAGTCGGTTGTCGCCTTCCTCCCATCGTAACAGTTCATGGGTCTTTTCGTCAACCACCACATACTTATACTCGACAGGCATCAACCAGCCCAAAGCATTGACAGAGAGTATCCACTCGTGTTGACCGGCATACTCCATCTTCAGATAGCGGCTGGCATTCCACGAACCGATGGCGGGGTGAGAGCCACAGACAGCAACTGACTGACCGGCCTTCAACTGAGGGGCAGACACACGGAAGATGACGGTACGACGGAAGAGGGGAACCTGGGGAAGAAACATGGAATCGACGGTAAACCGGTCCGCATGCTGTGTGGTGAGATAGGCATTGCTATAGAGATGATATGGCAAAGGACGGTCACGCCACTGGTCAGGGAAGAAATAATCGTTGGAGGCATCAAAATGATAGATGCGGGGAACCAGGTCCCACTCGGTACGAATCACCTTGTCATCGGCATCCTCCACTTGATAGCGGTAGACTATGTGGGAAAGGGGATGATGACGACTCACAAGGGCCGACGTTTCGAGTGTCCACAACTCGCCATCCTCGGTCTGCATGAGTAAGTCCTGATGTCGTACATTGCCGTCCTTACTATGGAAATAAATGTCCACATGCAGGCTTTCGCCCCATGCGGTATGGTAGTGTATGGTGAATTTCAGCTTCATTTGCAATAACTTTTCTGCAAAGATAGTCATTTTTTATAAAAAAGTAGTACCTTTGCACCCAATAAATGAATAGAATGATGAAAAAAATTGATTCTAGGAAAAATTTGTACGTTGCACTCTGCGGATTGATGCTGATTTTCTGCATCTGCGGTTACTATCTCTTAGCCCCCGTATCGAAAGCGGACACCACACAATACATCTATATTGATACGAACGACACGCCAGACTCGGTCATCGCCAAAATCCAACCATTCTCTAGTATGATTGGCAGGACGACGCTCAATATGCTGATACGTCACAGTTCATACGATAAGGACGTGCGAACAGGCCGTTATGCTATTGAGCCGGGCGACGGTGCCATCAGCGTGTTCCGCAGACTGAAGAACGGGCACCAGACCAGCATGAACCTGGTTATTCCCGAGGTTCGCACAATGGACAGGCTGGCTTCCGTATTGTCTCACAAACTGATGCTCGACTCAGCCACCATCGCTGAGGCGCTGACTAGTGAGGAGACCTGTCGGAAGATGGGCTACGACACATGTACCATCGCCGCAATGTTTGTGCCAAACACCTACGACGTCTACTGGAATATGAGCATTGACGACTTGCTGGAACGCATGCAGAAAGAACACGACCGCTTCTGGCAGGGCGACCGCGAGGCGAAAGCTGCCCGAATACAGCTGACACCCAACGAGGTAGCCACGATAGCCAGCATCATTGACGAGGAAACCGCCAATAATGCAGAAAAGCCGATGATTGCGGGAATGTATCTGAACAGACTGAAGGCGGGAATGCCCCTGCAGGCCGACCCTACCATCAAGTTCGCGCTGAAGGATTTCGAGCTGAAACGCATCTATCATAAACTGCTCGACATAGACAGTCCATACAACACCTATCGCTATGAAGGACTGCCCCCTGGTCCCATCAAGATTGCCAGCATCAAAGGCATTGACGCCGTACTGAACCACATCGAACACGAATACCTGTACATGTGCGCCAAAGAAGACTTCTCGGGTAGTCACAACTTTGCCCAAAACTACCAGGAACACCTAAAAAATGCCGCCAAATACGCCAAAGCACTGAACGAAAGAGGCATCAAATAAAAAAAATGCCTCCCACTTCACAGCGGAGGGCACCTCACCTTATTAGGTATTAGTCTTTTTTTAAGGTAAAAAGATTGTATTCAGGATAACGAGTGCAAAGGTAATTGATTTATGTCAACCGTGCAAATATTTTTGCATGTTTTTAAACATATTTTCCATATAAGATGAAATAATTGTGAAATTAAAGCAGAATAATCGATTAAAAATCGCATAAAAAGCTAAGAATTATGAATTAATTTCGTACCTTTGCAAACAAATACACATTATAATATAATATGGAAACAAATAACATCACGGCAGGCGAGGAGAAAAAGAGCCTGAGTTTCGTAGAGCAATTCGTAAAAGAAGACCTGGAAGCAGGTAAGAACGGTGGACGCATTCAGACCCGTTTTCCACCTGAGCCAAACGGATATATCCACATCGGACATGCAAAAGCTATCTGTATGGACTTTGGTGTCGCTGAGAAATTCGGCGGTATCTGTAACCTCCGTTTCGACGACACCAACCCCACGAAGGAGAACACGGAATATGTGGAAAACATTATGAACGACATCAAATGGCTCGGATTCCACTGGGAGAACGTGTACTATGCCTCCGACTATTTCGAGAAGCTGTGGGACTTTGCCATCTGGCTCATCAACAAGGGAATGGCTTATGTTGACGAGCAGACATCTGAACAGATTGCAGAACAGAAAGGCACTCCCACTCAGCCAGGTAAGCCAAGTCCGTTCCGCGACCGCCCCATCGAAGAGAACCTGCGACTGTTCCAACACATGAACACTGCAGAAGCCGTAGAAGGATCAATGGTGCTGCGTGCCAAACTGGACATGGCCAATCCTAACATGCACTTCCGTGACCCCATCATCTATCGCATCATCCAAATACCACACCACCGCACAGGAACAAAGTGGCACTGCTACCCCATGTACGACTTCGCCCACGGGCAGAGCGACTTCTTCGAGGGCGTCACCCACTCTATCTGCACGCTGGAGTTTGTGCCTCACCGCCCGCTATACGACAAGTTTGTTGACTTCCTGTTGGAAAAGGAGGGAAAGCAGGACTATCGTCCACGACAGATTGAATTCAACCGCTTGAACCTGACATACACCGTGATGTCAAAACGTAAGTTGAAGGCTTTGGTAGACGAGCAACTGGTCAACGGATGGGACGATCCTCGTATGCCTACCGTATGCGGCATGCGCCGTCGAGGCTATTCCGCACAGAGTATCCGCAACTTCATCGACTCTATCGGCTACACGAAGTTCGACGCCCTAAACGACTACGCACTTTTGGAAGCTAGCGTTCGTGACGACTTGAACAAAAAAGCATGCCGTGTGAGTGCAGTACTGGATCCCGTGAAGTTGGTCATCACCAATTATCCTGAGGGTAAGACGGAGGAGATGCAGGCCGTAAACAACCCTGAGAACGAGGCCGACGGCACACACACCATCACCTTCAGCCGCGAGTTATGGATTGAGCGCGACGACTTCATGGAGGTAGCTGAAAAGAAATTTATGAGACTGGCTCCTGGCAAGGAGGTACGTCTGAAGAACGCCTACATCATCAAATGTGACGAGACGCACCCCTGCGACAAGGACGCAGCAGGCAATGTGACCACCATATATGCCACTTACGATCCAGAGACACGTAGTGGACAGCCTGGCGCCGACCGCAAGATCAAGGGGAAGACACTGCATTGGTTGAACTGCCAAGATGCCATTCCCGCCGAGGTACGACTCTACGACAGACTGTTTAAGGTGGAGAACCCTAGTGCTGACGAACGTGACTTCCGAGAACTGCTGAACCCGGAATCACTGACTGTGCTGAACAACTGCTATGTGGAGAAATACTTAAAGGAGAAAAAAGCCGGCGACTTCCTACAGTTCCAACGCATCGGATACTTTACACCCGACTTGGATTCCACACCAGAACACCTGGTGTTCAACAAGACCGTAGGACTGAAAGACAGCTGGGCAAAGACAAATAAATAAATGTCTGTAAACGACGATTATTTCAAAAGCAGAGAATTCAAAGAGCTGCTCGACAACTATGAGGCATCCATAAAGGCAGGAAACTCACCTTTTATGGATGCTGATGACCTTGTAGACATTGCCGACTATTACAACCAGAACAATAGGATGGACGAAGCAATAGAGGTGGTTGAGTATTCCTTGCGGCTTTATCCTCATGCCACATTGCCCAACGTGTTCATGGCCCGCCAGGCATTGATGCAATCGGACTTTATGACGGCCTGCGAATATGCTGATAATATTGAAAACAAAGACGACCCGGACTACCACTATCTGAGGGCAGAAATCATGTTAGCCGAAGGGGATGTAGACAAGGCAGACCGCTATCTGCGCGACTACGCCATGACGGTGGAGGCTGACGAATATTCTGACTTCGTGAAGGACTGCGCCAACCTATACGTCGACTACAACGTCTACGAGAAGGCCTACGAATGGATGATGCGCAACCCAAAAGACCACAGTACAGATGCCAAGGAACTGATGGCTTTCACACTGATGGGACTGGGAAAGAATACAGAAGCGACAAAACTGTTCAACGAACTGATTGACGCCAACCCCTACTCCGCAAAATACTGGAAAGCACTGGCAGGCATCCAAATAGCCCAACAGGACTACAGCAGTTCCATTACTAGTAGCGAGTATGCCATAGCCATTAACCCCCAAGACCCTGAGGCACTGCTCGCCAAGGCCAGCGCCCTCTTCCAACTGGAGAATTTCGAAGAGGCGGAGAAGTATTACGAGCGTTTCATCAAAGCCAATGACTACATGCAAGTGGAGATGCACCTCGTTTACCAAGAGTTGGCATTCTGTTATAGTGCACAAAAAAAACTGGAAAAAGCACTGAAGACCATCGAAAAGGCAGAGAAGCTGACCACAGACCATCCTAGCCTGTTGGTCATCAAGGGACACATCCTACTGGAGAATGACAGATTGGCAGAAGCCGAAAAAGCGTGGAAACAAGCTATCAAAGAAGCCAACTTCTCGCCCTCCATCATGCTTCGCATCTTCATATCGCTTTACGACAACCACTATGTCAAATCGTGTTACCAACTGCTCAAAAGGTTCTGCAACGTCTATGCCAACGACAGGATTTACTCGACGGAGGGCTATTCCTATCTGGCTTTGTGTTGTCATGACTTGAAATTAAAAGACGAATTCATGAAAAATTTGGAGATTGCCGTCAAACGCAATCCACAGGAAGCAAAAAGTGTGCTGGCCCCACTTTTCCCACCAGGCACGCCCGTTGAAGACTATATTAACTTGATGACTATAAAATTAAGCAAATGAATTTTATCACTTCACTACTCAGCAACCTCAACTACGGAACGATACTCTTCCTGATGCTTCTGGAGAGTACCATTGTACCAGTGCCGTCAGAGTTTGTTGTCACCCCTGCCGCTTATCATGCTGCCGGTGGCAATCTTGACGTGTTCCTAGTCGTACTGTTTGCAACTATTGGCGCTGACCTTGGAGCCAGCATCAACTATGTTGTAGCCTACTACGTCGGACGTCCCGTCATCTACCGCTTCGCCAACAGCAAATGGGGCAAGATGTGTCTGCTAAATCAGGAAAAAGTGGAAAAGAGTGAGAAATATTTTGACGACCACGGCATTGTGGCAACCCTGACAGGACGATTGATTCCTGGCATCCGCCATCTGATAAGCATCCCTGCTGGACTGGCCAAGATGAATTACTGGAAGTTTTTGCTCTATACCACCATTGGTGCTGGTGTATGGCATGCTATTCTTGCTTCCTTAGGATGGTATTTGCACGCTATCGTTCCCGAGGATCAACTGGACGACAAAATTACAGAATATGCCGAATACATTAAACTATTCATCATCGCAGCCGTACTCATTGGCTTAGCCTATTTTGCCATCAAGGCATATTTAAAGAAAAAAGAGGACTAATATTTTGTACATCTGCAGATAATTTGTATATTTGCAGAATAAATATCATATAACTAAGTTATTATGGCAAAAATCAACAATCATCTCGTTATCATGGCCGGTGGAGTTGGAAGCCGTTTCTGGCCTATGAGCACTGCAGAACAACCCAAGCAGTTCATCGACGTTCTGGGTATTGGTAAATCACTGCTCCAGTTGACCGTTGAACGTTTCAAAACCATTGTAAACCCAGAAAACATATGGGTGGTTACCAACAAAACATATGCCGACACCGTGGCAGAGCAACTGCCCGATATGCCACAAGACCATATCCTTTGTGAGCCTTGCAGAAGAAACACAGCACCTTGTATCGCCTACGTCTCATGGCGCATCAAGTCAAAAGACCCCAAAGCCAATATTGTCATCTCACCAAGTGATCACATCGTTTTAGACGTGGCTGAGTTTCGCCGCGTAGTCAGCGACTGTTTGATATTCACTGCAGACAGCGATGCCATTGTCACTCTGGGTATGAAGCCGACTCGTCCAGAAACGGGCTACGGATACATCGAAGCCAATCTCTCTGCCAACTCGTTGCGCAACAAGGGCATTTTCCGTGTTGACTCCTTCCGTGAGAAACCTGATTTGGAAACCGCCAAGCAATATATTTCCAAGAACAACTATTTCTGGAATGCAGGCATCTTCATCTGGAACGTGTCAACCATCGTCAATGCATTCCGTATGTACCAGCCTGGTATTTCGAAAATCTTCGAAGGTTTGTTACCAGTTTACGGCACGGAGAAAGAGCAAGAAGAAATAGACCGACTGTTCCCGGAATGTGAAAACATATCTGTCGACTATGCCATTATGGAGAAAGCCGACGAGATATTTGTCTGTCCGGCTGATTTCGGATGGAGCGACCTGGGCACATGGGGCTCCTTGCAACAGCAGACAAAGAAGGATTTATACGGTAATGCCTGCATCGGAAAGGACATTAACCTTTTCGAAACTCATAACTGCATGATTCACACCACTCAGGAGAAGAAAGTTGTTATCCAGGGACTCGACGGGTATATCGTGGCAGAGAAAAACAACACACTACTCATTTGCAAACTTTCAGAAGAACAGCGCATTAAACAATTTGCTGGTTTCGATAAATAACAATAAACATTACTCATATTTTTATGGAACAAAAAAAAGTTGCTCTAATTACAGGCATTACAGGTCAGGACGGTTCATATTTGGCCGAATTCCTTATTGACAAAGGTTATGAGGTACACGGACTATTGCGCCGTTCATCATCTTTTAACACAGGACGTATCGAACATCTCTATCTTGACGAGTGGGTACGCGATATGAAGAAGACCCGTCTGGTCAATCTGCATTGGGCGGATATGACAGACTCATCATCACTAATTCGTATCATCGGCGAGACAAAACCGACAGAAATCTATAATTTGGCTGCCCAAAGCCACGTAAAGGTATCATTTGACGTACCGGAATACACAGCCGACGTTGATGCCACGGGTGTTCTCCGCCTGTTGGAAGCCGTACGCATCTGCGGACTTGAGAAGACCTGCCGTATATACCAGGCATCTACTTCTGAGCTTTATGGAAAGGTTCAGGAAGTGCCACAGTCGGAGACGACTCCCTTCTACCCTCGCTCTCCCTATTCAGTAGCCAAACTCTATGGTTTCTGGATTATGAAGAACTATCGTGAGTCATACAACATGTTCTGCTGCAACGGCATCTTATTCAACCATGAGAGTGAGCGTCGTGGAGAAAACTTTGTTACTCGAAAGATCACACTGGCTGCCGCACGTATTGCCCAAGGATATCAGGACAAACTCTATCTGGGTAACCTCAACTCACTGCGCGACTGGGGATATGCAAAGGACTACATTGAGTGCATGTGGCTTATCCTGCAACAACCCGAGCCCGACGATTTTGTCATTGCCACCGGAGAATACCACACAGTACGTGAATTTGCCACACTGGCTTTCAAAGAAGCTGGAATCGAACTAGAATGGCGTGGTGATGGTATTGACGAGAAGGGATATGACAAAAAGACAGGCAAAGTGCTCGTAGAAGTTGATCCCAAATACTTCCGTCCTGCGGAGGTCGATCAATTATTAGGTAACCCTGCGAAAGCGAAGGCGAAACTGGGATGGAATCCACAGAAGACCTCCTTCCCTGAATTAGTCAAGATTATGGTTCAGCACGACATGAAGTTCGTTAAGAAACTGTTTCTAAAGGCTCAAATGGCAGAATAATGTTAGACAAGAACTGTAAAATATATGTAGCGGGCCACCACGGACTGGTAGGCTCCGCTATTTGGAACAATCTAAAGCAGCGTGGTTACACCAACCTTGTTGGCCGCAGCCATAAGGAACTGGACCTGACCGACCAGGTGGCTGTCAAACACTTCTTCGACGAAGAACAGCCTGACGCTGTCGTATTGGCTGCTGCCTTCGTGGGTGGCATCATGGCAAATAGCCTATACCGAGCAGACTTTATCATGATGAACATGAAGATTCAGTGCAATGTCATCAGTGAAGCCTATGCCCACCATGTTAAGAAATTGCTGTTCCTCGGCTCCACATGCATCTACCCCAAGAATGCCCCTCAGCCGATGAAAGAAGACGCCTTGCTGACCTCACCATTAGAATATACAAACGAGGAGTATGCTATTGCGAAGATTGCAGGCTTGAAGATGTGCGAATCGTACAATCTTCAGTATGGAACAAACTATATTGCAGTCATGCCGACCAACCTCTATGGTCCTAATGACAATTTCCACCTGGAGAACAGCCACGTGATGCCCGCCATGATGCGAAAGGTTTATCTAGCAAAGCTCATTCACGATGGCAAGTGGGACAAGATTGCCATCGATTTGAACAAGCGTCCCGTCGAGGGCGTATCAGGTGAAGGTCTTAATGTTCAATCTTCAATGTTCAATGTTCAATCCCAAAAGGTCCTTGACGTTTTGGCTAAGTATGGAATTTACGACAACAAGGTGGTATTGTGGGGAACAGGCAAACCTCTTCGCGAGTTCCTATGGAGTGAAGATATGGCAGATGCCTCTGTCCATGTGCTGCTGAATGTTGACTTCAAAGACGTTATCGGTATTGAGAAGTACTCATCTGTTCATTACGGAGCCAGCACTGATGGTGCCGTAGACCGAAACCATAGCGCAGGACGCGGTGGAGCCATCCCCAGCCTAGGCGAGATTCGCAACTGCCACATCAATGTGGGAACGGGCAAGGAACTGACCATTCGCGAACTGTCTGAGTTGGTCGTAAAAGCTGTTGGTTTCGAGGGATTGGTTGAATTTGATGCATCCAAACCAGACGGCACCATGCGCAAACTGATTGATGTCTCCAAACTTCACTCTTTGGGATGGACTCATAGCGTAGAGATTGACGAGGGTGTCATGAAGTTGTTTGAATGGTACAAACAGAGTCTGGAATAGTCACCTTACACTAAAAATAGCCTATGCAATCCATTAGAACCTTAAACGACATGATAGTCTTCTTGCAAGAGCGAGGAGACAAGAAGCGTGTTGCTGTCGTATGTGCCAATGATGCGAGTACCCGTTATGCCGTAGAGAAAGGAAAGGAGATGGGCTTTATTGACCCTATCTATGTGGACGGAGAAGACAAAGATGAGTGCTGTAGACGAGCCGTAGCACTATGCAAGAACGGTGAAGCCAACATTCTGATGAAAGGTCTTGTCAACACCGATGTGCTGCTTCGCGCTATCTTGGACAAGGAGAACGGCATCATCCGTGCTGGCCATGTTCTGACCCATGTGGCAATGGCAGAGATTCCCAAGTATGAGAAACTACTCTTTTTCACAGATGCGGCCGTCATTCCCGTCCCCACTCCCACTCAGCGTCGACAACAGATTCATTATATAAATTATGTATGTCACGCACTGGGAATTAATGAACCACGCATTTCCCTCATTCATTGTGCCGAGAAGGTCAGCGCGAAAGCTTTCCCATACACTACTGACTATCTGGACATCATTGCCGAGGCACAAACCGGAAAATTCGGGCGTTGTATTATTGATGGACCTCTCGACCTAAAGACATCACTTGACGCAGTAAGTTTGCACGAGAAGGGAATCAAGAGTGTCATCGACGGACGGGCCGATGCACTGATATTCCCAGATATAGTTGCAGGCAATGTATTTTATAAGACACTGACTCTCTTTGCCTATGCCAAGACTGCTGGTATCCTACAAGGAACTCAATGCCCGTGTGTCGTATCATCTAGAGCTGACAGCCCCGAATCCAAATATTACTCGCTTGCGTTAGCAGCCATATGAAAATATTAGTCATTAACCCAGGCTCTACCTCTACCAAGATGGCAGTCTATGAAGACGAGAAGCCCGTCTTACTGCACAACATCCCACATTCTGCTGAGGAACTGGCTCATTTCGATGCCATTACGGAGCAACAAGGATTTCGCCGTCAACTGGTTCTTGACGAATTACTACGGTCGGGCATTCCGCTAGAGTTCGACGCCATCATCGGACGCGGTGGACTGGTAAAGCCCATTGCCGGTGGAGTATATGAGATCAACGAGAAGATGGTGGAAGACACACTGCACGGGAGCGTGATGCACAATCATGCCTGTAACCTAGGATGCCTTATTGCTTATGAAATTGCTTCGAAGATTCCTGGTTGCCGTGCTTTCATTGCCGATCCTGGAGTTGTAGACGAACTGTCCCCACTAGCCCGCATCAGTGGTAGTCCATTGATGCCTCGCATTTGTATTTGGCATGCATTAAACCAACGAGCCATTGCCAGACGATATGCTCGTGGCATAGGCAGAGAGTATGAAGACCTTAATCTGATTATCTGTCATCTCGGTGGAGGTATTTCTGTTGCCGCCCATGAACATGGAAGGGCTATAGATGCGAATAATGCACTAGACGGAGAAGGTCCTTTTTCGCCCGAACGAGCAGGTAGTCTGCCAGCAGCCGACTTGATACGGCTATGCTTCAGCGGGAAGTATACAGAGAAGCAATTGTTGAAGAGCATCGCAGGAAAAGCAGGGTTGACTGCGCATCTTGGCACCAATAACATGCGCGAAATCCTGGATCGCATCAAACAGGGCGACGAACGAGCTCAACTGTTGGTTGACGCAATGCTCTACCATACGGCAAAACAGATAGCTGCAGAAGCAGCTGTTCTTTGTGGCAATATCGATGCCATCTTACTGACAGGAGGAATGGCCCATAGCGATTACATTGTCAGCGAACTGAGACGCAGGATTGCCTTTCTTGCACCTGTCTATTGCTTCCCCGGCGAGAATGAGATGGAGGCACTGGCCCTGAATGCGTTGGCTGTATTACAGGGGAAACGATTAAGTAAAACCTACACATAAAATCCCCTCTTTCAGAGCGAAGGAAGGGATTTCATGCGTTTGAAAACAATTATAGATTCTTACTAAGCGTAGCTTTCCAAGCTGCATATGCGGCCTGATACTCCTCACGGTGAGCAGCATCTGGCTCAAAAACCTGCAACTTATCCAACGTTGCGAAAGCTTCGTTGCTATCCTTATAAATGCCAGCTCCGATACCTGCACCCTTTGCAGCGCCAACAGAACCGTCGGTATCATAAAGTTCAATCGTTGCCCCACTGACTCCAGCCAATGTATTACGGAACAGAGGTGAAAGGAACATATTTGCTTTACCGGCATGAATTTTTTTGATATCCATACCCATTTGTTGCATAATCTCCATTCCATAACAGAACGAAAAGACGATGCCTTCCTGAGCAGCTCGAACCAGATGTGCTTTGTTATGCTTATTAAAGTTCAAACCATTCACAGAGCATCCAATCTCCTTGTTTTCCAAGACACGCTCTGCACCATTACCAAACGGCACTATAGTAACGCCCTCACTACCAATGGGAACACTGGCTGCCAAATCATTCATATCAGCATAGCTGACATCAGGCGTTATGTTACGGTGAACCCATGCATTCAAGATACCTGTTCCATTAATGCAAAGCAACACGCCTAAGCGAGTTTGGTCAACGCGATGATTCACATGAGCAAAGGTATTGACACGTGACTTCTTATCGTAGTTAACATCTCCCAAGACACCATATACTACACCAGAAGTGCCGGCTGTTGCTGCTATCTCACCAGGATTCAAGACATTCAGCGAAAGCGCATTGTTAGGCTGGTCTCCCCCCCTGTAAGTAATCGGAGTACCGACTTTTAAGCCAAGTTCTGCGGCGGCCTCTGCACTCACTTCACTTTGAACACTAAAGGTCGGCACGATATCACTGATAATGGAAGAAGAGAAGCCATAATAATCCATCAAGAAGTCAGCAACTTTATTGTTCTTAAAGTCCCAGAACATGCCTTCACTTAGACCGCTGACCGTTGTATTAACGGTACCAGACAAGCGCATAGCAATATAGTCACCTGGCAACATTATCTTATAAATATTTTTATAAATCTCAGGTTCATTTTCCTTGACCCATGCCAACTTAGCAGCGGTAAAATTACCTGGTGAGTTCAACAAGTGGCTTAGACATTGATCAGCGCCCAAGTCATTGAAAGCTTTTTCACCATAAGGTACAGCACGAGAGTCACACCAGATAATAGATGGACGAAGAGCCTTAAGATTTTTGTCTACACATACCAGTCCGTGCATCTGATAGGATATTCCTATGGCCTTGATTTCATCGGCTTTAGCACCCACATCCGACATTATTTTCCTAAGGCTCAATTTCGCATTATCCCACCACATCTGCGGATCTTGTTCTGCCCAGCCTGCTTTCACGGCCATAATAGGAGCCTCTTTCTCTGGATAAAAAGCTGTTGCCACACACTTACCTGTGTCAGCATTAACTAACGATGCCTTGACTGAAGAACTACCAACGTCAAAGCCCAATAAATATCTGTTTGTCATAATAATTAATTTAAACAACTAAATTATAGTACGTTTTTACCGCCAAATTTCCCTAAATTATTTTTAAATTCCAATTTTTTACCCTCTTTTTCTCATTTTTTTATCATTATTTGACTACAATTAAAAATAATTGTTTAACTTTGCACCTTGGAATGACTAATCAAAGACAAAAGGTACCTTTTATATATGAAAAAGAAAATTCTTATATTGGATGATAAAGAGACCATTGCAAAGGTTCTCTCTATTTACCTGATGAGTGATTACGACGTACAATGGTTGCCAGATGGCCTACAAGGCGTCAAATGGCTCCAGGCAGGAAACACACCAGACTTGATTATTTCAGACATTCGTATGCCAGGCATGCGTGGTGACGATTTCTTGGAATGGATTAAGCAGAATGAACTTTTCCGCCACATCCCCGTTATCATGTTATCGAGTGAGGATTCAACGAGCGAGCGCATCCGTTTGTTGGAAATCGGTGCTGTCGACTATATCGTCAAGCCATTCAACCCAATGGAATTAAAGATTCGCGTCAAAAAGATTCTTCCCAACTAAGGAATTATTTATTCCTATTTATATAATATAGTTCATGTTAGGTGTAGTATATTTAGGTAGTAATGCAAGGACACAAGAGCGCTTAAAATATATCCCTGGCCAGTTGGTACGCACGACCAATGCCTATAAAGAAGCTGCTCAGATTTGCACGCCACACGTTGCAAACGAACATTTTCTGGTGTTCTTTGAACGTAACGTGCGAAGCGAAGACATTACCGCCATCACCTATCTTCGCAAGAAATGCCGCAATGTTTACATCATCCTCATGACGGACACAATGAATCAAGAGGATCGCGAAGTTTACATGAAATGCGGCATCAACGACACCATCCATCAAGAAGCATCCGTTACCGAGTTAAACAAGAAAATCCAGTTTATTTCTGAACGCGAGAATATCCTGTTTGACGACGAAGCGCCCAAATATGGTATTTTGAAATTCAAGATACCCATTTGGAAGCGTATGTTTGACATTATCTTCTCAAGCATAGCGATAATTATACTTTCTCCCGTTTTTATCTTGACTGCGATTGCAATTAAATTGGAAAGCAAAGGCCCCATCCTATTTAAATCCAAACGTGTCGGGACCAACTACACCATATTTGACTTCCTAAAATTCCGTAGCATGTATACAGATGCGGAGCAACGCCTTAGTGAACTAAGCAAGGACCGCAACCAATATGCTGAGACCAACGACAAAGAAGAGTCTAAAGCAACCATCACAGCACCATTGGGCGATCAGGCAGAAATGAGTATGATGGATATGGGACTGGAATCCGGAATGATGATTGGTGATGAGGAAATCATGCTCGTTGGCGACGATTTTGTCGTAGCAGAAAGTGACTTCGCTAAGAAAAAAGAGGAAGAAATCAACAATGCCTTTGTAAAAATCGAGAACGACCCGCGAGTCACAAAAGTAGGTCGATTCATTCGTAAATACAGTATTGACGAACTCCCACAGTTGTTCAACATTCTTAAGGGAGACATGTCTATCGTCGGGAACCGTCCTCTCCCACTCTATGAAGCAGAGAAATTAACTGCAGACTCCAGTATTGACCGTTTCATGGCACCTGCTGGTCTTACAGGTCTTTGGCAAGTGGAAGAACGAGGAAAAGGCGGCAACATGTCTGCAGAAGAACGGAAGCAACTGGATATCACCTATGGACAAACTTATAGTTTTATCCTTGACATGAAAATTATTTTCAGAACTTTAACAGCCTTCGTACAAAAAGAAAATGTATAAAACTAAATATCATTATAATGAGAAAAGCTAAAATCATATTCCTTACATTATTCCTGGTTGGAGCGGCATCGTCAAGTCATGCCCAATACAACAACAGTGGTATCAGCGCAGGTTTCTTTGACTCCAGCGAAAACGCCACCATCAATTTTTCTACGTTCCACCTGCCACCATTATCGGTATTGTTTGAGAATGCGAAACAGAACCCGCAGATTCTATCTTTGGCGAAAGCACAAGAGATTGCCCAGGCAGAGGTAGCCAAGCAGAAGCGTCACATTTTCTCTTATGTATACGGACATGCCAGCTATAGCTATGGTAAGACCGATATGTGGGGACAAGGTTCAACCTCGTATAATCTGGTCCTACAACAATTCCAAGGCAGCGAACAAAGTTATTGGAATGTCGGTGTCAATCTCAATGTCCCTTTGGAAGACATTCTTGATCTTGGCGCAGCTGTCAAACGTAAAAAACTACTTGTCGACCAAGCTCGCATCCAGAAAGACTTGGCATTTGACAGACTGAAACAAGAGATTACCACGTTGTATATCAAGATTACGAACAATTTGGTAGCACTTAAGACCTCTAGTGAAGCAGCTGCCATCTACCAAGGAGCAGGTGCCTTGAACCAAGAAGATTTCCATCAAGGCAATATGACTATTGAAGCCTTCGCCCAAACTAAGATGCGCGAGATTGGTGTTGTTCAAGGCTATCAAAGTCTGCAAACAGAGATTACGACAGACATCATTACCTTGGAGATTCTGACTCATACGCCTATTCTGACCAATACCACAACAGATATTAACCTGGAAGAAGAACAACTCTCTGAAAAAGAAATCAAGAAACAGAATCGTGCGGTAGAAAAGAAAATAAAGAAAGCTGCTGCTGCTGAAGAAAAGCGTTATCGCCAAATGGAAGAAGCAGAAAAGAAAGCAGAGAAGAAAGCAGCTAAAGCACAAAAAAAGAATAAATAACCTCAACAATTAGCAACTATGGATTTATTTAGATATTTCGTCCGTTTTTTATACAAGATTCGTTGGTATCTGGCAATTTTACCAATGATAGCATTGATTGTCGCATGGTTCCTTACCCGTAACATGGAGCGTATTTATGACACCAATACAACCATTTATACAGGTATGATTACAGGTTATAATTTGGAGGGCAGCGGCTCTGTAGGTGGCAATTCGCAAGCCAACATCACAAATTTGATGTTGATTATCACAACAGACAACACCATTCATGAGGTTGCCTTACGTCTTTTTGGTCGTTGTATGATGTATGGTAATCCCAACAAAGACAACAACTATATCTCTGCAGAACATTTTCGTCAGTTAAATACAATGGTCCCTGCTGAAGTCAAAGCATTGATTAATCACAACAACGAGCAACAGACGTATGCCAATTTAAAGGCATACGAGAAGCCCTCACAGGCCAACTTCCTTTTTGGTATACTGAATTACCATCCTTATTTCGGCATCAACAATATCACTTCTCACCTAAAAGTTCTTCAATTGAATGGTAGTGATATCATTGATATTGGCTATTCTGCTAACGATGCAGGTATTGCCTATAACACGCTGGATATCCTCAATGAAGTATTTGCTCGCCAATACCAACAAATCCGTTTCGGCGAGACCAACAATGTCATTCGTTTCTTCGAGAAGGAAGTTGCCCGTCTTTATAAGATTCTGACCAATGCTGAGGACGATTTGATTCGTTATAACATATCAAAGCGTATCATTAACTACGGCGAACAAACCAAAGCATTGACAGGACTAGAAGCCCAGCAACAGAACTTCCGTAACGACCAATTGATGAACTACACAACTTCTAAGGCTTTGTTGGATTATTTGGAGCGTCAGTTAGGTAACCGTGCGCAAGTCATCCGTTCCAATCAGGAGTTTACCAACCAGGTACGTGACATCTCACGTATCCAGTCTCGTATCTCCAACCTCCGACTGATGAGCAGCGAGAGCGGTGCACAAAACAACGAATCTCAGGAAGAGTTGGCCAAAGCACAACGTGATTTGCAACGAGCAACAGGTCGAGTTAGCCAACTTACAAAAGACATTGAGGCCTCAACATTTAGCACCGAGACTGGTGTGAGAGCCAACGATATGCTAAGCAGATGGTTGGAACAGCTTCTCTTGTTGGAGAAAACTAAGGCTGAAATGACTGCCACAGATATCATGAAGAACAATCTGGACAGACAGTATCTGTTCTATGCACCCATTGGAGCAACTTTGGATCGCAAAGACCGTCACATTGGCTTTATCGAAGGGAACTACATGGAGATGCTGAAAGCATTGAATGCCGCCCGTTTGCGTCAGCAGAACCTACGCATGTCCACAGCTTCATTACGTGTATTGAATCCACCAATGTTCCCATTGAACGCACAGCCAACCAACCGTCTGATGATTCTCTTGGGTGCTTTCTTGCTGACATTTATGCTCACCACATTATGGTTCCTCATCATCGAGATGCTTGACCGCACACTCCGTGACCGCATGCGTTCTGAGCGCATCACGAAGGTTCCTGTTATGGGATGCTTCCCGAAAGAGAGCAATCTGCGCTATCGTCGCTTCAACAAGACCATTGCCGACATGGCTTTAAAACAGTTAAGCAAAGCCCTGCTCCCCCACTTCAAGGAGGGACAGCAGAACGTACTCAACCTGATTTCTACAGACTCCGGCAATGGTAAGAGCTACCTGGCACAAGAGCTAGAGAACTACTGGATTTCCATCGGTTTACAAGTTCGTCGTCTGACTTATGATGAAGATTTCTTGTCAGAAGACAGTAAGTTCATCATGGCTAAGGACATCAAGGACCTTTGTCCTGATATTCTCCCCGATGAGATAGCAATCATCGAATATCCGAATCTGGACGACCACTCAATTGCTCCTGCCCTGTTAAATATGGGTACTATTAACTTGATGGTTACACGTGCAAACCGTACTTGGAAGGACGTCGACCAGAAAGCTTTGAATGAGGTTCAGGCCATGTTAGATGAGGAACATAAGGATAGCCTTTACATGTATCTGACAGAAGCCAGTCGTTATGCGGTAGAAGAATTTGTCGGCCAACTCCCTCCATATACCAAGTTCAACAACTTTGTATATCGCATGTCACAGTTAGGTCTGACTGCTATTGAAAACGAACACGCTAAATAAATGGCTAATACAGCATTTAGAACTTATGTGCAAGAGCATGGAGGAAGAGTTTTTATACTCTTTCTCCTGTTTTTGCTGGCTATTTACCAGTTCGCCAGTGCAGGATTTAGCGCTTTTGCAATCATCTGCATCCTGCCCTTATTTATCATTGCGATTCTTGCAGCATTCCAATATCGAATGTTCATTTTCTGGACATTATGTATTGTAAACTTCTTTATACAATTCAAGAATCTGCCAGAAATGCCTATACCACTGTCTCTTCCTAATGAGCTTTTGGAGATATCCCTTTTAGTGTTAGCAATTATCGACCTAGGTTCTCATCAATTCGAACGCACAGCCAATATCATGCTATTTGCATTACTCATGTGGTGCGGCTTTTGTACCTTAGAAGTATTTAACGACACCTGTGATCTTGGAATTAATATTGGAGCATGGTACACTGGAGCACGTATGCTGGCATTTCAACTCTTGTATGCGTTTTTAGTTTATATCCTATATATCAATAGTCCCAAATTACTCATCCAATATTTCTTTGTTTGGGGTCTTTTATCCTTATTTGCTGTCTTTTGGGTTTGGAAACAGCAAAAATTTGGATTTACTGCTGCAGAAAACGCATGGATACAAACACGTGGTAGAAGCACGCACATCTTACAAGGAGGAACCCTTATCCGATATTTCTCTACTTTTAGTGACGCAGCTAACTTTGGTGTCATGATGGCTTCTACGGCAGTGGCATTTATTATTTTCGCTATTACAACAAAGATTAGGAAACATCGTTATTTTTTCCTTCTTGTTGGTATTGGATGTGCTTGGGCGATGTTCCCCTCTGGAACACGAACGGCAATCGCCTGTTTAATGGCTGGATTTATGGCATACATCTTTTTATCAAAGTCATTTAAAATAGCCATTCCATTTACAATAGTATTCGTCCTATTTGTTTTTATGCTTGCTTTTACGAATATTGGCAACGGAAATGGACAGATTCGACGAATGAGAAGTGCATTTAATAGGAATGACGCATCAGCCGGTGCCCGCGCAGCGAATCAGGAAGTTATGAAGAAATACTTACAAGACGCTCCATGGGGTATTGGTATTGGATTAGGATATGGAAACGTACCCGCCAACAACAAATACAAAAAATTGTCTACTATCCCACCAGACTCTGAGTATGTTTTTGTGTGGCAACACACTGGAATCATCGGGATTACGATCTTCATCATCACAACCCTTATCATGCTAGGCGGTGCATGTTGGATAGTATTATTTAAAATAAAAAATTCTTCCTTACGAGGCATTGGCGCAGGACTATGTTGCGCCTTTGTTTCCCAACAATTAGGGGGCTATGGCAATCAGGTTCTGATGCAGTTTCCAAACTGTCTCCTTATATATGGTGGACTCAGCCTCGTATACGCTTTGCCATATATGGAAAAGGAATGGATAGCGTACGAATCAGTTCTTATAGCGAAACAAGAGGAGAAAAAACGTCTTCGTCTAGAAAAGATAGAAAAAATGCGCGTTAAACCATGGTACAGTCGGATATACAAATATCTATAATTACCATCAATTACAATGGACTCGCAAATACTTGTGCATTAATTGAGACAATCCCTTTCAATGACTATTCATTGGAAGTGATTGTTGTTGATAATGCATCCTCTGAAGACGAAGCAACACTTATTGAGCAACGCTATCCACAAGTGAAGGTAATTCGCAGTAAAGAAAATCTGGGATTTGCAGGAGGCAACAATCTTGGTATCAAGGCTGCTTTGGGCAAATACCTCTTCTTTATCAACAACGACACTTTCCTCAGGCCTCAAGACTCAAACCTCCAACACCTTATAGACCGCCTGGAGTCTGACACAAAGATTGGCATGGCGTGCCCCAAGATACGATTTGCTTGGGGGACATGCCCTATTCAGTTTGCGGGTTACACCCCACTTTCACGTATCACATTACGCAACAAAGCTATCGGCTTTGGTGAAGAGGATTTAGGGCAATACGACAATGCGCATTCAACGCCTTATGCTCATGGAGCTGCGATGATGGTTAAGCGCGAAGCTATTGAGCGAGCAGGCCTGATGCCCGAGTGTTATTTTCTTTATTACGAGGAATTGGATTGGTCTATGATGATACGGCGTGCCGACTACGATATATGGTACGAACCAACTTGTACCATCTATCATAAGGAAAGTCAAAGCACTGGACAAGACAGTGCGCTAAAAACTTATTTCATCACTCGCAACCGGCTGCTGTTCGCTAAACGCAACCAGCAAGGCGCCGCTAAGTTTTTAACATATATATATCTGATTGCACTCGTTGCCTCTAAGGACATTTTAAAACAGTCATTCCGAGGCCGTCTTGATTTAGTTCAAGCCACTTTCCACGGAATTAGAACCTTTATAAAAATAAAAGGCTTATGACATTTTGGGAGATTCTTTCATACATAGACTTGCTACTATTCATCATTGTTGCAGCTACCGTACTCTATTTAGCAGTTTTTGCCGTTGCATCTTTATTCTATCACCATAGTGAGACACCCAAGGCAAAAAATCTGAATCGTTTTATCATCTTGATACCTGCTTATAAGAATGGAAGTGGCGCAGAGAAAACCGTCATGTCAGCTTTAGGGCAGACTTACCCGCAACGTTTGTTTGATATAACCGTTATTTCTGACCATTTAGACGAAGTAAGCAATTTTCGTCTAGCGCAACAACCTGTCACCCTGCTTACACCCAACTTCGAGAAAAGTTCAAGAGCCAAATCACTTCAATTGGCAATCAACAACCTCCCTCAATTTAAAATCTACGACGTAGCCATTATTTTAAATGCGGGGAACATAGTAGAACCTGATTTCTTAGAGCGAATGAACGACGCCTATGAATCAGCAGGAACCAAAGTAATTCAGGCTCATCGTCTCTCGCAAAACCGCGATACCGCCCCTGCCAGGCTAAGTGCCACTTTCGAAGAAATCAACAACTCCATCTTCCGGCGCGGACACATTGCCCTTGGTTTGTCAGCCGCATCAGCAGGATCTGCGATGGCATTTGATTTCAACTGGTTTAAGAAAAACATCATGACAGTAGATACGATGTATGACGACAAGGATTTGGAGATTCGCCTTCTCCGTCAACATATCTACATCGATTATTTTGAAGATATTTTGGTCTTTGAAGAAAAGAAGCGAAGCGCAGAAGACTTTAATCGCCAACGTAAGTTATGGATGATTTCTCAATTTACGAACCTGCTGAGAAACATTATTTACCTTCCAGGAGCCATATTTGCTAAGAACTACAATTTAGCTGACAAGATTCTTCAATGGCTGCTCATTCCTCGTTTGCTACTGATGGGAATTATTATCCTTATGAGCCTCATCATGCCATTTATTTATTTCACCCTTGCGTTAAAATGGTGGGCACTGTTTGCTATCGCTTTGTTTATCTTTGCCTTGGCAACACCCAACTATCTTGTGGATGAAAAATGGGACAAGACCTTCTATCTGATTCCCGTTATTTTCCTTTGCTCTTTCTTTTCAAAGACGATAATTGGAGAACGCCTCAAGCCTTATGCTAACCAGAAACTGTAGACATTTCCTATGCTTTGGCAGATTATCCATATCATAGAGATACTCTTCTGGCTGCTATTGTCAGCCTCAGGAGCATATATTCTATTTTTTACAATAGTATCTTTAATATGGAGAAAACCTGCATCTAAACTATCTTCCGAAGTCAAGTCCTTACATGCCGACCAGTACTACACTTTCTTAGTATTATACCCAGCCTATAACGAAGACCGCGTTATTGTATCATCTGTACAACAATTCTTTGGTCAACACTATCCATATGACAGATTCCATACTGTTGTCATCTCCGACCACATGCAGCCTGAGACCAACGACAAACTTCGAGAGTTACCAATTACCCTACTCACGCCAGTCTTTGAAAAGAGCAGCAAAGCCAAGGCCATGCAATATGCTATGGACCAAATCAAGGAGACATACGATTATGTGGTGATTCTTGATGCGGACAATGTCGTTAATTCCGATTTTTTGGAAAAACTCAATGAAGTATGTGCTATGGGACATCAAGCCATTCAGTGTCACCGTTGTGCCAAGAATAGTAACAACAACATTGCGGTACTCGATGGTATCAGCGAAGAAATCAATAATACTATTTTCCGTAAGGCCCACAATCGCATTGGACTCTCTTCTGCCTTGATTGGATCTGGCATGTGTTTTGATTACAAATGGTTTAAGGAAAATGTTTATAAGCTCAGTACTGCCGGTGAAGATCGAGAGTTGGAAGCCCTTCTCTTGATGCAGGGAATCTATATCCACTATGAGGAAAATATTCCAGTCTTTGATGAAAAAGTCAGCAACAAGGACAACTTCCAGAAACAACGTCAACGCTGGATGACCGCTCAGATACAAAGCCTGTTCAGAATGCTACCTTATATCCCTCAGGCCATCAAAACAAAAAACATAAATTTTATCGACAAGACCATCCAACAAGCATTGATTCCCCGTTCCATGCTGATTGTCTTAACATTTACAATGGCCACGCTGATGACTTTCCTATCTCAAGTATGGTGCTTGAAATGGTGGTTATTATTCTTTCTCATCTGCCTGTCATTGTATTTGGCAACCCCCAAGGTGTTACGCACTTACTCTATGCTTAGTCAGGTTTTTTCTATCCCTACGCTCGTCTGGAGGATGATTCTCAATATCCTTAAGATAGACCGTAAGAATACTGATTTCATACATACTATTCACGATAAATAATGGGAGAACGCGTACATAGAAGTATCATGAATATCAAGGTGGGCATGTTTTTTTATGTCATATCCTTATTTCTTGCGTTCTTTTCTCGTAAGATTTTCCTCGATTGCCTAGGAGCCGAGTTTATAGGTCTAACAGGTATGCTCATGAATATCATGAGTTTTTTGAGCGTAGCAGAATTAGGTATTGGAACTAGCATTGTCTATTTCCTATACAAGCCACTGCAAGAGGACAACCACGAGAAGATTAACGAGATCATGTCCATGCTAGCCTATCTTTATCGCTGTATAGGTCTCATCATCGGACTTGGAGGACTCGTTGTCAGCATTTTCTTTCCATGGTGGTTCAATAATCTTACCACAGGGCTTCCACTTGTTTATTTTGCATTCTATTCTTTTTTGTCTACTGCTATTGCAGGCTATATTTTCAACTATAAACAGCTTTTAGTTGGGGCAAATCAAAAGCAATACTTAGTTAATGCCTATTTCCAAACAATAGGTATTGTGCAAAGCTTAACCCAAATAATTCTTGCGTACTATTACCGCAATTTATATTTGTGGGTAGCAGTTGGCTTTGTTTTTACAATCATCGGAATCATCGTGTTCAATATTCGAATCCGGCAATTATATCCATGGCTTCAGGTTGATTTGAAGCAAGGGCGTAAAAATCTACATAATTATCCTGAAGTTCTACAGAAAACCCGTCAGATCTTCGTTCAAAAAATCAAGGATTTTATTCTCTATCGCAGTGATGAGATTCTTGTTGGAGCATTTGTCTCTGTTGTTCAAGTCGCTTTCTATGGCAACTACACGATTATCGTCAGCAAATTTAACTTCTTAGTAAACATTCTCAGTGATGGAATGAATGCTGGCGTTGGTAACCTCATTGCTGAAGGAAATCAAAAAAACACTATGAAGGTCTTTTGGGAACTAACAGCAATTCGTTTCTTGATTGTAGGTTTTGTTGTTTTTGGTCTACTTCTTTTTGTCCAACCATTTATAGCATGTTGGTTTGGACAAGAATATCTATTAAGCAACATCATTCTATACCTACTTATCTTTAATATTTTCATCATGCTCTCTCGTGGAGTCGTTGAGATGTATATTGGAGCCTGTGGATTATTCTCTGATGTGTGGGCAGCATGGACTGAACTGATTGTTAACATTTGTGTCACACTATGTCTTGCACCATTCTTGGGTATTATTGGAATATTATTGGGGAAGATCATTAGCATTTTCTTTATTGCCATATTTTGGAAGCCATACTTCCTCTTTACCAAAGGACTTCACATGCCAGTATCCGATTATTGGCGTGGCATGCTACCCTATTACTTAATTTTTTCCTTATTCATATTAATCATCTTTTTAATCAAATCACAATATTTTGACCATACTGTAGACTCATTATTTAAACTTATAGGTTACGGAATAATAACATATATCCCCATCATGATCGCATACACGCTTTCTTTACTATGGGGGACAAAAGGTATGAGATATTTCGTTGCCCGTAAACCTTATGTATATAATCAAGCAAAGAAATATTTTAACATATGAAAAATATTGTTCTGTTCTCCCTTCTATCCTTATTCATATTGGCCTGTTCCGAACATACAGAACTCACCACCTACAAATCTCAATTGGATAATCTTCAACGTCAATACAAAACCTTTCATGCTCACGCTCCCCGTTTTTATTTATTCGGGATGGGTAATAGAGAAAAGTTTATCTACAAAGACTGCCGTCTTATAAATTTAGACAAAGATTCCATTGTATTTAAGGCAAATGATGTCATTTCTGACAGTATCATGCCTGACAGTTATATGGTTGAAATTAAAACCAAACAAGGAGTCATTCAAATTAAAGAAGACAATAGTTCAATATGGATAATTCACAACAATTATCGAAAGAACTTATCTGAAAAGAAATGCACCATAAACTTGCCAAATTTCAATGGCTACAAATATAGCAAAGTACTACGAGTTCTTCATCATGAAATATTGATTAATATTCGCGATTCTCGTATTTACCCCAACATTTTTGTTTATCAAGAACCATTTTACAGAGATGCTTTTATGGCTTCACTCTGTTTGGAGAAGACCAATAACACACACTTAATCATACCATGGATTAACCAAATCAATTGTGTCTATGATATGCAAAACAGAGAACCCGAAGTCGATAATATTGGTGAACTACTTTATATGCTCTCTTATATACCCAAAGATTCCAATCTCAGCATGCGTCAAGAGGTAAGGAAACAAATTGAGCAGCAAACCATAAAAATGGGAACGAATATCTTTGTCAAGGGGCACACTGATGGTTCCGACAATGCAGAATACCAGACACAAATATTAAAATTAGCACTAAAGAAAAATGGAATGAAAGACCATTTTACCACTACACCTCCAGAGGAAGCCGGTCCCTATTTCGATTTATGTTGGTTTACCCAAGGTTCCAGCCACAAACGGGATTTATCACAACTATATCGTGACATTCGTTTTAATTATGAAGACTCACCTTTCCCTTATCTGCAATGGGCAAGAGCACATTATTACGACAATCATCAGGCTCCATTCAACAACCAGCCTTATCCCTTAAGCTGGGAGAAACGCGGTGGAAGTGCTCACTTTGACGGAATGCGCATTATATCAGAGAAAGCTTCTGATGATCGAATCTGCTATCCTCATGTATGGACAGCTGCAGAAATGTTTCTTAAATTATATGAAGAACGATGAAATCAATATACGATCAACTTTGCGCTTTTTTACGGATTCTATATCCCTCTAATAAACCCGAAAGGTTTGTCCTGATAGGACTTCTTCTTTATTTTTGCTCAATCAGCATTCCTTTCTGTCTAGGTGTACAGCCAGAACAGTTGGGCATGCTTGGATATGATACTGCAGGACATCTTACTGTGCCTTCAATGAAAATCAGTTTAGAGAACTGTTTAAGTTGGAATCTTCGTCACCCTCTTTATCGGCTAATGTACTTGCCTTTCATCATCATTAATGAAGGACTCTTGCTCATTGGCATTGACATAACATGGCCATTGTTCGCTTCATCAACAATTATCTTGATGTCACTTAGCGGACTATATATCTTTAAAGCACTGAGACTATTGTGCCTTTCCATACGTGATTCTATTATTCTCCTAGTCATGTTCTGCAGCTTTGCCCATACAATCATGCTATCAATACAAGTTGACTCATTCAACATGAGCATGTTCTGGGGCAGTATAGTGGTATTATTAATTGTAAGTGGGATACGCAATAACGTTACAGACAATTTACTATTCCTTGGCTTTGCGGGTACTACATCTACTAATTTCATCAAAGTTGTTTTTTACCATTTAATCGAAGAGCGTTCGATAAAACGTACATGTAATCGTCTAATTAAGTCTATCCCTTTATTCTGTATCCTTTTTATCCTTACCATACCTAATCTCTGTTCACGGATTGCAGAGCGTCCTCGCGGGTTACTATATGCTATAATGGGGGATTCATTTAGTTTCCAAGGCACAGATGTCAATAAATGGCAGCTCTTTATTGACAATTTCCTTTGTGACCCAATCCTATTTCACCATACGGACGGTATCATCTATTCCCATGAAACCACGCATTTACCTCCTTACCCCACTCCACTATTCTATATCCCAATAACAATTATCTTCATGATGGTTGTCATCTCAATTATACAGAACCATCGCCACCATCTTATTCAGTTCTTTTGCTGTTCCTTTGGCTTCGACATACTTATGCATTTTGGAATTGGTTATGGTATGGAAGAAGCCCAACTCTTCTGTGGACATTGGTTATTCTTCTTACCGATTTTACTGGGAATGTTCATAAAGAATTTATCTACAAACAAATATTTAACCACCCTCATAGCATTGGTCACCATGTTTCTTCTCATATATAATATCTTCTGCTATTATTATAGCTTGTGAGCACAATCAGCATAGGCTAAAAGTTCGCGGTCTCCACGACTGTCACCATAGGCATGCAGTATGTACTTATCACGATTCGGCATCATCTTCAAAAAGCGCTCCACTTTCTCTTGTCCATAACAGTTTTTACTCTTAAGACGTCCTGTAAGCAATCCATTATCGTCTACCTCAACGAGTGTTCCTGCAACATGGAGAATGCCAATACGGCAACAATATGGTTTGACCCATTCTTGTATACTTGCAGTTACCACGCACACATCATCGCCCCTTTCCAAATAGGTATTCAAAATATCAACCATCTCTAATCTTTTAAAACTATCTACGACATCTGCAAAAGCCACTCCCTTTTGCTTGAAATCTGAATATTTCCACCCGCGAAAGTAATATCCAAAAAATTTCTCTTTTACTTTCCCGTTTGGATATAGTCTCAACTTCATCAAGACCAACAATGGAGACATCAAGAAAAGCCCCCAATACAGGGCAAATGGGCCACATGTATATTTTACAAATTCTAGCAATGAATCCTTTGTCGTCAAGGTCCCATCAAAATCAAATACTGCAACCGTTTTTTTCTCTTTACTGTCACTCATATCTACGAGATTTTCAATTTTAATGGCAAATATACAAAAAAAGGGGGAAAATCATTCCTTTTTAACAACAAATTTTGTACTTTTGCAAAAACTAAACAGAAACGCTGTCAAATATATGAAAGTTTATATCATAATACCTTGCTACAATGAAGAAGCTGTTATAGAGGAAACCGCTCTACAACTGACTGCGGTTTTAGACGAGATGATTTCCAATGGTCAAATTTGCGCTGAGAGCAGAATTGTATTTGTCAACGACGGTTCAAAAGACAACACATGGTCCATCATCCAAAGAATTTTTGAAACGAACCAGTATGTTTGCGGTATCAATCTTGCAAACAATTCCGGGCATCAAAACACCTTAATGGCGGGGTTAACGGCTACAAAAGAGCAAGCAGATGCTTTTATCACAATTGATGCGGATTTACAAGACGACATTCACATTATTCCCCAAATGGTATCCTTCTTCTCACAAGGTATAGACATCGTATTCGGCGTAAGGAAACAACGGGAAAGCGACACTTTTCTGAAGCGTAACACCGCACTCATGTTTTATAGATTAATGAACTTTCTAGGAGCGAAAACCATATATAACCATGCCGACTTTCGTCTGATGTCCAAGCGTGCCGTCAAACAACTATTAAGTTATCGTGAGCGCAACCTGTTTCTGCGCGGGATAGTACCACTCATAGGCTATAAGACTGAAAAAATCTATTTTGACCGGAATAAGCGTTTTGCGGGTGAAAGCAAATATCCATTTTTCAAGATGCTGAACTTTGCCATTGACGGCATAACTTCTTTCAGTATCAAACCTGTCAGAATGGTTTTTGCTCTTGGAGTAATTTTTATTCTTATTTCCTTTCTTATTCTAATTTGGGTTCTTATGGCTTATTTCACTAAGAAAGCTGTACCTGGCTGGGCATCACTGATGCTATCGCTTTGGCTTGTAGGTGGCTGTGTACTTGTTGGTTTAGGTATCGTAGGAGAATATGTAGGAAAAATATATACTGAAGTAAAAGACAGACCACGCTTTAACATAGAAAGTTCACTCATCAAATAGGACCATGAAGTTTTCACAAAAATCAAACATCCCTTCTTATGTTTTTTTTGCCATCTTTTGTTTTGTCTTGTTGTTTCTAATCTCCCCCGACTCATACACTCATGACGCATACAACAGGATGGATTCCGCATGGTTTTTCATGTGTGGAAAAGCATGGATGAACGGGATGATTCCATACGTAGATTTCTCTGATTCGAAAGGACCTTTCCTGTGGTTCATTTATGGGATTGGCTATTTACTTAGCCATAACTGCTACCATGGAATATTCTGGATTAGTTGGATTTGGTATGTTGCCATATATGTCTTCACGTTTAAAACCGCACTGATTTTCCTACGAGAACCCCTCAAGGCTTTTATCTGCACGATCCTACTGACATTATCTTTCTTTAATCCATGGTTTCATTACGAGACCCGAGCCGAGGATTTTACATTATTATTTCTAGTCATCTCTTTATATACAGTTTCATCACAACTATATAGTGAGGACAAAAAGCCTAATATTTATCGTAGTTTTGGGATACTTGGTGCTTGTTTCACTGCTCTCTTGCTTATAAAGTTCAATATCGCTGCCATGCAGACTGTATTTCCATTCTATCTTTATTATTATTGTATTAGAAACAGATTCTCATATATAAAACCCATTATATACGGACTTGCAGGTGTATTATTAGCTGGATTACCGTTTTTTATTTATTTCATGTTTGCAAACAATCTTGACGATTTCATTCATGAATACTTTCTCAGCACAATGTCAACTGACACCCATGACAGTATGATAAAAGTCTATCTGAAAGAATGGAAGGATGTCATCAATGATCCCGCTCGTCTCACTCTATTTGCTGTTATTGTTACAGGATGCTTGCAGATGTCAAAAAAATTAGAAACAGACCGCTATTTTCCTCTTATTAGTTCTCTTTTTGTATTCGCACTAACAGTTCGTCATTCCCTATGGTCATACTATTTCAATTCTTGTTCTTTCTTGGTAATATGGTTTCTTACTTATATCATCTTAGATAGCAACTCTATTTTACGGGCTCGGCATGCACTTATCATTTCATTAACGGTCTTCAGTTTCAGTGCCTTTACAAATATATTTACGAAACAGGCTTCTCGGCCGATCTTTTTCCATCATTATCCAGAGAAAGAGCATTTTTACAAGATATCTGAGATTATGGCCAGAACTCCCAACCCCACGCTCATCAACGCAGGTTATCATGAATTCGGCTATGGTATCAAGGCTCACTCGTTACCTGGAGCTAAATACTGGACCCTTCAGAATGGCGCCCCCATAACCATGATCAATGAACATCGTAAGGAAATTCTATCAGGTAAGTCTGACTACATTTTCGTTTACAATACAACAATCCTACAAAGAGCGAACCTAACACTTGACGAACTACGTCATGCAGGCTACGCCACATGCTATGAATGGGGAGACTCAAACGACCGACACTATCTGATGACAAAAATTAATCCTAAATAGATTAAAATTTTTAGTAACCATCTATAGACTCCTCAACTATTTTTACTGAAAAACGTAAATAATCAATACAAAAGACAGTATCCAACCAAAAACACAAGATTGAATAAACTTGTCATGAAGAAGGACTTTGGTAGGGCTACCACTTTTTACATCAACCATCGTCACTTGCAAATAACGAACGATTCCCGCTAGTACAAAAACTGAAGTTAAATAGATCTTGGAAGAATGGAATCGATCTATCACTTCGGGCGACACTGTATACATAATATAACATACCATCGTCACGCTTGCAATTATGCCAATTACTTGATTCATATAGTCGAGCGTGTAACGAGTAATGTTATCTCGTACCACCTTACCTGTTGTCTCATACATTGCCACATCATCCCGGCGTTTGGCAAAAGCCAAGAAAAGAGCAAGTAGAAAAGTCATCAACACCAACCAATTAGTTAGTTCTATTCCAGTTGCGGCTCCACCTGCATAGATGCGTATAACAAACCCCATAGCAATGATAAAGACATCAACAATAGCCTTATGCTTCAACCAGACACAATAAGCAATGTTCAAAAGTACATAAAATAATATAAGAGTAAATATTATAATACGAGCAGAATCAGAATGCCAACAAAAACTGAATATCATGATAATTGATAAAACAAGGCATATTATCATCAGACAATAGCCCATATTTTTCGAAACTGCGCCACTGGCAATTGGGCGATTTCGTTTTATCGGGTGCATTCTATCAGTTTCCGCATCATAAATATCATTAAAACAATAGATACTACTTGCTGCCATACAAAAAGAGAAGAAAACCATAAAAGATGGCAGTAAATAATCTATATCCAAAACCGATCCATTAAAAAAGACTGGAGCAAATACAAAGAGGTTTTTCAACCACTGATACGGTCGTAGAAGTTTGATAATGTCCTTCATTTTAATTCTATTTATTTGAATATTTCATAACGAATCTCACTAGTAGGAAATTCGTAGGAACGCAGATAATGTAAACAGGAATCGGAGCAAATAGTTTGGAACATCCCCAATATAAAAAGAGATTTAACAGCCCAATCTGCATAAAATAATTAATTACATGACAAAAAACAAAGCCAAATCCATTAACATATGATCGGGAAGTATTGAACGTAAATCGAGTTGTCAACCAATAATTAACAGCAAGGCTAACTAAATAGCCTATCGTGTAAGCTATGTTATGAGAAAAGAACTGGACTATGACAGAATATATCACATATTGTATGACAACAGCAATACAACCTACGATGCCAAATCGTATCAATTCACCAATATATTCTCTCTCTGTTTTCATATTCAATGGCAAAGATACTCATTAATATCGAGATTTCGTTAAATAATTGCAAAAAAAAAGCAAGTAATTATTTAGTTATAAATATAATTATTACATTTGCAATATATGAGAATCATCTGTGATGCCCCAGGTCAGACATGCAACCGTCTATGGACTTATGTTGCAAGTGTCGCTCAGTGTGTTGCTGAGCGTAAGCGAATGTCAATCTTATTTTTCGACTGGACCATCGAAGACTTTCCCAATCTGCTCCATGCTCCGTTCATATACTATCCACTATGGCACAAATGGTATTTGGAACGGGGTAACGGATGGAACAATTATAAGGGGTTGACATGGAAGGTGACTCACAACAAGACATGGGATAAAATCTTCCACTTCTTCGGCTTTACAAAAGGATGGACTACTAGGACTGACACCCGCTATCTTCAACAGACATTGCCAGAGCTAAAGCGAATCTTCCGTCCCAAGGATGAGATTATGCAGAAAGCGGAGGGGATGATAGCCCAACTGAAGCAAGCATCTGACATCGTGGTGGGTGTGCATATACGTCGAGGGGACTATGCCACATGGAATGACGGACGCTTTTTCTACGAATTAGAAGACTACCACCAATTCATGCTGAACGTAAAGAAATTATATAAAGACAGGAACGTATCCTTTTTCATCAGCAGCAATGAAAATTTTCCATTGGACATATTCAATGGATGCCATTGTTCTCGCTTTGGACAAGAACCATCAGGAGCTATTCTTGATCTCTATACGCTTAGCCTCTGCGACCGCATCATCGGGCCATTCAGCAGCTACTCCCGTTGGGCTTCATTTATTGGGGAAGTACCACTTTGCTTTTTGGAAGTGAAAAATCAACAGTTTACAGAAAGTGACTTCTCCAAAAATGTCGACTATTTCCATTTCGAGAACGGTAAAGAAATATTAGACTGGTAACATGAAAATTGCGCTATTAACTTCTGGCATTCTCCCTGTTCCTGCTGTTCAAGGAGGAGCCGTGGAAAATCTAACAGATTTTTACCTGGAATACAACAATCAGCATAGGCTACACGATATTACCATCTATAGTGTTTGGCATCCCGATGTAAAAAAACATCCCGCTTTACATTCTACTGTTAACCATTACGTATATATCAAGGTAACGGGATTATGGGCTAGGCTGAAAAAGAAATGGTATCAACTTACACATGATGAAGAGTACTACCACTATACGATAGAATTTTATCTGCATGAAGCTATTAAGGATATACGCAAACGCTCTTACGACATCATTTTGATAGAAAATCGTCCTGCTTATGCACTCAAGCTGAAAGAAGAATCCAATGCCAAGTTAGTTTATCATCTCCACAATGAGAAACTAGATGACAAATCGGAAAAAGCGATAGACATTTACAATGCAGCTACACGCATTATAACTGTTTCTGACTATATCAAGTCATGCATACTGACCATCAATCATGATGATAAGAAGACAACCACCGTTTACAATGGTATAGACCTGCATGCTTTTTCATCTTGCACCCAAAGTATTAACCGCAATAGTATCGGTCTTCAAGAAGATGATTTTGTGATGGTATTCAGCGGAAGAGTGACGGCAGAGAAAGGCATCATGCAATTGATAGAAGCGATGACTCTGCTTCAAGACATACCCAGAATAAAACTTCTGGTAATAGGCAGTTCTTTCTATGGTAACGATGATAACGAAAACGCTTTTGCAAATGCTTTAAGAGGAAAAGCCGCTCACCTGTCTGACCGTATTATTTTCACAGGATTCATCCCTTATGCCCAGATGCCCATCTACTTACAGATGGCCGACATTGCCGTTATTCCTTCTATATGGAATGATCCTTTCCCTACTACAGTTCTGGAGGCACAGGCTATGGGGCTACCCATCATTTCTACTCAGCGAGGAGGAATACCAGAAGAGGTGACGGAAGAATCGGCTATTCTTCTAGACACCAATGAAAACTTTGTAGATAACCTGGCCACCGCAATCCGAGATCTCTATCAACATCCCGAGGAACGGAAAACTATAGGACAGGCCGGACTTATGCGCTCCAAATATTTCGATAAGGAACGTTTTGCAAAAGATTTCTTTAAAGCAATACAAACTATTTGAGGTAATCATATTAACTCAAATCATAGCAAAACATATGGTTTTACGATGTAAAACATATGGTTTTGTGACGCAAAATATATTATTTTACATCATCTTTTGTTAATCCAAATGCAATAATGAGTTGCAAAAATCGTTATCTGGAATAGGAATTTTATGAGATTACACAAAATCACCAAAGTGAACAATAACAAAAATGGATAAGACTATGGCATTACAAATTAAAGTACAGAAAATGAAAAGGAAGGGACAGCCTGACAAATGGTATGGGAAGGCCGTAAAGTGGCAAGATGTGTCATTAGCAACTATCGCAGAAAAGATCAGTATGGACAACTCTGTCACGGAAAGCGATGTGTATGCAGTATTAAAAGCTCTGGTCTATGAAATGAAAAAACAACTACAGATGGGAAACACTGTCAAACTTGACGGATTCGGCAGTTTTCACCTGACTATAGAAAGTGACACGGTAGACAACAAAGAAGACTATAAGTTAGATGAGCATGTCAAACGAGTAGTATGCAAATTCACCCCTACTGGCCACCGTAGAAACGGAAAGCTGAACTACTATTTCTGTGAGGGTGTAAAATTAAAAAAGGTGAAAAGATAAAGTTAATCGCTGAAACGTTATTAAACCAAATTATTGTAAAGCAAGCATACAGCATCAGCCACACGTTGAGCATTAAAACGCAGAGCTACAACCCTATTGGCCTCAATACCACATTGCTGATAGAATGCCATGTCGTTGCAGAATCGGCAAATTGCATCTGCTAATGCTTGGGGCTGTTCGTACGGTATCACCAGTCCATTCTTTTCGTGGACTATCACCTCCTTAGTACCATCAGTTGGTGTAGCGACAATAGCCTTACCCATTGCCATCGCCTCCAGCAAAGCTATAGAGAGTCCCTCCCATAAGCTGGGCAGACAATATACATTAATACTATTCAACAAATCAGGAACATCCGTACGGAACGGGCTTCGATAAATGTATTTATCCATCTGATACTTGACAATATAGGCATCCACCTCCGTATCCATATCGCCTTCCCCTACAAAGAGTCCTTTTATCTTCTGGTTCTTCTCATGAGCCAGGCGGACCGCCTCTAGGAAATTCAGAGGTGCCTTCTGTTTGGTACAACGAGCGATAAAGCCCGCTACAAAATCATCGTCAGCGAATCCAAACTCTTTGCGCAAGTTCTCGAACTGTCCCTTTGGATTAAAGCGCATCAAGTTAATCCCATTTTCAATTACCTCAACGTCCTTGAGTCCAAAATGCTGATGCCCCGTGTCAGCGTTACTTTGCGACACACAAATAACCTTATCCGCCAACGAGCAAATCAATTTCTCACTCCATTGGCGTAATAAGCGCACTAGCCAAGACTGATCATCATGGAAACTCCACCCATGAACCGTATATATAAAAGGTACGTGAAGTTTCCGTACGGACCAAAGCATATTGGATGCCGCCCTACTGCCATGGGCATGCACCAGCTGAATCTGTTCGTCACGTATCAGCTGCACTATCTGCCCCTGTATATTTCTATCAAAAGGCTTCTGTGTTTCAATCACATGACAACGAATACCCATAGTCTGCAAACGACTTATCATCTCACCCGATGTAAAAGACAAACAAACGGGTTCGAAGCGCTCCTTATCTAAGAACGTTATTAAATCAAGCAGATGAGATTCCCCTCCACCGATCTGTCCTTGCCGGATGACTTCCAATACTTTTATTTTGCTCATTCTGGTGCAAATATACAGAATTATTTGGAATAAAGTAACTTTTTAGAATGGTTTCTTTTATATTTCATGTAATCTTTGTATATTTGCAGATAAAAAGAAAAAAATGTCTTCAGAAAGCAGCAATAGTTCTAGAGATATAACATGGGATTATGCACGTGGCGTAACTATCTTCATGATTGTGCTCCATCATTTCTATGCACGTTTCTATGAGAGTCCAGAAGGGCATGCAGATGCCTTTGTTTCTCTCTTATGTGATGTTTGCCCACTTCCAATCTTCATGTATGTAAGCGGACTTTTTGCACAAAAATCAATCAACAAATATACATTGTCTTCTTTTGTCATCAACAAGGCGATTCGTCTGTTTCTTCCTTTTACATCCTTCCTTTTGATATGGTTCCTCATTAAACCTGAAAAATATCCAACTATACTCCTGGATAATTTCAAAGATGGGTATTGGTTTACCTTTGTCCTTTTTGAAATAATGGCCGTTATCGCATGTATGAATTATCTCGCCAGGCGAAGTGAGAACAAGACTCTCTGCTTAAGCATTTTATTCTTTGCCATAATTACAATATTTAAACTTCTATTCCCACATGAGAATATCATTAACGGCCTATTTAGCGTCAACCTACTCTGGCATTATATACCCTTTTTCATCATCGGTTTCTTTTCCCACCGATTATCTTTTCTTTTTAAAACAAAGAACTCACCCATCTACCTACTCATCTTCATCCTATCATTCGCTTTCTATTATCAACATCAAGCGGCTTCACTAATCCCCGTGTGCAATCTATCCTGCCTGCTATTTCTAATCACGATTTTTAAAAATGGGATTAGACCTCTAGAAGGACTTCTATCCTATATTGGCGTTTATTCTTTGGAAATTTATCTTCTACACTTTTTTGCGCGATTGGGCATCACTTACATTCCCTCGACAGACAACATTGTGTTAGAATTATTATCCAACATCCTGCTATCTATTACAGCTATTATTCTTTCGATATACCTATCAAAACTTTTGAAGAGAAGTAGATTATTATCATTATTATTATTTGGAACAAAAGAGCAAAAATGAAATTATTATTTATTATCAAATCGTTCGCCATGAAGGCTGGCGTCGAACGCCTGATGAGCGACAAAATGAATTATATGGCTGAGCAAGGTCATGACATCATTCTTGTTACGTACGAACAAGGGACACATCCCATACCTTTCTCCTTACATCCAAGTATTAGACATATTGATTTAGACACCAGGTTTTTTACGCTAAAAAAATATTCCCTACCACTTCGTTTCATTAAAATATTACAATTACAACGTATCTTTAGGAAGAGATTACAAAAAGTTGTCGATGACATCAAACCCGATATTATCCACACTACGACCTATTCCATTAACCTAATAGGCATCATTCTCAACTTAAGTACTCAGGCAAAACGAACTATAGAATCACAAGTGAGCTATGATTCCATTCTAAAAGAGAATGATTTCAAGGGAAAATGGGGGGCACAGGATATTGCTCGATTATACGACAAATACACCTTCAACAAACTAAAACGTTTTGATGCTTTCTTCGCTTTAACACAAGGAGATGCCAGACAATGGGAACGTTTCGTTTCTAATGTACATATCATACCCAATCCGTTAACTTCCTATCCAGAACAGATTAAGCCTCATCAAGAAACACATCATAGAATAATCTGTGCAGGAAGACTAAACTACCAAAAAGGGTTTGACCTTCTTATCGAGTCATTCGCACTCATTGCAGACCAATGCCCAGAATGGCATATTGACATTTTCGGTAGTGGTGACGAGGAAAACAATCTCCGTTCATTACTTGCACAAAAAAATCTTGAAAGTAGAATCTTTATACATCCTGCCACAGATCATATTTTTGAAGAATTTCAAAATAGCGACTTCTTTGTCTTGAGCTCACGGTTTGAAGGTATGCCTCTCGTAGTAGCAGAAGCCATGTCATGTGGTATACCTATTGTTTCCTTTCGGTGCAAATATGGCCCGGAAGAAACTCTTACCAACAACCTCGACGGACTGTTGGTGGAGGATGGTAACATTCATGAACTCAGCGAGAAGATTCTATGGATGATACAGCATCCTCAGGAACGGCTCGCAATGGGAGCTGCTGCGCGGGAGACTGCCAAGAAGTTCAGAAAGGAAGTCGTCGTGGAGAAATGGCTGGATACGTTTAAAAGTCTACTTAAATAGCCAGGGCATATACCTCATCATCAGCTTTGAAATATACATACAGATAATACTAGCTACAATTACTTTGAACAATGCTGCTGTATAGAGCCATATGCCTTCTGCAGGAAGGTGAATCATTCCATAAATCACCCTATTGATCTGATGGAAGACAAATATTTGCAAGCAGAAGATAACCAAGGTGTGACGTCCAATATCTGCCAGGAGACCACTTAACGGCTTTCCTTCCAAATGTTTACATATCCACATCATTGAAATCGAGCCCAAGACACCAGTTATCATATATAAGAGTAAAGAATTACCCAATTCTCGAACCGACGGATTGGGTTCACCATTAACCTTACATAAGATAAGGAATGCAGCAATAATCAGCCAATAAATATATGAGGGCTTATTAAGTAAATTCTCCTGCCTACGAAACAACACACCGATATACATAAAGATGGCCATAATGAAAGCGACATCCAGACTCCAAGGTAAGAGAATCGGCAAAAATGTACACCCCCATGTTATCAACAAATACGACAAGACTATCCATTTAATATATTTCTCGTTTTTCATGATGATATAGAACAACGGGAACGTGGCAAACATCGCTGTTAAGAACCACATAGGCGAATTGGTTGCCTTCATGAAAAAGATATTGTCTGGTGCATGGTAGGTGTAAAGACAATATCGGGAATAAAACACTCCTACAATATCATTCCAAGCAAAGCGTTTGTAAATGAGCAACAATACGACACTGAAAAACAAATAGGGTTTTAGGAGTTTCTTACCTTTATTATACAAATCCTTACCAACAGGTATTCCTTTGTCTTTATACATATAACCAGACAAGATGAAGAATAGCGGAACGATAAAACCGCCAATCCATGAGATGACAACATCTTCTGCCCCGGAATGTCCGAAACAGACAATCATAATGCCAATGCCCTTGGCTATATCAACAAATTCTAGTCTACTTTTTGCTTCCATTTATATCTGTTGTTTTTTCTGAACACGGTTTAATGTCTAATAGTTTCTGTTCACGTGTATAATATAAAGAATATGTTCTTAGTTCAAATTGTCTGTTATTACACAATGGTGCAGGGATAAAACGACGAACAAATTCTGACTCCAAATTGAGATCGTAAAAGACGATACCATCTTCACTAGCCAGATATTTTTCTATCACTTCATCATACTGCTTGCGCACCTCACCAGAACGATAAACTAACCAGGAAAAATGCACAACCAAGAGCAGTAGACAAGTATAAGAAAGGTTCGTGAGGAAATATCCGTTTCGTTCTTTATCAGCAAAGACCTTTAAAAGTAAGATAAAAGAGAACAGCTCCGTACCCCATAGCACTCGGCCATTTCGATAGCCCACATAGAATAAGAAGAGCGACTGAAAAGCCAATGCTACCAATAGTAAACGATTCTGCTTTATAAAATCTGTACTTCTGGAGAAGACTACCCATGCCAACAAGAACATCCAGAAGATCCGTAATCGGGCAAAAGACAATAGATGATTATATAATGGCAATGCAGCATCTGTGCGATTGAAATTTCCTGGAGCTATACACAACAAGAAGGCTCCTGCAACAAAACAGATTGCCCAGATCAGCTTTTGAGTATTCAACCGATGACTATATATATCAAAGCATTGGTCAAAGAACAAGCCTGCAGCTAGGCCAACGGCCATTCCTTCATGTGACCACCCTGCTCCAAAAGCAAAGACGCAACCTATTCCAACCAGCCAAGGGGATACACGATGATAACTGATGTATGAATATAGATATAAGAATGATGCACAAATAGCAGAACTCCACAGATAGTTCAGGGCATAAGTCATCAGGAAAAAACAGGTATTCGTCTCGGGCATTAACAACCAAAGTCCCGACAAAGCTACGACCCACCATTTCCAGAAACGCTTTCGATGGTCTACTATCAGCAACGTTACCATCGTTATCATCAAAAAGAACACGAAGGCATTCACCACATTGAACACCGATTTCCCTATCAGCGCACCAAATGCCTGGCTCGTCATATGAGGGAAGAGACGACCATTGGCATTCATGTAATGATAATAGCTGGACTCAAGCAAATCTGGTATAGACTCGACTCGTTCATAACGCCCCAATTGTATGGTATCAGCTACAGCTGAGTTACTCATCGCTGCACCCAATGACGCATCCGCCTTCAAGGTATACACAACATCTTCCCACATCAACGGAGTACGTGAAGAAATCACATAAACAAAAAGCAGCGTCAGCAATGCGAATATCTTAATAAGGATATCTTTCATGAAACAGCAAATGAATAATCACATGCAAAAGTACACAAAAATTTTGATAGAAAGAAATTATTTCGTATTTTTGCAACGACATAAACATACTTGACGATGAATAAACTTGTTTCTATACTCATACCCTGCTATAACGAGGAAGCGTCTTTGCCGAAACTTTATGAGGAAGTCAATAAACTAATGGACAGCGAAACCAGCTACAACTGGGAATTACTCTTTGTAAATGACGGTAGTCAGGACAGGACGATTGACATCATTAAGGAACTATATGCCAAAGACAGCAGAATATCCTATATCGACCTTTCACGCAACTTTGGCAAAGAGAATGCCATGCTGGCAGGTTTTGACCACGTGAAAGGTGACTGCATGGTGATTATGGACGCAGACTTGCAAGACCCGCCTTCATTGATTCCCGAGATGCTGAAATATTGGGAAGAAGGGTATGACGATGTTTATGCCAAACGAAACTCACGAGGGAAAGAAAGTTGGCTCAGGCGTCAGTTCTCGCTGCTTTTTTATAATATTCTCGACCATTCAACACGTTATGAGGTCCTTCGTAATGTGGGAGATTTCCGCCTATTGGACAGGAAATGCATTGACGCATTAAAACAATTGCGTGAAAGTGAGCGATATACAAAGGGGTTGTTCTGCTGGATTGGTTATCGTAAAAAAGAGATTATCTTCGATCGAGGTAACCGCGTGGCAGGACAGTCAAACTGGGGTTACCATGCCTTGTTCAACCTAGCTATTGAAGGAATCACAGGTTTCACCACAGCCCCACTTCGCTTTGCAACCTTCATCGGATTAATCATCGCCATCTGGGCTTTAGGCTATATGGGGTGGATCATTGCCAAAGTATTAATCTGGGGCGACCCCGTTCAAGGTTATCCTACTATCATGACCGTCATGCTTTTCTTAGGAGCCATGCAACTCATCGCTATCGGTATTTTGGGGGAATACATTGCACGTATATTCAACGAGGCTAAGAATCGTCCGACCTATTTAATTAACGAGTACCAAAGTTCAGTCTCTCAACACACCATCGACAACACCACGCAACAATAATAGACAAAACAAAAGATGACAACAACAACAAATAATGATTACATCTTGTAAATAAAGTCAACAAGAAAGCAGCAAAGACAAACTCGTGTACTAAATATATTTCCAAAGAATGTTTTCCGATAAAGGACAACGGCATCACTATCTTTTCAGAACTTCTTTGAAATAATGCGACCTGAATCGTAATAATAGACAAGACTCCCAACGACAATAAAGGGTATACAAATGCCTGGAGAGGAGAAGGCAAATAATTAACTTTCAACAAGAGGGCTAGACAAACTGTGATAATCGCAAAGGTTGCACTACACAGAAAGTGATAGTTCTGTAATCTTTCCTTGTAAATCGCCACTAACATTCCTATTAGGAATACAGGCAAGCGGTCAATAGTATACAATGCTATTCCCAAGGGATTTAACCAATCATAGCCCACCTTTTCTGCAAACTTATAGTGCATTATGAATGCCATTACAAAGGATAATAGCATGGACACATACGGATAAGACTTCAACCATCGAAAAAATAGAGGAGAAAATAAATAGTAGAAAATAATAGAATAGACAAACCATAAATCCAGACTAAAAATAGACCAAGGACCAATGTTTAGACCTACTTCAAGATTTTCAAGAACACTACCGGATAGCAAAAAAACACCATATTTAATGGCGCCACATAAGACACATAAAGGAATCAAACGCTTAAACCGTCGATAATAAAACTCCTTTACTGTATGAGCCATTAAAGAACCAACCATTCCCATACCAGACAGGAATAAAAAGATATCTACTCCCCAATGACCAAAGGACTCAAATACATTAAAAGGAAACACATGAGCGAAGCGCTGATGAGAAAGCATGATAGACAACATCGCAACGCCCATTAATGTAGAACGATATCTGGAATAATTTCCTTCAAATATTACCTTAGCACTCATTTCTGATCTCATCAAATAGGTTTATCCACTTCTTCATTATAGACTCCTGACCAAATCTTTGCGATGAGATTCTTGCCTTATGGCCAAAGGTCTTTCTTTCGTCATTGTGTTCAATCATATAACAAAGACTCTCTGCAAACTGTTGAACATTTCCCTCTTCAACTAAAATGCCGTCTTCATAGTCACGAATAATATCTGAGGGGCCACACGGACAGGCAAAAGAAACAGCAGGCACTCCTATTGACATGGCTTCAGCTAGCACCAGGCCAAAGCCTTCATATCTGGAACTAAAAGCAAAAATTGAACTCTCACGATATTTATCATAAACATCATTAGTGGCAGGATGGCACGTAACGACTTCCGAAATTCCAAATTCTTTTGCTAATTGTTCATATTCTTCCCGTTCTCCACTTCCGTAGATATCTAAATGCCAATCGGGATGTTTCTCAAAAACGATTCTCCATGCTTTTAAAAGCAAGTCAAAACCTTTTTGCCAGGTATAACGGCCCACAGCTATCACTCGCTTATTCTCGCATGTTGACTGGAAATCAGGGAAATATGAAAGGGAGTTGGGTATTACCACCTTATTATTCAGCTCCGGCCAATTTTTATTGTCTTCTTCTGATAACACGACAAAACAAGACAAACGCCTTAATTGTTTAAGAAGACTGTTCATCCATAATCTCGAAATGAATCTATTCGCGAAATTAGGTAACCATTTCTTGTTGAACTCCCGATAGTTTGTTCGGTTAAAATGAATCTCTCCTACCTTCTTGCTTCCATCTGGGATATCATTGATAAAATTAATCTCTCTTCTGACAGTTGACACCGTGATATCCGGGCGGACCTCCATCAGATAGTCCGTAAACATCTTCTTATATCTACGCAGTTTTTGCTGGTAGAAATATAGTTTCTTCAAGAGTGGCATGGTATCCAACTCATCAAAGTTGATATCAAAATTTATCCAATGTACTTTCGGATTGATAGTATAATACCACTTCTGCCCTGCCTTTTCCGTGAGGATCATATATAGTTCATAGTCCGTATGCTCTGCCAAATAATTGATTTTAGCACTCAGCACCGAACTCATCCCATTAGGAGCAAGCAGACCACCCACGACATAGACTATCTTCATTGCTTCTTCATTTTTGAGACGAGATTGTCATCACTATCAACATAGTGAGTAGTCTTATGAAAAATACGCGTGATGCCTTTCATCTGAACCTTAACATGATTCAGGAAGCTCTTCCATAATGACTCTTGACCCATCGTTCCGTAACCCGTTATAGCACGACAGCGAGGATCACGAACAAAAACAATCTTGCCATATTTCTTCAGATTGAAGGCCATAGAGCCATCTTCACCTCGGATAATGTCAACACGATAAGGTTCCTTTCGACCATAATCGGCATTATAGGCAAAGACGAGGCCACGGACAGACAGTTCTGGACGCTTAAAGTGCTGTATCCACAAAAACAGGTCGCGAGTCATCTCAAACATCTTCAGACCAAAGGCAGAATGATTAGCATCTGGGAAATAGCCCCAAGTGGCAGAAACACACGAGACTCCTGGTTTCAGCAGATGGTCAATCATTACTTCGTAATACTGAGGAGGATAAAGTGTGTCACTGTCTACATCAAAATAGAAACGCCCCTTGGCATGCTGCAGACCACATCGACGAGCATAGCCACAAGAATGCTGGTATTCAGTATAAAATGGGATACCCGACTTTTCATAAATCTCAGCAGTACGATCTTTTGAGTCATTGTCAACACCGATAATCTCAACAGGATATTTGCATTGAATCTCACTGATAGCCCATAAACATGCCTGCAGGTGTGTCTCCTCATTATAGCCAATAACCACGATAGAAGCCAATGGCTGCGGACTCTGCAAACGAGCCAATCGTTCACGGGTTTCGTCAATCACCTGCTGGGAAACCTCACTAAAAGGTTTCCCATAGATAGTCATGTATTTATCGTACCATTTTGCCATAATCCAAATTCTATTCTGCAAAAATAGCATTTTTTTTTTGAAATATGAACTTTTCTCCGTAATTTTGCGAAAAATAGTCGAAATGAAAATATTTTATATCTACACAGCCCTGTTGACAAAAGGTGGGGCAGATAGAGTGCTCACCGAAAAAGCCAACTGGCTGGCTGAACACGACTACGAGGTAAGCATCATTACAGATACACAAATGGGGCGACCTCCTGTCTTCCCACTATCACCAAAGGTTAACCTCATCAATCTTGACATAGACTTCGCCAAGGAATATGGCCATGCGTTCTTTATCAGGACTTACCTATATTTTCGTTTAATGAGCGAATACAAGAAGAAAATGAAAACTGTACTAATGAGAGAAAAGCCTGATATTATCATCACAACAATGGGAAGAGACTTGGATTTCTTGAATGATATCTATAAAGATGGTATCATTATTGGCGAAGCTCACACCACAAAACAGTTCCTGAGAAACTTCCACTTGTTAGAGCAAAGAGGATTTCCTTTCAACCTCATTGTCAAATATTGGCGATGGAAGATGGATAGGGAAGCGCATAGACTGGACGGCATTGTACTGCTTACAAAAGAAGATGCAGAAAGTTGGAAAGGCGTCAACAAGACATTTGTTATCCCCAATGCACTTCCTTTTGAACCTACACAGTCTAGTGAATTGACGAAGAAACAAGCTATTGCGGTAGGAAGATATAACAATGCTAAAGGATATGAATACCTAATAGAAGCTTGGAAAACAGTTCATCAGAAGCATCCTGACTGGGTCATCAACATCTATGGATCTGGCGAACAAAAAGATTATGTAAAAAAACTTATTGAGCGCAATGCCCTACAAGACACCATCATCATGAACGAGCCCACTGATGACATTATGAATCGCTACCTGGAGAGTTCCATTTGTGTGGTCAGTTCCAGATATGAAGGTTTTTCGATGGTGATTCTTGAATCTATGATTTGTGGTGTCCCTGTTGTTTCCTTCGATTGTCCACACGGACCTCGTAACATCATCAGAAACGGCGAGGACGGTTTCCTAATAGAATATCTTAACACAAAAGCCATGGCAGACTGTATCTGTCAACTCATTGAAAACCCAGAACTACGTCAGTCAGTAGGTGCAAAGGCAAAAGAAAACATCATCCGCTTCTCACGAGACAATGTAATGAGCCAATGGACTAATCTCTTCAACGAGCTTACAACTCATCAATAACCTTTTGCATCTGCGTTTTCCAACTTAAATGCGCTACTGTCTGGCGAATTTCCGAAGGTTCCATCGTGAAGGAATCCATGAAATCTATGATTCGCTGAGTCGATACCGGAGACTCGTCAGCAGCTGCTTTCAGCACATAAGGCTGAGCATCAAAATCACTATCCTGCTCACTAAAAATAAAAGGTATACCACGGGTAGCATATTCACGGTTCTTTAGTGTCTTGATATTTGTTATACCACTACGATGACGAGCTAGCGAACCAATGGCAAACTGGCACTGATTAAAAACTTCGTCCAGTTGCTGTCCGAAGAGTTGTCCATGAAAAAGCACCCTGTCTTTTATCTTATATTTCTCCATCAATTCAACAAAGCCGGGAGCATGTATGGAGTCATACATCTCACTTGGTCCCACCCCACCAACGATATGGAAAAACACATCTCTCTTTCCTCCATTTTTATAGTATTCGCCAATACCGGCAATCAAACGGTCATAACCGTGCCAGTAGTGTACTTCTGCTACACCGATGAGATGAAGTGTTGACGGATGGTTGATAGATGATGGTTGATGAAGTGGGATGCTATCGAAATCTACACCATTGCTTATATTGATAGTACGCTGGCCGAAAATTTCCTTAGCATCTGAAAAGGTAACGACGGCATCCATTTGTGCATAGAGCTGCCGACGGAACAACTGATCTATCTTTAGACCGAGGCGCGTTTCCAGAGGAAATCCTACAAATTCGCTATCATAGGGATAGGTTGGTATCTCTGTTACAGAACGAATACCAGCTTGCTTTAATTTCTTGAAGAAATGAATCAGCCAGGGATTAGCATTCTGGAAACAACGGGCATAGACAAACTGGATACCCTCTTGTATGCAATAGTTATATATGCAATCGTAGTCTAAACGTTGACGAATTCCTGCCCACTTGCCCTTACCATAGTCCATAATGACCTTATCATCAATATATCGACAACGATGCCCATTATCTGCAAAGCCATAGTAACATAGGTGCACATCATGTCCATTTTCCCGAAGTCCTTTCACCTGATAGTGAATTTTCTTGGAGATGCCACTGACTTCAGAAAAGCCATGATAGACAAGGAATAATATCTTCATCCGACAACCAATCTAATTCGTTTTATCAACAACTCTTTCAAACAGACATTTCCATTCACAAGCAATCTGACCAATCTGATATCGTTTCACATTTTCCTTTGCAGAACTTGCCATCACACCTCGTAGCTTCGTATTATCAGCTAGTTTTAACAAGCAATCAGACAATTCATCAACACATCCGTTTTTTACAAGCAGTCCATCAACAGTATCATGTATGATAGAACGCGGTCCCCATGGGCAATCAAATGCTACAACAGGCAAGCCACATGCCATAGCTTCAATAATCACTAATCCGAAGCCCTCATAACGAGAAGTAAGGACAAAAATACTGCTTTGAGAATAGGCTTCTTCTACCTCAGCTATTCGAGCATTCAGACAACAACGACTTCGATCAATATTCATCTCGTCTATCATCTTTTCATAGTCACTTCTGTCACCATCACCATACACATCCAGCCTCCACTCCTTGTTCTTCTTTTCAAATAAAGACCATGCTTGTAATAGCAAGTCAATTCCCTTCTCATATGAATAACGTGCTACTGCGACTATTCGTTTTTCTGTCTGTAAACTAACTAATGATGGAGAAAAAGGCAGTGGATTAGGAATTATCGACACCTTTTCTAACTCCTTCCACGCTTTTTGGTCGGTTTCTGTCAAAACAACCAAACGATCTAATCGCTTAAGGTGTCCTACCAAACTGTTTGACCAGTATCTTGCAAACAAGTTCTTGACAAAATTAGAATCTTTAGCTTCAAAATTCCTATAATTGGCTCGATTGATATGCATCTCGCCTATTTTTTTACTTCCATCCTTTATATCATTCAAAAAATTAATTTCACGGCGAAGTAGACTGACTGTGATATCTGGTCTGATTCGCATCAATTCTTTGGTAAGGGCTTTTTTATACTGGCTTTGTTTCCTGAGATAAACGAATATCTTCTTAACAAACGAACATGTCCAAAGCTCTTCGAATCCAATATCAAGATTGATTACCTTAATCTTCTCTGACAATGGATAAAACAATGGTTTATCTTTACCCTCTGTCAGTATAATCGTGATATCATAGCCAAAATGTTCTGCAAAATAATTTGTTTTTAGCGTCAGCACACGTTCCACCCCTCCTGCCATATATAAGGCGGGGGTTATGTATGCGATCTTTAGTGGCTTATTTTCCATAAACATATTGGTTATTGGCACAAAATTACGACAAATATTTGGAATAATCAAGAAAATATCGTATTTTTGTCGTCTATATAACAAAGATTACATCATTATATGAAAAGAATTTGCTTTCTGATGGATTCCATCTTCTCGTACGGAGGAGTGCAACGCGTGACAGCAGTCATTGCCAAAGAGTTCTCCAAAGACTGCGATGTGACCATCGTCACCCTGGACAGTCCCTCTATGAAGGACTCCTCTCTCTATGGACTCAACGAAGCAACGATTCACTATCGCTTTTTCTCTTATCCAGAGACTCCTCAATGGAAATTGTTTTTTTGCAAGGCATATAGCTGTCTGTATAGGAAATGCATCCCTCAAAACCGATTTACTTCAAGACTATACGGCCATAGTTCTTTTCCTTCCGAAAAGCGAAAAGCACTGGCTGAAGAACTAAAGGTGGAAGACTATGATGTCATCGTCGGAGTACATGCCCCGCTTTCAGTACGTTTGGCAGCATGCAGACAAGAACTGGAAGGTGTCAAGTTGATTGGATGGATCCACAACTCATACAAGGCATTGTTTGGGAAGTCTTCTAAATATGTAGGTGACGAGATTCAAAAGTTCTACGAAATCCGGTTAGGGAAATTGGACAAGACCATCGTTCTTAGTCATGATGACGCGAGTCAATATTCTTTCCCCGTGCAAGTGATATACAACCCCTTGACGCTTGAACCAGGGAAGTTGTCACAAGGGAACAGCAAAAGATTTCTAGCTGTTGGGCGTTTTTCCCGACTACATAAAGGTTTCGACTTGCTCATTGAAGCCTTTCACTTGTTTACCAAGAAAGACAAGGAATGGACGCTTGATATTGTCGGAGAAGGAGAAGAAGAGGCGTTATACAGAAAGATGATTGCAGAATACGGACTGCAAGAGCGAATACATATCCATCCATTTACCAACCACATCCAAACCTACTATTCTGAGGCACAGGTATACGTGCTCAGTTCACGCTGGGAAGGATTTGGACTCGTCTTGGTTGAAGCGATGGCCCATGGACTACCTATCGTCTCGTCTGATCTCCCAACCAGTAAGGAAATCATGGGTGACTTCGGCATATATTTCACGAACGGAAATGTAGAACAACTGGCTCAACAATTGGAGCTTGCCACCCGAATAGATTGGACAAAAGCATCTGCAGAGGCTTTGCAAATAGCCCAGCGATTTGACATTTCACATATCATCGAACAATGGAAAGACATTATATATGAAAGATAAAGAAGGAATACGTGAAGGATTGAAAAACAGTCCCAGACTGAAGCGATGGCTAGACTACCTCATCATGAACCAACGTGATGCTCGTCCTAGATGGTATATTCGCTTACTGGCACCATTGTATCAGCATCGGGGAAGGGATTCGAAAATTTATTGGAGCGTCAGGATGGACACACCACCCTACCGTCGTTTTTCCCTCGGACGAAAGAGTGTCATTGAATCATATTGTTGTGTTAACAATGCTGTGGGCGATATCGTAATTGGTGACCACACACGCATCGGCATTCATAACACAATTATCGGTCCGGTATGTATCGGAAGTCACGTAAACCTGGCACAAGGTGTTACCATCACAGCCTTGAACCATCGTTTTGAGGACACGACGAAACGTATCGATGAGCAAGGCATCACCACCAAATCCGTCGTCATCGGAGATGACGTATGGATTGGAGCCAATGCAGTAGTTCTGCCTGGTGTAACAATCGGTAATCATTGTGTGGTAGCAGCAGGTGCCGTTGTCACGAAAGATGTTCCCGGCAACAGTCTTGTGGGTGGTGTACCAGCCAAACTAATCAAACAGATTTAACGAAAGGTCCTGTTGGGTTTTCTCATCTTTAGTTTCCTGTTGCTCCTCGCGAAACTGGAGTACCATTTGCTGTGCATCCGCAGAACCTGCCGTGTTCAGTCGGTAATAGCCACGACGTCCGACATTTTCTATCAGTGACTGCGACGATTTACTGTTACGCAACAGATACTGCTGGATATAATTGCGTAATTCTTCGTAATCAGGAGTCGTGAAGAAGGTGTGGTTCATATTATAAACGTGCTTAGCAATAGCCTGTACGCTTATCCCCTGTTCACCTGCAACAGCCAGTATATGTAGTATCTGTTTGTCGTACGTCATGTTTTGATACGAAAAGAGACCGGTATGCCTTGTAGCTTACCGGCCCCTTTTTATTCTTCTTAATTGAAATTAAGCCAAAGTTACTTTGTCATCAGCAGTAGCGAGCTTACCCTCCTTGAAGAGCCAACCCAGACCCAGCAGAGTCTCCTCCTCGCTAATCTTAGCTGCCTTAGCAATCTCCTTAACGGTCATAGCCTTCTCTGCAGCTGCAAGAGCCTGATAAACATCACCAGCCTTGAAACCAGCATTCTCAGCGTTTACTGTAAACACTGCCTTCTTAGCAGCAACGGCCTTCTTTGCAGGGGCCTTCTTTGCGGGTGCCTTCTCAGCAACCTTCTTTGTAGTTTTCTTTTCTGCCATAATTTTGTAAAAATTAATACACTATTGAATGGATATTCTATATTTGCATGCAAAATTAAGAACTTTTTCAGAAAGTTTATGCTCATTTACCGCTAAGTTTTTCTTTTTTTAGCTTTATTCTTGATGTAAGTCAATCTTTAACTGCAATTCTTCCAGCTGTTTAGGATCAAGCTCACCTGGAGCATCCAGCATGACATCACGGCCACTATTATTCTTAGGGAAGGCGATGCAGTCACGGATACTATCAAGACCAGCCATGATGCTTACGAAACGGTCAAGACCGAAGGCAAGACCTGCATGGGGAGGAGCACCATACTTAAAGGCATTGATGAGGAATCCGAACTGAGCCATTGCGCGCTCTGGCGTGAAGCCCAGAATCTGGAACATCTTCTCCTGCAACTTGCCATCATGAATACGTAGTGATCCGCCACCAACTTCGATACCATTGCAGACAAAGTCATAGGCAACAGCGCGAACCTTTTCAGGTGCTGTATCCAACAAGGGGATATCGTCCGGATTGGGCAGTGTGAACGGATGATGCGTAGCCATCAGACGCTGTTCCTCATCACTCCACTCGAAGAGGGGGAAGTCAACAATCCACAAGCACTTGAAGGTGTCTTTGTCACGCAGTCCCAGACGGTCACCCATCTCGAGGCGGAGCGTACAAAGTTGCGTACGTGTCTTATTCGGTTTGTCACCACTGAGAATCAGCACGAGATCGCCATCCTTGGCTTGTGTTTTCTCCTTCAGTTTAGCCCATACCTCTGGTGTATAGAACTTATCAATAGAGGTTTTCACTGTTCCATCTGTATTGAACTTCACATAGACAAGTCCCTTGGCACCAACTTGTGGACGCTTCACAAAATCAGTCAGTTGATCGAGCTGTTTACGGGTGTAGTCAGCACAGCCAGGAACCACGATACCACCGATATACTCTGCCTCGTCGAACACAGGGAAGGTTCCCGTACCCTTCAGCACGTCCATCAACTCTACGAATTCCATGCCAAAGCGAAGGTCGGGTTTATCTGAACCGAAACGACGCATGGCTTCATGCCAAGTCATACGCTCCAACTTAGGGAGTTCCACACCTCGTACCTCTTTGAACAGATGACGAGCCAAATCCTCGAATATGTTAAGTACGTCTTCCTGATCAGCAAAAGACATCTCACAGTCAATCTGCGTAAACTCAGGCTGACGGTCTGCACGCAAGTCTTCATCACGGAAGCACTTGGCAATCTGGAAATAACGATCAAATCCACTGACCATCAGCAGCTGTTTCAAAGTCTGAGGTGATTGAGGAAGTGCATAGAACTGACCTGGATTCATACGTGAGGGAACCACGAAATCACGTGCGCCCTCTGGTGTTGAACCAATCAAGATAGGTGTTTCCACCTCGATAAAGTTCAGGTTGTCAAGGAAATTACGAATCAGAATTGTCATACGGTGACGCAACTCCAAATTCTTACGGACACAATTTCTACGCAGGTCCAGATAACGATATTTCATGCGAATGTCGTCACCACCATCGGTCTGGTCTTCAATGGTGAACGGAGGTGTCTGACTCTCGCTCAACACATTCAGTTTTTCCACCAAGATTTCGATATCACCCGTTGGCATCTTTCCATTTTTTGACTGACGCTCACTCACTTTACCAGTAGCTTGAATACACCACTCGCGTCCGAGTTTGTTAGCCTGTTCGCAGAGTGCAGCATCCTTAGATTCGTCAAACACCAACTGTGTAATGCCATAACGGTCACGTAGGTCGACAAAGGTCATGCCACCCATCTTTCTCGTTCTCTGTACCCAGCCAGCAAGCGTTACCTCGCTGCCAACATCCGTGAGCCGGAGCTCACCACAAGTCTTTGTTCTATACATTATTATTTATTGTTTTTCTTTCGACCTGCAAAGGTATGAATTATTAATGAAACAGCAAAAAGATTTAAGGGAAAAAGATGGAACTATTGATGGAAATGGCGCGTTTGTGTTAAAATTGATAAAAATAGCGACCAAAATAAGAACTATATTAATTATTTAGTTTACTTTTGCGGCTGAATAACGTCTTATAATATGGACAATTAAAAAGAAAAAGTATGAAGAAATTTATATTTACTACCTTATTGTTAGTGTGCGGTCTGACGATGACAATGGCCCAGAAACCGGCTCAGATCAAGTTTGACAAGACCACTCACGACTTTGGTTCTTTCTCTGAGAAAAGCCCTAAAGTAACATGTACGTTTACCTACACCAACGTGGGTGAGCAGCCTCTGGTTGTTAACCAAGCTATTGCTTCGTGTGGATGCACAGTACCCGAGTACACAAAAACACCTGTCAAGCCAGGCGAGACAGGTGAAATTAAAGTAACTTACAATGGTGCTGGCAAGTTCCCTGGTCACTTCAAAAAATCAATTACAATTCGCACCAATGGTGCCGTAGAAATGACTCGTCTCTACATTGAGGGAGACATGACAGAAGCAAAATAATCTTTCCTCTTACCAGCTATAGCTCAGTCCTATGGAGCTCCACTCCTGGAATTGGAAGTAGCCCATGTCATTATCCCACGTTCCAGAATCGTCGAAACGTGGATAGAGAAACAGGTTGGCTGAAAGATATTTCGTGACCTTGAGTTCGAACTGGTTTTCCCATTCTACCAATACGCGGTGATAAGACGTATTGGCATAGAAGCGTGTCTTCCATGAAAACTGGTCAACAATCTGCCATTTCAAATCAGCCGTGAATTGTGAACCGAAATCCTCTGAAGTATGTCTTCCACTGGAGATACCATTTTTCTCGGCCAACCCTAAGCGGTCAACGTAGACAAGGTTGAACGACAACGGAAGGAAGTTCAAACTTCCCGTAAGCCTCTTATCGAACGCTTCAACCTTGTATTCCATACCGACACCGACATTCAGATGAAAAGGTGACATAAAGTCAGAGTAGGTATTAATGTCATTAGCCTTAAGACCTTTGGCAAACTGTGTATAGGCCAGCACCTGCAAGGTATAGTACCAACGTTTATGAGCCTGAAGTCCCAGCTTACTGGTCAGACGCAACAGATCGTTGTTGGTCTTGAACTTATGTACGGTATCCGACTGGGAAGTCTGGAAGCCCAATTTCATTTCCAACTTATTCTCGAAAGTAACCCTGTCCTTGTCATTATAATTCAGTTCGAGCGTAGCAGCAGCAACAGCGGAATAGTTGCTCTCACCACCCTTATGCCAGTTGTCTGACACATAGTTCTGCAGGAACTGTAGGTATCCATCACCCTTGAATTTCCAGAAATTAGGTTTCTGGATGAGCACTGCTACAGGAGCCGGAGCTGCCTGGGGCTCTTGAGGTATCGGAGCAGCCATCTCCACCAGTTCCACCTTCTGTGTCAGTTCCGTATTCACATCATCACGCAGGGAACCGACTTTCTTTAGCTGGCTTTCATCGTTCTTAACCAAGTCCGGGCGTCGCATATAAAGATTCATCAATGCAGCGTCAACGGCATCAGTCACCTCGTCACCCGACTTGGGAGACAATGATAACTGCTTGTTGGCTCCTGAATGATAGAACGTGGTGGGTGCAAACAGGCGCAGATAGCGTCCGTCGCTCGATTCTGTTCGCAACTGACTATTCACTTGCTGCAACGAATCAAGCTGACGACGAAGTACTGTCAACGAATCCATATAGTCTTTGACAACCTGAGCCGTATCGGGATTCGTTAGTATTTTTTTACGTCGTTGACCTGATGCATCAACAAATGCTATCAGGACTAAGCATAAAGCTAAAACATACTTGTATCTCATAATCGAGTGCAAAGATACAAAAAAGTTAAGAGTTAAGAGTTAAGAGTTAAGAATTATTTTGGTGTTCGGAGTTTTTTTTGTAATTTTGCACCTTGTAATTTTAATAATAGGTAAAAGATGAATAAAGATACCATTATCGGTTTCGTCCTCATTGCTGTAGTCTTGATAGGTTTCAGCTGGTACAACCAACCATCAGCAGAGGAGATCGAAGCCGCTCGTAAACAGGATTCAATTGAAACGGTTATGAAGGAGAAAGCTGTCAAGGAACAGCAGGTAGCAGCACAGGCCAAGCAGGCCGCTGTCGACTCTATGGCGCTCAATGACACCACAGCTCTCTTCCATCAGGCCATGAGTGGTACCTCACAGAAAGTCGTGCTCAAGAACGACAAACTGGAGCTGACGCTCGACACCAAAGGTGGTGTCGTTCGAAAGGCCGTTATCAAGAATTTCAAGAGCATTGACGGCAAGCAGAATGTGACACTGTTCGACGAGCAGGACCAGAACATGAATTTCATGCTTGCTGGTAAACAGGACAACATTGTTTCTGACGACTTATACTTCACACCCACAGAGCAGACAGACTCAACAGTCACGATGACGGCTCTGGCAGCAGGAGGCGGTTCCATTAGCCTTAGCTATCTACTCGGTCAGGACTATTTGTTGCACATGACCTTGCAAACCAAGGGACTATCCAAGTTCTTCTCCCCTTCCTACAAGGAGATGGAGATAGAATGGAACGACCACTGTCGCCAACAAGAAAAGGGTTTCTCTTTTGAAAGCCGTTACACCTCTTTATATTATAAGGAAACCAAAGGAGGCACCGACAAACTAAGCGAGTCGTCAGACAAGACGGAAACCGTTGAAGAGCGATTGGATTGGATAGCTTTCCGTAACCAGTTCTTCAGCGTAGCTCTCATCTCGAAAGATGACTTTGCAGCCAACGCCACACTTACTAGCACCCAGGACGAGAAAGGCTCTGGCTATCTCAAACATTTCAATGCCAAGATGAAGACATCCTTCGACCCAACAGGTGTCAAGCCCTCTGAATTTGAGATGTATATCGGTCCTAACAACTTCCGGCTGATTAAGGCTGTTGAGGAGCAGAGCCAGTTTGGCAAGGAACTAGACCTAGAGCAGCTTGTAGATCTGGGATGGTGGCTGCTGCGTTGGATCAACCGTTGGTTCACGCTTTATGTATTCGACTGGTTGACAGGCTTTGGACTGAATATGGGTATCGTACTCATTCTGATTACCTTGTTGCTGAAAGCCATCACCTTCCCAATGGTCAAGAAAAGCTATATGTCTTCTGCCAAGATGCGCGTGCTGAAGCCTAAGTTCGAAGAGGCAACCAAGCAATACGACAAGCCGGAAGACCAGATGAAAAAACAACAGGAGATGATGTCGCTCTACTCCAAGTATGGTGTTTCTCCCCTCTCAGGATGTCTGCCTATGATTATCCAGATGCCTATTTGGCTGGCCATGTTCTTCTTCGTGCCCAACGCCATCCAATTGCGTGGTGAGTCGTTCCTGTGGATGAGCGACCTGTCAACCTATGATCCCATCGTCGAATGGGGTACAAACATCTGGGGTATTGGCGACCACCTGTCCCTAACCTGTATCCTGTTCTGTGCCGCCCAAATTATCTATACTTGGTTCTCAATGCAGCAACAGAAAGACCAGATGGTAGGAGCCCAAGCTGAGCAGATGAAGATGATGCAATGGATGATGTACATCATGCCGCTCATGTTCTTCTTTATCTTCAACGACTACAGTTCTGGTTTGAATTTCTACTATTTCGTATCGTTATTCATGTCTGCAGCCATCATGTGGACCCTGCGTAAGACCACAGATGATGCCAAGCTGTTAGCCATTCTGGAAGCAAACTATCAGGCCAACAAGAACAACCCCAAGAAGCAGTCTGGTCTTGCCGCTCGCTTAGAAGCACTGCAAAAGCAGGCTGAAGAAATGCAAAAAGGAAAAAGAAGATGAAGATTGGATTTGATAACGAGAAGTATCTGAAGATACAATCAGAGCATATCCGCGAACGTATTGCTCAGTTCGACGGAAAGCTCTACCTCGAGTTAGGTGGTAAACTGTTTGACGACCATCACGCCTCTCGCGTGCTTCCCGGTTTCAAACCTGATTCAAAACTTAAAATGTTCGGACAGCTACGCGACCAGTTGGAGATTGTTATCGTGGTCAGTGCTGAGGACATTGAGAAAAACAAGATTCGAGCAGACCTCGGCATCACTTATGACGAGGATGTCCTGCGACTGCGCGATGAGTTCATGAAGCGTGACTTCATGGTAGGTTCTGTGGTTATCACCCATTACAACGGACAACGGGCTGCTGACCAGTTCCGTCATCGTCTGGAGCGCTTGGGTATCAAGTCTTACATTCATTACTTGATTGACGGATATCCTCACAACGTGGAACTTATCGCATCAGACGAAGGATTCGGAAAGAACGAATATGTAGAGACCTCACGTGAGTTGGTCATCGTCACTGCTCCAGGCCCTGGCTCTGGCAAGATGGCCGTTTGTCTGTCTCAGCTATATAACGAGAACAAGAGAGGCATTCGTGCCGGCTATGCCAAGTTTGAGACATTCCCTGTCTGGAACCTACCCCTTAAGCATCCTGTCAACATCGCCTATGAGGCTGCCACGGCCGACCTCAACGACGTGAACATGATTGACCCGTTCCACCTGGAGGCTTACGACAAAATTGCCATCAACTACAACCGCGACATTGAGATATTCCCCGTGCTGAATGCCTTGTTTGAAGGCATCTATGGTGACAACCCCTACAAATCGCCTACCGATATGGGGGTCAACATGGTGGGATTTTGCATCAGCGACGACGAGGTGTGCTGCAATGCCTCACGCGATGAGATTATCCGCAGATACTACAACGCCACCAACAAACTGGCCGATGGTGCTGACAATGACAACGAGGTTCATAAGATACAGTTGCTGTTCAATCAGGCCAAGATTAGCACAGCCTATCGACGCGTCACGGTTGCTGCAGCTGCCAAACAAGAACTGACAGGCCTTACTTCTGCCGCCATCGAGCTGGCTGACGGTACTCTCATCACAGCCAAGTCGAGCCCCCTGCTCGGGTGCTCTGCAGCACTATTGCTTAATGCCACCAAACACCTGGCAGGCATTGATCACGAGGCCAAGCTCATTCCACAGTCGATGATTGAACCCATTCAAAAGACTAAGATTGAATATCTAGGTGGTAAGAACCCACGACTGCACACCGACGAAGTATTGGTAGCCCTCAGCGTGCTCTCTGAGAACGACGATCTTTGCAGACGTGCCTTGGAGAAACTTCCTGAACTGCGCGACTGTCAGGTCCACTCTACTGTCATGCTCAGCGAGGTCGACCGTAAGATTTTCAAGAAGCTAGGATGTGGGCTTACCTGCGACCCGGTGAGAAAGAAATGAAGAAATAATGATGAGATATGAAAAGAATACTAACCTTAACGGTGCTGGCACTGATGGTGCTGGGCACAGCAACAGCTGAAAACGACGTGATAGGTAAACAGCATATCAAGCTGAATAGTCGCATGATGACGCCTGAGGCTCTTTGGGCCATGGGACGCATTGGTACCGTAGAAGCTTCGCCCAACGGTCGCCAGGTGGTCTATCAAGTAGGCTATTATAGCGTAAAGCAGAACAAGGGTCATCAGGTTATCTGCATCATGGATGCCGACGGAAAGAACAACCGCCAGCTGACAACGAGCAGCAAGAGCGAAAGCGATCCCACATGGCTCGACGCCCAGACTATCGCCTTTCTGAGCAAGGGAGAAGTATGGACTATGCGGCCTGATGGTTCTGAGCGCAAGCAACTGTCTGAAACCGACGGAAAGGTTGAAGGATTCAAGTTCTCGCCAGACCGTCAGAAGGTCATCATCCTCAAGTCAATACCTTTCAATGAGGTCATCCAAAAGAATCCAGACGACCTGCCTAAGGCCACAGGTCGACGCGTTACTGATCTTATGTATCGCCACTGGGACCATTACGTAGAGTCCATTCTGCACCCGTTCGTCTATTCCGTAAACGACAAAGGAATTGCCAAGGACGGCAGGGATATCCTCGAAGGCGAACCTTTCGAATGTCCTATGGAGCCTTTTGGCGGTATCGAACAATTGACATGGAGCCCTGACTCAAAGACAATCGCCTATACTTGTCGAAAGAAGAAAGGTATCGACTATGCCATTTCTACTGACGCTGACATTTACTTATATAATATAGGTACGCGCGAGACTCGGAACCTCTGCAAGCCTCAGGGTTACGTAGCTCCGAAGTACGACCCCAGCCACACCTTGGCTGACCAGGCTGTCAATCGCAACACACAGGAGAACAATCCTGGCTACGACCAGAACCCACAGTTCTCACCTGATGGTAAGTTCATTGCATGGCAGTCAATGGCTCGTGATGGTTACGAGGCAGACCTCAACCGTCTTTGCATTTACTCGTTGGAAGATGGCAGGAAACACTATATCAATTGGAAGAGCGACGTGGAATCTTTCTGCTGGGCTCCTCAGAATGACAAGCAAGCCAATCTCTATTTTATCAGTGTATGGCACGGTTGCGCTAACATGTATAGCTGTAATTGGAAAGGAGAAGTAAAGCAGTTGACAGAAGACTGGGCTGACTGGACTTCCCTGCAACTGGCTAACGACGGCAAGCGCATAGTGGCTACTCGTCAAAGCCTCAGCACTCCGACAGACATTTATATGGTGACACCGGGAAAGAATGTAGAGAAGACCAAGATTGAGCAGATTTCCTTTGAAAACAAGCATATCCTCGACCAACTGACGTTCGGTAAGATGCAGCAATACTGGGTACCGACTACTGATGGCAAGAAAGAACTTGTCTGGGTAATGCTACCGGCTAACTATGAAGAAGGCAAGAAATACCCCACCCTGCTTTTCTGTGAAGGAGGTCCTCAGTCGCCAGTTTCTCAGTTTTGGTCGTATCGCTGGAATTTCCAGATAATGGCTGCAAATGGCTATGTTGTCGTAGCACCTAACCGTCATGGTCTTCCGGGATTTGGACAAGAATGGAAAGAGGAGATTAGCGGTGATTGGACAGGCCAGTGCATGGACGACTACCTGTCTGCCATCGATTTCGCAGCAGACTCACTGCCTTTCGTTGATCGCAACAAACTGGGAGCTGTAGGTGCCTCCTTCGGTGGATTCTCCGTTTACTATCTTGCAGGTCATCACAACAAGCGTTTCAAGGCATTTATCGCCCACGACGGTGCCTTCAACCTGGAATCGATGTATACGGATACTGAGGAAGTATTCTTCTCCAACTGGGAGTACGACGATGCCTATTGGAATAAGAACCGCACCAGCCGTGCTGCAAAGACCTATGAGAATTCTCCCCATAAGTTTGTCGACAAATGGGACACCCCTATTCTCTGCATCCACGGAGAGAAAGACTATCGCATCGTCTATAACCAAGGTATGGGCGCCTTCAACGCTGCCCGTCTGAGAGGTATTCCTGCAGAGTTGCTGATATTCCCTGACGAGAACCACTGGGTACTGAAGCCCCAGAACGGCATACTCTGGCAGCGCACCTTCTTCAACTGGCTTGACCGCTGGTTGAAATAAGCAACCTTTTCAAATGTACAACAAGGGGGTATGACAATTGGTCATGCCCCTTTGTTTTGATAACGTATAGCTAGCAGAGTCAGATCATCACTTTGCTCAGCTCCTTCCGCAAAGTCATGAACGGCCTTCGTCACATGAGTCACCAAGGCCTCGCAACTGTCATTCTCCACGACGGTTTCCTGAACACGCTTCAAGCCGAACTGTTCGCGTCGCACATTCATAGCTTCCGTCAGTCCATCGGTATAGAGGAACAACATCGTACCCGGTTCCAGCATCATCTCCTGCTGACTGAAACTGACATCATCAAATACGCCCAGTGGCAGATGAGGATTGGCATCCAATTGTCCCTTGCCCACAATGACAGGTTTGTCATGACCTGCGTTACAATAAGAAAGACGGCCTGTAGGCAGATCCAGTACGCCAATGAAGAAAGTAATGAACATATTCGACTTGTTGCGAAGACACAAAATCTCATTCAGCGTCTGCATGATATGGGCAGCGTTACTTTCCTTCGTCGAAGCCACACGGAACAGCGACTGTGCCTGTGCCATAATCATCGCAGAGGGAACTCCTTTTCCACTGACATCGCCAATACAAAAGAATAGTTTCTCATTGCGGATGAAGAAATCAAACAGGTCACCACCAACCTCACGGGCAGGCAACAACTGTCCATACACATCAATATCCGTACGGTCGGGGAAGGGTGGAAAATCCTTGGGCAGCATCGACTGCTGAATATTGCTCGCTATACGAAGCTCGTCGGCTATGCGTTTCTGCTCCATGTCCTTCTGGTTTAAAGTGATGATGTTTCTAATCATCCTATGTATAATAAAGCCTAACAGCAGGAAACCCGCCAGCATCAACAACATGCTGTATTTCCGAATGGTATCTAGTCCACCATACACTTCACTGTCGTAGCATACCAACGCAACCGTCCAAAAAGGATCATGGTGCATTTGCAGATAGTAGATATAGGCCTTATCTTCTTTCTCATCGTCGTAGAACTCGATATACCTCACATTGTCAGCGTCAGCCAACTGATGGTCAACGGTAGAGTCGTTAATGAGCACGACTACCTGGTCACGACGTTTCTTGCTGACAATTTTCTCTGACGGACCTCCTACAAGTTGTCCTTTCGGTGTCAGGAAGAGTTCGAACGACGATGTTTTATGGTGATGAGCATTCAATGTGTCACCCAGCCATGACAACGACACATCGAGTCCATAGGCAGCTATCAGTCGATTATTCTTGTCCAACAACGGATAGGTATAGGTTGTCAGCGACTGTACACCCGATGTACTTTTGTATTCATAAGGATCACTCCAGAAAGGTTCGTGCTGCTTCATGATTCTAATGAACCCCGGGTGTTCCAGATAATTGTGTCCCTCCAGCTCACCAAGCTGCTCCGTCATGATTTTCCCATTCTCCTCGTAGACATAAGGTTCATAGAGTCGTCCCTTCTCTTTATAATAATAAGGTGTAAAAGCCAGAAATCCGCCCACAACCTTATCGTTTGCTTTGACCACATGGCTCAGCGTATTAGTAATCGAATCGGGGGTTTCCAGACTTTTCCTAACATCCCAAATATGCTCTTTCAACGTCTGTTCCGCAGAGTTCAGCGTTGCACTAAGGTCACGCTCCTTCACACCGAGATCCATCAATACACGCTGTTCCATCTCACTCTCCAGCATTTGACGTGAGTAGTAATACTGAAGTGCAGACACCAACTCCAGCAGCAAGGCTGCAACAGCAACCACCGCCACATTGCGCCATCCCCCGCGATGAATCAACCTATAGGTCCAATTTATCCTCTCTTTCTTCATACTTTATCGGCAAAGGTACGAAAAGTCATCAGTAAAACAAAGAATCTAAGAACTTTTTTGTACCTTTGCAGTCAAAATCACAAAAAAAATAAAAATATAACAATAATTCAAATGGTTCAACAAATTCAAAAAACGTTGAGAGACTCAGCAGCGATGCGCTGGACTGCACTACTGCTATTGGCCATGGCCATGTTCTGTAGCTATATCTTCATGGACATTCTCTCACCCATCAAGGATCTCATGCAGGAGACACGAGGATGGGACTCTACCGCCTTTGGCACCATGCAGGGTTCCGAGGTATTCCTTAACGTATTCGTATTCTTCCTTATTTTCGCAGGCATCATCCTCGACAAGATGGGTGTTCGCTTCACAGCGGTCCTTTCAGCTGCTGTCATGTTGGTAGGTGCTTGTGTCAAGTGGTATGCAATCAGCGACAGCTTCATTGGCAGCGGATTGGAGACGTGGTTTAACAACAACTTAAACTACATCCCGCTGTTCGACGAACTAGGGGTTTCACCCTTCTATGCCGGCATGCCTGCTTCTGCTAAGTTTGCTGCTTGCGGCTTTATGATTTTCGGTTGTGGTTGTGAAATGGCAGGCATTACCGTGTCAAGAGGTATCGTCAAGTGGTTCAAAGGTCGTGAGATGGCGCTGGCAATGGGTTCTGAGATGGCATTGGCCCGCCTGGGTGTTGCCACCTGTATGATCTTCTCTCCTTTCTTTGCCCGCCTGGGTGGTGAGGTCAGCGTTAGCCGCTCTGTTGCCTTTGGTGTCGTACTGATGTGTATTGCGCTCATCATGACCATCGTCTATTTCTTCATGGATCAGAAACTCGACGCACAGACCGGTGAGGCTGAAGAAAAAGACGATCCCTTCAAGGTCAGCGACATCGGTAAGATCCTCTCCGACAGCGGTTTCTGGATTGTAGCCTTGCTGTGTGTGCTCTACTATTCTGCCATATTCCCTTTCCAGAAGTATGCTGTCAACATGCTTCAGTGCAACCTGACACTGACATTGCCTGCAGCAGACTCTTTCTGGGCAAAACCCGACGTGACCATCATTCAGTACGTCATCATGCTTCTGGTGGCTGCAACCGGTTTTGCCTCTAACTTCCAGAAAAAGGCTAATATGAGATATGGGCTGTTGTGCATCTCTGTCCTTGCCCTGATTACCTACTGCTATATGGGCTTTATGCGTCAGTCTGCGGAGTCTATCTTTGCCGTATTCCCCTTGCTGGCAGTGCTCATCACTCCTATCCTAGGCAGTTATCTCGATCATCATGGCAAAGCAGCCACCATGCTGGTGCTGGGTTCATTGCTGCTCATTGGATGTCACTTGACATTCGCCTTTGTATTGCCCATGTTCAAGGGTAATGCCGTAGGCGGTATCATCATTGCCTATACCACTATTCTGGTGCTGGGTGCTTCCTTCTCTTTGGTGCCTGCTTCGCTGTGGCCTTCCGTTCCCAAGCTCGTTGATGCCAAGGTAATTGGCTCTGCCTATGCCCTCATCTTCTGGATTCAGAACATCGGTTTGTGGCTGTTCCCCCTACTCATTGGCAAGGTGCTCGATGCCACCAACCCTGGTGTCACCGACCCCACTCAGTTCGATTATACCGCGCCACTCGTCATGCTTGCCTCGCTGGGTGTAGCAGCCCTCTTGTTAGGCCTGTTGCTGAAGGTGGTTGACAAGAAGAAAGGTATCGGACTCGAGGAGCCGAATATCAAGGCATAATCACCAAATGCAAAACGAAAAAAGAGTCGCTATCATCCATTGGTAGCGATTCTTCTGTTTGAGCTCGTCAATAAGCGGGGGTTATTTTGCAATAACCCAGCCTTATTGTGAAATAACCCAGCCTTATTGATGAATAACCCTTCCTTATTCAAAAATACTTCCGGAGTATGCTAAAATACTCCGAAAGAAAAAAAATTTACTCCAAGAGAAATGAAAATGCTGCGGCAAATAAAATCAATTAATATTGAAAACGTACGACCAAAGGAAGATGGTCGCTAAAACCACGCTGATATCGAAGACCATTGAAAGTACGGAAGGGTTTAACACCTCCATATTTTTTGTCTTCCTCCAAAAGGAAGGGGGCATCGTTGATATAGGCTGTTGACACATGGCCACTCAATGCAGCACTAACGAAAATATGGTCTATACTCTCCCAACGTCCTTGATAGCGATAGGTTCCCTCTGCCCCATGACTGCCTTGTGCTTCACGGCTGACATTCGTCAGTGCATGGTCTTCCAGAAAACGCAAGGCAGGGTCATTCGCTCCATCGTTGAAATCGCCAGCAATGACAACCTTAGCATGAGCAGGTAAATGACTGATGGCTTCAACCAACTGGTCTGCTACCACCTGACGATTGGGACGTGTCTGCTTCTCGCCACCAAAGCGACTGGGCGCATGGACGACAAAGACGTGTAGCGTATCGCCCGTAATGATTTCTCCCTGCACATAGAGAATGTCACGCGTAGGACGCATGCCTTCCAGAGGAGCGATACTCAGACAATCATAGCAAATAGGACGGAACGAAAAGGGTTGGTAAAGCAAAGCCACGTCGATGCCTCGCACATCCGGCGACTCAGTCATCAGGTATTCGTAGCCTGCATGGCGTAACAGCGAACGACGCGTCAGGTCAATCAGGCACGAGTCATTCTCCACCTCTACCAAAGCTACCAAGTCGGGAATCCCCTCCGCCTGACAGGACAGAATCTCCTGTCCGATATGGTTCACCTTACGCCAATAGCGGGCTGGAGTCCATTTACGCACTGAAGCAGGCAACCATTCGGTGTCCTGCTTCAGTGAATCATGATGGCAGTCAAAGAGATTCTCGCAGTTCAGCTCTACGAGCGTCAGCCATGATGCCAGAATAAGACTTAACATACTTTCTCCAAGCGCTTCATCATCGCAAACATGAAGATAGCAGCAATGAGACAGACGCAGAGGAAGACGCTCCAGCATACCCAGAGGGGTACAGCGCCCCACAGCAGTCCGCCAACCACAACGAGCTGGTTACCTATTGCCGTAGCCACAAACCAGCCTCCCATCATCATACCCTTGTACTTGGGAGGAGCAACCTTCGATACAAAGGAGATACCCATCGGGGAAAGCAACAGCTCACCAAAGGTAAGCACAAGATATACCATGATGAGCAGGTTCGGGGTAACATCAGCTACATGGACAGCAACGGGATTGCCATCAGGACCCATCTCTGTCTGTGGCATAGGCAGTCCAAAGGAACCAAAGGCCATCAGTGCATAGGCAACAGCAGCGACAATCATGCCATAGGCTATCTTACGAGGAGCTGAAGGCTCTTTGCCCTTCGCTGCCAGCGAACCGAAGATAGCCATAGAGACCGGTGTCAGTGCTACGACATAGAAGGGATTGAACTGCTGGAAGATAGGAGCAGAAACAGTGACAACACCCTCGCCATCATATTGCAGGAAAAGGAATGCCAAGGCTGCCAAAATGACAATTCCCGAAATCAGCTTGCCTTTGTCCGTCTTCGACTGGAAGAGTGAGAAGAGGGCATAGACAATGAAAATGACAGCCACCAAGTTCCACACATCGAAACACATAGCCTGCAAGCCTTGAGCTGACTGGGCCGTAAACTCATCGGCAAAATAGGTCAGCGAGAGTCCGTTCTGATGGAAGGCCATCCAGAAGAAGATGACCACAGCAAATACAAGGCATAGGGCTACAATGCGTTGCTTCGTTTCTTCCTTAGACAACTCCTCAACAGGAGCGCTTTCTGTTGATGCGCTCTTCTTGACGCCACCCTCAGTATGGCGGAAGGTAGAACGAAACAGGTAATAGATTGCTATACTCAGCACGAGCGAAGCACAGGCTACAGCGAATGAGAAGTGGTAAGCATCGTTACTGGAATAGCCCAGCGAAGTCTCTGCATACTCCTTAATCTTAATGGCTGCTGTAGGAGCAAACAGCGCTCCTATGTTGATGGCCATATAGAATATGGAGAAACCAGAGTCACGCTTGTCCTTATATTGTGGATCATTGTACAGGTCACCTACCATCACCTGCAGGTTACCCTTAAAGAGTCCCGTTCCAAAGCCAATGAGCAACAGGGCTGCCAGCATGACGACAAGCGCTACCGTGTCACCCCCCAAAGGAACTGACAGCAGCAGATAGCCTGCAAACATGATGATAATACCCGTTGTCACCATACGGCCAAAGCCAAACTTGTCAGCCATGATACCTCCGATGAGGGGGAAGAAATAAACTAACATGAGAAACGCACTATAGATGGTGCCGGCCAGTGCAGGTGACAATCCATAGTTAGCTCTCAAGAACAAAGCAAAGACAGCGAGCATGGTATAATAGCCAAATCGCTCACCCGTGTTGGCCAGAGCCAACGCAAACAGTCCTTTCGGTTGGTTTTCAAACATAATCTTTTCTATTTAATTTTATCGTTTTTAGTTCTGATGATATCAAACAGGTAGGTAGCCTTGATGACAATCTGTCCGAAATTACTACGTCCGAAGAAATCGGACTTGGAATTCTTATATATGTCACCCAGTCCATAGTAATAGCGTCCTTCCAAAATGAAGTGACCTACCTTGGGATAGGAGAACTCAATGCCACCACCCACCGCGATGCCATAGTCAAACTTCTTCTGAACAGCCATCGTGTCCTGTGCCACTATCTTCGATGAGCGCTCTGTCTGTGTGCCTATACCTGGCTGCAGGTTACTGGTAGTCGACTCATCAAGGAAAAAGCCTATCTGTGGACCTAACTGAATGAATCCCTGCAGTCCTTTGCGCTCACGTCCCCACCCTAGACGCGCCATGATAGGCACCTGAACATATTTCATATGACGTTCATAGGACAAGGGATTGGCCTTTTCCGTGTCATTGACATAATAGACGGGTTGGTTGTCCATGTCCATGATATTCTCTTTCCATCCGGTCTGTACCAGGTTGACCTCTGCCACGATGGCACAGACGCTCTTGAAATATTTCTCACAGGTATAGCGGAGGGTGACTCCACCTGTCATTCCACCCAACTGTTTTTGGGGTACCTCAGGCACAAAACCTACCGAACTCAGCATATAACCTGCGCTGACACCAACGGCTAAGTCGTTACGATATTCTCCTACCTGAGCACGTGTGGCGAGCAACGAGCAATGAACTACGAGCAATAAAATCAAATACCGTTTCATCTTCAAGCTTTAGAAATTGATGGTTTCCACCTTATTGCCAGTAGTATAGTGAACAAAGAGGATGGCCTTGTTCTGCAGTCCGCCATTGCCCATCCGCTCGAAATGTAGGGGAGTCTGCAAGGGGGTATAACCTGCCATGCCGGAAGCACCCGTGAAGTGCTTTCCATAGAGGTGAAGACCCTTCAGCATGAAGAAGGCATGGTCAAATCCCGTCACTGCATAGCGCTGGTGGTAGTTCTGCATTTCCTGATGGAAGTTCCAGCGATACTTGCGCTTGATACGTTCTGAGCGTACGGACAGCGGATCCATATAATAGGTTGAAGGGATGTACACATCGAACTTATAGAAATTGTCCAGATACATACGGGTATACATCAGCCACTCGGTATAGCCAAACATGGTGATGAGGATGCCCGGGGTGGACGTGATCAAACCGTTCAACTTGGCAAATGCCACATTCAATTCGGAAGACCTGCTAGTGTTTAGAATCACGACATTACGCTGGTTCATGTCGAAAGCCTTGCGGAACATGCTCTCGCTAGACCGCAGGTTCGTGATGGAATACTGGATGCCTTCCTGTTCCAGTTTGCGACGCAAGGCTGCGGTAAAACCGCCTTTCGTACTGGTCGTGTCGTTGCAGTCGATGAGCACGGGGTGGCAGCCCTTGAAACGCTGACAGAAACGGTAGACATAGGCTTCATTCAACACATGTCCGTTCTGATAAGCCTGGAAGAGGTTACCATTATCGTAGACTTCCTGCGAACTGGTGGAGAATGGAATCAACACGCGAATGTCATGGGCCTGAGCAAAGTCACCCAATGCCTTAACCTGTTTGGTATAGAGTGGGCCAATAATCAGGTCGCGGTTAGCAGCCTTGGGGTCTTTAAGCACCTTGCTGATATCTGTTCCTTCTGCCACGTTCCATGCACAGACATCCACGGAGATGCCTTTGGTCTTCAGACTGTCACAAGCCATCAGTACACCCCGGTAGTACTCCACCATGCGCTTGCCGTCACCATTCTGGTCGTGCAAGGGCAACATGACACCCAATCGGATAGCTCGTTGGCGTACATCGTCCTTGTCCATGGGCTTGGCAGCGCTTACAGAACTGGCGACAACGTTCTGACTCGTAGAACTAGCTGCACTGTTCTGGCTGTTCTGACTGTTCTGACTGTTCGAAGGGAATGGTATTCTGATGAAGGACCCCTTTTTCAACTCATAGCCAGGAGTGTTCATCTCGGGGTTCGCCTTGATGAGCTCCTCTATCGTGATATTGTTCTCACGGGCAATACCGAAAATGGTTTCCTTACGTTTTACTTCATGCAGTTCCTTGTAGCTCTGCACCTGTGCTGACACGGTCTCCGACATGGAGAGCGAGAGCACCAATGCGACAAAATATCGTGTTATTCTTTTCATCTTCTAGGTCTTTTTTACGTTTTGCGCTACAAAATTACAAAAAAAGTAGCGTAAGTTCTACTTTTTTCTGTAATTTTGCAAAAATATTCGCATATCAACAATGATTTTAAAGAAAACAACCTGTCTTTTGGCTCTCCTGAGCATTTGTCTTGGGGGCTATGCTGACATCGTAGTAACGGCAACCTATACAGATAAGGAAGGAACGGAACAGACTGTTGAAAAGGAGATTCAAGACGTCAGTGCTCCCCTAAGGGTTCATTTCACCACCAATGCCATAGACCTTTATGAAGGGGCTTCTCTGGAATGGCGCATCCGCCATCAGTCATCAGGTCCTCGTGTCACCCGATACGACCAGGAACTGGACTACACATTCACAGAGGCGGGCATCAACCTGGTCACGCTACGTGTCATGCAGGAGGGCGAAGCCGTTGATTCCACATCGTTCAGCGTCACCATCAGCGAGAGTTGTTTGGAGATGCCCAATGCCTTCTCGCCTAATGGCGACGAATATAACAACATCTACCGTCCCAAACAGAGCACCTTGAAGAGCATTGTGGAGTTTCATGCCTATATCTTCAATCGCCACGGACAGAAGCTATACGACTGGACAGACCCGACAAAGGGCTGGGATGGCACCTACCGGGGCAATCCCGTGAAGGATGGTGTTTATTTTGTCTATGTCAAGGCGCGCGGAGCTGACGGCATCGAGTATAATATCCGACGCGACGTCAACCTGATTCGAGATTTCAACACAGTGACCAACACCAGCCAACCATGAGTAAGGACGAGAAGATAAACGTATGGGGAGCCCGGGTGCATAACCTGAAGAACATCGACGTGGAGATTCCCCGCCACTCACTGACAGTCATCACAGGTCTCAGTGGCAGCGGTAAGTCGAGCCTTGCCTTCGATACCATCTTTGCCGAGGGACAGCGCAGGTATATAGAGACGTTCTCTGCCTATGCCCGTAATTTCCTTGGAGGCATGGAACGTCCGGACGTCGACAAGATAACAGGGCTGTCACCAGTCATCAGCATCGAACAGAAGACTACCAACAAGAACCCTCGTTCCACAGTAGGTACGACGACGGAGGTCTACGACTATATGCGACTGCTCTTTGCCCGTGCCGGCAAGGCATACAGCTATGCAACAGGCGAACCCATGGTGAAATATACCGAGGAGAAGGTCGTCGACATGATTACCCACCACTATGCTGGAAGAAAGATCCTCATCCTGGCACCACTGATACGCAGTCGTAAAGGTCACTATCGCGAACTTTTCGAAGGTCTGCGACGCAAAGGCTACCTCCATGTACGCATCGACGGTGAGGTTTCTGAGATTAGACAGGGCATGAAGGTTGACCGCTACAAGAACCACGACATCGAGGTAATCATCGACCGCCTGGCTGTCAAGGACAATGCCGACGAGCGTCTGAAGAAGAGTGTACAGATGGCGATGAAACAAGGTGAGGGGTTGGTCATGATTATCGATCATGAGAGCGGAGAGGTCAAGCACTTCTCCAAACGACTGATGTGCCCTACCACAGGCATTTCCTACAACGACCCTGCTCCTAACACGTTTTCTTTCAACTCTCCCCAAGGAGCCTGTCCACGATGCAAGGGACTGGGATATATCAATGAGATAGATCTCGGCAAGGTCATCCCCAACCGCAAGCATAGCATCTACGAAGGGGGCATCGTACCACTGGGGAAATACAAAAACCAGATGATCTTCTGGCAAATTGACGCCATCTTGCATAAGTACGACTGTGACCTGAAGACCAAGATAGAGGATATTCCTGACGAGGCACTCAACGAGATTCTTTATGGCTCTCTGGAGAGTGTCCGCATCGCCAAAGAACTGGTACACACGTCGAGCGACTACTTCGTCGACTTCGACGGTGTCGTGAAATACCTGCGCTCTGTGATGGAGAACGACGAGAGCTCGAGTGGTCAGAAATGGGCTGACCAGTTTCTGGCCGAGTGCGAGTGTCCGGAATGTCATGGACAGCGACTTACACGTGAGGCACTGAGTTATCGGATATGGGACAAGAACATCTCCGAACTGGCACGTATGGACTTGTCCGAACTGCGTCAGTGGCTTGACGAAGTGGAGAAGCATCTCGACAACCAGCAACAGCAGATTGCCGCAGAGATTCTGAAAGAAATAAGGACACGTCTGGACTTCCTCCTGGAGGTTGGCCTCGACTATCTGGCACTGAACCGCCAGGCTGCATCGCTCTCGGGAGGTGAGAGCCAACGCATCCGCCTAGCCACTCAGATTGGTTCACAGCTAGTCAACGTACTCTATATCCTTGACGAACCGAGCATCGGACTGCACCAGCGTGACAACGACCGCCTCATCAAGTCATTAAAGGAACTACGCGATCTAGGCAACACGGTCATTGTCGTTGAACATGACCGTGACATGATGCTAGCTGCTGACTACGTCGTTGACATTGGTCCCAAGGCTGGTCGCAAGGGGGGCGAGGTTGTCTTTCAAGGCACCGTCGACGAGATGCTGAAACAGAACACCATCACTGCCCAATACCTCAATGGACAACTGAAGATAGAACTGCCCAAAAAGCATCGTCCAGGCAATGGCCATTCTCTCATACTCAGGGGATGCCGGGGTAACAACCTGAAAAATGTCGACGTGGAGTTCCCCTTGGGCAAGCTCATCGTAGTGACAGGAGTTTCCGGCTCTGGAAAGTCAACACTGGTAAATGAAACGCTCTACCCCATCCTCTCGCAACATTTCTACCGTTCTCTACAGCAACCCATGCCCTATGAGGCCATCGAAGGACTGGAACAGGTCGACAAAGTGGTGAACGTCGACCAGACTCCCATTGGCCGTACACCACGCTCCAACCCTGCCACCTATACAGGTGTCTTCAGTGATATCCGTTCGTTGTTCGTCAACCTGCCGGAAGCTCAGATTCGTGGTTACAAGCCGGGACGTTTCTCTTTTAATGTGAAGGGGGGACGCTGTGAGACGTGTGGGGGCAATGGCTATAAGACCATCGAAATGAACTTCCTCCCTGACATCCAGGTGCCCTGTGAAGAGTGTCATGGCAAGCGCTATAACCGCGAGACGCTGGAAGTACGCTACAAGGGCAAGTCGATTGCCGACGTTCTGGACATGACCATCAACCAGGCGGTGGAGTTCTTTGAGAATGTTCCCGACATCCTCCGTAAGATAAAGACCATCCAGGATGTCGGACTGGGCTATATCAAACTAGGACAGTCGTCTACAACACTCAGTGGTGGTGAAAGCCAACGTGTCAAACTGGCCACAGAACTGGCTAAGAAGGATACAGGAAAGACGGTCTATATTCTCGACGAACCGACCACAGGACTCCATTTTGAAGACATCCGCATCCTGATGGACGTCCTCAAACGCCTAGTGGACAGGGGCAATACCGTCATCATTATCGAGCATAACCTGGATGTTATCAAACTGGCCGACCATATCATTGATATGGGTCCTGAGGGTGGACGCAATGGCGGTACTGTCCTGACAACAGGCACCCCAGAGGAGGTGGCGAAGTCGAAAAAGGGCTTCACACCCAAGTTCCTCAAGGCTGAACTGAAAAACTCATCGCGCTAAGGTCACTCCCATCAGTCCGATGACCACATCATTCGAGAGGGTGCGCAACGTCAGACTGCGTACCTTTTTGTTGCGCTGCAGCGACATACGGAGCATCTGGGCAGCACCACCGGGAATCTCTCGTCCATAGACGCCTTTTATAGCCAGCTCCTCACCAAGCTGACGACTGACTGTACCCGTTCCAAAGGCCACACGATAAGGCCGGGGCTCTGCTGTGCGGAAGGCCTGTCCGTCGACATAGTAGTCTTGCTCTATCGGACACCAGTTGTGAGGAGGTCTGAGACGCAGCGTATCAGCGGTATCATCCACATAGCGAACGGTCACCAATGCATTGTCTATGCCATACTGCATATGGTTCGTCGACCCTGCCATCAACAGCCAGAGGCTTTCTCCACGCCCTTGCAGGGGGATGGTGACACTGTCGGGATAGTTGTCCCATAGCGAGGTATAGATGATGTTACGTCCTGTGACAGGCGTACGGAAGGGAACTCCAGCCACCACAAACTGTCCATGGTGAATCATCGAACGGAACACGCTGTCATTGATATCAGGACGATAATGTGGATGACACCACTCCCCTATGCCTTGCAAGGGAATCTGTAACGTAGTATAGGGAGGACGAGGCGAACGATATTCCTGTTGGAAGATGTCCTTTACGGAAGCATTGAAATAACGCTCAATGCGCTGTGGACGGTATTTCATCCCTGCAACAGGCTCTGCAGTATCCGTATTTTTCGTTTCCGGGATGTATGCTGGACTGACAGCATCTTCCAAATAATCTGCTCGTTCCACTTCTATGACCTGGTAGGTTGCTGTCGTACCCGTAACGTCACGATAGCGTCCTTGTCCCAGGTTCTGCCGCAGCACGATGCACAGTGGCTGACGGAAATGTTGGGTAATCTCATAACGTTCCTTGTTTCCTTTACGCACAAACCGATATTCTATATATGGCGTCTTCACATGTACACTGTCCCACTCTTTCGGAAATCCCGGACGCAGCAGACATTGTCCATACAATGCCTGTGGAACGATACCGAAGAGACCTTGCAACAGTGTACGTGAGGAGATGCCGATGCAGTCGCCAAAATCGCGGTAGCACTCACCACGGGCGGCATCGTAATGACTAATCTGTCCAAAGTTAGCCGGCGACTGTCCATAATACATCTGGTCCAGCACGTTAGCCTTCATCAACTGGAAGCCTGCCTCACTGCGGCCTGCCTCGAAAAAGGCCAGTGCCGTATGCATCTCCTCAGCAGCCGCTACGTTGTTGATACTCCACGAATAGGGCATCCAGCTGCTGGTAGAGATAAGCGACAGCGAATTTAATGTTTCATCTTTAATATTTAATTGAATATGTGGAATCTCCCGATCCACATATCGGGTAGCCTGATAGGCCTGTTCCTGTGTGCAGGCACCACAGTCAATGGGAGTATAGATGCTCCACACCGCTGCATGTTCATGAACGCGCTGTAACCCCATCAGGTCCTGGTACTCAGCCCAGTGTCCCTTGTCTGCCAGCCACAGCCTGCTATTCATCGCCTGTAGAATGGCGTCAGCCTCCTTGCGATAAGGGGTGGCATCTTCTCCCAGGAGTTCTGCAATACGGGCAGCCAGCAGATGCCCTCGGTAGTTATAGGCGGAGGAATGGGTGACAGCCCCCCCGCTGTAATAGAGAGCATCTGAGGCCCAGATACAACAGTAGGCATCATACAGGTGGTCTCCATCGGGATCGTAGTTTCGCTTCTCCCAAGCCAGATGACTGGTCAGCACCGGCCACATCTGTCGCATATACGTGGTATCTGCATCATATTGGAAATGCCACAGCAACTCATCGACATAGTTGAGGTTCATGTCATAGTGGTGCATCTGGTTGTTACGGTTCGGGTTACGACAGATATAGCCATTGCTATACATCTGCGTTCCCCACTTCTTCTCTGCTCTTGCCAGCTGCTGTTGGGAATCTTGGGTAGGATGTGGAAAGACTGGGGCGACGTCACGCACCTGACTATTGGCATAGGCATTGAAATGCTTCACAGCCCGCTCGTTCCATCCCAGCACATCACCAAGGTAACCTGCGCGCCAGCCTGCCAGCGGCATGCGCCACCCGACACAGCCATGCAACCACGTCTCTCCGTCCCAGTCTCCGTCTGCTGCCATCACCAGTGCGGATCCTAACGTGTTGATATAGGGGTCTGGCGTGTCAAACTGGATGCGCTGAGCCATCGTATGCCAGTGACTGAAAGCCTTGTCATACATCCTGACAGCCTCAGCATATGGCACATGGGCTATGGAGTCCAGTCTCACCACGACAGTGGCAGCCTTGCGTCGTTCGTCTGCATACGCTGCCGTGCTAACCTGCAGTCCTTTTTCTTGTGGATCATGTTCAAAGACACCTGGCCGGTCAGCCCCGATGTCACCATTACGTTGCAGTTTGGGCTGTGCGATCTGACACACCTTCACCTGCACATCAAGTGCAGGGAAAACACCTGTCGTTGCCAACTGCCACACGGCACCCTCTTCGTCATACAGCGACACCACCTTCACACAGAGCGTTCCACTACCCCAGCGCTGGTCACGCAACACATAGGAACGCATGCCGTCTTCATAGGCAGCACGACAAAAGTCCGTAGCGTCCAGTGGCACACCATTGACCACCAGTCGGATGTTCCGGTGATGGTTCTTCTTGGCTACGGCAAACACCGGACGGTCAGAGGTCTCTAGCCGCCAGTCTGTGTGCGAGCCATAGAGGGCACGTGTGAAGCGGTTACTGCCATTCTCGCTGACAAAGGCTCGTCCCTCAGGACGGTATTGCAACGTACGGGCACTACCTGCCTTTCCGTCGTTATAGGACATCGACTCGATATAGTCTCCAATACGTTTGTTCTGTGCAGTGGCTTGTATAACGCCACACACTGCAAAAAGTGCGATTAGTTTTTTCATATCGCTTGCAAAGATACAAAAAAAAATCGACTGTCATCACGACAATCGATTTTAAAAACAAACTACTTAAAAACTAATCTACTAAAACAAATCAAAAAAATATCTTTTTTCTTACGAAGTCTTATACGATATTGTCTACGGTTTTCCGTTTGACGTTGCAAAGTTAGGAATATTCCTGTCAAGAAACAAGCATTCGGGCAAAAAGTTGAGTACGATTTTGATTTAAATCAATACGGGTGTCCGACTTTTTTATCAGACACCCGTAATTTGACATATATAGTTTGCAAAATCAGCACTTTACATCATGCCGCCCATTCCTGGGGCACCACCCATTGGCATGGCAGGTTCCTTCTCTGGTTTGTCAACGATGAGACATTCTGTGGTCAAGAACATACCGGCAATAGAAGCTGCATTCTCCAGGGCAACACGTGCCACCTTGGCAGGATCTACGATACCAGCCTTGCGCATATCCTCATAGGCACCGGTACGCGCATTGTAACCATAGTCGCCCTTGCCCTCGCGAACCTTCTGCACGACGACAGCGCCCTCGCCACCTGCGTTGTGGACAATCTGGCGAAGCGGCTCTTCGATGGCACGCTCTACGATATTAATACCGGTCTGCTCGTCAGCATTGACACCCTTGACATTCTTCAAGGCCTCAAGAGCACGGATGTAAGTGGTACCACCACCAGCTACAACACCCTCCTCGATAGCAGCACGAGTAGCACACAGGGCATCATCTACGCGGTCTTTCTTCTCCTTCATCTCAACCTCGCTGTTGGCACCGACGTAAAGCACTGCTACGCCACCAGCCAACTTAGCCAGACGCTCCTGCAACTTCTCCTTGTCATAAGAAGATGTGGTGAGTTCAATCTCTTTCTTGATCTGAGCAATACGATCCTGGATAGCCTGCTTGTCACCAGCACCATTGACAATCGTGGTGTTGTCCTTTGAGACAGTCACCTTGTCACAGGTACCCAACATCTCCAGGGTAGCCTGCTCCAATTTCAGACCTTTCTCTTCGCTGATAACGACACCACCCGTCAGGGTTGCGATATCCTCGAGCATGGCCTTACGACGGTCACCAAAGCCAGGAGCTTTGACTGCACAGATCTTCAATCCACCGCGTAAGCGGTTGACAACCAGTGTGGTAAGTGCTTCCGAATCAACATCTTCTGCAATAACCAACAAAGGACGACCACTCTCTGCAGCAGGCTGCAGGATAGGCAGGAAATCCTTGATGTTTGAGATCTTCTTATCATAGATGAGGATATACGGATTCTCCATCACGCACTCCATCTTATCTGAGTCGGTTACGAAGTAGCCTGACAGGTAACCACGGTCAAACTGCATACCTTCTACAACACCGATATGGGTATCGCGGCTCTTGCTCTCCTCGATGGTGATGACACCATCCTTTGATACCTTACGCATGGCGTCAGCCAGCAGCTTACCAATCTCCTCGTCGTTGTTGGCTGAAACGGTAGCAACCTGCTCTATCTTGTCATAGTTGTCGTCTACCTGCTCAGCGTTCTCCTTGATGAAGTCCACAACGGCCTTGACAGCCTTGTCGATACCACGTTTCAGATCCATGGGGTTGGCACCGGCAGTGACGTTCTTCAGTCCTTCTGTGACAATGGCCTGTGTCAGGATGGTAGCTGTTGTCGTACCATCACCGGCATCGTCACCAGTCTTGGAGGCTACGCTCTTGACGAGCTGTGCACCGGTATTCTCGAACTTGTCCTCCAACTCAATCTCCTTGGCTACGGTCACACCGTCCTTGGTAATCTGGGGAGCACCGAATTTCTTCTCAATCACAACGTTACGACCCTTCGGGCCTAAGGTAACCTTCACTGCATTAGCCAACTGATCAACACCCTGCTTCAGCAGGTTGCGGGCTTCGATATTGAATTTAATGTCTTTTGCCATAGTTTTATTAATTTTTTGTCGTTATTACGTAATGACGTTATTCCGTTATAACGCCTTTTTACTTCTCAATAATTGCCAAGACGTCACTCTGACGCATCATCAGGAACTTCTCTCCCTCGAACTCCAGCTCTGTGCCGCTGTACTTGCCATACAGCACCTCATCGCCTTCCTTCAGGATCATAGTTTCGTCCTTTGTTCCCTGTCCTACGGCCTTGATAGTTCCATGCAGGGGTTTCTCCTTGGCAGTGTCAGGAATGATGATACCACCGATTTTCTCTTCTGCCGGTGCGGGTTTTACCAGCACGCGGTCTGCTAATGGTTTGATGTTCATAATACTATAATTTTTAAATTAGACTTTAATTCTTCTGTCATGGACTATGCGAAAAGCGTGCCAACAGCGTGTCGACTGACACATTGGCAGATTTATGTCAGAAAACAAAAAAAACAGACGACAAAATAGGTCATATAAGAAAAAATGCCTATCTTTGCAACAGATTACGCATTAAATTTACAGAAAAGAATTATGAAGCAATTTCTGAAGTATGTACTGGCCACAGTGACAGGTATCGTCCTCGTCATGGTCATCATGGGTGTTCTGGGAGTCATCTCCCTGGTAGGCATGGCTGCCGCAAGTGCCGGCAACACCCAAGTGAATGAGAATTCCGTGTTTACCTTGTCGCTCTCTGGACGACTGGATGAGCGAGTTGCCAGCAACCCCTTGTCAGAACTGACAGGACAGGTCAGCAAGAACCTGGGACTGGACGACATTCTGACAGCCATCAAGAAGGCCAAGGACAACGAGGACATCAAAGGTATCTATCTCGAGGCAGGTGCTTTCATGGCTGACACACCAGCCTCTGCACATGCCATCCGTGAGGCTTTGCTCGACTTCAAGAAGAGTGGCAAGTGGATTATCGCCTATGGTGACAGCTATACGCAGACCACCTATTATATCTGTAGCGTTGCCGACAAGCTGTTCCTCAACCCTGAGGGTATGGTCGACTGGCACGGTCTGTCTTCTTCGCCCTATTTCGTCAAGGACCTCCTGGCAAAGTTTGGCGTGAAGGTGCAGCTTTGCAAGGTGGGCAAATACAAGAGTGCCCCTGAGATGCTTACTGCAGACCAGATGAGTGAACCTAACCGTGAGCAGGTAACAGCCTATATGACGGGTGTTTGGAAGGTTATGTTGAACGATGTATCCAAGAGTCGCAAGATCAGCGTTGACTCCTTGAACGCCTATGCAGACCAGTTCATTGCCCTTGCTGACCAGCAGCGTCTGGTCCAGACTAAGATGGTCGACAAACTGCTCTATACAGACGAGGTGAAGGGTGAGGTAAAGAAGATGCTCAAGATAGATGCTGATGACGATATTTCCCAGTTGACCTTGAGTGAGATGTCTGGTGTCAAGGGTAAGAAGAAAGAGGGCGAGCAGATTGCCGTCTACTATGCTTATGGCGAGATTGTCGACACAGGCACAGGCAGTGCCATGGACGACGAACACAGCATCGTGGCTAATACCGTATGCAAAGATCTCCATAAGCTGATGGAAGATGACGACGTGAAAGCAGTCGTGCTCCGCGTCAACTCTCCTGGTGGCTCTGCCTATGCCTCTGAACAGATATGGCACGCTGTCACTCAGCTGAAAGCCAAGAAGCCCGTAGTTGTCTCCATGGGTGGTTATGCAGCCAGTGGCGGCTATTACATCAGCTGTAATGCCAACTATATCTACACAGAACCGACAACGCTGACAGGTTCCATAGGCATCTTTGGCATGTTCCCCGACTTCAGCGGTCTGTTGAAAGACAAGCTGGGCGTGAAGTTCGACGAGGTGAAGACCAACAAGCACGCTGCCTTCGGTACCATAGCTCGTCCGTTCAACGACGAGGAAATGGCATTGCTCGGCAACTATATCGACCGAGGCTATAACTTGTTCCGCAAACGTGTAGCAGACGGTCGTAAGCTGAAAGTCGAACAGGTCGAGGAGATTGCACAGGGACGCGTATGGCTGGGCTGTGACGCTCTTCCCATCAAGTTGGTCGATGCCATAGGTTCTTTGGATGATGCCGTAAAAAAGGCTGCTGAACTGGCTAAGCTCAAGGAGTACCACACCTCAGCATATCCTAACGAGCCCAGTTGGCTGGATGCCCTCTTGGACATAGCCGGCGACAAGAGCTACCTCGACGAACAGATGGAGGCTACCCTGGGTGAGTACTACGAGCCCTTCAAGTTGGTGAAGAGCCTCAACCGCCAGAGTGCTATCCAGGCTCGTCTGCCGTTCTATATGACGGTGAAATAGTGGTAAGAGGTAAGAGGTAAGTGGTAAGAGGTAAGAATCCTATATAATATAATAAGGTGGAAGGCGATTTCATCAAGATCAACAAATGGCTGATGCCACTGAGCTGGCTCTACGGCTTAGGGGTGAAGATGCGAAACATGCTGTTCAACATCGGCATCCTCAAAAGTCGTTCCTTTCACACACCTGTCATCTCAGTGGGCAACATCACGGTAGGTGGTACAGGAAAGACGCCACATGTGGAATACCTCATCAACATCTTGAGGAACCACTATAAGGTGGCGGTGCTCAGCCGTGGCTACAAGCGCAAGAGCAAGGGATTCGTCCTTGCCGACAGCAGCAGTACGGTGGCTGACATTGGCGACGAGCCTTACCAGATGAAGCAGAAATTCCCGCAGGTTACCGTCGCTGTCGACAAGAACCGCTGTCATGGCATCGAACAAATCGAACAGGGTGACAACAATATAGATGTCATCCTGTTGGACGACGCCTTCCAGCACCGCTATGTCAAGCCTGGCATCAACATCCTACTGGTCGACTACCACCGCCTGATCATCTACGACAAGCTGTTGCCTGCCGGACGCCTTCGTGAACCCCTGGAGGGTAAGGACCGGGCTGACATCGTCATTGTCACCAAGTGCCCTTCCGACCTGAAGCCTATGGCTTATCGCGTCATCACGAAGGCATTGAACCTCTTCCCCTACCAGCAACTGTTCTTCACGACGATAGCCTATGGACAGCTGCAGCCTGTCCTTCGCAAAGGCACAACCAGAGATGTCCAGGAACTGAAAGATGATAACGTGCTGCTGTTGTTAGGCATCGCCTCACCACGCCAGCTGTACCATGACCTCTCATCACATTGCGGTAACATCCAGACGCTCACCTTCCCTGACCATCATCGGTTCACCCCGAAGGATGTCCACCTCATCAACGAGACTTTCGCTGCCATGAAGGCACCAAAGTGTATCATCACCACGGAGAAGGACCTCACCCGCCTGAGGGATGTCGAAGGACTGAACGACGAGGTGACCGCCCACCTGTATGTACTACCTATCACCATCCAGTTCATGCACGAACAGGAGGATATGTTTAACCATTACATCATTGACTATGTACGAAAAAATTCAAGAAACGGCATCCTGGCTAAAGGAAAGGATGACCACAAGTCCCAAAACAGCAATCGTCCTGGGAACAGGACTCGGACAATTAGCTTCAGAAATAACTGACAAGCGGGAGTTTCCCTATTCGGACATCCCCAACTTTCCCGTATCTACCGTAGAAGGTCATTCAGGCAAGCTCATCTTCGGAAAACTGGGTGGCGTTGACATCCTCGCCATGCAGGGTCGTTTCCACTTCTACGAGGGCTACTCCATGAAGGAGGTGACATTCCCCGTCCGTGTGATGTACGAACTGGGCATCAAGACGCTCTTCGTGTCCAATGCCGCTGGTGGCATGAACCCCGCCTTCAAGATTGGCGACCTGATGATCATCACCGACCATATCAACATGTTCCCTGAACACCCGCTGCGTGGAAAGAACTTCCCGACGGGTCCCCGCTTCCCTGACATGCACGAGACCTACGACATGGAACTCATCAAGGAGGCTACGGCCATTGCCCGCGAGAAGAAGATCCGCGTCACCTATGGTGTCTATGTCGGTGTACAGGGACCAACCTTCGAGACACCTGCCGAGTATAAGATGTACCGCATGATAGGTGGCGATGCCGTAGGCATGAGTACCGTTCCTGAAGTCATCGTAGCCCACCACTGTGGCATCCGCACCTTTGGCGTATCAGTCATCACTGACCTGGGAGGCTTCGACACCCCTGTAGAGGTTAGCCACGAAGAGGTACAGGAGGCTGCCAACAAGGCACAGCCGCTGATGACGGAGATCATGCGTGAGATGATATTCCGCTCAGAACATGTCCAGAGCACTGACATGAAAACGTTCAACACTGACCACCCGACAGAATCATGGAAATCGCAGAAATAGGAGAATTCGGGCTGATAGACCGCCTGACAAAGGACACGAAGTCCCAGAACATATCCACCAAGTACGGCATAGGCGATGACTGTGCCGTACTTCACTACCCCGACAGTGAGGTACTCGTCACCACTGACATGCTGATGGAGGGTGTCCACTTCGACCTGACCTACATCGACCTGCAACACCTGGGGTATAAGTCGGCCATGGTCAACATCAGCGACATCTTCGCCATGAATGGCACACCCCGCCAGCTCACCGTCTCACTGGCCATCAGCAAGCGTTTCTCCGTGGAGGACATCGAACAGTTCTACCTCGGACTGCACATGGCCTGCGACAAGTGGGGCGTTGACATCGTGGGTGGCGACACCACCTCCAGCTTCACAGGTCTTGCCATCAGCATCACCTGCATCGGGGAAGCCCGCAAGGAGGACATCGTCTATCGCAATGGCGCCAAGGAGACCGACCTCATCTGCGTCAGTGGCGACCTGGGGGCTGCCTATATGGGACTGCAACTGCTGGAACGTGAGAAGGCGGTCTATTACGCACAGGTGGACGAAGCCAAGAAGAAGGGTGACAAGAAGGCACTGGAAGAGTTGGCACATTTCCAACCTGACTTTGCCGGCAAGGAGTATCTCCTGCAACGCCAGCTGAAGACAGAGGCCCGTGGAGATATCATCCGTCGTCTCCGTGAGGCTGACATCCACCCTACTGCCATGATGGACATCTCCGATGGACTGAGCAGCGAACTGATGCATATCTGTACGCAGAGCCAGGTGGGCTGTCGCATCTTCGAGAAACAGCTGCCCATCGACTACCAGACGGCAGTCATGGCTGAGGAACTGAACATGAACGTCACGACATGCGCCCTGAATGGTGGCGAGGACTACGAACTGCTGTTCACCGTACCCATTGGTGACCATGAGAAGATACAGGACATGGAAGACATCCACCTCATCGGTCATATCACCAAACAAAGCCTGGGCCATGTACTCGTCACACGCGATGACCAGGAGTTTGAACTGAAAGCACAGGGGTGGAAATCACTTTTTTGAAAAATAATTCCTGAAAAGTTTGGAGGATTCATTTTTTTGTCGTACCTTTGCACCCGCAATCAAGAGGATTGCCTAGAAAGAACATAATGATGGTGCCTTAGCTCAGTTGGTAGAGCATCGGACTGAAAATCCGTGTGTCCCCGGTTCGATTCCTGGAGGTACCACTCCTCCTTTCATTATGAACCCCTGTCTTAGAGATTTCTCTAACCAGGGGTTTTTCTATTGAAAACAACTAACAATAAAACAAATTCAGCAAGATATATGAAACTGATTTCATGGAACGTCAATGGCCTGAGAGCATGTGAGTCTCATGGCTTTAGCACTATTTTCAAACAGTTGGATGCCGACTTCTTCTGTCTGCAGGAGACCAAGATGCAGGAGGGACAGCTCGACCTGCAGTTCGAGGGCTACCAGTCCTATTGGAACTATGCCGAGAAGAAGGGCTACTCCGGCACCGCAATCTTCACACGTCACCAGCCGCTCAGCGTCACCTATGGGATAGGCATTGCAGAGCACGATCACGAGGGACGCGTCATCACGCTCGAGATGCCTGAGTTCTTCCTGGTCACCTGCTACACCCCCAATGCACAGGACGGCCTGAAGCGCCTTGACTATCGCATGCAGTGGGAGGACGACTTCCGTCAGTACCTTATGACACTCGACCGGCAGAAACCGGTCATCCTTTGTGGCGACCTCAACGTGGCACATGAGGAGATAGACCTGAAGAATCCGAAGACGAACCGCATGAATGCAGGCTTCACCGACCAGGAGCGTGAGAAGTTCACCTTATTATTAAATAGTGGCTTCATCGACACCTTCCGCACGCTCTATCCCGACCAAGTCACCTATTCGTGGTGGTCATACCGCTTCCAGGCCCGTCAGAAGAATGCCGGATGGCGCATCGACTATTTCGTCACCTCCGAGCGTCTTCGTCCGCAAATCATCGATGCCACCATCCATACCGACATCACGGGGAGCGACCACTGTCCGGTTGAGTTATCGTTAAAAAGTTAAAAAAGAAGAACAACGTAACGGAAAAAAGTGTATATTTGCCACCGTTTTAACAAACATGTTTAACTTTAACTGAAAAAAAAGGAGAAAGAAACAATGAAGAAATTCGTTTTAGCAGTGATGGCTGTTGCTGCCATCGGATTCACCGCATCATGTGGTAACAAGACTCAGCAGGGTGCAAGGATTGACACCGTAGCTGTTATCGATTCTATCGCTTCTGGTGCTGCTCAGGAGGACATCGATGCCATCAGTGGTATCCTGGCATCCAAGGATGCTGCCAAGTTACAGGAAGCCCTGGCTGCTGTCAAGGAGAAGATTGCCTCGTTCATCAAGGAGAACCCTGAGGTTGCCAAGGAGTATGTGACCAAGGTTCAGGAGTTCCTGAAGGAGAACGAAGAACAGGTAAAGGCTGTCGTTGGCGACAATGCTGCTGTAGCTGCTGCAGTTAGTGCAGTGACCGAGATTGAGCCAGAGGCTGTTGTCAGCGGTCTGCTCGAACAGGTGGGCGATGCTGCCACTGAGGTCAAGGATGCTGCTGTCGATGCTGCCAACCAGAAGGTGGAAGAGGCTAAGGATGCTGCAAACCAGAAGGTAGAGGAAGCCAAGGCTGCTGCTGACAAGAAGGTGGAGGACACCAAGAATGCTGCCAAGCAGAAGACCAACGAGGCTATCGACAACGCTGCTGCCTCTGCCAAGAAGAAGCTCGGTCTCTAAGATAACCATTCTTTAAGAGATTCTGATTTTATTGAATAAATTAGCCGGTTCGTTGATTGTTTTTGACGAGCCGGCTTTTTTCATCTACCTTTGTCCCATCAAAATTCAATGACAACAAATTAATGAGACTAGGACAATGAAAAAGAAAATGATGTACCTCATGCTCATCACTGCAATGACAATGATGACAACAGCATGCTCGTCGGACGATCCGTTTAGCGACAACTACAACAACTGGGCAAACAACGGTAGTGACAACAATAACAGCGGCAGCATTTCCGACACCTCCGGAGGCAGCAGTTCTGGTGTGTATAGTGAGATGAGCAGCTTTACCGTTGCACTTGACAAGACGACGGAAGAGCCTGCCAGCAGCATCGCTGCAGCTTATCCTGAAGAAGGTGACGCCCCCGCCAGCCACACCTTTTCCAAGGTGGTAAATATTGATATGGCCAATCCTGTAGATCCTGTTGTGGAAGGTGTGACCATCACCATCGACGGTAATCATGTGACAGCTAGTCACGGAAGTACGGAGGGCGTCTGCTACGTGGTGACAGGAAAGACCGCTAACGGCTCGCTGACTATCGACGGAAAGACCGATTTCGAACTGAACCTGAACAATGCTGACATCACCAATCCCGCCAGTACGGCTATTGATATAGAGAGCAAGTTGAATGCCTATCTCGTACTGACAGGCAGCAACAAAGTCACTGACGGTACAACCGCTGACGACAGTCACAAGGGTGCGCTCTATGCCAAAGGAAAACTATTCATTGGCGGCAGTGGCTCTTTGGAGGTCTATGGCGTCTATAACAATGGTATTCACGGCAAGAGCAACGTGGTCATTGACAAGGGCATCAACCTCTATGTCAAATCAACTGCCAATCACGGCATCAAGGCTGGGGCAGATATGTTTATCAACGGGGGCATCATCAACGTCGAGGTATCTGCCAACGGTGCCAAGGCCATCAACTGTGACACCAACGTGACCATCAACGGAGGACGCACCACAGCGATTGCCACAGGTAACGGCGAATGGGAAGTCGATGAAACACTGACCTACGGAGGTGACACGAAAGCAGCAGCTGGTATTGGCTGTGACGGCATCTTCTATATGAACGGAGGCGAACTGTACGCCAAAGCGACCGGCAGCGGTGGTAAGGGTATCAAGGCTGACCTGGAAGGCTACATCACGGGTGGTAAGATACGTATCATCACCGAGGGTGGTCTCTATTACAGCAATGGCACGACGGAGAACCATAACTATACAGGAAATACGGACAACCTACCTGCTGCTTACACCTCTTCACCCAAGGGCATGAAGATTGGCAATAAGGAAGAGAACGGCAGTACAACGACCACCTACGGCATTCTGAAAATCTCAGGCGGCGACATTATGGTACGCACCAAGGGTAACAACGCAGAAGGTATTGAAAGCAAGGGAACCTTCGACGTGACAGGTGGCACGATACTCGTATATGCCCATGATGATGCGCTGAACTCCACAGACGACATGACCATCTCCGGGGGAACCGTCGTTGCCGTGGGTACCAACAATGATGCCATCGATGCCAATGGTAACATGTATCTCAAGGGAGGCACCATCATCGCCTGCGGAGCCAATGGTGCCGAAGCAGGCATCGACATCAACGAACAGAAGAAGCTCTACATCACCGGTGGCAATATCTTCAGCATTGGCGGACGGGTCGATGGCAATCTGGGAAGTACCACACAAGGCATCATCAATGCTTCCGGTTCTCTTTCTGCCAACAGCACTGTCAGCGTCAGCAACAGCAGCAAGACGCTCTGTTCCTTCACCATGCCTCCCGTTTCCTATACCGGAAACAACGTTATCATCATCAGTTCTCCGGAACTGACCAGCGGTTCTTCCTACACCCTCAAAGCTGGCAGCAGTTCTACCAGCGTGACGGCTTCCAACACCATCAGCGGTGGAATGGGTGGCGGCATACCTGGTGGTCGCTGGTAAACACAATAAATCGACGAGGATTCCGTTTATGAAGTGGATGCAGAAACAGTCGAAATATGAGAACATGGCCTACGTGGGACTGTGGGGACTACTCCTCGCAGCACCACTGCTGAGCCTGTATGTACGGACATCTAACGACAGCAGTCTGGAATTCAACTGGCAGGAAGTGTTCATCGTCTGGCGACATATCATAGTCTATCTGCTCGTCTTCCTCGTCCATAACTTCATACTGGCTCCGCTGCTCATCTATCGCCACAAGCGCTGGCTCTATGGCATACTCACCCTGTGCATGATTGCCCTCTTCACCTTTTATCAGTGTCAGCAACGCCCCGACAACCCACGTCGTGAACGTTTCAGACACCGCATGGAACAGCGCTGGGAACATCGCGACCGTCCCCCACTCCCGGAAAGCCATGAGGCATTCCGCAGACATCATCGTGACCGTCCACCGGTATTCATGGGCGAGCGCGACATCATATCCATCGTCATCATCATCCTGATGTGTGGCATGAACTTGGGCGTGAAGCTGTATTACAAGACACGCGACGACCAGAAGAAACTGTTACGTCTGGAAAAGCAGAACCTCGAGCAACAGCTGGAATACCTGAAATACCAGATCAACCCGCACTTCTTCATGAACACACTGAACAACATCCATGCCCTCGTCGACATCGATGCTGAGAAGGCGAAGTCCACCATCCTCGAACTGTCTAAGATGATGCGCTTCATCCTCTATGAAGGCGACAAGAAGGGCGTTCCGCTCTCCCGTGAGTTCGACTTCATACGCAACTACATCACGCTGATGCGCCTGCGCTATACCGACAAGGTACACATCAACGTCGACCTGCCTCAACAGGCTCCCGACCGCCAGCTGCCACCCCTGATGCTCATCACGTTCATCGAGAATGCTTTCAAACATGGCATCAGCTATCAGCACGATTCCTTCATCGATATCTCCGTCACCATCCATGACGAGCACCTCACCTTCTGCTGCCATAACACCAAGGCAGACACCCCTAACACAGAGAAAGGAGGCGTTGGACTGGCCAATGTCAAACAACGCCTTAACCTGCTCTACGACCATGACTACACCCTCGCCATCAACGACGAGGCAGACCGTTACAATGTTGAACTCACCATTCCACTCCTATGATCAGATGCATCGCCATTGACGACGAGCCCTTAGCGCTCCAGCAGATTGCCGCCTACATCGGCAAAGTACCATTCCTCGAACTGGCTGCCCAGTGTCAGAGTGCCTTGGAGGCACAGCGCTTCCTGCAGAGCGACACCGTCGACGCCATTTTCTGCGACATCAACATGCCCGACCTCAACGGCATGGACTTCATCAAGTCACTCGCAGTCCCTCCCCTCGTCGTCTTCACCACCGCCTATGCGGAATATGCCGTCGAAGGCTTTAAGGTCAATGCCGTCGACTACCTCCTCAAGCCCTTCGGACTACAGGACTTCATGCGTGCTGCCAACCGCCTCCAGGAACGCCTTCACGAGTCCCCATCTCTCCCCTCTTACCTCTCCCCTCTTACCTCTAACAAATCTCTCACCTCTCACCACTCACCTCTCACCTCTGAAACAGACAACGTCATTTTCCTCAAGACCGACTATCGCATCGTCAAAGTCACCATTTCCGACATCCGTTATGTCGAAGCCATGAGCGAATACCTGAAGGTATGGCTCGAGGGCGAGGCAAAGCCCCTCATCACCCTGCTCTCCATGAAGAAGATGGAAGAGCGCCTGCCTGCCACGTTCATGCGCATCCATCGTTCCTATATCATCAACCTCGACAAGATTCAGGAGGTCAACAAAAACCGTGTCATCATGGATGCTGATACCTATCTGCCCATAGGCGATTTGTATAAAGAAGCTTTCCAACAGTATGTCGACACGAAATTTTTGGGCAAATAATTTGCATTTCTCAGGATTATCGTGTATCTTTGTCGTCGATTAATTTTTTTTACTACTTAACTACTAAAAACATATTGTTATGAAAGACTTGAAAATGTACATTGACGGCCAGTTCTGCGAAGCGTCAGACGGGCAGTGGATTGATGTGTTAAACCCGTCGACAGAGGAGGTTATCTCCCGTCAGCCCAATGGCACCATTGCGGATGTCAACCGCGCCCTGGATGCTGCACGTGCTGCCCAGAAACAGTGGGGCAAGACGCCTGCCATCGAACGGGCTGCCTGGCTGAAGAAGTTGGCCAACGGCATTCGTGAGCGTCGTGAGGAGTTCATCGACATCATCATGCGCGAACAGGGAAAGACCATCACCTGGGCCACCATCGAGGTCGACGTCACAGCGGAATATTTCGACTACATGGCATCCTTCGCCCGCCATATCGAGGGTGAGATCATCCCCAGCGACCGTCCTAACGAGACCATCTTCCTCACCAAGAAACCCATTGGTGTCGTAGCTGGCATCCTGCCCTGGAACTTCCCCTTCTTCCTCATAGCCCGTAAGGCTGGTGCTGCCCTCATTGCCGGCTGTACCATCGTCATCAAGCCCTCTCAGCTCACCCCCGAGAACTGCACTGTCTTTGGTGAGGTTGTCGACAAGGTGGGACTCCCCAAGGGTGTCATCAACATCGTGACGGGTAAGGGGTCTGTCATTGGCAACGAGATGGCAGGCTCCCCGAAGATTGACATTGTCAGCGTCACCGGTTCGGTAGGTGCTGGCGAGAGCATCATGGCAGCAGCCTCGAAGAACATCACCAAGGTAAGCCTCGAATTGGGTGGCAAGGCGCCTGCCATTGTCTGCAAGGATGCCGACCTGGAGAAGGCAGCCCAGTGGATTGTCGACAGCCGTATTGGTAACAACGGCCAGATCTGCAACAATGCCGAGCGTGTCTATGTACAGAAGGAAGTAAAGGCCGAATTCACCAAGATCCTCGTCCAGAAGATGCAGGCTGTCAAGGTGGGCGACGTCTGCAAGGACCACACCGTTGACATGGGTCCGTTGGTAGAGGCCCGTGCCCTGGAGAGCGTCACCGAGAAGGTGGAGCGCGCCATCAAGCAGGGCGCCAAGCTGCTCTGTGGTGGTCATCGTGTAGGCACCAAGGGCTACTTCTATGCAGCCACCGTCCTCGACAACTGCACACAGCAGATGGACATCATCCATGAGGAGACCTTCGGTCCTGTCATCCCGCTCGTGGAGTTCGATACGATAGACCAGGTCATCCAGTGGGCCAACGACTGTGAATACGGTCTGGCTTCCAGCGTCTTCACCAAGGACATCGACACTGCAACGCGTGTTGCCCGTGAACTGGAGTTTGGTGAGACCTATATCAACCGTGAGCATTTCGAGGCTATGCAGGGCTTCCATGCCGGTGTCAAGAAGAGTGGCATAGGTGGTGCTGATGGCAAGCACGGCATCGAGGAGTACCTCGTCACCCATGTCACCTACCTCGATACGCATTACGAGTAATCACCTCAGAAAGAGAGAAAAAAGACGCATCGGTCAGTGACTGATGCGTTTTTTTTCGTTAATATTTTTTTTGTTACAAAATAATTCGTACCTTTGCACCCGATATAGTGAAAAATCGAATTTGACCACACTTATGATGAACACGATCAAGAAACTGATTGAATGGTATTTTAGCAAGAATAGTCTCCCCTATTGGTGCATCCTGCTTTGTGATTTCATCATTGTAATCCTGTCCTCCATCTTCACCTACTGGGTGTTCATGAAGTCCCAGAAGCTCTATGAGCTGCACACCGCGGTATTCTACACTTCAGTGCTCTATGGTGTCATCAGCTTCATCGGAGCCAGGGTTTTCCATACCTATATGGGTGTCATGCGCTACTCGTCGTTTGTCGACCTGGTCAATGTCGCCTATGCCAATTTGCTGAACATGGTGATTGCCGTCGTGCTGTCCGAAGTACTGCAGCGCTTTGGCTTCTCAGGCATTGCAGCCCTGTCGCAGACACAGACCGTGGTAGCCTTTATCTTCACCACCTTTGGCATGGCCATGCTCCGTGTGCTGACCAAGACACTCTATGATGTCGCCTTCACTGACCGCAGATCCAAGAATGTGCTCATCTATGGGGCACTGTCTGGTGGTGTGGGTCTGGCCAAGAATATCAGGATGCAGCGCCCCCGCAAGTTCCGCCTCTGTGGCTTTATCTCCCATGACAACCGTGCCAATCACATCATGCTGATGGGCAAGAAGGTGTATCATGTGGATGACGACCTGCTCACGATTATCCGGAAGAATCATATCGAGGCTGTCCTCGTCTCTCCCCTCCGCATTGAAGAGTTCCGTCTCAACCAGAAGTTACAGGACGAGCTGATCAATGCCGGCTGTACCATCTTCATGGCACATTCCGCCCAGGAGGCAACCATCAAGAACGGCCAGCTCACCGACGAAGACATCCAGGGCATGCAGATCAAGGAGGTGTCTGTCGAAGACCTGCTGCCACGCGACGAGATAGAGATTGACATGCAGTCTGTCGGCAACCTGCTGCACGACACGACCATCCTCATCACAGGCTCTGCAGGTTCCATCGGTTCTGAGATGGTTCGCCAGATAGCAGCCTACCAGCCTAAGAAGATGATTCTCATCGACCAGGCAGAGACACCACAACATGACATCCGCCTGATGATGAAGAACGAGTTCCCCGACATCGATGCCGACACCATTGTCACCAGCATCGACCGTGTGACTCGTATGGACACCATCTTCCGTAAATACCATCCCGACTACGTGTTCCACGCTGCAGCCTATAAGCACGTCCCCATGATGGAAGACAACCCCTCAGAGGCCGTGCTCAACAACATCCACGGCACGAAGGTCATTGCCGACCTCTCTGTGAAATACGGTGTCAAGAAGTTCGTCATGGTGTCTACCGACAAGGCGGTGAACCCCACCAATGTCATGGGCTGCTCCAAGCGCATCTGCGAGATCTACGTCCAGAGCCTCAACCACGTCCAGGAGAACTGTCAGTTCGTCACCACGCGCTTTGGCAATGTGCTGGGCTCCAATGGCTCCGTCATCCCCCTCTTCCGTGAACAGATCAAGAACGGAGGTCCCGTCACCGTCACTGACGAGCGCATCGTCCGCTTCTTCATGCTCATCCCCGAGGCCTGTAAGCTCGTCCTCGAGGCAGGCACCAAGGGCCATGGCGGTGAGATATTCGTCTTCGACATGGGTAAACCCGTCAAGATAGTAGACCTCGCCAAACGCATGATAGCCCTCTCAGGCGCCAAGAACGTGCAAATCAAATTCACGGGCCTCCGTGAAGGTGAGAAGCTCTACGAGGAAGTCCTCAACGAACTCGAAGGCACCAAACCCACCTTCAACAAGAAGATCCGCATCGCCCAAGTCCGTGAATACGACTACAACGAAGCCAGCCAGCAAATCGACGACCTCATAGCCATCGCCAAACAATACGACAACATGGCCACCGTCGCCAAGATGAAAGAAATCGTACCCGAATACAAGTCCAACAACTCCATCTACGAACAACTCGACAAATAAATCCATATGCTGTTAGTATGAAGTTGGGGGAAAAGGTACAAATTATTTAATGAATTTACAAATTTTCGACCCGTTTTATTCAATCCATTAAACAAAATGCGTATTTTCTGCTAATTTAGCCACTTTCTTTTCCCAACAAGTTGGCCGTATTCCTTTTCGGGAGTTTGGCGCAATTCCGTTCGGGAGTTTGGCCGATGTCAACACACAAAAAAGGCCGATGCTAAGCACCAGCCTTCATTCTAACGTCTTCCGATACTTCCATCAGCCATTTCCATATCGGCACCACGGGTATTCCCTCTTCCGTGCCCTCCTCATCGTACGTTATCAACAGGCACTTCCAGTCTTCGTGCGCCTTGGCATACTTAGCTAATGGCGGCACTTCCCTGTTGTAGGTTGAGTCATCCTTGATACTGTACGACACCTGAATGGCCAGCTTCTCGTCAGGCACGATGAAGTCTATCTCCTTCTCCACATTCAGATAGTACACATTCTTCTTGCCAAACCGCCTACACAACTCTACCGCCACCATATTCTCCAATAGAGAGGTTTCCGAATTCATCAGGAACAGATTCAGCAATCCGTTGTCTATGAAGTAGTACTTCTTCTGCGTCTCCTTTTCAGTCAGCTTCCCTACCTCGTTCTCTATGGGCAATATCAGCCAACTGTCAGAGGCATAGTCCGCATAGTCTATCGTAGTAGGCACACTGATGGGCGAGCCGGTTGCCACAATCACGTTCTTCAGTCTGTTAAACGACAACGGCTGCTTCACACTCTCCGCCATCTTCTTGATCAGGATGTTCAGCACCCTGTCATTCTTAATGTTGTTTCGTGCACAGATGTCACCCAAATATATCTTCTGATACAGGCTCGAAAGCATCGCCCGCTTGTTCTTAAACGACAGAATCTCCGGTAGACCGCCGTAGTAGAAGTACTCATTCAGATGCCGCTTCACCTCGCTTCTCTGGATTGTGTCATACTCCCAATGTTCCTTCAGCTCCACCTGTTGCGCTGCCAGATACTCTTTGAACGAATATGGGTAAGCATCCAGGATAAAGAACCGGCCGCCCAGCGTAGTTGCCACCTCCTTGCTCAGCATCTTCGCGTTGCTACCAGTTACATACACCCTGTATTTAGCATCAGCCAACCTCCGTACGAACTTATCCCAGTGCGGAATGTTCTGAACCTCGTCCAGAAACACCACCGGCTTCTTGCCATACAGTTCCAGATGAGCCTCCAGCAGACAGTTGAAGTCCTCCGTTTGGAACTCTGCCAGGCGCTCATCCTCAAAATCAACAAATAAAATCTCGTCCCATCCCTTTCCTGCGGCCTGCAGCTGACGCACACGCTGATACAGCAGGTACGACTTGCCCGCATGTCTCACACCAACGATCACATAGTTGCCATTCTCTTCGAATTCTACCGGACGGTTCACAATCACCGCCTCGTCCACCTCGCGCTGCTTACTGATCAGGCACTGTTTGATGACATCTTTACTGATACTCATATTAACTATGATTTATATTCAAAGGGACTTTTTATTAAGTTCAGTTTACAAAATTATGTATTTTCTATAAAACACAATTAATAAAAGACCAAAAATCGATATATTTTTAACTATTTTTTACCAAAACACTAAACTCTAACTCAAATCACTACTCTAAACTCTCAACACTAAACTCTAAACTAAACTTTAGCAAATGATTTCTGAAGCCCGGAAATCAGACGGGCAGTTTCATCAACGAGACTGTCCGTCTCTTTTAACTCTTCTGACGTTATATATCCTAAATCGCAAGCGACATCCATCTGGCTCGACACCTCCATAAGGCTACCATAGCTGATTTCAAGAAAATGGCTTCGGTCTTTCGACGAATGACGAGTCATTCCTTCAGCTATGTTAGAAGTTATTGAGGTAGAAGCTCTGCGAAGCTGGTCGCAAAGAGCATACTGTTCCTCACGCGGAAACTTCTTCAGCAAACGATAAGTTTGCATGACAACCTCTTTACCTTTCTGATAAGCAATCAAGTTCCTATAAGCAAATTGTTCCATTCTCTCTTCACTCTTCACTCTTCACCCTTCACTCTTCACTCTTCACCCTTCACTCTTCTCCCTTCACTCTTCACTCTTCTCCCTTCACCCCTCATACCTCTTCTCAATCATCCTCCAGTCCACAATCTGCCAAAGGGCTGCAAGATGAGCAGCACGACGGTTCTGGTAATCCAGATAATACGCATGCTCCCAGACATCGAAGGTCAACAGCGGCTTCAGTCCCTTCACCACAGGATTGGATGCCCCTTGCTCCTGCGTGATGACCAAGTTGCCATCAGCATCTGCCGACAGCCATACCCAGCCAGAGCCAAACAGACCGACACCCTTAGCCTCAAACTCCGCCTTAAAAGCCTCCACACTACCCCACTGCTTCTCTATCTGTGCAGCGAGTGCCCCCTTAGGACCTTGGACAGCCTCACCAGCAGGTTTAAACTGCATGAAATACAACTCGTGGTTCAGTATCTGCCCTGCATTGTTAAATACCGCCCCTGCAGGAGCCTTTCTCACGATCTCCTCCAGAGCCATATTCTCATAATCACTGCCCGGTAGCAGTTTGTTGAGATTATCCACATACGCCTGCAGATGTTTCCCATGATGGAAACCTAATGTCTCTTTACTAATCACCGGCTCCAATGCCTCCGGTGCATACGGCAATGCCATCAATTCAAACTTTCCCATAACTTTCAGTTTTTAGTAATTCTGTTTGCAAATATACAAACTTTTTTTCATTTTTCCATCTTCCTTACCTTTTTTATTAGAATTCTTACCCCAGACATTTCACATAAGCCCAATAAACGACAAAAGGCAGATGCTTTCACATCTGCCCTCCGTAAATCCATAATTCCGTATTTCCGTAATTCCATCAACTGTTCAAGCGCTTCTTAACCTTGGCAGTGATTGTTAGTAGGATTTAATTTATACGTGAACAATCACCAAGAAGCGACTCAGCTTGTACAGTTGATAGGTATCCGCATATCTTCTCATCTCTAATAAACTGTCTCCCCTGTCTTCGATTTTAAATTCCAAAAGAATTCTTCATTAAAGTCAAAGTATTTCTGCCCACAGTATATGCATAGCATGCCACAGGTATAAACTGTAGTTTGCCAAATGGCATATCCTTCATGCCGGTTTCAGTTTTGGTAGTCACCATTGCGTAATCCATTTCATTCTTCTCCATATACGATTTTAGTGAGAGAAGATTTTGTGGGTTGTAAAAGAAACTATCCGTCCATTTAATCTCCACTGCCCATTCTGGCTTAAGTTTAGCAGGGTTAATCCCCACAATATCAACTTCGCCCTGATCCTTCCTTCCATTCTTCCAATTGGCATAGCTGATATTAGTACCTGTTCTCGGAATCCATTGTGCGTAAACTGCCGTCTCAACAATATCTCCCATTTCCTCATCTGAGTCCTTTATTGGCTGGAACAACGCACAACGAAGTGACGGATTTGTAAGATATATCTTAAAACTAGTTTCTCGCTGATATCGCTTTGCGGTATCGTCTGTCCTGTGAATCACCTTAATTAGGAAAGCGGCCTCTAGGTATTCAAACAAATATTTTTATGCTTAAAATGCAATTAAAGTGCAAAATAGAAAATAAAACCACACCTTAATAAACAAGATATAGCATGTTTCAAGCCTTAATATACATAATATAATCACTTGGTAATCAGTATTTTATATATGATTTTCAAATTAAGCAATCTTTTTAATGCTTAATCTGCAAATAGTAATCGTGGGATCTGTGTGACACAAAACAAAAAGGCCGATGCTAAGCACCAGCCTTCTTTTACATTTATCATTTTAACAATCGCCCGAAGCGCAAAACCACAACCAGTACGATTCCCGCCACCAGTATCCCCAAAAACCACTTCAAAAGATGGCTGATGGCAGAGGTATGATGGCTGATGGAACTCTTCACTCTTCGCTCTTCACTCTTAACTAGAATGCTGTCGCGAACAGCGATGTACACCGTGTCACGCTCTACCCTCACCACTTCCTTCTTACTTCTAACATCAGCCTTCGATCGGATGCGATCCCGGTCCGTCACCTGCGTCACCTTGAGCGTGTCACCAGCCTCGTTTTGTCGGATTGTGATGGTCGTTACCTCACGAATCGTGTCGTGAACCATCAACGCTACTTCCTCCCTGACCGTGTCCCTTGTCACCTCATACATCTGACTTCTTACGTCAGACTTCAGCGTTCGCTGTACGCTGCAGCTGCTCACGCACAGGGCAAGCATCCCTGTGAGGGCAATCGCTAACCAGCTCGATCGCATGGCGCAACTGTGCCACTTCGCTCCGGAGTTCGCTCACCTCCCGCTGCAAGGGCTCAGCGATATAGGTCCTCCACTCCGTCACGTAATCCTTACTCAGATCCAAGTCCTTCTGGCGGTTGTCCGCCTTCAGACCCTCCACCTCCTGCTTGTGTTTGCGGCGGTCCTGGAACCAGGTCACCCAACCGCTCACCATCGTCAGCACTGCCAGTACAATGGCCGTATAATCCAGTGTCATCATGATTGAATTAGTTAAGAGCAGGGCGGGCACCCCGCCCCACTCTTCACACTTCACTCTTCACACTTCACCCCTCAAACTTCAGCCCTCAGCCTTCAAACTTCAGCCCTCAGCCTTCGTCCGTACCATCGATGATGCTACCACCGTTCCCGTTATCGTTCCCGTTCCCGCCCTGGTTATCGTTAGGGTTAGGGTTAACGTTAGGGTTAACGTTATCGTTAGAATCACCCTCCTCCGGATCCTCCACGTTGCCCTCATCGCTCGAGGTCACGCGCTTCACCAGTTCACCGTTGCGGTCGTAGCAGGTGATGTTGATGCTGGTGCGCTTCAGCTCATCCTTGATGTCCACGTTGGGGACGAAGATCACGCGACGCGTGGTGATGAGGTCGCTGCCCACCTTGTTCACGTCCGCGATGCTCTTGCTCCGCAGGCCGAAGCGCATGCTGCCCAGTCCGGGGATAGCCACCGCGTGCCCCTCCGTGGCCCACGCCTTGATCACCTCGCCGATGGCGTCCCAGGCCGCGTTGATAGCACCCTTGGAGATGCCGCTGCGCAGGGCAGCCTCCGTGATCACCTTGCTCTGCGAGAGCTTGCTGTAGAGTTCGGGCTGCATCACATAAGCCCATTTCTCCTTGTTTTTGTCGAACGACACGTTGCGCTCGACAGCCTTCACTTTGATTGCCATAGTAAATAACATTTTGATACACAGGCAGAAAAGAGAGTTTCAGGATTCAAGTTCCAAGATCCAAGTTCCAAGTCACTCTCGATTCTGGTTGCAAAATTACGGCTTTTCCCCCACCCGGCCGCGGGTTGTCCGCTGTGTCACGCATCCCGTGTCCGGGATTACGGATGTATGCCCTGAAGGTTTAGCTCGACGGCCGAAGGGAAAGTCAAAGGGCAATATATCATAGGATAGGGCCTTGGCCCTATCTAAACGGATGCCCATAAACAAAAAAAACGCCCCTGTAAGGGGCGAATAAATGGTGGTGACGTTGTTTTTTATGCGCCCCCGTCAGGGGCATATAATGGGTGGATGCCCATCCAACATAGGGGCATACGGTGGGAGCGCCCATGTCCGATGGACATTGTTTTGGTGGGCGCCCCCATCGATAGGGCCGAGGCCCTACCCTATGTTATTTGGCCCCTTACAGGGGCTAATCCCACGCATACCGCTCATCCAAATTGACGTTATACAATTGGCATATCTTGCGCAACTCATCCTGGAACGATACCTTCCGGTGATGCTCCTCCTGCCCCTTGATGTACGCCACCACGGCATCCACGTGACTGTTGCTCACACTAAACGCACCATAACCATCCTGCCATGCGAAATGACGGAACGGATTGCCCATCTTTTCGTTGATCCATCTGGACGTGCTCGATTTCACCGTTCGCACAATCTCCGACAACTCCACCTGTTTGCCCAGGAGAAACAAAATATGCACATGATTTGTGGTGCCGCCCACCTGTATGGCCGGACACCCGTGGTTGTTGAATATCTCCGCAATATACGCGTGAACCTCCTCCAGATTCGCCTTGGGTATGGTATCCGCCCGCCCTTTGGTGGAAAACACCAGGTGAATATATATCTTCGCTAACGATTGTGACATAAACGTTTAATGTGTAATTCAATGTGCCGTTTGAAATGCCAAACTGGCATTTCAAACCATCACTTCAACAGCCCCAACACCATCCCGGGCGTGAAGCCCACCTTGATAACGGTACACAACCCGTGGCCCATGTCCTTCACAGAGGCCCCCAGGAGCCACACTGTATCATCCACTATCAAATAACGGTCATGATATGCTGCGGCAGCTGCACCTTCTTTATCTCTGTATACTGGGCATTATGCTTCTCAAAATCCAACTCCGTTTGTTTCGTATATCGAGTGTGAACGGTGCAGTCCACACCTGCCTTTCGTTTGTCAAGCAACACCAGTGTTCGCTCATCTACAAAATTGTCTATCCTAAAATCCGCAACTATCATCCAATACACGATTAAGGGTAGATTTATGAGTCGTTAGTAGCAGCTTTCAGTAAAAAGCAACAGCACAACATCAATATGTAGCCACCATCCCCTTACCCCA
>Ga0256404_1000324_pt1 | contig 123583 bp, 120 predicted proteins | sample RumenRJG_01DNA_FD_185990 | JGI IMG/M metagenome (GOLD analysis project Ga0256404, IMG submission 185990) | Bovine rumen microbial communities from Lethbridge, Alberta, Canada - RJG_01 | ecosystem: Host-associated > Mammals > Digestive system > Stomach > Rumen | place: Canada: Alberta... | reverse complement strand
TTCGCGGCGACTTCAGCGGTGCCTTCTTCCAGGCTGGTGTAGCCGAGCTCACGATGGCTTGCTGCTGCATCGGTATGGCCCTCCACGGTGGTGTCATCCCCGCCTGCGGTACCTTCTTCGTGTTCTCCGACTACATGAAGCCCGCCGTGCGTATGGCTGCCCTCATGGAGCTGCCCGTGAAGTTCATCTGGACCCACGACGCCTTCCGCGTCGGCGAGGACGGACCTACCCACGAGCCTGTTGAGCAGGAGGCACAGATCCGCCTGATGGAGAAGCTGAAGAACCACCACGGCAAGAACTCTGTATTGGTAGTTCGTCCTGCTGATGCTGAGGAGACCACCGTCTGCTGGCGCATGGCTATGGAGAACACCGAGACGCCTACCGCTCTCATCTTCTCTCGTCAGAACATCGAGATGCTGCCCGAGGGCAACGACTACTCGCAGGCCACGAAGGGTGCCTATGTCGTTGCCGGTTCCGATGCCGACTACGATGTCATCCTGCTCGCCAGCGGTTCCGAGGTATCTACGCTTGAGGCCGGTGCCAAGCTGCTCCGCGAGGACGGCGTGAAGGTGCGCGTCGTCAGCGTTCCTTCCGAGGGTCTGTTCCGCAGCCAGTCGAAGGAGTATCAGCAGAGCGTGCTGCCCACCGGTAAGAAGAAGTTCGGTCTGACCGCAGGTCTGCCCGTCAACCTCGAGGGTCTCGTAGGTGCCGACGGTACTGTCTGGGGTCTCGAGAGCTTCGGCTTCTCAGCTCCTTACAAGGTGCTCGACGAGAAGCTCGGCTTCACCGGAGAGAATGTTTACAAGCAGGTTAAAGCCCTTCTTGGATAAATAATCTGGCACGGATTTACACAGCTTTTTATCGAAAGGCGCGGCTTTCCATCTCAGAAAAGCAGTGTTCTTATAAAAAATAAGGCCGTGTTAATCCGTGCCTTAATATATACAGATGACTATGGAGATTAAGACAATAGGCATTGCAAGCGACCATGCTGGTTTTGCCTTGAAACAGTTCGTTAAGAAATACCTCGAGGAGAAGGGCTACCAGTATAAGGACTACGGCACCTACAACGAGGAGTCGTGCGACTATAGTGACTTCGGGCACGCCCTGGCAGAGGGCATCGAGGCTGGAGAGGTGTTCCCCGGCATCGCCATCTGCGGTTCGGGCGAAGGCATCAACATGACGCTCAACAAGCATCAGTCGATCCGGGCCGGCCTCTGCTGGATTCCCGAGATTGCCCACCTGATCCGTCAGCACAACAATGCCAACGTGCTGGTGATGCCAGGCCGTTTCATCGACGAGGAGATGGCCCGCAAAATCATGGACGAGTACTTCTCGACCGAGTTTGAAGGCGGACGCCACCAGCGCCGCATCGATAAGATTCCCGTAAAGTGAAAAGACTCTGCCGACTGATTTCCGACTACATGGGCATGCTCGTGCTGCTGTGCGCCGTCGTTGCCCTGCTGCTGCCCGAGCTCTTCAGCCACGTGAAACCGACTGTGATCAACCCCCTGCTGGGCGTCATCATGTTCGGCATGGGAATGACGCTCCGTGTAGAGGATTTCCGAATCGTATTCAGTCGCCCGAAGGACGTTATCGTGGGTTGTGTGGCACAGTTCACGGTGATGCCCCTGCTGGCATGGCTGCTGGCGCGCGCATTCTCGCTCGACGAGGCGCTCACCGTCGGCGTCGTGCTCGTGGGCTGCTGTCCCGGCGGCACGGCATCGAATGTCATCACCTATCTGGCCAAGGGCGACCTGGCGCTGTCGGTCTGCATGACGGGCGTCTCCACGCTGCTGGCCCCTGTGATGACACCGCTGCTGGTGTGGCTGCTGGCCGACAAGACGGTCGATGTCGATGTCGCCGGCATGCTGCTGAGCATCCTCTGGGTCGTGATACTGCCCATCGTGCTGGGTCTGACCGTCAAGCGCCTCTGGCCTCGGCTGACCGACCAATGCACGGCCTACCTCCCTGCCCTATCATCGATCACCATCTGCCTGATCGTGATGATCATCATCGCTGCCAATGCCTCGAAGCTGCTCTCGGGCGGACTCGTGATCGTGGGCGTCGTGATGCTCCACAACCTCTGCGGCCTCGGCTTGGGCTATACCGTCGGGCGCCTGCTCGGCATGTCGACAGCCAAGCGTCGTGCCGTTGCCATCGAAGTGGGCATGCAGAATTCCGGACTGGCCTCCTCGCTGGCCACGCTCCATTTCGCCGCCTATCCGATGGCCACCATCCCCGGAGCCATCTTCAGCGTGTGGCACAACCTGAGCGGTGCTGCCATCGCGCGCTTGTTCAACAAAACCTGAAGCAAACACGTCATTTCGGAAAAGGCAAACTGAGAGGGCCTGCGACATCCACCGTCGCAAGCCCTCTTTTTTACCTTTTTACTTTTTTACCTTTTTACCTTTAAATTAGTCCTGGTCAAGCCCATCATCCCCACCACCGGGATTCTGCGGATCCCCACCCGCGGTCTCTGAGCCTGTCGAAGAGCCAGAGCCTGTCGAAGAGCCGCCCGTGGTGTTCTCGTCACCCGTGGTGTCGCCCTCGGGATCCTCCACGGTACCTGCGTCGGCTGAGGTCACACGCTTCACGATCTCACCGTTGCGGTCGTAGCAGGTGATCTGGATGGCCGTCCTGGGAGAACTTAAGCTTCTTCTCCCGTGCTTTGATCTTTAATGCCATAGTCTTAAAAGTTTTTCATGGAATTAAACTATCGTCCAGCCAACTACACCGGGTGGCCGGTTCCCGCTTTATATCACTACTTTTTATGTATCTCTTTACATGCTACAAAGTTACGAAAAACATCTGAATCCTGCAACTTTTTTCGTAATTATTTTCAAGGCCTTCCAACACTTTTTCCGTGGCTTTCCAAAAAGTGTTACGAGGCTTCGCAGCAAATAATCCGTCGTATTGTCTGTTACACATTGCTGCGAAGAAGAAATGTGTAACAGAAGTGTAACGAATGTGTAGCAGAACGTAAAGTTTTGTATTTCACAATGTTATATACATATTCAAGACTTCTGTTACACTTTTACACTTAAAATGCAAAAAAACAGGGTATAAGATAATAAAAGGGCGTATAGAAGAAAAAGAATGGAATAATGTGTAACATCTGTATCTGTAACAGGAAAAAGCCCGCCCTAAGTCTCATTGCTCAGAGCGGGCCTTATCAGGTAACGGGATTGTCAGATCAGAAGGGATCACCGTCGTGCCATTCCTCGTTGCTGCCTGTCTCGAAATCAAGACCGGCCTGTACGGGATCTGCTTTTGAAGCTTCTACAGCGGCTTTGGCCGAAAGCACATGTTGGATATTTACCATATCTTGATGCGCTCGGCGGGCTTGCGGTAGAGGGCGCCGCCGGTGATGCCGAAGGCGTCGTACCAGCCGTCAACATTGGCCACCACGCCGTTCACGCGCTCCTTGTCCAGGGAGTGCTCATCTGGACGACCATCTTCCTCGCCGAAAGCTATATCCTTGATATACTTCGCACCATACTTCGACCGCCAGAGCTCAGCGTATACCCGGAAGAAGCGCTGCTTCATCAGCTTCAGCTGGTCGCCGGTGTAGCCGTCGGCCTTCAGCCGGTTGAGATAGGCCTGCCAGGCAATCTCCATGCCTCCCAGGTCGGCGATGTTCTCACCCAGCGTCACGTCGCCATGGGCCTTCACGCCCGGCAGCTCGTCGGGCAGCACGTCGAGCGAATCATACCACTTCACGAGCAGGTCGGCGCGGCGGTCGAACTCAGCCTTGTCGGCCGGGCTGGCCCAGATGCCCTCCGGCTTGTAGTCGCCGTTGTAGTCAAACCTCGAGCCGTCGTTGTCGAAGCCGTGCGTTATCTCATGACCGGGCACGGTGAGGACGGCATAGTTGATGGCCAGGCTCTGCGCAGCATCATAGAAGGGCGGCTGTATGTAGAAGGGGAAGATATTGATGGAGTTCGAATTGGGCATATAGAAGGCATTGTCGGCAGTCAGATTGACCTCATCCATTATCATGACAGTGAACGACTCATTCCTGTTCTTGCCGACGATGGCTTTCAGGAGGCCGAGACGAGCGCAGCGGCCGATGTAGATGTCCTCGAGCAGCGACTGGCTCTTCGAGAAGTCGGGCAGGCCCTCGGCATACCACTTGTCGGGGCAGCCCACGTTGACCATCATCGCGTCGAGTTTCTTCAGGGCGTTCTGCTTCGAGCCGTCGCTCAGCCAGTCGCTGTCCTTGATGCGCTGGGCGAATACGGCCTTCAGCTCCTTAGAGTACTGCTGGACTGCCTCTTTCTGCTCGGCAGACACCATCTGGTCGGCCACCATCTTCGAGCGCAGATAGGCCAGGTATTTGTTCTTGAACGCCTTCTCGAACTTCTCGAGGCTCAGATACATTACGGGGTCTTCCGCCTCTTTATCCTTATTCATCTCGGCGTTATATTTCTCCATCATGCTCTTCGAGATGTAGCAGTAGTCTGTCTTCAAGACATTCATAAAGATCTTCTTCATGGTCTTCACGTCGGCTGCCTCATAAGCCTTCTGCAAAGGCGACAGGCCCTCATTCTCGGCATCTATGACACGCTTCTTCACATTTTCAGGCACCGGGGGCATAAAGGCCATCTGGTCTTCCACGAGATAGACGGTCTCCGGGTCGATACCCATTTCGACGACAAGCGCCTTGATGGCCGACCATTTCTGTGAGATGGCACGGGTGCCGCTCCTGCCGCTGAGCGGTACGAGATGCGACAGCAGCTCAGGATACTGCCTGAGCATCTGCTGGAATGAGGACTGGCCAGCGCCCTGACCGGCATCATCAACGTCGGCCACTGCATATTCCTCATTACCGCAACTGAGAATCAGGCTGATCTTCCCCTGGTAGAAGAAGGGCTCCAGCCAGAAACCGGCAAACACGCCCTTCGAGACCATCTTGCCGAAGGCGCGGATCACGTCGTCAACCGTCTCGGCATCGTTCAGGCCGCTCTGTGCCAGCATGCCGTCATAGAGTGCTTGGGCAGCGACTGCTTCCGCCGAACCGTCGTCGGCCCACTTCAGATGACGCTTGAACACCTCGTAATTAGCGTCGGTCAGAGCCTCCATCTGCTTATTGAAGGCAGCTGACAAATCAGGTTCAAAGCCGACTTTGCTCTTGGCGTCTGCAGGGATGGTGGTGTTCTTCCACCACGAGCCGTTGCAGTACATGTAGAAGTTGTCGCCAGGCTTCACGCTTTTGTCCATGTAGCTCTCGTCGAGCCACCACTTGCCCGGATCGACTGCCGATGGCTTTGCAGGTTCGGGGGTCGAGGGATTGTCCATCTTGTCATCGACGCACGAGGTCGTCATCAGGCCGCAGCATAGGATGGCAGCCAGCATCCACAAGTTTCTCTTTCTCATATTTGTTCGTATATACAGTTAATAGTCAATTGTGCCGCAAAGGTAGGATATTTTTCCGAGAATCACAAGAAAAAAAGCAGAAAATAGTTTGGCTGAATCGGGAATAATGCTTATCTTTGCGCAGAAATAAGTGAGATTATATAACTTAAACTATTTGGTATGAAAGAGATGAAACACTGGATCAGCGCAGCCATCCTATGCTGCGGAATCGGAATGACATCGTGTGTCGATGACAAGATGGACAATCCCTCGACCCCCGAACCTGCAAAGCCATCGGCAGTCGATCCGGGCAAGTGGTGGCTCGACGAGAGCTACATGGACAAAAGCGTGAAGCCTGGCGACAACTTCTACATGTACAGTATCGGCACATGGTGGAAGAACACCACCTTACCCGCTGGAAAGGACAATGCCAGCCGCTTTGATGTCAGCGGCCAGCCTACGTTTGGCCAAAAGGCCATGAAGCTGACCGACGCCAACTACGACAAGTACCTTAGTCACCTGAAGTGGGCAGAGGACGGCTCGGATGCCGCGAAGGCAGCCAAGAAGGCGTATGACGACAAGCTGACCCTGAGCGGGATGGACAAGGCAAAGACCAAGGAAGAGATACTGAAGGCCTTCGGCAAGATGGGCGCGCTGGGCGTGAACACATGCCTCAGGCTGGAGCCTTTCTCACTGCACGGGAAGATATGTCTGTATGTCGATTATGCAGGCTATGAGTTGTTTATGGAAAAAACCGGCGGTTCTGACGACATCGCCGACCTACCATCGCTGCAGGAGAGGATCAGGAAGAACCCCGAAATACTGGCCCACCTTGTACCGCTGGGTGGCAAGAGCAGCACCCGTGCCATTCCCGATGAATACAAAATCATCAAGTTGATCCTCGAGGGCATGGGATTCAACAATGAAGATGTCTATATCTTAGAAGACTACGCCAAATTGATGGATGAAACTGATAGGTTTAAGCAGGAAATTAAAATGTTTAAGGATGATTTCTCAATGCTGAAGTCAGACATGGAGCTTTATGAGGACCCTGCCGATTTCAAGAAAATGCTCTTGAAATACCATCGCGGCGATTATGGATTGATCTCCAAGGCTACGATGGAAGAGTTCAACAAGGAGAACGCCGAAAATAGTAAATTACCGACAAGGGCTGCCAGCGAAAAGTCGGAATACGACGAGGTATTGAGTCTGGATGCGGTCGCAAATACGATGACAAACAGATACCTGCCTTACCTGCGCTCGAAGCTGGTGGCCGACCAGATGGTGCCCAAAGGGCTGAAGCAGGAGTACACGAAGTACTGCTATGAGATGAAGGCCGTGTTTGCCCAGCGCATCAAGGACAACGCCTGGCTGAGCGAGGGCTCGAAAAAGAACGCCCTGGAGAAGCTCGACGCAATGATCTTCAACGTCTGCTACCCCGAGAAATGGATCACCGAGGGTCTGCCCGACTTCTCAAAGAGCCAGTCGCTGGTGGAGGATATCTATATCCTTCGCAAGGCCCGTATAGACCTGCTGAAGGCCATCGTAGGCAAGAAATCGGCAGAGAACGATAACTCGTTCGCAGCCATGATTATGAGCAACACCGCCCATCTGGGCATAGATAATGCTTTCTACGAACCGTCATTCAACAGTATGAACATACTGCCCTATTATACCATGCCGCCTTTCTACGACGCCACGCAGAGTCTGGTGATCAACTACCAGAACTTCGACACCCTGTGTCATGAGATGACCCACGGTTTCGATGACAAAGGCTCGAAATTCGACAAGAACGGCGACTACAAGCCGGAAGGCATCTGGGCCAGCCCTGCCGACAAGGCCGAGTTCGACCGTCGCGCCGACCTGCTCGTGAAGTGCTATGAAGGCTACGACGTGCTGCCCGACGAGATGCCCGGCGTGAAGGCTGTAGGCAAGGGCACGCTGGGCGAGAACATCGCTGACCTGGGCGGCGAGGAGATAGCCTGGCAGGGCTTCCTCAACCGTCTGAAGGCCGACGGCTACACCGGCGACCAGCTGAAGCTGATGAAGCAGCGCTACTTCCTGTCGATTGCCGAAGAGTTCCGCTCAAAGTATAACAAAGACTGGGTGAACTATGCTGCTTTCGGAATAGGAAGAGAAGCAGGTCCTGATCCTCACTCCATGGATAAGGAGCGCGTGAACGGCGTGGTGGCCAACATGGACGGCTGGTACGAGGCCTTCGACATCAAGGACGGCGCCCTCTACCGCAAGCCTGCCGACCGCATCAAGATATGGTAAATATCCAACACATATCTTCCGAACCACGAAAAAGGGACTTGCCATCACGGCAGGTCCCTCTTCATCATTAATTAAACTAAACAAATACCTTATGAACTCATGTTTTGAACTTTGCGGCACTTGCGCTGGCAGTAGCGCTGGCACTGGGCACAGAGGTCGTAACCCAGCATCGTGCCGAGTATGAAATCCTCCTCGGGCGTCAGCTCGTTGAGCGGACGCGTCACGATGAGGCGGATGGCGTCGAGACACTCCTTACGGCCGAAATAGAGATTGAGATTGTTCTTGCCCGCCGGCTGCAGCACATACTCGATATGCTGACTCTGCAAGCGCTGCGTGGCATACTCTTCATATTTCTTCGGACAGGTGAACAGAACCATCTGGCGAACACCTTTCTGGTATTCGTAGATGTGGTTCATCAGCACTTTCATCTCTAACGGCGTAATCATAGCTCTGGCGAAATTTGTGCGACCCACGCATCGATACGATCGTCGGTCTTATCATCTTCATTGACATCGTCGAGGGCAAGGCCCACAAAGGCACCATCGACCACGGCAGCGGAATCGTCGAAGGTATAGCCGTCGGTAGATACGGCTCCTACAAACCGGGCGCCACTCGACTTGATGCCGTCGTAAAGCTCACCCATGCCGCCCACGAAGGTGTCGCCGTACGACTCACAGTCGCCACAGCCGAAGAGGGCAATCGTCTTGCCGCTGAGATCGGCTCCCTGGAGCACTCGCAGACCGTCGTACCAGTCGTCCTGCAATTCGCCAGCGCCCCAGGTGGAGGTGCCAAGGATGAGATTCTGATTGTCTGCTACCACATCGGCAGTCAGATCCTGTACGTTGATGACTTCTGCACCAAGCTTCGAAGCTATCTTCTCTGCGATGGCCTCGCATGTTCCTGTGGAGGAACCGAAAACTACAATAGTCTTATTCATTTCTTTAGTATCTTTGTTTTGGTTGAAATTTCCGGGTGCAAAGGTAAAAAGAAATGGCGGGCTACACAATACCTAAAAATGGGGGTTTATCCGAAGACAAACCTCAGCGACTCATAGAATTGGATTAGCAGAAAGTATAAAATGACCAACGAGGCCCCGCGGGCGATACCAAAAGATAGTGAGTGGAGCACGTCGCCCAGCGAACGGAGTCGGCCTGCCATCACGCCATAGGCTACTGAGAAGAGGCAGACACCGAAGGCAACGATGGGCAGGAGGCTGCGGCTGAAGGCGGAAGGGAAAAGCTGACCCGTGGCGGAGAGCAGGATGGCGTGGGGCACCAGCGTGAGCAGGCCGACGATGACGACATAGCCCACGAGGAAGAACAGGGCCACGCGAAGGGCGATACGCTCGCGATAGGTGAGCGAGCGGTGCCGCCCCCACAGCGACGCTACCCCACTCTGCCTGACGCAACCGGCAGCAGAGAGCAGCAGCAACAGCCACACCAGCAACGGGGAGGCTGTCATCGCCGAGAAGGAACCGACAAACCAGCGGATGCCCTCGGAGGAAAGCAACGAGCGCACATCCTCCTGTCCCATGGCTGAAAGGAGCCATGAGAGGATGATGAGCACAGCGTGAGCCACCAGCAGAGTGAGCGCCGCACCACCGAGCAGGTCGTCCGACTTAGTCTTCATCTGGCTGCAGGTTGTCGATGTCGAGCACGCGCAGTTCGAGGGCACGCACGACGAGGCGCGTGGCATTGATGCCTGTGCTGCCTTCGGGGAACAGTTTCTGGATGAGTTCGTTCTGACGCTTCTCAAGGCTCTTCACGCCGAAGGGCATACCGCGCAGGTTGGTGATCTGCTCCTTGGTATAGCCGAGGGCAAGGTGGCGCAGGAAGCGTTCGTCGTACTCGTCGATCTCGTAGTTGACCACGGCCTCCTGCTTGACGAGTTGTCCGCTGACGGCAGCCTTGAAGCGTTCCACAATCTTCTCGAGGATGGGTTCGTTGAACACGAGTTGCTTGCCGTCCATCACGGCAGCCACATCACGGCGCGTGAGCAATTCGCCGGTCTTGAGGATGATGCCGTCGGCTCCAGCGTCGAGCACATCGACCCAGAGCTTCTCGTTGAGGATCTCGCCCGTGAAGATGAGCACCTTCACCTGGGGATACTGTTCCTTGGTGCGACGGCAGATCTCGACGCCGACGGTGGTGGAGCCGCCAAGTCCAAGGTCGAGCAGCACGAGGTCGGGGGTCTGCTGCTTGATGAGTTTCCAGTAAGCAGGCTCGTTCTCTGCCGTTCCGATGACCTCGGCTTCAGGGATGTCGGTACGGATAATGCCAAGGGTGCCTTTGAGTTCGAGGGGCACATCCTCAACGATGATGACTTTAAAATTCTCCATATCTGATGATGTTTTATGATTTGACATTGGATTGACTGCTGGCAGGGAGGGTGACGATGACCGTGGTGACTCCGTCGCTGCCCACTTCTGCCCTGATGCCACAGCCACGCCGATTGGTGACCTCACCATGATCGCGCACGATCTGGCGGCAGAGCAGATAGGGAATATGATCGCGCGAAGGCGTGAAGAGCGCCTCAGCCTCGTCGGCAGTCAGCTTGAGGGCAGGCATCGCCATCCGCACCTCAACATATTGTCCCTGCGGGGTGAAGGTGGTGGCGGGCTTGCGCTCTCCCGACTGTTTGCGAAGCAGTTCAAAGAGGTAGCGTATAAGGGTCTCGTCGCCGAGGATACCGCCGTCGAGATGACGCAGATGGAGACGGGTATGCTCCACCTGGTGCATAGCCTGCAGACTGAGCACGCCATAGAGTTCGCGATAGTAGTCGGTGACCTCGGCGAGCGACTCCATATCACCGGCTTCCAACAACTGACGGATACGGCTGGGATAGTACATCGTCTCGTGCTTCAGCGTGGAGAGGCAGTTGTCGAGCACGGCGTTCGATACGTGAAGGTGATTCTCCTCGAGTTCTGCCTTCCGCAGTTCGTCGTCGAGCAGTTCCATATCGGTCATGTGCTGCTGTTCGCGCAGGAACCGGTCGTAGAGGCGATGGCGGTAGTAGAGCAGATAGTAGGCCGGCACGATGGCCACGAGGAGCAGCACCAGCAGGATGACGGCAATCGTCTTGTTGGTCTGCGACTGCTGCATCGTCAGGCAATAGTTGCCCAGCGTATTGTCGGCCGACATCTCCTTGAAGAGTTGCGTATAGATGCGGTTGTTATAGCTATAGAGCTGCCACTCGTGGAGGGCCAGCGCCGCAACAGCACTCTCATTGCGCATGTCGAGGATGATGTGATAGTTGGTGCTGACGCTGTCGTGGAACCACTTGATCTCCGGCGCTATCAATGAGGGGTTCCCCATCTTGCGCAGGAAATAGCGCCCCCGCGGATACTGCTGGCGATAGTGTTCATTCAAGCATTGCCGGCAGGAGTCTGCGAAACGCAGCGTTCGGCTGTAGGTGCCGTTGATGTTGGAGAAATAGGCGGAGTCGGCATAGGCATTGGCTCGGGCCAGCGGATCGGTCTGTGGCACGACAGTCACCATCTTCGAAGTGGGTCGCTTGCCGGTCTGGGCGTGAGTGCCAATAGGCATCAGGCTACCTGCCCCCATCAGCAACACCAGCAACAGGCGCAGCACGCCCTTCGGCAGACGGAAGAAAAGACGGGAACCACTACCCAGCACGCTAGTGGCACCGATGGTGCAAACGGCAAAGATCTGAGAGATTTTGCGATACTTCTCGATAATGCCCTTACAGTTGACGAGACCAAAACCGTGGGAAGGCTCTACGGCACCACTCTTCTGCGGCGCCCCCTCGTCGCGGATAGGCTTGGCGTCGAAGAGACGCGCCAGCTGGCTGTCGGTCATCCCCTGACCTGTATCTTCGACCGTCACTTCCACATAGTCGGCCGTCTCGCTTGCCTTGATAGCGACAGTACCGCCCTGCGGCGTGTATTTTCGGGCATTGTCGGCCATCGTGTTGAGCATGAAGAGCGTCAGTACTCGATCGGCCTTCACGACGGCTGAGGTCGGTTCTACATTGAAGTTGATGCCCTTCATCTGGAACGATGTGCGCCCTCGGGCAAGAAGCTCGAAGAGATCTTGCAACGGGAAGCTCTCGATATGCAGGCTGAGCTCACCTTGACGCAACTGAATCCAATAGGTGAGCACATCGTTGTATTCATTGATCTGATCAGTCAGTTCACAGATATAGTCATGCCCGGAGGCTGTGACTTGAGCCGGGCGTGAAGCCTCGTAACGGATACGGTCGATAAAAGGCGTGATGGTGTTGACCAACGACACCTTGGCCCGCTGTTCAAGATTGCGGCGCTCACTATTCTCCACCCTCAGACGCAGCGCAGCCAGTTCCTCCCGTCGCTGTTCATAGCGATCATCGACAGGTTCCTCATGGCTATGGCGGCGATTCATGTGGTTGAAGAGCCACAGGGAGAACAGCAGCAGCACGATGGCGACGACAACAGCAGCCAGCATGATGTTAAGCTGGACGGCCGTTTTCTCATACTGACTGGCACGAGCCTCCAACTGACGGTCCTGACGGGTGGTCTCCTGCAGGTCGAGGTAGAGGTTACGATTGTAGTCGCTCTGCACCTTGTCATCGATAGCTGCATAAGCCACGCTGAGCTGTTCACGGATAGAGGCCACAAGGTCAGGAGCTTGGTTGATGACGGAGTCGGAAAGCGCCTGCTCGAGATTGAAGAGCGCCGACTCATAGTCACCGATCTGACGGAAGCAAGAGGCCAGTGTACGATAGGCACCCGCCGTCTGATAGACATCGCCATAGCGCTGGAAGAGATAGAGGGAATTCTCTGCCAGATAGCCAGCCAGCATATCCTCATCCACATCGGCAGGTCCATGAGCGTCGTCATTGCTGCCAGCACCCACCAGGAACTTCATCGCAGGCATATTGTCGACAATGAGCCGTTCCCGGTATTCCGGCACCATCAAGTGTTCGGAAAGAGCCTCGATAGCATTCGCGGCGAAGAAGGGATAGTCGCCTTTCCTGGCGAGCAGGAAACAGCGCATCAGGTGGTCGAACTCTAATTGGTTGATTTCCTGTTGTGTACCCTCGGTGATAATACCTCCGGCGCCAATGTTATAGAGATAGTTGAGGAACTGGGCTGTATCGCGTATCACCTCGTTGGGATCAATGGCTCGCAAAGCCGCTATCGACTGGCGCTCCAGACCTACATAATAATAATAGGTGGAGTTGACGATGGCATACTCCGACTCGGCATAGAGCAAGCGGCGCTCATCGGCTGGTAACAACAGCGGGCGCTCTTCGTGGATACGGTCGAGGGCACGATCGGCCAGCGCACGATACTCATGGAACTCACGATTACGCGAACGACGCTGACAGAGGCGCATCTGCTGGACATAGGCGATAAGTAACTGAAGCTGATTGTCGGTGGTGGCGGTCACCTCTGAAAGCAGGCTGTCGGCACGGTCATACTGCATCCGCACGATAGCCACAAAAGCCAGATTGTTGAGGGCTTCTGCCCTACCCGCGTCGTAGCCGTCAGCCAACAGACATGCCTGCGTGGCATAGGAAGACGTAGAGTCGAGATTGCGATAGTGATAGGCATAGGAACGGGCATTCAGTCTGTCAACGGTCTGCCTATCTGGGCGCGAGCAGGCTGAAAAGAAGAGAATGGTTGATATAATGATTAGCCAGAGCCGCATAAAAACAAATTTCCCTCCCGCCAGGAAACCCAACGGGAGGGAAGGCTTATTAGTAGTTAAGCGCGTGCCTTAGCCACGTAGCCAAGTGCTTCCTTGCACTTGTCGGTGACATACTGCCAGTCGCCGGCCTTCACCTTGTCTGAAGGGAACAGCTTTGAGCCCATGCCGACGCAATACACACCAGCCTTGAACCACTTCTGGAGGTTCTCCTCCTCGGGAGCGACACCGCCGGTAACCATGATCTTCGACCAGGGCATCGGAGCCTTCAGACCCTTCACCATGTTCGGTCCGACCACGTCGCCAGGGAACACCTTCGTCAGGTCGCAACCCAGCTCCTGAGCCTTACCGATTTCAGAAACGGTCATACAGCCCGGGCAATAGGGAACGAGACGACGGTTGCAGACTGGAGCAATGTCAGGATTGAGCAGCGGACCTACTACGAAGCAGGCGCCCAACTGGATATACATAGCTGCGGTAGGAGCATCGACGATAGAACCGATGCCGAGAGCCAGCTCGGGGCACTCCTTGTCGGCCCACTTCACCAACTCACCGAAAATCTCCTGAGCGAAGTCGCCACGATTGGTGAACTCGAAAGCACGAACACCACCCTCGTAGCAAGCCTTTACCACATTCTTACAAGTCTCAAGATCCTTATGATAGAATACGGGCACCATACCGGTATCACCGATCTTCTTTAATACTGCGATTTTATCAAACTTTGCCATAATTCTCAATTATCAATTGTCAATTATCTCTGAACGCGACCGTTAGCATTACCGCCAGCCAGGCTCTCTACCTCATCGACAGATACCAGGTTGAAGTCACCGTTGATTGTGTGCTTCAGGGCAGAAGCAGCCACAGCAAACTCAAGAGCCTCACCCTGTGTCTTTTTGGTCAGCAGACCATGGATCAGACCACCAGAGAACGAGTCACCACCACCGACGCGGTCGATGATCGGGTTGATCTCGTAGCGCTTTGACTGATAGAACTCCTTACCATCGTAGATCAGAGCCTTCCAACCATTGAAGGTTGCGCTGTAGCTCTCGCGGAGTGTAGAAACGACATACTTGAAGCCGAACTCCTTCATCATCTGCTTGAAGATGCCCTCGTAACCGGCAGCATCGGTCTGACCGCCCTCTACGTCAGCATCGGGCTTGAAGCCAAGGCAGAGCTCAGCATCCTCCTCGTTACCGATACAAACATCTACATACTGCATCAGCGGGCGCATGATGGAGATAGCCTTCTCTGAGGTCCACAGCTTCTTGCGGAAGTTGAGGTCGACAGATACAGTGACACCGTGACGCTTGGCAGCCTCGCAGGCGAGCTTTGTCAGTTCAGCAGCCTTATCGCTGATAGCTGGCGTGATACCGCTCCAGTGGAACCAGGCAGCACCTTCCATGATCTTGTCGAAATCGAAGTCTGAGGGATCAGCCTCTGCGATGGAAGAATGAGCACGGTCGTAGATCACCTTTGAGGGGCGCATCGAAGCACCAGTCTCGGCATAGTACAGACCTACACGGTCACCACCACGAGCCACGAACTCTGTGTTGACACCATAGCGGCGCAGAGCGTTGACAGCAATCTGGCCAATCTCATGCTTCGGCAGCTTTGACACGAAGTAAGCCTCGTGACCATAGTTGGCTACTGAGATAGCTACGTTAGCCTCACCACCACCGGGGATGATGCGGAATGACTCACTCTGGATGAAACGATCGTTTCCCTGTGGGGAAAGGCGAAGCATAATCTCGCCCAATGTTACGATTTTTGCCATTTTGTTTTAGTTTTAAATATAGATTAAACTTATAATTTCGTTTGCGAGCACAAAGATAGGAAGTTTTTTTGAGTTATACAAATATTTAAGATGTTTTTAGGGAAAAAACTTACGGAAACGATTTCGCAGTCATAATTTTGCCCAACAGTTTGCAATTATCAGAAATTCTTTGTACCTTTGCCGAAAAATAGCTCTATCATGCCAAAGGAGAATATTACCATCAAGGATATCGCCGCTCGTGCCGGCGTATCGACAGGTACTGTGGACCGCGTGCTCCACAATCGTCCTAACGTCAGTCAGAAGGCGCTTGACAAGGTGAACAAGGCGCTCGAGGAACTGGACTACCAGCCCAACATGTATGCCTCTGCCCTCGCCTACAATAAGACCTATACCTTTTATATCGTATTGCCCAAGCATGAGCAAGACGCCTACTGGGACGAGATCGAGGAAGGCGCCCAGGCTTGTTGTAACTTCCGTCGCGACTTCGGTATCACGCTGAAGTTCGTCTATTATGAGCGCTTCAATGCCACCGCCTTCACGAAGATGATCCGTGAATTCTTCTCTGGTAAGATGGACGGCGTAGTCATCGTGCCCACGACTTTGGAACAGACAGCCCGTTTTACGGAGAAACTGACTGAAAGGTCAATCCCCTACGTGCTGCTCGACTCCTACATGCCCGACCTGAAACCACTCTCCTTCTTCGGACAAGACTCTTTTGCCAGCGGCTATTTCGCAGCCAAGATGCTGATGCTCATCGCCTCCAAGGAAAAAGAGATTGCTCTCGTCAAGCAGACGCGCGACGGTAAGGTGGGTTCGAAACAGCAGGCAAACCGCGAGACGGGTTTCCGACACTATATGGTCGATCACTTCCCAGAAATCAAGATTACCGAAGTTGACCTGCCGCTCGACGAGGAGAGAAAGGAATACGATGGTATCCTGGAGGATTTCTTCAGCACCCACCCGAAGGTGCACCACTGCATCACCTTCAACTCGAAGGCCCACATCGTGGGCGAGTTCCTACAGCGCACCAACCGCCGCAACGTGCAGATCATGGGCTACGACATGGTGCCGAAGAACGAGGCCTGCGTCCGTCAGGGCAGTATCTCATTCCTCATCGCCCAGCATGCTTACCAACAAGGCTATGCCAGCGTCGATGCGCTGTTTAATGCCATCGTGCTGAAGCGCGCCGTGACCCCCGTCAACTACATGCCTATCGAGATCCTGACCAAGGAGAACGTGGATTTCTACCGAAGGACAGCTATATAAACTAAAACAAATAATATTTTATGGAACAAGCTACATTTTTGAAAATTAATCCGGCAGACAGCGTGGTTGTCTGCTTGCAACCCAAGAAGAAGGGTGACATCATCGAAATCGACGGCCTGAAAGTGGTCGTCAGTCAGGATACACCCGCTGGTCACAAAGTGCTCATCAAGGATGCGCCCAAAGGCACAGACATCATCAAATACGGCTATCCCATTGGTCATGCCAAGGAAGATCTGAAGGCAGGTGACTGGGTGAATGAGAATAATCTGAAGACCAATCTGTCAGGCACACTCGAATACACATATAACCCTGTAAACCAAGAGCTTGATATTAAAAAAGAAAACCGAACCTTTAAGGGTTATGTCCGCAAGAACGGTGATGTCGGTGTGAGAAACGAAATATGGATTGTACCTACTGTGGGCTGTGTGAATGGCATCGCCGAACGTCTGGTGGATGCTCTCAAGAAAGAGACCGGAGAGAAAGGTATCGACGCCATCCACGCCTGGCATCACAACTTCGGCTGTTCACAGCTCTCTGGCGACCACGAGAACACCCGCAAGGTGCTCCGCGACATCTGCCTCCACCCCAATGCAGGTGCCGTTTTGGTGCTGAGCCTCGGTTGTGAGAACAACCAGCCTGACGACTTCATGAAGATGCTCGGTGACTACGATAAAGATCGCATCAAGCTGCTCATTACCCAAAAGGTTGATGACGAGATGGAGGCTGGTATGGAGATTCTCCGCGAACTCTATGACATCGCCCGTCAGGACAAGCGAACCGAGGTTCCCGTATCCAAATTGCGCGTCGGTCTGAAATGTGGTGGCTCTGACGGTTTCAGCGGCATCACCGCCAACCCGCTCGTCGGCGAATTCTCCGACTGGCTGGTAGCCCAGGGCGGCACCAGCGTACTGACTGAGGTGCCAGAGATGTTCGGTGCAGAAACCATCCTGATGAACCGCTGTCGCACGGAAGACCTCTTCAACCAGACGGTATCAATGATCAACAACTTCAAGGAATACTTCCTCTCTCACGGTGAGCCCGTCGGCGAGAACCCCAGTCCTGGTAATAAGGCCGGTGGTATCTCTACCCTGGAAGACAAGGCACTGGGCTGCACGCAGAAGTGCGGCAAAGCTCCCGTCAGCGGTGTGATGGAATACGGCGACCGTCTGGAGCATGACGGTCTGAACCTGCTCTCTGCACCAGGCAACGACCTCGTAGCTGCTACTGCCCTCGCCTCGTGCGGTTGTCACCTCGTGCTCTTCACCACAGGCCGCGGAACGCCTTTCGGCACCTTTGTGCCTACCATGAAGATTGCCACCAATCCTTACCTCGCCAGCCACAAGAAGAACTGGATTGACTTCTCTGCCGGACAACTCGTCGAGGGTCGCACGATGCAGGAACTGGTACCTGAATTCATTGACAAGGTGTTGGCAGTCGCCAGTGGCGAACTTGCCAAGAACGAAGAGAACGGCTACCGCGAAATCTCCATCTTCAAGAATGGTGTCACCCTATAATAATTAAGGTATAAGACATGAAGAAAGGCCTCATAGCTCTATCACCACTCATGGTGTTTGTCCTATTCTACTTAGTCACCAGCATCATTGCTGGTGACTTCTACAAGATACCCATTACTGTGGCCTTTCTCGTGTCAAGCTGCTATGCCATCATCATTTCTGGCGGCAAGCCCCTCATGCAGCGCATCAATGCCTACAGCCGTGGCGCAGCCACGGAACAGATGATGCTGATGATCTGGATATTCATCCTGGCTGGTGCCTTCGCCTACTCTGCAAAGATGATGGGCAGCATCGATGCTACGGTGAACCTCACCCTATCTTTGCTATCGCCTCAGATGCTGTTGGCAGGCATGTTCCTGGCTGCCTGTTTTATATCTCTGTCTATCGGCACAAGTGTCGGAACGATAGCCGCCCTGGTGCCCATTGCTGCGGGTGTGGCTAACGAGACAGGTACTGATGTGGCGATGATGACAGCCATCATCGTCGGAGGATCATTTTTCGGCGACAACCTCTCATTTATCTCCGATACCACCATCATGGCCACCCAGACACAGGGTTGTAGCCTAAGCGATAAGTTCCGCGTGAACAGTTTCATCGTGGCACCCGCAGCCCTGGCTATCCTCATCATCTATCTGATAATGGGGCAAGGAGTGAGTGCGCCTGCTCATGTGGCCAGCGTGGAATGGGTTAAGGTTATCCCCTACCTCACCGTTCTCGTCTCCGCCATCTTCGGCATGAACGTCATGGGCGTACTCATGCTGGGACTCATACTCACGGGTGTCATCGGACTACTGACGGGCGCCTTCGACATCTATGGATGGTTCGGTGCGATGGGCGAAGGCATCCTCTCCATGGGTGAGCTGATCATCGTCACCATGATGGCTGGCGGTATGCTGGAACTGATACGCGAACAAGGTGGCATTGACTTTTTGATCCGACTGCTGACACGTCGCGTGAACAGCAAGCGAGGTGCCGAGCTGAGCATCGCCGTCCTGGTCACACTGGTGGATATCTGTACAGCCAACAACACAGTAGCCATCCTCACCGTCGGTGGCATCTCCAAACAGATTGGCGACCGCTACGGTGTTGACAATAAGAAGTGTGCCTCCATCCTCGACACCTTCTCTTGCATGGTACAAGGCGTCATCCCCTACGGTGCACAGCTGCTGATAGCGGCAGGTCTGGCCTCACTCAATCCCGTGAGTATCGTGCCTTACCTCTATTATCCGCTGGCACTGGGTATCGTCGCCCTGCTGTCGATTCTTTTCAGATACCCCAAAAGATACTCATAGCCCATGGACATCATACAGCGTAACCTCTTCAAAGTGCTGAGAAACGGCGCGTTCAACACCTACGACAAACTCGAGCCCATGTCGGCTCACAAATGGGAACGGCTCTATCAACTGGCCGTCATGCACAATGTGATACCCTATGCCTACAAAGGGATAGAGAACAGTCGCGACCAGTTTTTCATGCACCTCACGGAAAGACAGGAAAAGGAATGGCAGAAAGCATATAGTGAGACCGCCAGGCCAACGGCCATCGAGGATGAGGAAGACGAATTCCTGCGCGCAGACCATCTGACCAATCCCATGCTGAACCGCCAGTTGCAGAATATACTCGACGACGAACACTCCGACACGACCACGCGCCACATGTTGCTACTCATCATCAGGGTGGTAAGACATATCCTCAACGAAGGCATGCCCATCCGCCAGCTCCTGGAACTCGGCATCTATATTAAGCACCAAGGCGCTAATGCCGATTACGAGACGCTGAAGGGATGGCTCAGCCGCCTGCGACTGACACAGATGGCCCATCTGGAAGGGGAATTCCTGATTCTGATGTTCGGATTTACGCCAGAGGATATACCGTTTCTCTCAGAGAAGCGAGATAAACGCGTCAAGCAGATTGCCAACGAACTGTTGGACTTCACCAACACAAGATCACACGACTGGTATTTCTCACAAGACGAGGATAGCATCTTCGTGCACAACAGCAACACCTCGGCAATGTTCAGCCACGTGCGCCGCTCTGCACGCTACTTCCGCTACTATCCCTCGGAGAGCGTCACAAATTTCTTCGCCTCCTTCGTCCACTCCCTATCACATATCGAGGAATAGTTCCTCTGACTCTTCTGCGCCCTGAGCATGCATGATGGAGTCACGCTCGGCAGCTTGACGCTGGCGCTCGATAGCCCGTTGCAGACTGTCGATCTTCAGACTGGCATAGTCGTAGTACATCCCTTCGCGATGCTTCTCCATATACTGGCTAAAAGCCTCAACGGTGCAACTGTCAAGAGCCCGCACATAGTCCAGAGAGTCGATACGGATACGCGCGTCGGGCACATGCACATTATTAGGATGTCTGCTGATGAAACGCTCCAGGAATGCTGGCGAGTTGCGGGCAATAGCCTCAGCCCACTCCAGATCGATCATCTTCAACGCCTTCAGATGAGCCTCCACGGAGTCTCTATGAGCCTTCGGTGCCTCTGGGTAGAAGTCGAGATACTGCTGCAGGATGGCAGGCTCCGTGCTCTGCATCGCACGCTCATAGAGCCGTTCCTCATTCTCCGAAACGCGGTCTCTATAGTAATAATAGCCTACTGAGATGGCAGCTACGGTAATAATCATAGCCACAATCAGCGAAATGCGCATCACCTTATGACCATGCTTCACCTCTTGTTGCTCTTCGGGATTGTTCACTTCTGTATTCGTATCCATATCTGAATGACTATTTAGTTTGCTATTCTACCTCTTGACGGGATGAATATGCCTGAACCGGATGTCGCGCAGTCCATGCTTTCCCATGAAGCGACTCTTATCGACATAACCGCTGACGCCCACGATACGTCCTTTACTTGTATATTGCCACATCGTGATATCCCTCCGGTCGTCAAGCACCGGTTCCTCGGGCGTGTACATGGCAATCATCAGCTTATAGTCGTCGAGCTTGCCCAGCAGGTGCTTGTTGTAGAAATTCCTGTAAGTATAGATCAGCGGCTGCTGGCGATAAGCCTTCTCCACCATGGCAAGGAATGTAATCAGCGAGTCACAGAACACGTCGGTAGGCAGTCCGCCAGTTGTCTCGATATCAATCATCGGAATCAAGTCCTGCTCGCCAGGGCGACACTGCGTCATGAAATTCTGCAACTGGAGATGCAGCGGACTCTTCGGACGGAAGAAGTGGTAGGAGCCCACCTTGAGTCCGTATCGGTGCGCCAAGTCGATATTCTTTTCATAGCGCTCGTCGATACGATCACCGCCCTCCGTTGCCTTCAGATAGACATAGGCCGTCTTCGTATTCTGTCCCACCGTCTCCCAGAACACCTCGCCCTGATAGTGCGACAGGTCGATGCCATGCACATGGTCGCAGGTGTCCTCACACTGCAGATAGGGATTGTAGTTGGGATCATTCAGACGGGGATCGACTGCAACTGCCTTTTTCCCACGCTTCAGCTTGGCTGTCTTTATTCTCTTTCCCTTACTTTTCCTATGTTTCTTCACCACCCTGTGCGTGCGCTGGTGGTTGCGTGTCTTCGTTATTCTCGAGCGCTGTGCAGATACCTCGCCGATACACATCAGGGCTATCAGCAAAGCCAGCAATATATAGAGTCTTTTCATCTATTTCCTGTTTTTGAGTCGCAAAGATACAAATAAATTGCCAATCTCCGTGCCTTTTCCCGATTTTTTCTTAACTTTGCAGCAAATTTTTGATTTTATGAAGAAATACATGATTCTATTAGCGGCCTCGCTCCTGATCGGGGCCTGTGGCAAAGATGACAACGACACCCCAGATGTGCCGCAAGATGCAGAGCGCACCGTACTTATCTATATGGGAGCTGACAACAATCTCGCATCGCTTGCCAATAAGGACATCAAGGAACTGAAGGAAAGTTCCAAGCTGCTTAACGACCTTCAGAACCTGATTATCTATGTAGATAATACAGAATCGACGCCCCCATATATTGCCCGCGTTAAGGACGGCGTACTAGTCGACTCCACCTCCATGGAGGAGACGCTGACAGCCGACCCTGCCATTCTGGAAAAGATGCTCCGCTATACCCGCGAGAAATATCACGCCAAGAGCTACGGCCTCGTGCTCTGGGGCCACGCGGATGGCTGGCTCATCAGAAACGACTCTATCGCCTATACAAGAGCCTACGGTGTTGATACGGGACAAAGCAAATCCTACTGGATGAACATCCCGTCGATGGCCCGCGCCATTGCCAATGGCATGGGCAGCGAGCATCTGCAATTCATCTTTGCCGACTGCTGCAACTTCGGCTGCATCGAGTCAGCCTACGAGCTACGCAAGGTCACCGACTACCTGATAGCTTCTCCTGCCGAGATTCCCGACCCAGGTGCGCCCTATGATCTCGTCGTTCCTACGCTGTTCAATACATCCGGTACCTTCTATCAGTCGATTGTTGATGCCTATTATGATTACTATATCGACTATATCCCGAAGGTACCCTCCTACATATACAACATTGTAGAGGGCGACTTAGCAGGCTATAGCTTGCCGCTTGTAGCCATCAAGAGTGCCGAACTTGACAACCTGGCTCAGGCAACAGCCCGTCTGCTCAGCACCATCCCCGACAAGCTGACTCCTGAAGGCAACTTCAAATTCGATGATGCCTTCCTCTATGCTTATAGCAATTACATGTATGCCTACGACATCTGTCACATCCTCAGTATGAACACGTCGGAAAGCGACTTCAACAGCTGGAAGCCTGCCTTTAAAAAGGCAGTGCCCTACAGCCGTTTCTCCGCCAAATGGCTCACAGGATTTAGACAGCTGGCGATCGACATGAACAATTCCAACGTGAAGGCCGACGAATGTGGCGTAGTCAGCATGTTCTTCCCCCGGACCCTCTACAAATCGACGACTCCCAATTGGAATACTGCTATCCAGAATTTCCAGTGGAACAACGTCATCCGTTGGCAACAATACGGTTGGTAATCCCCGAAGTGCTACCTAATAACCCCGCCTTATTGCTCAATAAGGCGGGGTTAATTTGAAATAAGACTGGGTTAATAAAGAATCCCGAGGCATCTTACGACGCTTCGGGATTCTTGCATAATGACGAAAGGGCAGATCTTAAAGATTCAGGCTCTTCTTGATACGCTCGATCTTCTCTTCTGCTCCCTTTGTGCAACGCTCATAGCAGCCAGCACACTTGAAGCTGGCATCCTTCACCTCGCAGTAGAACTTAATCTTCGGCTCTGTACCTGAAGGACGCACACTCACCTTCGTACCATCCTCGCAGAACCACTGCAGCACGTTCGACGTGGTAGGCATGTTCAACTTCTCCTTCGTACCATCGGCCTTCGTAGCCTCGAGCGTCTGGTAGTCCTTCCACAGGCAGATCTTAGAGCCACCCAACTCCTTCGGTGGGTTGTTGCGGAAGTCAACCATCATCTGCTTGATTTCGTCGGCACCGGTCTTACCTGGCTTCACCACATTGATCGTAGTCTCCTTAGAGAAGCCATACTCTGCATAAATGTCCATGAGCAGGTCGTAGAGCGTACGGCCATTGTCCTTTGCCCAGGCTGCAATCTCACAGATCAGACAGATAGAAGCGGGAGAATCCTTGTCGCGAACCTTGTCAAACGGCAGGAAACCGAAGCTCTCCTCACCACCGCCGATATACTTCTGCTTGCCCTCAGAGATGCGGATCTCGTTAGCAATCCACTTGAAGCCGGTATAGCAGTCGCGCAGTTCTACATTGTTCTTCTTGGCAATCTCAGCAATCTCCTCGGTGGTCACGATGGTCTTCACGAGGAACTCGTTGCCCTTCAGCTGGCCGAGCTTCTTCTTGTTGGCGATGATATACCAGCAGAACATCATGCAGGTCTGGTTACCATTCAGGATTTCCCACTCGCCCTTGTTGTTGCGGCATACGATAGCCAGACGGTCGGCATCAGGGTCAGATGCAATGACAAGGTCGGCATTGAGCTTCGTACCGAGCTTCATACCGAGGGTCATAGCCTCTGCATTCTCGGGGTTCGGGCTGACAACCGTTGGGAAGTCGCCGTCGATGGTCATCTGCTCACGCACGACGTGGATATTCTGGAAGCCCCATGAACGCAGAGCCTCAGGAACAATCACACGACCTGTGCCGTGCATCGGAGAATAGACGATGTTAAGGTCTTTCTGACGCAGGATGACATCCTGATCAACCATAGCCTCCTTGACAGCCTGCAGGTAGTCCCAGTCCATCTCACCGCCGATGATCTCAATCAGGTCGTAGTTAGGCTCGAACTTCACGTCCTCGATCTTCACCTTGTTCACCTCCTCGATGATACCTACATCGTGCGGAGCCAGCACCTGTGCGCCGTCTTCCCAATAAGCCTTGTAGCCATTATATTCGCGGGGGTTGTGAGAAGCTGTCACGTTGACACCAGCCTGAGCGTGAAGCTGACGGATGGCAAACGAGATCTCTGGCGTCGGACGAAGACTCTCGAAGAGATAAGCCTTGATGCCGTTGGCAGAGAAGATAGCTGCTACGGACTCAGCGAACATACGACCATTGTTACGGCAGTCGTGACCTACTACGACAGCAAGATCCTTACGACCTGGGAATGCCTTCAGGATATAGTTGGCAAATCCCTGGGTAGCCATACCCACGATGTACTTGTTCATACGGTTCGTACCAGCACCCATGATACCACGGAGGCCACCAGTACCAAACTCAAGATTCTGATAGAAAGCGTCGATCAGCGGAGTCTTGTCCTCTGCGTCGAGCATTGCCTGAACTTCCTTACGTGTCTCCTCATCAAAGGCCGGAGAGAGCCATTCTTTTGCCCGTGCCTCGCACTGAGCAATCAACTGTGCATTGTCTGCCATAATTACTTATTTTGTTCGTTTTAGATTGTTATAAATTTCTAATCCACAAAGATAAGCATAAAATGGCAAACTCGTATCAAACGGACTTATCTTTTTTATTTCTTTAAGATTTTGTCAATCTCGTCGAACTGCTTTCCCATATTCAGGTTGAAATAAATACGATAAAGGGCAGGCCCCCATTTCTGGCGTTCGTCCGGCGCCAGTTTCCGATAGGTCTCCATGTAGGGCTTCGCCTGCTGGTACATCTTGCGAATCTGCTTCCTATACTTCCGGGCATCCATGTTCAACGCAATATTCAGATAAGCCGTTCCGGCATTATAGTAGGCATCAGCCATCTGACTGTCCACCGCAATAAGCCGATCGCTAAAATTGATACACTGGGCATAATTCCCGACATTAAGGAGCATCGTGCTCTTTGCCAACAGAAACAGCGGATGGAGGCTATCCACAGCCAATGCCTCGTCGGCAACGCTGAGCGCCTTTGTATAATTGCCCTTCGAAGTATAACTGTCCATCAATCGTGGGAAGAAATAGCCCGACTTGGGAAACAGCTGGAAGCCTTCCTGCAGCGTGGCGATATAAGAGGCATCGTCTTTCAGCCTCAGCCAGGCCTGAGAGACGTACTGAAGTGTCGACTCCAATTTCAGGGTATCGCGCTTGGCAAGCTTTGCATAACGGAGTGCCAATACGGGATTATCCATCCGATAACCACAATAAGTAGCCCAATAGGCAGCCTCAGGCAAGCGAGTGTCCGTCTCTTCATAACGAAAATCGGTAAACAGTGGCTGTTGGGCGCAGTCGATATAACGTTCAAAGAAATCATAGGCGCGCTGAAGATCGTTCTTGCGCAGGAAATAGGTACCTCCGAAAAACAAGTTAGGGCGATAGGTGCCAAGACGCCGTGCATTATCTTCACGATACGTGAGATGCACCCTACCCTTCTTGTCGGGACGCATATCGATAGAGTCCAGACGCTCAGCAATCATAAAGATTCGCTGGGTGAGTCCGAAGAGACTGGCTGTATCGACCACCTGTTTCTTGTACATCTGCTCATTGACTTGGTCATACTGTTTCTCGACAGACTGCAACCACATATCATATATACGCATATTATTAAGGTTAGCGCTGTCCTTAAGCAGGGCAACCATCATTTTCTCAGCGTTGGCAAAGCCTTTTCCGCTCTTAATGATAGCTCGGGCTTCCTGTAACTGGCGTCGCTGACCATATCCGAGGGTCACCAGACAAAGAAATGCTATGATTGTGTATATCCTAATATTCATGCTAAGTCATTATTGTGGCTGCAAAGTTACGGCAATTTGACTTGAAATGCAAGAAAATGAGTACCCAATTCGTAAAGAGATGTTAAAAATTAGGTCTTTTTCACCCGAATAACAGAAAAAGTCGGGAAAAAGTTTGCAACTTACAGGAAAACAACTTATCTTTGCAATGTGTTTTTCATAGTATTAGATTTAAGGTTAACAATTCGGCTCGCAGCGGCGAGCCTTTTTTGTAGCAGTACTTTTGGAATATATAAAAGAAAAAGGGAACCTTCTCAGGCTCCCTTTTTTTGAACCATCCGCATTACATAAAAAAACTTGTACTGCGCATGGAGTGAGAATAATACTTATCTCGCGATAAATAAGATTCAAATTAACCTTAATAATCTAATACCATGAAAAACACAGTGCAAATATAGAAATAATTCTTGGTTGACATAACAAAGTAGGTCACAAAAGAGACCAAATTTAACTCTCGTTAAATATTTCACTATCCCATTTAAGGATATTTTGCAATCCAAGACTTCTTATCCGCCTGCGCTGTATTTCATTCAAAGGAATATCCTTCTTAATCTGTTGCCAAGTCGGGGTAAAATACTTCAAACTCCGATCACCATAGACAGAATCTGACTTGAACGTCTCCACGAACACCAACACACGGCTTATCGTATCAAGTGGTTCGTCAAGCTTCAATAGTAGCATATCCACGCGTAATGCATCATTCATCCGAATGGAAAGGCTGTCGTCTGACATAACCGTCATTTCACTCTTACCGTCGAACTGATTCTTGACCTCAGCCTTCATATTCGAGTCCAAGAAATCGATGAAGTCCAGCCGGTTGTTGGTTGACAGGTATGGCATCAGCGAATCAGGCATTTGCCTAAAGACATCGCGAATAGTCAACTCCTGTGCAACCGAACTACTGGCTATCAGGGCAAATATACAACTGTATAAAAGTCTCCTCATCCCCTACTCGGTCTAAGATCCTTCACACGGACAGCCTTACCCTCACTCTGAGGAAGCGAGCCCTTCTTCACGAGCTTTACCTGAGGCGTGAGCAGAATCTCATCCTTCAAGGCGCGCTGGATGTCCTTCATCATCTTCTGCAAGTCGGGGTAGATATCCGTCTCGAGACCTTCCAGTTCCACCTCGACGGTCATCACGTCATTGTCATCGATGGTCTCCAGCGTGATAAGGTAATTGCTGCCAAGACCAGGGTACTGCACGAGAATCTTCTCAACCTGCATCGGGAACACGTTGACACCCTTGATGATGAACATATCATCTGTACGTCCCTTGATACGATCGATACGACGATGAGTGCGTCCGCACTTACAAGGCTCTGCGATGATACGGGTCAGATCACGCGTGCGATACCTTAAAATAGGCATCATCTCACGATCGAGAGTGGTAAGCACCATCTCACCCATCTCACCGTCGGGTACTGGCTCGAGCGTATCAGGATCGACAATCTCTACAATATAGTTATCTTCCCAAAGATGCATGCCATCCTGATACTTGCACTCAAAGGCAACACCAGGACCATTCATCTCAGTCATACCGAATGAGTTGTAGGCCTTGACGCCCAACATGCGCTCAATACGACGACGCTGCTCTTCAGTATGGGGCTCTGCGCCGATACAAAGAGTACGAAGCTTGGTAGTTGCAGGATCAACACCCTCCTCCTTGAACACCTCTGCCAGACGAATGGCATAAGAAGGGATAGCGTGCAGACAAGTGGTTCCAAAATCCTTGATGAACTTGATCTGTCGCTTGGAGTTACCTGCTGCAGCGGGAACAGTCATAGCCCCCAGCCATTCGGCACCATACTGGAAACCAAGACCACCAGTAAACATGCCATAGCCGCTAGAGTTCTGAAACACATCACTCTTACGACAACCAACCATATATAGGTTACGGGCAATCATATTAGCCCATGAACAAATATCGTGCTCTGAATAAAGTACGACGCAGGGATTACCTGTCGTGCCACTGGTAGAGTGGATACGCACCGCATCGTCCATATTGCCTCCAACGAGACCGAAAGGATAGTTGTCGCGCAAGTCCTGCTTCGTAGTGAACGGAATCTTGCGCAAATCGTCAAGACTATTAATGGAATCAGCCGTGATGCCCAAGTCACCCAGACGCTTCTTATAGAACGGAGACTTCAAGCATACATTGATTGTATCCTTCAGTTTCTTTACCTGCAGCTGGCGAAGCTGCTCTCTTGGCATCGTCTCTAACTCCGGTTGCCAATACTCGCCGTCAGGCTTGACAGTAGCCAAAATCTTCTCGTCAGTCATATTCTTCAGTTTTTATAGTTTATTATTCATTTGTTGTGCTAATTGCATCATCATGACGGCAGAAAGGCCGGCTGTCTCAGTACGAAGTCGGCTCTTGCCTAAGTCTATCGATTCATAGCCTGCCGCAACGGCCAGCTTCACCTCATCAATGGAGAAATCACCCTCTGGTCCCACCAGCACCGTCACATCCGAAGTCTCCGATGGCTTGCAGAGTTCATCAAAAAGATTCTTGCGCGGCACTTCCTCATAACAATGAGCGATGTATTTGCGACCCTCACGGGGTTGCTCAATAAATTGCCTGAAAGATATCATCTCATTGATAACAGGCTTCCAAGCCTTATGACTTTGCTTTACGGCAGACACCACTATTTTCTCCAATCGGTCGGTCCTCACCTGCTTGCGTTCAGAAAACTGACAGTTCAGGAACGACAGTTCATCGACACCAACCTCGGTGGCCTTCTCTACCATCCACTCGATTCTGTCGATCATCTTCGTCGGAGCGATAGCAAGGTGGAGACGTCCCTTCCACTGACGCTCCTGCGGCATTTCCTCCAGAATCTCATAATAGCAATGATGGGATGCGACCATCGTCACCTGCGCCCGATAGAAACTTCCTACGCCATCCATCAAGAAAAGCTCATCGCCACCCTTCAGACGAAGTACGCGAAGGGCATGAAGTGCCTCATCCTGAGGCAGTTCTTCCTGCTGCGCAGCTTCCGGAACGTAGAAGAATCGGATTTCCTTCATTGTTATGATTTACTTGAGGACTGCTCTGGATGGAACACAAACGCAAATGATACAGCAACAATCAGCGCAAAGGCTGCAAAGATATACCAGCTTGTGGTCCAATCACCTACGAGATAACCATTCTCCCATTGGCAGAAATGATTCACTATCTCACCAGCGGCGAGCGTTCCGATAGTAGCTCCCACACCATTGGTCATCATCATGAAGAGTCCCTGGGCCGAAGCCTTTACCGAAGGCTCACACACCTGATCGACAAAGATACCTCCCGAGACATTGAAGAAGTCGAAGGCGACACCATAGACAATACAAGAAAGTATGAACATGATGACACCAGGCATCGTAGGAAGACCAATACCAAAGAAACCGAAACGGAACACCCAGGCAAACATTGACATCAGCATAACGACCTTGATGCCATATCGTTTGAGGAAGAAAGGAATCATCAGTATGCATAGCGCCTCGCTGATCTGAGAGATAGAGGTCAGCAGGGTAGCATTGTCGGCAGCAAATGAGTCTGCGATAGCCGGATCAGAACTTGCTTTGAAACTCGTCAGGAATGGACCAGCAAAACCGTTGGTGACCTGGAGACACATACCCAACAAGGCTGAGAAAATAAAGAAGAGAGCCATCTGACGAGTCTTGAACAGTCGGAATGCATTCAATCCCAGACTCTCTGCCAGCGACATCTTCGTTTTCTTCTTATCCACCTGACACTGGGGCAGACAAAGGAAGCAGTACAGGCAAAGTACAATGCTCAAGACACCTGACACAAAGAACTGCATATAAGTGTATTGAAACTTATGCGCATTGCCAGCCAGCGTCATCGTGAAGGCACCATCCTCCCACACTGCACAATTCACAAACCACATCGTGAGAATAAAGCCCACCGTTCCCAGCACACGGATAGGTGGAAAATCTTTCACTGTGTCGAGGCCGTTGTTCTTCAAGATGGTGAATGCCGTCGTATTAGCCAAAGCAATCGTCGGCATGAAGAAAGCCACACTCAACGTATAGAGTGCTATAAAAGCTGTCTTGTCTGTAAGCTCATTGCCGAAGCCTGCCTCAAGACCCATACCCCAGCAACCCAGCATAAAGCCACCTGCCAGCAAATGACAGAGTCCCAGCAATCGTTGCGGCTGGATATACTTATCGGCGACGATACCCATCAATGTAGGCATAAAGAGACTGACAATACCCTGAATCGCATAGAACCAAGATATCTTATCACCCAATCCAGCTACACCCAGATAGTTTCCCATACAGGTCAGATAGGCACCCCACACGGCAAACTCCAGGAAGTTCATTAATGAAAGACGAGTTTTCATATTTATTTCTCTTTAGTTATTGGTTTTGCATTAAGTTCAGGTTTTGGCGACAATGAATCTCGCTTTGACGAAGGCGACGGTAATTCCCGCTTCAATTCTTTACTTACAGTGATACTATCCTTCTCTTTATCAACGCTGACACCATCCTTCTTATTAACATCAGGACGATGGAAACGCATCAACTGGATATGGTTAGCCAGATAGAGACACATATCATTGACGTTGTCAGCTCCTTGACGCTTGGGCATATAGAAATACCCACGGAACTCCTTAGCACGGAGACTGCATTCAGGAATATTGAGATTGGCAGTTCCCGACAAAGGTACACTGATGCTCTTGGTGATGACGCTATCGTTCTCATAGATCACAGAAAGCAAAGCGGTGGCACTTCTGGAACCACTCTGTACAAGAAAACTGCTGCCAAATGTAAGCAAATAACTGTCATTGGCACGACAAGCAGTATCAGCCTTTTGTGTAAACTGGAAGATATTATAAGGTGGCTGCGGGAAAAACAAATGATGGCGATGTCCCGTCCAGATATCCATCGTGTCACCAGACAACGAACGCTTCATATAACGTTCGACATCACCTACAGAAGCACCCAGTTCGAGTGCCTCATCGCTCAAGCGAGCCTGAACGCTCTCATAAATCTTGTACAAATCCTCAATATGATTATAGTAATAAACCAAAGAGGAGTCGAACTCAGCCTCTGTCACCCCATGTTTCTTGAAGACCAGACCATAATTGTACTTAGTCCTGTAATCATTGCCATCACGTGAGTCACCTGTGATATTCTGAGCCACGTAATAATCATACAAAAGATCCTCCATATCGTCAGGCTGTATGACTTCCACCGGAACCGTGGGTTTACAGGCGGAAAAAAACAATCCCACAACCAATAGTACCTGAAGATATGACTTCCTGTTTATCATTGTCTACTCCTCTTCTTTCGGTTCTGTCTGACGGGAAAAAGACAGTTTGCTGATTTCTTCCCGATAGAACAACAATAATAGTACCACACTGACGCTGATACTTGCATCCGCAAAATTAAATACAGGACTGAAGAACACGAAATGATCTCCGCCAACAAACGGCATCCACAAAGGCCATTCAGTCTCAATAAGGGGGAAATAGAACATATCCACAACCTTACCCATCAGAAAGGGTGCATAGCCAGTACCAAAAGGGACAAAATAAGACAGATAATAAGGTGAGGACGCATTGAAGACCAACCCATAGAACAGACAGTCAATCAGATTACCGGCAGCACCTGCCAACACCATCGAAAGACAAACGATATAGCCGGTACGAGCCTGTCGCCTTACTTGTAACCATATATAATACCCAAGTGCAATAATGGCTAGTATCCGGAAGAGCGACAGCACTATCTTACTACCAAGCTGCATGCCGAAGGCCATACCATTATTCTCAATAAAGGTAATATAGAACCAGTCTGTCACGTGAATGCTTTCATGCAACGACATGGAGGTCTTTACCCAAATCTTAATGGCTTGGTCAATAAGCAGAATGGCGACGACTATCAGCGTCGCCATTCTACCTTTAGTGATGAAAGAATGATTTTCTGCCGTCACTTCTTATTCTGATTCATCTTCGACTCCACACTCAGCGTAGCATGGGGTACTGCACGAAGACGCTCCTTGGGAATAAGCTTACCTGTGATACGGTCAATACCATAGGTCTTATTCTCAATACGGACAAGCGCCGCTTTCAAACCTTGGATAAACTTCTGCTGACGGGCAGCCATCGTAATCAGCTCTTCTTTCGACTGCGTGGCACTACCCTCTTCCAGAGCCTTGTAGGTGGGTGATGTATCATCCACATCGTTGCTGTCCTGATTCGTCAGGACACGCATCATCTGGTCGTAGTCGCGTTTAGCCAAAGCCATCTTCTCATTAATAATCTGACGGAACTCTTCCAGTTCCTCATCAGTGTAACGTGTCTTCTCTGCCATAAGTGTTGAGATGTTAAGTTATTATCAGTTTTTCAATATTTTAATGTTCAACTTGAAGTCATCGAAGTCAACTTCCTGACCATCATTAGGTTGCAGTGCGATTTCATCTGCAAGAACCTGAGTCTTGATATAGTCGGCAAAACTATCTACAGACTTCTGCACCTCATCGTTAGGAGCGATGATGACATTGATTCTGTCAGTAATCTCAAGCCCACTCTCCTTACGGATATTCTGGATGCGGTTAATCAGCTCACGGGCCATACCCTCGTTCTTGAGTTCATCCGTCAATTCCACCTCGAGAGCTACAGTAAGATTACCCTCGTTGGCAACAAGCCAGCCTGGGATATCTTCAGAGATAATCTCTACATCGACAGCTTCAACAATGAGTTGCTGACCTTCTACTTCGATGGCGATAGTACCTTGCTTCTCGAGTTCTGCTATCTGTTCCTGAGAGAGTTCTCCCATGACGGCAGCCACACCCTTCATCAACTTACCAAACTTCTTACCCATCGTACGGAAGTTACACTTCACTTTCTTCACTAGCACGCCGGCACCCTCCACGAAACGAAGTTCCTTGACGTTCACCTCGTTCATGATCAGGTTCTTCACTGCCTCGATATGCTTCTGCTGTTCCTCATCGACGGCAGGAATCATAATGGCCTGCAGCGGCTGACGCACCTTGATATTCACCTTGCGACGTAGGGCGAGCACCATAGAGGTAATCTTCTGGGCCATCTGCATACGGGCCTCCAGATCCTTGTCGATCTGAGCCACATCAGCTACAGGGAACTTGTCGAGGTGTACAGAGTCGAGCTTTCCTCCCAGATCCTTGTAAAGCTGGTCTGCATAGAACGGTGCAAACGGAGCCAGCAGCTTGGCTACTGTCATCAGACAGGTATAAAGCGTCTGATAGGCACTCAGTTTGTCCTCCGACATCTCCTTACCCCAGAAACGCTTACGGTTCAGACGGACATACCAGTTGGAGAGATCATCGTTGACGAAGGCATCAATCAGTCGGCCTGCACGCGTAGGATCATAACCGTCAAGTTCTGCCTCCACACCTTTGATGAGCGTGTTCAGACAAGAAAGAATCCAACGATCGATCTCAGGACGCTTCTCAAAAGCTACCTGTGCCATCTCTGGATCAAAACCATCGACATTAGCATATAGAGCAAAGAAGCTATACGTATTATATAAAGTTCCGAAGAACTTACGGCGAACCTCATCAACACCCTCTGGGTCGAACTTCAGATTGTCCCAGGGCTCTGAATTGGTCATCATATAGAGACGGACGGCATCGGAACCAAACTTGCCAATCATATCAAAGGGGTTCACCACATTACCTACATGCTTCGACATCTTGTTACCCTTAGCATCAAGCACAAGACCTGAAGAAATGACATTCTTAAAGGCCACAGAGTCGAAGATCATCGTAGCAATGGCATGCAGCGTGAAGAACCATCCACGTGTCTGATCGACACCCTCATTGATAAAGTCGCAGGGGAATGCAATACGATTATCTATCAATTCCTTGTTCTCAAATGGATAGTGAATCTGGGCGTATGGCATTGAACCAGAGTCGAACCACACATCAATCAGGTCAGTCTCACGTTTCATCGGCTTGCCACTCTCGCTGACAAGAACGATATTATCGACATACGGACGATGGAGATCAATCTTGTCATAGTTCTCCTTCGACCAGTCACAGGGAACGAAGCCCTTATCCTTCAACGGGTTCGACTGCATAAAGCCAGCCTTTACAGCCTTCTCGATTTCATTATAGAGTTCCTCTACACTACCGATACAGATTTCCTTGCCGTCCTCATCGCGCCAGATAGGCAGCGGCGTTCCCCAGAAACGAGAACGAGAGAGATTCCAATCATTCAGGTTCTCCAACCAGTTGCCAAAGCGGCCTGTTCCAGTTGATTCCGGCTGCCAATTGATAGTCTTGTTCAGTTCGAACATACGGTCTTTCTTCGCCGTAGAGCGAATGAACCAAGAGTCGAGCGGATAGTAGAGCACAGGTTTGTCAGTACGCCAGCAGTGCGGATAGTTATGTACATGCTTCTCTATCTTCAGCGCCGTACCTTCCTGTTTCATCTCCATGCAGATCACGATGTTCAGGTCCTCTGCCTTCGAGGCAGCCTGCTCATCATACTTGCCATCTTTGTTGAACTCAGGTGCATAGGCATTCTTCACATAGTCACCGGCATGATGACTATAGCCTGCCTTGTCTACACATTTGGCTACAAAGTTATTGTCGAGTTCCTCCATCACGTAGTACTTACCCTGCAGGTCAACCATCGGACGAGTCTCACCTTTCTTATTTATAAGGAAGAGGCTTGGGATATGAGCATCCTTGGCCACCTTCGCGTCGTCAGCACCAAAGGTCGGCGCGATATGCACGATACCGGCACCATCCTCTGTCGTCACATAGTCTCCTGGAATCACACGGAAAGCCTCACTCTCCATCTCAACAAATTGATCCTTGCCATTCTCACCTGCAAAGACCTTCTCGGGATGAGCCTCGGCATAGGCCTTCACATAGTCGGCAGCATTCTGATCGAGTTTAGCCGAAGGCTTTACCCAAGGCATCAGTTGCTGATACTTCAGGCCAACCAGTTCTTCACCTTTATAGTGTCCTACGATACGATAGGGAACAAACTTCTCGCCCTTGTTGTATTCCGGCATCTCGTCGCCATCAGTAATGTTACCCTCTGGAGCCAGATAGGCATTCAAACGACTCTCAGCCAGAATGATGGTGATCTTCTCACCATTATAGGCGTTATAGGTCTCAACAGCCACATAGTCAATCTTCGGACCTACACAGAGAGCAGTGTTTGAAGGCAGGGTCCAAGGGGTTGTCGTCCAAGCCACGAAATAAGGCGTACCCCAATTGGTCCACTCGGCTTTGGGGTTCGTAGCCTTGAAGAGGGCTGTCACCGTCGTGTCCTTCACATCACGATAACAACCGGGCTGGTTCAACTCATGACTTGAAAGTCCCGTTCCTGCTGCAGGCGAAAACGGCTGGATGGTATATCCCTTATAAAGCAAACCTTTGTTGTAGAACTGCTGGAGCAGCCACCACAAAGTCTCGATATACTTATTGTCATAGGTGATGTACGGATCATCGAGATCGACGAAATAGCCCATTTTCTCTGTCAGTTCGCGCCACTCCTGGGTGAACATCATGACATTCTCACGACACTTCTTATTATAGTCCTCCGTAGAAATGTATTTCTCTGAGGCCTTGTTGTCGATGTCCGCCTTGGTGATGCCCAGTTCTTTCTCCACACCAAGTTCAACGGGCAGTCCGTGCGTATCCCAACCAGCCTTACGTTTCACCTGAAATCCCTTCATCGTCTTATAACGGTTGAAGGTATCCTTGATTGTTCTAGCCAGTACATGGTGGATGCCAGGGTGACCGTTAGCAGAGGGAGGTCCCTCAAAGAAGACAAACTGTGGACAGCCCTCACGTTCTTCAACGGAGCGCCAGAACACATTCTTCTCACGCCACATCTCAAGGATGTCGTTGTTCACCTGCGTCAAATTCAAGCCATTATGCTCGGCAAATTTCTTAGACATATCTATCTGTTTTCTTTTATTAAGATTCGCTTGTCAATTTATAGGGTGCAAAGGTACTAAAAATATTTCAGTCAACAAAAGGAAATAGTTTTTTTTAATATTTCTAATAAAAAAGAATGTTTTTACAAATAAATTTCCTACTTTTGCAGCGGAATAGAAACAAAAAACCTAAAAACAATTTATCTATGGTAACATTTACTATGATTTTGCAGCTCTGTATTGTACTTGGAGCTTTGTGGGTGGGCTCACGCTATGGCAGTCTTGCCCTTGGTGCCATCTCGGGTATTGGCCTGGCCATCCTTGTATTTGGCTTTGGACTAAAGCCCGGAACCCCGCCGACAGATGTTATTTACATTATTATCGCAGCTGTAACCTGTGCAGGTATCATGCAGGCATCAGGCGGAATGGACTGGCTCATCCAGATTGCAGAGCGACTGCTCCGCAAGCATCCGGACCGCATAACCTTTCTGGCACCCCTCTGTACGTTCTTCCTGACGGTGCTGGTCGGTACGGGTCACGTCGTCTATACCCTGATGCCGATTATTTGTGATATCGCCCTGAAGAAGGGCATCCGCCCCGAGCGCCCCTGCGGTGTGGCCTCTATCGCCTCTCAGGTAGGCATCACCTGCTCGCCGATTGCTGCTGCTGTTGTGGCATTTGTGACAATCTCCAATGCCAACGGCTTCGACATCACGATTCCCCGCGTGCTGATGATCTCAATCCCGGCCTGCATCTGCGGTCTGATGGCTGCTGCCGCCGCTTCCTATCATCGCGGTCTTGACCTCGACAAGGATCCGCAGTTCCAGAAGAGACTTCAGGATCCCGCCCAGCGTGAATATATCTATGGTGGTGGCGCAACCACACTTGACAAGGAGATTCCGCAGTCGGCAAAAAATGCAGTATTCATCTTCCTGGGTGCTCTCGGCATTATCGTCTTCTTCGCTATTTTCCAGAATGCGCTTCCTTCCTATGACACCCTGCGCGGTATCAAAGGTACCGATCCGCTGGTAATCAATGACAAGTTGACGCTTACGGCCGATATGCTGGTGAAAGCCAAGATTCACGTCGATGGCATGACTGAGTTCTTCAAGAAACCACTGGCCATGAACCTCGTCATCCAGATCGTCATGATTTCCGCTGCTGCCTTGATGATCATCTTCTGCAAGGCCGCCCCCAAAAAAGCTGTTGCCGGTCCTGTGTGGCAGTCGGGTATGGTGGCCGTTGTAGCTATCTACGGCATCGCCTGGCTGGCTGATACCTATTTCTCAAACTACATGGGTGAGATGCAGACCATGCTGGCTGACATCGTCAAGGAGTATCCCTGGTCTATCGCACTGGTATTCTTCATGGTGTCTGTGCTTATCAATTCTCAAGGTGCTGTTGTCGTAGCCATGCTGCCCCTCGCCTACTCGCTGGGAATCTCCGGTCCTGTGCTGCTGGGTGTATTGCCTTCTGTCTATGGCTACTTCTTCATCCCTAACTATCCTTCAGATATTGCCACCGTGAACTTCGACCGTTCTGGTACTACCGTGATTGGTAAGTATCTGCTGAACCACTCCTTCATGATGCCTGGTCTCATCAGCGTCTGTGTTTCCACCATCGTGGCTTATACCTTATCAATGATTCTCTATTAATAAGACAGCATCATACAAACAAAGAGGAGCTTCAGACGATGAAGCTCCTCTTTGTTATACCCTTGTTAATCTTATTCTGCTGCCTTATCGTGTATCACAAGTTTGATCTTGGAAATCCTGTAATTATCAAGTTCTACAACCTCAAAGGTGAAGTTCTTAAAGTCTATCTTCTCATGCAGTACAGGGAAATCACCTTTTATTTCCAACAAGAGACCTGCCAGTGAGTCGGCATCACCCTCAACCTCCTCAAAGGTCTCGTCATCGATATCGAGAATCTTAAAGAAATCACTCAGAAGTGTCTTTCCCTCAAACACATAAGTATTAGCATTGATACGGGTATAGGTCTTTTCCTCCTCATCATATTCATCGTTGATCTCACCAACAATCTCTTCGAGGATATCCTCCAATGTAATGATACCACTGGTCCCACCGAACTCATCAACCACTATTGCGATATGCACTTTGTTCTCCTGGAAGTCGCGCAAAAGGTCATCAATCTTCTTGGTCTCAGGCACGAAATAAGGCGGCCGTATCAGAGACTGCCAGCGGAAATTGGCTGGTTTGGAAAGATGGGGTATCAGATCCTTGATGTACAAGATACCGCGAATATTGTCAATAGAGCCCTGATAAACAGGAATACGGGAGTAGTTATTCTCAATAATACACTTCAGCACATCCTGATAAGAAGTGCGGAAATCCAGATCAACAACATCCTGACGGCTGGTCATCACCTCTTTCGCTGTCTCGTCGCCAAATCGTACGATGCCCTCCAACATATTCTTCTCCTCCTTCAGGTCATTCTCGTCTGTCAGTTCCAATGCCTGTTCAAGGTCATCGACACTGAGCACATGATTCTCTTTCTGAACCACCTTCTCTGCCAACAAACCAGAGCGCAACAAGATAGAGGATAGTGGATAGAACACCTTACGCAGAGACGTGATGCCAGGAGCGGAGAAACGACAGAAAGCCAGCACATGCTGAGCAGCATAGACCTTTGGCATAATCTCTCCGAAAAGCAGCAACACGAAAGTGAGCAATACGGTAATCATGACAAATTGCAACCAATAGGCTGTGCCAAAATCTACCACATGGGCAAAGAAATAGTTACAGAGCATGATGATGGTAACATTCACAAGATTGTTGGTAATGAGAATCGTTGCCAATGTACGTTCTGAATCATCCCTCAAGGCAGAAATCTGGCGGTCTCTCTCATTCTTATCCTCATCCAGTTCGTTAAGATCGTTCGGCGATAGCGAGAAAAAAGCAATCTCAGAACCAGAGGCATAGCCAGAGAATACCAACAATATACAAGCCAAAACGCCTGCTATGATGGCACCCGTAGTAGGATTGAGGAATTGAACTTCGCTGAATAATTGTTGAAGATAGTCCATTGATTAGAACGGAAGCACCTCGTCGGGCTTGTTATCGGGCTGAGGAGCCGAGACTGGCTCATTAACAGCTGTCGTACCAACATTGCCAACAGGTTTCGGTGAAAGCAGCTCCATATTGTCTGCCCAAATCTCTGTAGCATAACGACGCTGCCCCTGTTTATCATCATAAGTCGTATAACGAATACGACCTTCGATATACAGCTTGTCACCCTTATGTACATATTTTTCTACGATTTCTGCCAAACGACGCCATAAAATAACATTATGCCAATCGGTATGGTCAGGAACCTGTGTACCATTCTGTAAAGTATAGCCACGTTCTGTTGTTGCCAGACGCAGACGAGCCACAGCAACACCCTGATCTACGTATCTGACCTCAGGATCCTGGCCTACATTACCTATTAACATCACCTTATTCATAGTTGCTTAGCCTTTCCAAGATATGTAAAACGGAAATTCTTACCTTTGGCAGAAGGGAACTGACTACGCTCATCAACACGATCGCGAAGATAGTCAACGATACGCTCGTAGCAGTCCTGGCCAGATGCAGCCTTCACGCGAGCCACAAACTGTGTATCACGATACTGGAACTTGCCTGTGCCAGGAATCAGCAGCACGCGTTTGAAGTCGAGCGAACCTTCATACCAACCTGGTCTAATCTCATTCAGACGGCTTACAACAGGAGTCGGACGCTTGATGACACCCTCATCCTCAACAGGATGGATGGCCTTCTTGTCCTTGAAGTCCTGCATCGTAGCTGCTTCCGTCTTGATGATAATGAAATAAACACGGGGATGTATCTTGTAACGCTTGGGATAAAACACATCGCTTGCAACGTATTCTCGGATATCAGCCTCCAAATCCGGATCCATGCCAATTTCCTCTATATCGCGCAAGAAATCTATAGCTTCATCTACTGTAGAAACAAGCGTTTCACGGTCAAAATAACGTAAGTATAAATTCATTTGAAAATGTTGTTTTCCGTAAGAGAGCGGAAAACGGGACTCGGACCCGCGACCCCAACCTTGGCAAGGTTGTGCTCTACCAACTGAGCTATTTCCGCAGTTTCATTGAAACTATTCTATTTAAGGTGAAGAGGAGGAGACTCGAACTCCCACGTCGCAATTGACACTACCCCCTCAAAGTAGCGCGTCTACCAATTCCGCCACCTCTCCAACAAAAAGATGTGAATAAAAAAGAGTGCCCAGAACAGGACTCGAACCTGCACGCCTCGCGGCACACGCACCTGAAACGTGCGCGTCTACCAATTCCGCCACCTGGGCAATTTTTCATTAAGGCCTATCCTTAATGACTCTTTTTTGTTCAGCATTTGAGCGGAAAACGGGACTCGGACCCGCGACCCCAACCTTGGCAAGGTTGTGCTCTACCAACTGAGCTATTTCCGCAGTTTTAACCCCTTTCAGAGGTGCATTTCTCTAAATGCGGTGCAAAGGTAATGCTTTTTTTTGAACTGACAAACTTTTCGGGGATTTTTTTTAAAAAAAACTTCTAATCCATCCGATTTTTATAATCATCATATCCAAATTCACGTAGAATCTCAAACTTACCATCCTGATGAAGCATTCCGAGAGCCGGATGCGTGATACCATTGAACATTGTAGTCTTCACCGTCGTATAGTGAATCATATCTTCAAAAATCACCTCTTCTCCGACCTCCAGCTCATGATCAAAGCGCCAATAGCCCATAAAGTCGCCACTCAGACAACTGTTACCACCCAGACGATAACCCTCTTCACCATGCACCGCCCCACGTACCTCTGGATAATAGGGCATCTCAAGACAGTCAGGCATATGACAGGTGAAACTGACATCGAGGATAGCGGTCTTGATCCCATGATCCTCCACGATATCCACCACATGCGAGACCAGCGGTCCTGTCTGCCAGGCAAAGGCACTACCAGGCTCGAGTATCACTTTCAGCCAAGGATAGCGCTGGTGAAAGCCTTGCATCAACGACACGAGCAGTTCCACATCATAATCCTTACGAGTCATCAGATGGCCTCCGCCGAAATTGATCCACTTCAACTGCGGGAACCACTTTGAGAACTTCTCCTCGATATGGGCCAACGAACGCTGAAACACATCTGCTCCACTCTCACAATGACAATGACAATGGAAGCCAGAGATATCCGATGGAAGTTGTTCGGGAAGCCTGTCGGCAGTCAGTCCAAAGCGTGTACCAGGAGCACAAGGGTTATAGAGTAGCGTCTCCACCTCTGAGTATTCCGGATTAATGCGCAGCCCCAGTGATACACCATGGGCACGCTGATGGAAACGTTCATACTGCGACAAGGAGTTAAACGTCAGATGTGACGAACAACGGGCAATCTGGTCGAACTCTTCATCCGTATAGGCAGGTGAATAGGTATGCGCCGGTGCTCCGAACTCCTCATAAGCCAAACGGGCTTCTGAAAGCGAACTGGCTGTAGTCGAACTGATGTACTCACGGAAGATGGGGAATGTCTTCCAAAGGGCAAATGCCTTGAAGGCAAGTATGACCTCTATATCGGCTTTCGCCGCAACGTCAGCGATAAGCTGGAGATTGCGGCGAAGTTTCGTTTCCTCTATAATATAAATAGGTGTAGCCATCTCTATTCTTTCTTCAAGGGGACAAAGACGCTGAACGTACTACCCTCGCCCACGACAGATTCCACCGTACAGTCACCTCCGTTCTTCTGGGCAAAGTCCTGACAGAGCTGCAGACCCAGTCCAGAACCTTCCTCACCTCCTGTTCCGTAGGTGGTCTCTCCTTTGCGGAAGATACTACCGAGACGCTCGGGAGCAATACCCACACCGTGATCCCTGACACTGATCTTAGCAAAGTCACCCTCTACAGACATCATAATATCAATCGATGAGCCCTCTGGCGAGAACTTGATGGCATTCGACATAAAGTTACGTACCACCGTCTTCAGCATATCATTATCAGCCCTTACCACTAATGGCTGGTCTGTATGCTGGAGGTTCAATTTGATTATCTTGGTCTGGGCAATCATCTCAAAGATATCCACAACACCAGGGATAATGTCATTCAGATCGAGGTCTTGAGTTACCACACTCAGACGACCCGTCTGACTCTTGGTCCACTTCAACAGGTTGTCCAACAAGTCATGCACCTCTTCCGACTCTCTGTTGGCCTGATCGAGCAATGTGTACAGTTCTGGACCGACGGTCTCGGGGGATGCAGACTGCACCACAAGGTTCAGCACCATACGGATACTTGCCATTGGTGAGCGGAGGTCGTGGGCAATCACTGAATACATCTTGTCACGATTGTTAAGCGTCGCCTGCAATTCCGCGTTCTTCTTCTCGATAAGCCGCTTGGCAGCTACGAGTGAGATCTGCTGCATCACACGCATGACAAGCTCTTCTTTGTTGAAGGGCTTCGTCAGGAAGTCGCTTGCACCCACCTGGAAACCATGCACCAGGTCGGAAGGTGTATTCAGGGCAGTCAGGAATATAATGGGAATGTCTTTTGTCTCTTCGTCCTTCTTCAGAATGACGGCTGTATCGAAGCCGCTGATGTCAGGCATCATCACGTCAAGCAGGATAAGGTCAGGATGCTCCTTCTTTGTCATCTCTATACAACCGTTTCCGTTGCTTGCAGTGCACACCTGGAACTTTTCATTCGTAAGAAGAATCTTCAACAACAACACGTTGCTGACAACATCATCGACTATCAGTATTTTATACTCGCTTCGATTTATCTTTGATTCTAGAGTTTCTCCAGCGTCCATTATTATTGGGTCAGTATGTAATAATTCGGGTGCAAAAATAATGCAATAATTTGAATTGACCAAATTATTGCATCATTTTTTCACGTTTCAAGGGGTGTCTACTTGTATTCAGACCATGATTTGATACCTATTTCGTCTAATCTTATGCTACAAAAGGCATTAATAAAGGCACTTGCCAGACGACTGTTGGTAATCAGAGGCACATTCAAGTCTATGGCTGCACGACGTATCTTATAGCCGTTTGTCAGCTCGTGCGTCGTCAGGTTCTTCGGGATGTTCACCACCATATCAATCTTATGCGCATGGAGCAAGTCGAGGGCCGAAAGTCCTTCCACCCCACCCTGCATCTCCGACGGCCAGAGCACCCGTGTGTTCTCGATACCATTCTCTGTCAGATAGTGCGAGGTACCTCCCGTCGCATAGATCTCGTAACCATGTTCGACGAGCATCCTGGCGGCATCCAGCATCTCAGCTTTCTGCTTAGCCGAACCAGTGGAAAGCAGCACCGTCTTCTTGGGTATCCGATGTCCTACGGAGAGCATCGCCTTCAGCAGGGCTGTATTCGTATTGTCGCCGATACAGCCCACCTCACCCGTAGAAGCCATATCCACACCCAGCACAGGGTCAGCCTTCTGCAGGCGGTTGAATGAGAACTGCGAGGCCTTGATACCCACATAGTCGAGGTCGAAGAGGTTCTTATGGGGCTTCTCGACAGGCAGCCCGAGCATCACTTTCGTAGCCAGGTCGATCAGGTTCAGCTTCAGCACCTTCGACACAAAGGGGAAGGAACGTGAGGCACGTAGGTTACACTCGATGACGAGGATATCGTTATCACGGGCCATATACTGGATATTGAACGGACCGTTGATGTGCAGGGCCTTGGCAATCTCACGCGAGATACGCTTGATGCGGCGCACGGTCTCCACATAGAGTTTCTGCGGTGGGAACTGGATCGTGGCATCGCCCGAGTGGACACCGGCAAACTCAATATGTTCTGAGATGGCATAGGCCAGAATCTCACCATCCTTCGCCACAGCGTCCATCTCAATCTCCTTGGCGTGCTCGATAAACTTCGACACCACCACAGGATGGTCTTCCGACACGTTGGCAGCCAGTTCCAGGAACTTCTCCAGTTCCTCCTGATTCGAACAGACATTCATCGCGGCACCAGAGAGTACGTAGGAAGGACGCACCAGCACGGGGAAGCCCACGCGTTCCACAAACTGGCTGATATCATCCATACTCGTCAATGCAGACCACTCAGGCTGGTTCACACCGAGTTCGTTGAGCATCTGTGAGAACTTCGCACGATCCTCTGCGCCGTCGATGTCCGATGCCTGGGTACCGAGGATCGTCACGTGCTGCTCGTCGAGATAGACGGCGAGGTTGTTGGGAATCTGTCCGCCCGTAGAGACGATGACGCCGTGAGGCTGCTCCATATCGATGATGTCGAGCACGCGCTCGAAGGTCAGTTCGTCGAAGTAGAGACGATCACACATATCGTAGTCCGTCGATACGGTCTCTGGATTGTAGTTGATCATCACTGAGCGCCAGCCGTTGTTGCGGATGGTGTTCAGCGCCTGCACGCCACACCAGTCGAACTCCACAGAAGAGCCGATTCTATAGGCACCCGAACCCAGTACGATGATACTCTTCCTGTCGTTCTCATACTGAATATCGCCAGTCTCCCCCGAATAGGTCACATAGAGATAATTGGTCTGTGCGGGATACTCAGCAGCGAGGGTATCTATCTGCTTCACGACAGGCAGGATGCCGAGTTGCTTGCGGCGGTTACGCACCAGCAGCGATGCCTTGTGCATGTTCTCACCCTCTTTCTCGAGACCGATGGCGCGGGCTATCTGGAAATCCGTGAATCCATACACCTTCGCCTCTCTCAGCAGCGACTCCTCGAGTGTGTTAATATTCTGCCGTTTCAGCTGTTCATCGATGTCGATGATATGCTTTAGCTTATAGAGGAACCACTTGTCGATCTTAGTCAACTCATGGATATGTTCAATCGTATATTCAGGCAGATGCATGGCCTTCGAGATGACGAAGATTCGCTTGTCTGTCGGCTCGCGCAAGGCTGCGTCGATATCGGGAATCTTCAGTTCCTTGTTCTCCACGAATCCGTGCATTCCCTGTCCGATCATACGGAGTCCTTTCTGGATGGCCTCTTCAAAGGTACGTCCGATAGCCATTACCTCACCCACCGACTTCATCGACGACCCCAGTTCCTTATCGACCCCATGGAACTTCGAGAGGTCCCAGCGAGGAATCTTGCACACCACGTAGTCGAGGGCAGGTTCGAAGAAGGCCGATGTGGTCTTCGTCACCGAGTTTTTCAGTTCGAAGAGTCCGTAACCCATACCCAGTTTTGCAGCTACAAAGGCCAGCGGATAGCCAGTAGCCTTCGAGGCCAGAGCCGACGAACGCGACAAGCGGGCATTCACCTCAATCACACGATAGTCTTCCGACTGGGGGTCGAAGGCATACTGCACGTTACACTCGCCGACAATACCGATATGACGGATAATCTTGATAGCCAGCGCACGCAGCTTATGATACTCCGAATTGGTGAGCGTCTGCGAGGGAGCCACCACGATCGACTCTCCCGTATGGATGCCCAGCGGGTCGAAGTTCTCCATATTACAGACGGTGATACAGTTATCATAGCGATCACGCACCACCTCGTATTCTATTTCCTTCCAGCCTTTCAGCGATTTTTCTACGAGTACCTGCGGCGAGAACGAGAAGGCCTTCTCTGCCAAGCGGTCGAGTTCCTCCTCGTTGTCGCAGAAGCCTGAACCGAGTCCGCCGAGTGCATAGGCGGCACGCAGGATGATGGGATAGCCCAGCGCAGCTGCCGCCTTACGGGCATCAGCAATATTATCGCAAGCCTGACTCTTGATGGTCTTCACGCCGATCTCGTCGAGTTTCTTGACAAACAGTTCACGGTCCTCGGTATCCATGATAGCCTGCACAGGCGTACCCAGCACTTTCACACCGTATTTCTCCAGCACGCCACTCTGATAGAGTTCCACACCGCAGTTCAGCGCCGTCTGTCCGCCAAAGGCCAAGAGGATGCCGTCTGGTCGTTCCTTCTCGATGACCCGCTCCACGAAATAAGGCTGCACGGGCAGGAAGTAGATCTCATCGGCTACACCCTCGGAGGTCTGCACCGTTGCGATATTCGGATTGATAAGCACCGTCTTGATGCCCTCCTCGCGGAGTGCCTTCAGGGCCTGACTGCCGCTATAGTCAAATTCGCCTGCCTCACCGATTTTCAAGGCACCGCTACCCAGCAACAGGACTTTCTTTATAGTATTATCTTTCATAATGTCTCAATAAAACGATCAAACATAAATTCTGTATCTACAGGACCAGAGCAAGCCTCTGGGTGGAACTGGCTCGAGAACCAGGGATGCGACAGGTGGCGGATACCCTCGTTCGAACCGTCGTTCATATTCACGAAGAGTTCGCGCCAATCATTGCCCAGCGTCGAGGCATCCACTGCATAGCCGTGATTCTGTGAGGTGACGTAGCAACGATTCGTACCGACCTCTCGTACTGGCTGATTGTGGCTACGATGTCCGTATTTCAGCTTGTAGATGGTAGCACCGCCAGCCTTTGCCAGCAACTGGTTACCCATGCAGATACCGCAGATAGGCTTACGCGAAAGCGACATCTGTTTCTGCAGGATCTCCACAGCAGCCACACAACGGTCTGGGTCACCAGGACCGTTAGCCAGGAAAAGTCCGTCGAAGTCCATCTCTGTATAGTCGTAGTTCCAGGGCACGCGAATCACCTCTACGCCGCGTTGTATCAGACAGCGGATGATATTGTTCTTCACGCCACAATCGACGAGCACCACCTTCTTGCCGGCCCCTTCATTGTAGCGGATGACGTCCTTGCAGCTCACGCGCTCCACCCAGTTGATGCTGGCATAGTCCTCATCTTCCAGCTGGTCCTGCCCTTCGAGACCCTCAAACTCCAGATGTCCCATCATCACGCCGTGCTCCCTGAGCACCTTCGTCAGCGCCCTGGTGTCGATACCCGTCACGCCAGGCACTTGCTCCCGCTTCAGCCAGTCGGCCAGACTCTCCTTGGCATTCCAGTGAGAATAGGCCTCGCTGTAGTCGCTCACGATGATGGCCTTTGCGTAGATACGGTCGCTCTCCATGAAGGTGGCGATACCGTTGTCCTCGATGGTGAAGGGCGGTACCCCATAGTTACCAACCAGCGGATAGGTCAGCGTCATCAGCTGCCCCGCGTAGCTTGGATCCGTCAGACTCTCTGGGTAGCCCATCATCGCCGTGTTGAATACCACTTCTCCGGCGACAGGCTTCTCAAAGCCAAAGCTCTTTCCCTTGAATTTTGTTCCGTCCTGCAGGACGAGTGTCACATCTTTCATCTTTTACTTTTTATCTCGTTTTATGTCTATATTCAAAAAGAAGGGCGAAACGTCAATAAAACGAATCGCCCTTGTCTCTATTCAACGGTAACTGATTTTGCCAGGTTTCTGGGTTGATCAACATTCTTGCCTTTGCAGACGGCAACATGATAAGCCAACAGCTGGAGCGGGACCGTCGCTACCAACGGTTCGAGGCACTCCTGCACGTCTGGCAGTTCTATCACCTCGTCGGCTATCTTCGAGATGACGTTGTCGCCCTTCGACACGAGGGCTATCACCCTACCCTGACGGGCCTTGATCTCCTGGATGTTGGAGAGCACCTTCTCGTACATCGCGTTATGCGTGGCAATCACCACCACAGGCATGTCTGAGTCGATCAGCGCGATAGGTCCGTGCTTCATCTCAGCGGCAGGATAACCCTCTGCGTGGATGTAGGATATCTCCTTCAGCTTCAGCGCCCCTTCCAGTGCAACGGGATAGGAATAGCCGCGCCCCAGATAGAGGAAGTTATGCGCATAAGTAAAGGTACGCGCGAGGTCGGCCACCCGATCGTTGGTCTTCAGCACCTCACGTATCTTGTCGGGAATCTCACTGAGTCCCTTCACGATCTTCAGATATTCATCGCGGCTGATGGTGCCCTTGGCCTCACCCATCGCCAGCGCAATCATCGTAAGCACCGTCACTTGACCCGTAAAGGCCTTGGTAGAGGCCACACCGATCTCAGGACCTACGTGAATATAGGTACCCGTATCGGTAGCCCTTGGGATGCTCGAGCCGATGGCGTTACAGATGCCGTAGATGAAGGCACCCTTGTCCTTGGCAAGCTGTACAGCAGCCAGCGTGTCGGCTGTCTCTCCACTCTGTGAGATGGCTACGACGACATCATCCTTGCCTACTACCGGGTTGCGATAGCGGAACTCCGAGGCGTACTCCACCTCGACGGGCACGCGCACCAGCGACTCGAAGAGCTGCTTACCGATCAAGCCTGCGTGCCACGAAGTACCACAAGCCACAATCACCACGCGCTTGGCATTGAGCATCTGGCGGCGATAGTCGATCAGGGCCGAGAGCGTCACGTGGTCTGCCTCGATGTTCACACGGCCACGCATGCAGTTCGTCAGGCACTCCGGCTGCTCGAAGATCTCCTTCAGCATGAAGTGCGGGAAACCGCCCTTCTCGATCTGTCCTAAGTCGATATCGACGGTCTTCACCGTCAGTTCCTGCTCCTCGCCGAGGATACTCACGACGTGCAGGTCCTGTCCGCGACGCAACACGGCGATGTTACCGTCTTCCAGATACACCACCTTGTCGGTATATTCCACAATCGGACTGGCATCCGAACCCAGGAAGAACTCATCCTCGCCGATGCCTACCACCAGCGGACTCTGCTTGCGGGCTGCGATAATCTGATCCGGATCGCGCTTATCGACAACGGCGATGGCATAGGCGCCGATCACCTGATAGAGCGCCACCTGCACAGCTGTCAGCAGGTCGAGCTGCTTCTGCTGCTGGATATACTCGATGAGCTGCACCAGCACCTCGGTGTCGGTATCCGACTGGAACTCGACGCCCTTTGCCTGCAGCTTGGCCTTCAGGTCGGCATAGTTCTCGATGATGCCGTTGTGGATGATAGCCAGATTCTTCGATGAAGAATAGTGCGGGTGGGCATTACGCGAAGAAGGCTCTCCGTGGGTAGCCCAACGCGTATGGGCGATACCGACGGTACCGCTGATATTCTTGTCACCACAATATTCTACGAGATTATCCACTTTCCCCTTCGTCTTATAGACGTTCAGTGCGCCATCGTCGTTTACAAGCGCCACACCAGCGCTGTCGTAGCCACGATACTCCAGTCTTCTAAGACCTTTGATCAGAATCGGAAAAGCTTCCTTTGTGCCTATATAACCTACTATTCCGCACATATACTAAGTGTTTGTGTTTGTTTCGGCTGCAAAATTACACATTTTCAAAAAAACGTGCAAGTTTTTATTCCGTTTTTTGATTGCATCCAGCAAAAAAAAAATGCGAGCGCCCTCGAAGAGCACTCGCATTCTCGAAATATGTTTTACTAAACTTTTTATCTGCAATTCATTACTATTTAGTAAAAGATACGCCAAACTCCTTCTGGAAGTCGAAGAGCTGACGCTCAGAATACCACTTTTTAGAAGGATCGCAAGCAAACATCATTGGGAATTCACCCTCCTTCGGGAATTCGTTAGTGTACATCTGACTTTCTGTTGACTTTACAGTAACGCTAACATTGTTCTGAGCAGGATTCCAACCGGTAACTACCTTCTCAATCTCTACGTCCTTATCAAATGTGTCTTTACCACCCATCTCATCGAAAGTTGTATCACCGACCTTCAGGACGAAGGGATAAATACCACCGAGGTGACGAACAACAGCCTTCTGAGACTTCTTGGTATCAATAACATCATCAGCTGTCTTCACACCGTTAACAATGGTAACTTTATGAGTGTAAACAGTAGTCTCTGTAACATCAACGACAACATCATTGAAGTCGAAGTCGTCAGTAGAACCAAGGTCCTCCATCATATAGCGCTTAGTAAGAGAGACGGGCACTTGGTACTCATTGTTCTCAATAATGATTTCCTCGGGAACATCGGGGTTACCAACGATAGCCAGCACAATATCGTTGTAGTCCTTATCACCCAAATTTGCCTGATCTTCAATGCCTACATACTTAATAATAGCATCCTCTCTGATTTCGACACCCTCAGGAACAGCTCCCTTACCATCTACATAAATAACATTACCAGTAGAAGTACCTACAGAAGGCTTTTTTGTATCTCCATTTTTTACATTATCAAGATAAATCTCGATTGGTGTACCAACGGGAGCCTCAATGTAAAGACCAGGCATTACTGTTGAAGAAGTAGCCTCATATTCATAATGGTCGAAAACCTCTCTGGTTTTATCTACATCTTGCCAGTAACCAAAAGGCCAAAATCCCACATATTCTCTATCTTTATACGTTTCTGTCTTGGTAACCTCTTTCACATCTGCCGCGAGTACATCACCATTTACATAAGGGCGAGAATAGTCTGTCCAGGTCTTTGAATAAACCTTCACAGGGGCTGCATCACCCACCTTCACATAGAGATCGTGAGTCCATGCACCCTGAGCGCTGATAGGATAGATGGTGAATGAGTTTGAAGGAGCCACAAGTGTAGCTTGGTTACCTTTATGCTCTTTTCCATCAGGAAGCTGTTTGATGACGTTATCATAGATAGCCTGATTCTTACCAAACTTACGATTTTCCAGATAGAATTTACTATTCTTCTCTACCACATCGTAAGTCGGATTAAACTCGAGACCATTTACTATCTGGGTCTTAACTTCTGAGTAGCCACGAGTGCCGAGACGCTGCTGATTGGTTGAGAAGTCCCAAGACTGTGTTGGAGCTACCTGACCATACTTTGCAACGAAGTTGTTCTCGAAAGTTGACTTTTTCTGTGCGATTTCATTAGCAGCTGCCTGCTGTGCATCAAACACGTCATTCTTAGAGCAAGAGGCAATACTCAATACTGCCAGAGCTCCCACAAAAGCTTTAAAATTCAAATTCATTGTTAAATCTAATTAATTATTAATTGATTACCTATTTTTGACTGTTTTTATGTCGACCGCAAAATTACAACTTTTTCTTTAGAAAACCGATGAAATCGCAGTTTTTGAGAAACAGAATTGTAAATTTCTTGATTTACATCAAAAGGCTGGCACGATAGCCACAACATGAAACGGGGCACCCGGAACGGGCACCCCGCTCGTTATGATTACTAACTCAGTTTTACAAATAACTTATTCTGCTGGTGTTGGCATAAACTCTTTCCAGTTGAATGCTACGCGCTCAGCCGACCAAGCTACGTTGGTATCGGTAGCGATAATCATAGGAATAGCACCTGTCTGTGGGAAGTTCACCTGGTTTGCCGTCTGGCTGTCAGCACTCTGATAAACCTTGATGCTGATATTGTTACTATTCCTATTCCATCCAGTCACATTATTAAACTCAGTGTTAGGATCGTCGCTCAACACACCGTCCATCTTCTCAAGCTTGGTGTTGCCGATAGTCAGCTCGAATGGCAGGATACCACCGCGGTGACGGAGGATAGCCTTCTGACCCTTCAGTACGGGATCGCTCCATGTCTCAAGACCCTGCTCATCGGTAGTCTTCTTCTGGGTAAAGGTCTCCTGTACATCCACTACGATATCGTTGAAGTCGAAGTCGTCGGTAGAACCGAGGTCCTCAATCATGTAGCGCTTTGAGTATGTGGTCTCAAACTCTTCTACCTTAAAGGTCTGAGGTACATAAGGCTCACCGTAAATCATGAATACCACGTCGTTGTAGTCATGATCACTCTTGCTGGTGGTAGCATCCTCAACACCAATAATCATCGCCTCAGGTTTTGTTATATTCTCATCAATACCCTTAAGACCAGTTGGGAAACCATCATTTCCAAACTTAAAGTCACGCATGTAACCGCTGATAGAAGTGAGAATCTGATTTTTCTCGTTATAACCACTGGCAGTCTCTGTGATCTTCAGATAGAAATGCATTACTGCATTCTCGGGCAGACCACTGAATTTGTAGTACTTAGAACGGATAGCAGCAACACCTACACAGTTAGAACCTGAATTATGATCCTTCACATTCTTCCAGTCGCTATCTGCTTTTGGCTTAACCTCCAAATCCTGCCACTTGCTCCAAACCTTGATATCCTCAGCAATACCCTCAACGTGCATCCAGAGTTCAAAGTTACCAGCTGACTGACCCATGTACATAGGCATAATGTAGATAGCATTGGCAGGAGCATGCATGGCGAATGCCGTACCCAGATTTCTATTGTCGCGGCCTTCTACAAACACTTCCTTCATTTTGTTGATTGTAGCAGCAGGGAACTCATAATATACATCTTTATCATCACTATAAACCTCATCACTATTTTTACGCTCATAGCCACCCGCACGTGTGCCTGCCTTAGCAGAAGAACTGGGAAGACTGATAGTAGGAGTACCAGTGCTGAAGTCCCAAGACTGATTGGGATCCACCTCACCGTATTTCTCTACGAAGTTTGCCTCGTAATCACTCTTAGCCTGCTCAATCTTGGCCTCTTCCTGAACCTTCTTGTTCTCCTCGACCTGAACAGGATCATACATATCACTCTTTGAGCACGATACTGCGCCCAACACTGCCATTGCGGCAGCCATCATCTTAACATTCATCTTCATGTTGAAAAAAATTTTAAATGGTTTATACTAAATTAATTATTATATCGCTATATTTGGGACAAATATACAAAATATTTCCCATTCAGACCACAAAATCCACGGGAAATATCATATAATTCGACTTTTCCTGATATAAATCAAGCAAAAATCAGCATCCTCGTTAATATTATCTAAAATTGGTCTTCAAACGGCGCTTATAAGCCTTGCGCAGTTTGCGTATCGCTTTGTCACGAATTTGTCTGACTCGCTCTCGTTTCAAGTCCATATCCTCTGCAATCTCCGCCATCGTCTCATGCTCCTGTCCGATGCCGAAATAGGCATTCACCACACGGCTCTCCCGCTTGTCGAGCGAACCCAGCGCGAACTCGATGGCCTCTTCGATAGCCTCCGAATGCACGCGCTCGTCTGCCAGAGGTGCATCCTTGTTCACAAGTACCGACAGCAGGCTCAGGTTGGCCATATGGCCCAATGGGGCATCCACAGAGAGCGGCAGGCTCTGCTGGCGGGCCGTCAGTTCGTCCTTCACATCCTTCGGAACCTTGTAGAGTCCCGTCTGCTGCTCGATGGCCTTCTCGATAGCCTGACGCACATGTACCACCGCATAGTTCACGAAGCGCACGCCCTTCGTCGCATCGAAGCGAGCTGCCGCCTTCATCAGGCCCATGTTGCCCTCGCTCACGAGATCCTCCATCGCCAGCCCCTGTCCCTTGTACTGTCGGGCCACGCTCACCACGAACTTCAGGTTCGCCTCTACGAGTCGCGACAGCGCCCGTTCATCACCCTTCAGGATCTTGGCCGAGAGTTCACGCTCCTGCTCGTCAGTGAGCAAAGTGCCATTACCGATTTCATCCAGATATCTGTTTAGTGCCGATTCTTCCATATTCCGATTTTTGCTGCAAAGATACAAATAAGCGAGAAGAAAACCAATTTTTTCCGCATCTATTTTGTGATTTTCAAAAAATAGCGAAAATTTGCAAGCGTAAGTAACTTGACATCTTGGCATCTTGACATCTTGACATTTTTGTTTTTTAGTGTGATAATGTGAAATGGCATCGGATGATAGGGTTAATAAATTAGAGGTATTAACATCTATTAATATCATAGTACTATAAGTAATTAAGATTTATATAATATTATAATATTATATAAATTAGATTATACTTATAAGAGTAAAAATGCATATTAAAATCACAAAAATGCCAACATGTCAACATGTCAACATCCGTATGTCAAAAATAGCCACATAAGTAAAATATTTTCGTTTAACTGATTTCAAGTCGCGTCGGCGCGGTTGGAGTCCGGCTGAAGCAGATGGCAAGGGAGGCTTAAGCGGACTACAAGAAATCCTCTACCAGATTATAAAGTCCCCTTTACAGCCCTTTGATTATGTCGCAAAAATTCACAAAAAAATAGCGAGCGAAAGTATTAACTTTGCTCGCCATTCAATGCATTTCGTGATTCCGGCGGGATTCAAACCCACAACCTTCTGATCCGTAGTCAGATGCTCTATTCAGTTGAGCTACGGAACCTCCTTGGCTCCTCATTTCTGATTTGCGGGTGCAAAGGTACGGACTTTTTTTGAAACCACCAAATGTTTTGGGGATTTTTTTTGAAAAAAGTGATTTTTCCCGCAAATATATTAAATATGTACGCGAAAAGCGTCAGATAATAATGCGTGTCTTGTGATAATTATCGCGGAATTCGGTGGGACTGCAGCCCTTGCGCTTCTTGAAGATACGATTGAAATTGCTGAGGTTGTTGAACCCGCAACTGTAACCTATCTCTGCTACCGACTTTGTGCTATCGACGAGCTGGCGGCTGGCATAGCCCAGACGGAGGTCGATGATGTAGTCGCTGAGGTTACGCCCCGTATGGAGCTTGAAGAAGCGGCTGAAGGCCGAAGCACTCATGCCAGCGATATCTGCTACCTGCGGCAAGCGGATCTCGTCGCGGTAGTGCTCGTCAATGTAGGCTCTCACCTTCTGCACACGGCGGCTGTCGCTCGTAATCTGCACCTTCGCAAAACTGCTGGAGGCCAGCGGACGAGCCTCGAACTTCGAGAGTTCGTAGAGAATCGTCATGAACTGCATAAAGGCATAGAAGCCGTCCTTGATCGAACTGAGCGTGTCGATCATCGGATAGACGCGCATGACAGCCTCCATCGGGAAGGCAAGACCCTTCTGTGCCTCAATCATCATCTTCTTCATCGAGTCGAAGGGATTGCGCGTAAAGATGCCGGTATGGGTAAAGTCGATGTCGAACTGGATGGTCACTTCACGGATATCCTCACTCTTGCAGTCGTTCTGCTCCCAGACGTGTTCGAGGTCGGGACTGGTGATGAGCACCAGGTCGAAGTCGCCGATGACCTCATTGGAGTCGCCAACGATGCGGCGCACGCCTGCGGCATGCTCCACGAAGTTCAGTTCATAGACCTCATGATTGTGGATGGGATAGGTAAACTCCTTCTTACGACGGTCTGCGATGTAAAGCACATCCTTGCCCATCAAGGGTGAAATCTCGTGAATAACCTTCGTATCCATCAGATCTTCAATTCCTTAAGTATCTCTGACATCCGCTGCATGTTCTTGATGCGCATGGGCACCAGCGGCAGACGAAGCACATTCTGGATGAAGCCCATCTCACTGAGCATCGCTTTCACGCCGGCGGGGTTGCCATCGACGAAGAGCAGCGAGAAGAGGTCGATAAAGCGATGGTGGATCTTGCGGGCGGGATCATACTCACCACGCATCTGCAGGCGGATCATCTTGGAGAACTCCTTGGGCAGGGCGTTGCCGATGACGCTGATGACACCGACAGCACCGCAGCTGACCATCGGGAAGGTCAGGGCATCGTCGCCGGAGATGACGTCGAAGCCATTGGGCTTGTTCTTGATAATCTCATCGACCTGCTCGAGATTGCCGCTGGCCTCCTTGATGGCCACGATGTTCTGGCAGTCGCGGGCGAGGCGCACAGTGGTAGCGGCCTGCATGTTGACACCCGTACGTCCGGGCACATTGTAGAGCACCACGGGCAACTGGGTGGCGGCAGCGATGGCCTTGAAATGCTGGTAGAGGCCTTCCTGCGAGGGCTTGTTGTAGTAAGGACAGACACTGAGGATGCCGTCGATACCACGGAAATCACCCGTCTTCAGCTCCTCGACGATGGCAGCTGTGTTATAGCCGCCACAGCCCATCAGGATGGGCACACGAGCCTGCACGAGATCGACCACAAGATTCTTGATCTTGCTCTTCTCGTCGGCTGTCAGTGTGGGAGTCTCGCCTGTCGTTGCCAGGATGCAGAAGAAGTCGGCCCCGTTGTCAAGCTGGTATTGCACCAGCCGCTTGAGTGATTCGTAATCGACGGAACCGTCATCTTTGAAAGGGGTAATGAGCGCAATGCCCAGGCCTTTGAAAATATTATGTACCATATATTTTTTTCTAATCGGGCGCAAAGATACAAAAATAACCGCAGATTTCGCAGGTTATACAGCATATTTTTTTCAATTTTTTCTGTAGAGCCCGAGAAACCTGCGGTTTTATGCAGTTTCTATTCAGCCTTGAAGAGTTCCTTGATACCACCGATAGAACCGAGGAGGTTGGTGGCCTCGTAAGGCAGATAGACGGTCTTGGTCTTGTCGCCCTCTGCGAGTTCCTGCATCATCTGGATGTATTTCTGCGCCAGGAGGTAGTTGGCAGGATTAGTGCTCTTGCCGACAGCCTCGGTGATGAGCTCAATAGCCTTGGCCTCAGCCTCGGCGACGCGGATACGTGCCTGTGCCTGTCCTTCAGCCTCGAGGATGGCCTGTTCCTTGGCGGCCTGGGCCTTGTTGATGACAGCGGTCTTCTCACCCTCAGAGGCGAGGATCTCGGCAGCCTTCTGTCCCTCGGAGGTGAGGATCTGGGCGCGCTTGTTTCGCTCGGCCTGCATCTGCTTCTCCATCGCAGTGAGTACGGAATCTGGCGGGGTGATGTCCTGCAGTTCGACGCGGTTCACCTTGACGCCCCACTTGTCGGTGGCATCGTCGAGCACGGCAGAGAGTTTTTTGTTGATGGTGTCGCGCGAAGTGAGCGTCTCGTCGAGTTCCAGTTCACCGATGATGTTACGCAAGGTGGTCTGCGTGAGTTTCTCGATGGCGTTGGGCAGGTTGTTGATCTCGTAGGTTGCCTTGAAGGGATCGACAATCTGGAAGTAGAGCAGCGCATTGATCTCGGTCTGCACGTTATCCTTGGTAATCACGTTCTGCTTGGGGAAGTCATAGACCTGTTCGCGGAGGTCGATGGTAGTGGAATACATGTAGCGTCCGTGATTGAGTACGACAATCGACTTAGCACGGTCGATAAAGGGGATGATGATGTTGATACCCGGCTGGAGCGTGGCATAATAGCGTCCGAGACGCTCTACAATCTTCGTCTCCGACTGCGGAATAATCACGAGTGCCATCTTGGCAAAGATTACCACCAGTATGATGATGGCAATCAGGATGTAAGTCATAATGTCCATATCTGTTAATGTTTAGGTATTTTCGAATTCAGAATGCCTGCTCAGCCTCGACGGTGATGATCGTAGAGGCACGATCGATGACGGTAACTACCGTATCCTGCGGGATGTCGGCATCGGCCCGAGAGACAGCTTTCCAGACGTCACCATCGATCTGTACGCGTCCGAAGCCTCCGGCACGGATAGTCTCCACCACCCTGCCCTTGCGCCCCAGCAGAGCGTCGGCATTACTCACGCGGTTATCCTCGCCCTTATGCAGATAGCGCTTAGCCAGCGGCCTGAACCAAAAGAGGAAGACGAGGGTGAACACGGCAAAGGCTGCCAGTTGGATATAGCCGTTGAGTCCCACTGCCGCAGCGATGGCTGCCACGATGGCACCAAAAGAGAAGCAGATGATGAAACAGTCGCCCGACGTCATCTCGAGGATCAGACAAAGGACGGCAATAACGGCCCATACTTGCCAAAGATTCTGTGCTAAATAATCAATCATAATGGTCACATGTTTATTTTTCAGAGCAAAAATAGCACAAAATATCAAACAGACCAAGAAAAAAAGACAATATCCCACAAAAAGAAACGTTATTTAACCAAATGGAATCCCTGAAGTGTCGATATCTGACCCTGCTGCTGGCCATGCTGACAAGTGTGGCAGCCTTTGCCGATGGCTTTACCCTGAAGGGCAAAGTGATCGACGAGGAAGAACGGGCACTGGAGCTCGTGACGGTGTCGTGCCTGGCCCAAGGCAAGGTGACGATGACCAACCTGAAAGGCGAATTCTCGCTCGACCTGCAGTCGGCTGACTCGGTGGAGGTGCGCTTCTCGATGGTGGGCTACGGTGTGAGAAAACGCATCTTCCGTCGTCCGAAAGGCCGTATGACGGTAAAGATCGTGATGCACCCGATGGAGGCGCTGCAGGAAATCACCGTCACAGAGCGACGCCGCCAGACCTCACAGACACAGCAGCTGGACACCAAGGACCTCAGACAGACGCCCTCGACGACGGGTAACGCCGTAGAGGAACTCATTCAGCAACAGGCGGGCGTGAGCACTCACAATGAGCTCTCATCCCAATATAACGTGCGCGGCGGCTCCTTCGACGAGAATGCCGTCTATATCAACCAGGTGGAGGTGTACCGCCCCATGCTCATCAGCAGCGGCAATCAGGAAGGACTCTCGGTCATCAATCCCGACATGGTGGAGCGCATCGGCTTCTCGACGGGTGGATTCGAAGCGAAATATGGTGACAAAATGTCGTCAGCCCTCGACATCACATACCGACGCGTAAAAGGCTTCGAAGCCTCAGCCACAGCCTCGCTGCTGGGTGGCAGTGCCTTCATCGGACTTGGCAACAAACAACTGTCGATGACCCATGGCCTGCGCTATAAGACAAACCGCTATCTGCTGAACTCTCTCGAAACAACTGGAGAGTATCGTCACAATTTTCTTGATTATCAAGCATATATCAATTACAAACCAAACAAACGCTGGACGATAGACTTCATCGGCAACATCTCTGAGAATCACTATAATTTCGTACCCAAGGACCGCGAGACAAGCTTCGGCACGATGGCTGACGTGAAGTCGTTCCGTGTGTATTTCGACGGACGCGAGAAAGACCTCTTCCGCACTTTCTTCGGCACAGCAAGTATCACGCGCCACTTCGGCGACTCAACAAAGATAAAATTCCTGACATCAGCCTTCCACAGCAAGGAACAGGAGACCTACGATATCGCAGGCCAATACTGGCTCTCGGACACACAGACACAGGAGAGTCTCGGCGTGGGTACTTATATGGAGCACGCCCGCAACTACCTGACTGCCGACGTAGTGAGTTTCAAGCTCGTGGGCAACCACAAAACCCGCCATCACGACTTTGAGGCGGGCGTGACCTATAAGACCGAACATATCAAGGAACAGTCGAAGGAATACGAGATGCGCGACTCCAGCGGCTACTCCATCCCCCACTCTGCCGACCGTCTGGACATGATCTACACGCTGACGGCGAAGAACGACGTGAAGAGTCACCGCGTGGAAGCCTATCTGCAGGACACCTACCGGTTCTCCAAAGGCGACACCCACTACACGCTGAACTACGGCGTGAGACTCTCCAACTGGTCGTTCAGCAAGGAGACCGTCGTATCGCCAAGGGCTTCGCTCGCCATCGTGCCCGCCTTCAACAACGACTGCACCATTCGCTTGGCGACAGGCCTCTATTACCAGACACCTTTCTACAAGGAGATGCGCGACACCGTGACACAGAACGGCGTGACGACAGCCATCCTCAACGATAAGATCAAGAGCCAGCGCTCCCTGCAATTCATCGGGGCTTTCGACTATCGCTTCCGTATGCTCAACAGACCTTTCAAATTCAGTGCAGAAGCTTATTACAAGGCCCTCTCCAACCTGATACCCTACAACGTGCAGAACATGAAGGTGACCTACTACGGACAGAACCTCTGTTCAGGCTACGCTACAGGCCTTGACCTGAAGCTCTATGGTGAGTTTGTGCCTGGTACCGACTCGTGGCTCACCTTCTCCGTGATGAGTACGCGCCAGAAGATGAACGGCGAGTGGATTCCCCTGCCTACAGACCAGCGGTGGGCTGTGAACCTGCATTTTACAGACTATTTCCCAGGTACAGACCGCTGGAAGATGACCTTGCGCCTCGCCTTTGCCGACGGACTGCCCTTCGGTGCGCCCCACCGCGGACTCGAGAGTCAGCAGTTCCGTACACCAGCCTACAAACGAGCCGATATCGGTATGAGTTTCAGGGCTATCAAGGAGGGTAAAGTGCTCAAGAACCTGTGGCTCGGCGTCGATTGCCTGAACCTCTTCGGCATCTCCAACGTGAACAGCTACTATTGGGTCACAGATGTCACAGACAAACAATGGGCCGTTCCTAACTATCTGACTGGAAGACAAGTAAATGGCAAAATAACCGTAGAGTTCTGATTTTTGGTTAAAAAATACTAAATCCAACGGTCTGGATGAATATTTTCTTATATAAATATGTATCTTTGCAAAAATAAAATCTAATGAATTTTTAAAAGGTCTATTTAAGTATATGAGAAGATTATTATTACTATCCCTTGTGACATCTGTATTCGTAAGCTGTTCTCATGATTTTGGAACCTACGGAAGTCAGATTGACCCATCGACTTTGAAGGACAAAGATCCTAACGAAGTCACTAAGGAAGATATCCAAGCCAACGTGGCTAATATCTTCGGAGCTATCGACCCCGAACAAGACTGGAATATGGTAACTTCTGGTAGCGTCAACGTCACAGCAGACGCAAACCTGCCCGGTATTACCAAAGTACAGATTCTGACGGAATCTCCTTTCTTCAACAACGACGCCAAGGTGCTCTGCGAGGCAGACGCCAAGAGCGGCGAGACAGTCACACTCGCATTCGAGGCTCCCATCGCCAATAAGCGTCTGATTGCAGCCTGCGTGAACAGCGAGGGTGTCTATCATATCCAGGGATTCGATATTGGCCAGACCAGCGTGAACTTCAGCAGCCGCGCTGCCACCAGAGCAGCTACCAGAGGTGACGCAGGTTACCCATCCCCCAGCGGCATCAAAGTGGAGTTCAAGAACTCTACCCTGTCATTTAACGCTGCACGTACCATCCTGGCTGACGAGGCCGCAGCAGGCAGCGACAGCGAGCTGAAGCAGTGGGTGAAGGACCAGGAGATTGCCCAGTGGCACGACAAGGGCTGGGAAAACGATCGCCTGTGGAAGGCCACTAAGAACGACAACATTGGTAACAGTTGGATAGTCGATGATAAAGGTACAATCTACCGTCAGGTCGGCGACTTCTCAGAAGCAGAAAGAAAGAACTTAGAGGATATCTTCAATACCTCACTGATACGCAACTCGCACAGAGATAACCTCGACCTGATTCGCAGCAGCGAGATTCTGAGCCTCTACAACAACCACCTGATCAGTAACGGTACACCTATCACAGTAACACCAGTGCAGTTGGCTTCTACAGAAATCGACAAGTGCTACATCTATTATTACTATTATAATCCGGAGGACATCCCTGCCACCGTGAGTGAGGAAGATTATGTGAAGTCACTGCCGAAGTTCCTCGCCATCAACTGTGCTGGTGCCAGATGGGGGGCTCAGCAGATCGGTAAGTCCACCAATTCGACCAGAACTGATTTCTTCAGAGTACGCGAGTACTTGCTCCCCTACTACGGCGACAACCTGACGGAGATGATGGGTGAAACGGTGATGAAGAACTATAAGACCGACGGAAAGGTCTATCGCTTCCGCAACGGCCAGCAATGGAATGGCAGCGACTATTACCTGAGCTATTTTGAAAGCAAAACTAATGATGATGGAAGAGCTCGTGTAGCTCTCTTTGCCGACAAGGGTGAGACCGATTACGAGAACCAGCTGTGGCAGATCTTCACGGACGAGGAAACAGGTTTATCTTACCTCTATAACATTGGACTGAAGCGTTTCCTGCTCCACCAAGAAGCTACCGTTAAGGATTATCTCACCTCATTCTCTCAAACTGACGTGTTGGCAGGTGACGAGATTCCTTTGGTACTTGACATACAGAACAACTGCATCCGCCGTACAAACAGCACCACTTTGGGTCTCGGAACAGACTTGGACAACAGCAGCAAGGCAGCAAGACTCTGTGTATCTTCCGACAAGGAAGTCAATAAGGCCGTTGGTAAATGGTATATGGAAGAGTGCACCGACAAGAGTGGCCTGACCCTTAAGACCGAGATTAAGAGAGCTGCTACAAATTCTGTGACAGCCGTCAGCAACAGCATCCCCGCTGGCTATAAGGTGGGCTTCATGATCCGTAAGGCTATGGGTGGTGAGAATGTCACCGATCGCAACGTTGTAGCCAAGAACAACAATGGTTGCTGCTATGGTTTCGGTAGTCTGAACAAGGAACTGAACAACTTCAAGGACCACTTCTCTTCAGCTGTGAAGAAGTACTCTATGAAGATTGACGATCCACGTATCCTGATGTTCTCTGCCAACGACAAGACCTATCTTGCCTTTGAAGAGGGTGCCGACTGTCAGTACAGCGACGCCATCATCGAGGTGACTCAGGGTATCAACATCGTGGACGAGCCCGTACACAACATCGAGGCAGAGGTCTATACTGTCTGCTTCGAAGACAGACCTATCGCCGACTACGACATGAATGACGTTGTCATCAAGGCATGGCGCAATGGTGATCAAGTCACCATTCAGCTCGTAGCCTGCGGTGCTTTCGACGAACTATATATCAAAGGTCTTAACGGAAATCGATTCAAAGATCTCATTGAGGTACACACAATGTTTAATGCAGAAAAGGGCACCTACATCAACACAACGGGCAAAATGGATTATGAACCTGTGACAGAAATATTTGATATTGGTGTACACACCTCACTGATGGATTTCCTTAAGGATATAACCATCTACGACGCTACCACAGGTGAAACAGTTGAAATATCAGGCAAGGGCCAAGACCCACATGCCGTCATCATTCCCTACGACTTCAAATACCCGTTGGAGAAGCAGTCGATTGTGAATGCATATCAGTTGTTCAAGAACTGGACGCAGAACCGCAACACCGACAACAAGTGGTATACTCAGCCAGATGAGTCGAAGGTGGTTGGCAAATAAGAATCATATTTCAAGCGATACAGAGAGATTGTTACCTATTCTAAGGGTAACAATCTCTTTTTTTATATAAAAAAAGCAAAATAACGTGGTGGTTTCATTTATCTTTTGTACCTTTGCACGACATTTCATTAATATTCTAATTTATAACAATATGAAGATTTCGCACATTGAGCATCTGGGCATTGCCGTTCAGAGCATCGAGGAAAGCCTGCCGTTCTTCACAGACGTGCTGGGTTTGGAGTGTTATGCAACAGAAGTAGTAGAGGACCAGAAAGTGAAGACCGCCTTCCTGAAGTGCGGTGAGGTAAAGCTTGAACTGCTGGAGCCGACATCACCTGAGAGCACTATCCAGAAGTGGCTCGACAAGGGCAACAAGGGTGTTCACCACGTAGCATTCTGCATCGAGGACGGTGTTGCTAACGCACTGGCTGAGGTCAGCGAAAAGGGCGTTCGCCTGATCGACCAGGCTCCCCGCAAGGGCGCTGAGGGTCTGAACATCGCCTTCCTGCACCCGAAGTCAACAGCTGGCATTCTCACAGAACTCTGTGAGCATCCCGAGTAAAATCGTAAAAATTGAAAGATTGAAGAATTGAAATATTGAAATTAAACAATGAGTAAGCAATTAGAAAAGATCAAGCAACTCATCGAGAAGCGCGAACAGGCTCGTCTCGGTGGTGGTGAGAAAGCTATCCAGAAACAGCACGACCGCGGTAAGTATACCGCTCGCGAGCGCATCGAGATGCTGCTCGACGAGGGTTCGTTCGAGGAATACGACATGTTCAAGGAGCATCGTTGCCATAACTTCGGTATGGAGAAGAAGCAGTTCCCTGGCGATGGTGTCGTAGCAGGTTCTGGTACAATCGACGGCCGTCTGGTATTCATCTTCGCACAGGACTTCACCGTTCATGCCGGTTCTCTCTCTGAGACCATGAGCCAGAAGATCTGCAAGGTGATGGATATGGCTATGAAGATGGGTGCCCCTGTCATCGGTATCAATGACTCAGGTGGTGCTCGTATTCAGGAAGGTATCAACGCCCTGGCTGGCTATGCAGAGATTTTCGAGCGTAACATCCTCGCATCTGGTGTCATCCCACAGATCTCAGGTATCTTCGGTCCTTGCGCCGGTGGTGCCGTTTACAGCCCTGCCCTCACCGACTTCACCCTGATGATGGAGAACACATCTTATATGTTCCTCACAGGCCCGAAGGTGGTGAAGACCGTTACTGGTGAAGATATCGACCAGGAGCACCTCGGTGGTGCCTCCGTACACGCTACTAAGTCGGGTGTAACCCACTTTACCGCTGCTACTGAGGAAGAGGGCATCGAGATGTTGAAGACCCTGCTGAGCTATATTCCTTCCAACAACATGGAACTGGCTCCACGCAAGCAGTGCAACGATCCTATCAACCGTATGGAGGACTCCCTGAACGAGATCATCCCCGAGAACCCCAACGAGGCCTATGATATGTATAAGGTCATCGCTGCTATCACCGATAACGGTGAGTTCTTCGAGGTTCAGCCTAAGTTCGCCAAGAATATCATCGTCGGCTTCGCCCGTTTCAACGGACAGAGCGTAGGTATCGTCGCCAACCAGCCTTCTTGCTATGCTGGTGTGCTCGACGTGAACGCCTCTCGTAAGGGTGCCCGCTTCGTACGTTTCTGCGACGCCTTCAATATTCCTATCGTCAGCCTCGTCGACGTACCGGGATTCCTGCCTGGAACAGGTCAGGAGTACAACGCCGTCATCCTGCATGGTGCACAGCTGCTCTACGCTTACGGTGAAGCAACAGTGCCCAAGATTACGGTGACACTCCGTAAGTCTTACGGTGGCTCTCACATCGTGATGGGTTCTAAGCAGCTCCACACCGACCTGAACTACGCATGGCCTTCTGCAGAGATCGCCGTGATGGGTGCCAGCGGTGCTGCTGCCGTGCTGTATGCCAAGGAGGCCAAGGCCAAGAAGGAAGCTGGTGAGGACGTGAAGGCATTCATCGCCGAGAAGGAGGATGAATACAACGAGCTCTTCGCCAACCCGTATCAGGCTGCCAAGTATGGCTATATCGACGACGTGATCGAACCGCGTAACACGCGTTTCCGCATCTGTCGTGGTCTGGCTCAGCTCGCCACGAAGCGCGACGCCCTGCCTGCCAAGAAGCACGGAAATATTCCTATGTAATGTCATTGCGCCCTCCCCGCTCTGGGGAGGGGCGCTATAAACAATATTGATTATGAAGAATAACGAAGTATATGCAGCTATTGCTATGGCGCTACACGAGCACCTTGGTAATAACGTACATGATACAGAAACGGGCATTATCACAATAGCTCCCCATAACACACAATGGAACGGTTATGCTCAGACAATGACCCCGCGTCCCTAAACCCAATCAAATATGAAAGAATATAAATATACTATCAACGGTAACAAGTACGAGGTTGTAGTCGGCGACATCAAGGACAATATTGCCACATTGACTGTCAATGGCGAAACGTACACAGTTGAAATGGAAAAGCAACCAGAACCCGAAAAGAAAAAGCCAGTAGTAAAAGCTGCTACGCCTGCTGCCGCTGCATCTGAAGATAGTGGTTCTGCCAACAAGGCCGCCGTTAACAAGGCTAACGCCGTTAAGGCACCGCTGCCCGGTGTGATCACCGACATTCTTGTTGCCGAAGGCGACGAGGTCAAGGCTGGCGATACTGTTGTCGTACTCGAGGCCATGAAGATGGCTAATAATCTCACGGCAGAGAAGGATGGTAAAGTAACTGCCATCTGCGTGAAGATTGGAGAAAGCGTGATGGAAGACGATGCGCTCATCGTCATCGAGTAAACAGCATCATACTTAAGAGAGAATAGGCCGGAAGACTTATTCTCTCTTTTTTCACACTACTAAGCAACCATACTAAAACAAACATGATAAAGAAACAAATCATCATCCTCGCCTTAGCAGCTGCAACGTTGCCAGTATCCGCACAACAGTGGCCCGAAGCCAGACCAGAAGCAAAGGCTGGTACCCGCTGGTGGTGGATGGGGTCTGCCGTCGATAAGGAGAACCTCAAATGGAACATGCAGGAGTATGCTGCTCATGGAATTGGAGCAGTGGAGATCACACCGCTCTATGGGGTGCAGGGCAATCAGCAGAACAACATCCCCTATCTCTCCGACAAATGGATGGAGATGCTACGTGAAGTGCAAGCCAACGGGAAAGAGAGTGGTATAGAAGTGGATATGGCCACAGGCACAGGATGGCCTTTTGGTGGACCGTGGGTACCGCTGGAGGAGTCGGCCTGCAAGGCGGTGTTCGTAGATACAACCTTCATCGGAGGCAACGTCAACAGTCTTTCACTGGCAGTGCCTGAAAAAGAAGCACCTTACTGTCGACTCAACAAGGTGATGGCTTATTGGCAAGGACAGGCCTATGACATCACATCACATGTCAGCAACGGACAACTCACCTGGGCGCCTGCCGACGAACTGAAAGCTGCCATCAAGACTGCCGAGAAGAAGACCATGCGCAAGGCGCTGAAACTCAAACTCAAGGAGATGGAAAACGCTCATTGGCAAGTCATCGCACTCTATGTTCGCTATGGAGTGATGAAAGTCAAGCGAGCTGCCCCCGGAGGCGAAGGTCTGGTGGTAGACCACTTTGATCGTCAGGCGGTTCACAACTATCTCGCTCATATCGAAGCAGCCTTCGAACGAACCCATACACCCTATCCACACACCTTCTTCAACGACTCCTACGAGGTGGCCGACGCCACTTGGACACCTACCCTTTTCGAGACTTTCGAACAGCGGCGCGGCTATCGTTTACAGGACTACCTGCCACAACTGCTCAAGGGGGATACAAAAATCCTGTCTGACTATAGGGAGACACTCGGCGACATGCTGCTCGAGAATTTCACCCAGCAATGGACGGAATGGGCACATTCGCATGGGGCAATCACCCGCAATCAGGCCCATGGCTCTCCCGCGAACCTCATCGATTGCTATGCTGCCGTTGACATCCCAGAGATTGAGGGCTTTGGCCTCTCTTCGTTCGGTATCGAGGGGCTGCGACAGGATCCCGGAAAGACTCGCAAGAACGACTCCGACTTCTCCATGCTGAAGTACGCTCCATCAGCAGCACATATTTGTGGAAAGCCATACACCTCCAGTGAGACGTTTACCTGGCTGACGGAACATTTCCGCACCTCACTCTCACAACTGAAACCCGACATCGATCTGATGTTCTGTGCCGGCGTGAACCACATGTTCTTCCACGGAACCTGTTACTCACCCAAAAACGACCCCTGGCCAGGATGGAAATTCTACGCCTCTATCGATATGTCACCGACGAACAGTATCTGGCGCGACGCACCTTATTTCATGCAGTATGTAGAACGCTGTCAGCGCTTCCTGCAGTGGGGACAGCCCGACAATGACTTCCTCGTCTATCTGCCCGTTCGCGACATGTGGCAGAAACAGCCCGACAAACTACTGATGCAGTTCTCCATCCATCAGATGGGTAAGTTGGCACCAGAATTCATACAGACCATCCTCGACATCGACCACGCAGGATTTGACTGCGACTATATCTCGGAACGGCTCCTCATGGGTGTCACCGTCAAAGACGGCATGCTCCAGACGAAAGCAGGCACCTGCTATCGCGGACTGATCATTCCAGGCAGTGGCAACATGCCTCAAGAAGTGAAAGCTCATATCGAAGCACTGAAAGCACAGGGTGCACACATATTATATAATATAGACGCGCGCGAGCTGAACAAGGCTGCCAAACCAGAGCCCATGAAGGCGGTGCTTGGGCTGAAGGCCATACGTCGCAAGAATGCCACAGGCTATCACTACTTCATCGCCAACCTCTCGCCAGATGATATCTGCGAGAACATCTGTCTGGCCGTGCCTTTCACGAAGGCTGCCTGGTTTAATCCGCTCAATGGCGATATCACCCCTGCCACCATCACTGGCGACAGCATCTATGTCAACTTACGTAGTGGAGCCTCGATGATTCTCCAGACCTATGACAACAACATAGAGATGACAGCCAGCACCCTCCAGCCTACACGTTCCAGTGCACTCACACTTGCTGGTCCTTGGACGCTCTCCTTTACCGAAGAACACCCCAAGGTAAATAAGACCTTCAAACTCGACAGTCTTCAGACCTGGGAGGCACTCGGCGACGACAATGCCCGCGTGATGATGGGAACAGGTGTCTATACCACCAAGATAAGTCTGGCAAAGCACGACCTCAAGGGCAAGTGGCAGATAGACCTCGGCGATGTCCGTGAGTCTGCCCGCGTCTTTATCAACGGCAAGTTCATCGGCTGTGCCTGGTCTGTACCATTCGTGCTCGACTGCCAGAATACGCTGAAAGCTGGCGTCAATGAGATTCGCATAGAAGTCACCAACCTGCCAGCAAACCGCATTGCCGACTATGACAGAAGAGGCATCAAATGGCGGAAGATGGAAGAAATCAACGTCGTTGATATCAACTATAAGCGAACGACTTACGAGAATTGGGAGCCTGTTCCTAGTGGACTCAATTCCCAGGTCAGACTGATACGCACCTATTAATTCAGTAATCCCCGCTCCTATCCAGCGGGGATTTCTGCAATAAAAAAATCATAAAAGTTTTGGTATTTTAATCACTTATTCGTACCTTTGCAGCGCCGTTGGGGTAGTCCCCCATTGTTTGGGGGGACCGGCGGTAAGATAAATTGCATAGAAATATGAAAGTAATGAAATTCGGCGGAACGTCCGTAGGTTCCGTAAAAAGCATTCTTAGCTTAAAGAAAATTGTGGAGACAGAGGCTCGGACGCAACCTGTCATTGTAGTAGTAAGCGCACTCGACGGCATCACTGACAAACTGATTGCCACGTCGGAAATGGCTAAACAGGGCGACGAGCACTATCGCGATGAATTCGAAGCGATGGTAAAGCGCCATCACCAGATGATTGACACAATCATCACCGACGACAAAAAGCGTGTTGACTTATTTAATAATGTAGATCAGCTCTTCGACCAGTTGAAGAGCATCCTCTATGGTGTCTATCTGATTCACGACCTGAGCGGAAAGACCGAGGATGCCATCATCAGCTATGGAGAGCGCCTGAGCTCGCACATCGTGGCTGCGATGGTGAAGAACGGTGTCCGCATGAACTCCCGTGACTTCATCCGCACAGAAAGAAAGCTAGGCAAACACGTGCTCGATACCGAGCTGACCAACCAGCTGGTAAGAGAAGTCTTCAAGGATATCCAGAACGAGAAGCGTATCTGCGTGGTTCCCGGCTTCATCGCACGTGATCGTGACTCTCACGAGACAACCAACCTCGGACGTGGTGGTTCTGACTATACAGCAGCTATCATTGCCGCAGCCCTCGACGCAGAGATCCTTGAAATCTGGACAGATGTCGATGGTTTCATGACAGCTGATCCGAAGGTCATCAAGTCGGCCTATACCATCAACGAACTGTCGTACGTAGAGGCTATGGAGCTCTGTAACTTCGGTGCTAAAGTCATCTACCCGCCGACCATCTATCCTGTCTGCATCAAGAATATCCCCATCAAGGTAAGAAATACATTCAACCCCGAACATCCCGGAACTCTCATCAAGGAGAAGATTGACGACGACATGAAACCTATCAAGGGTATCTCCTCTATTAAAGGAACAACCCTGATTACGGTAACAGGTCTGTCAATGGTGGGTGTGATCGGTGTGAACCGTCGTATCTTCACCACCCTCGCCAACAAGGGTATCTCTGTGTTCATGGTGTCGCAGGCATCATCAGAGAACTCTACCAGTATCGGTGTCCGCGATGAAGATGCAGACGCTGCTGTGGAAGTACTCAACAGTGAGTTTGCCAAGGAAATAGAGACGGGTGCCATGTTCCCCATGCATGCCGAGAGTGGCCTGGCTACCATCGCTATCGTCGGTGAGAATATGAAGCACAGCCCTGGTATTGCCGGTAAGCTCTTCGGAACACTTGGACGTTCAGGTATCTCCGTGATTGCCTGTGCCCAAGGAGCATCAGAGACGAATATCTCGTTCGTTGTCGACGGCCGTTTCCTGCGCAAGTCGCTCAACGTATTGCACGACTCCTTCTTCCTTTCGGAATACAAGGTGCTGAACATCTTTATCTGCGGTATTGGTACCGTAGGCGGCATGCTGTTAGAACAGATACGCACCCAACAGCAGTTCCTCATGCAGTCTCGTCGCCTGAAGTTAAACGTAGTGGGTATCTCTGACGTCGACAACTTCGTCTTAGACCGTGATGGCATCGACCTCGACAACTATGAGAAAATACTGCGTGCCGGCTATCCTGCTGATACAGAGCACATGCGCGACGAGATTGTGAAGATGAATATCTTCAACTCTGTCTTCGTCGACTGTACCGCCAGCCGTCAGATTGCAGCGCTTTACCAGACTTTCCTCGAGCATAATATCTCTGTGGTGGCAGCTAATAAGATTGCAGCCTCCAGCGACTACGACAGCTATATGAAACTGAAACAGACTGCGCGCGATCGTGGCGTATGGTTCCGCTATGAGACTAATGTAGGTGCGGGACTGCCGATTATCGGTACTATCAACGACCTCTGCAACTCTGGTGATAAGATTCTGAAGATTGAGGCTATCCTCTCTGGTACGCTGAACTTCATCTTTAATGAGATTGCTGCCGATGTACCATTCTCTGAGACCGTTCGTCGCGCTAAAGAACAGCGTTACTCTGAACCAGACCCACGTATCGATCTCTCTGGTACAGATGTTATCCGCAAGCTGGTGATTCTCACCCGAGAAGCAGGTTACAAGGTGGAGCAGGAGGATGTGGAAAAGCATCTTTTCGTACCCGACAGCTACTTTGAGGGCAGTATCGACGACTTCTGGAAGCGCCTGCCTGAACTGGACGCCGACTTTGAAGCACGCCGTAAGGTTTTGGAGGCAGAGAACAAGCGCTGGCGTTTCGTCGCTACGATGGAAGCCGATGAGAAAGATCCTTCTATCTTCAAGACCAGTGTAGCCTTGAAGGAAGTGCCTTACGGACATCCGTTCTATGGTTTGGAAGGCTCTAACAATATCGTCCTGCTTACAACAGAACGTTATAAGGAGTACCCGATGCTCATCCAGGGCTATGGTGCTGGTGCTGCTGTTACTGCAGCCGGCGTCTTCGCAAACATCATGAGTATTGCGAATATTTAAGGCACGGATTAACACGGTTTTTCCTTATGAAACACATCATTATTCTAGGTGATGGAATGGCAGATCTTCCCGTTGAGCGACTCGGCGGGAAGACCTTGCTGCAATATGCCAATAAACCCATGATGGATCAGCTGGCACGTGAGGGACGTTGTGGACGACTCATCACTGTGCCTGAAGGTTTCCCACCGGGAAGTGAGGTAGCCAACACAGCCATCCTCGGTTATGACCTGAACAAGGTCTATGAAGGGCGTGGCCCCCTAGAGGCTGCATCCATTGGCTATGAGATGGCAAATGATGATCTGGCAATTCGTTGTAATATTATCACCCTTGAAGACGGTAAGATTATCACGCACAACGGCGGAAATCTGGAAACTGAAGATGCCACCGTGCTTATCAAATATCTTAACGACAAACTAGCAAAGCCCATTAACGAAGAAGCAGGCTGTGAACGGGTGAAATTCATTCGTGGCATCCAGTATCGACACCTGTTGGTGATCAAGGGAGGCTCCAAGCACATCGTATGTGCGCCCCCCCATGACCATCCCAACGAGCCCTGGCGCCCACTACTCGTGAAGGCTGAGAAAAATGCACCAATAGAAGCAGGAAGACTAACAGCCGAGGAGACTGCGGAACTCTTAAACAAAATGATTATAGAATCTCAAGAACTTCTTGAGAATCATCCGTTTAATATCGAACGCAGTAAACGAGGAGAACGTCAGGCAAATAGCATCTGGCCTTGGAGTGGCGGCTATCGTCCTTCAATGGAAACACTGATGCAGCAGTACCCGCAGATAAAAGCCGGTACAGTCATCTCCGCCGTTGACCTGATTCGTGGTATCGGCCACTATGCTGGTCTGAAGATTGTGGAGGTCGAAGGTGCAACGGGACTGGCAAACACCAACTATGAAGGTAAGGCGCAAGCTGCTATAGAAGCATTGAAAAATGACGACTTTGTATTCGTACATGTAGAAGCCAGCGATGAGGCCGGACACGATGGAGATCTCGACCTGAAGCTTAAGACTATCGAGTACTTGGATCAGCGTCTGATTGCCCCCATCTACCAAGAAATACAAACTTGGGCAGAGCCTGTATGTATCGCCATTCTCCCTGACCATCTGACACCTGTGGAGATGCGCATCCACGTCGGACAACCCGTACCTTTCTTGTTCTGGTATCGTGGCATCAGCCCCGATAGTGTTCAGCATTACGACGAGGTAAGCTGTGTCGAGGGCGCCTACGGTCTCCTGAAACTCAATGAATTTATGCAAGAATTGATGAAAATTGAATAAGCAATGAAATACTATAGTACAAACAAACAAGCACCTATAGCCGACTTGCACAAGGCTGTGGTCAAAGGACTGGCAGAGGATCGTGGTCTCTATATGCCTGAGCGAATCAAGAAACTGCCACAAGAGTTCTTCGACAACATCGAGAAGATGTCCTTTCAGGAAATTGCCTACACCGTCGCCAATGCATTCTTCGGTGAGGATGTAGATGCCGATGCCTTGCACGACATCGTCTATGACACCCTCTCCTTTGATTGTCCTGTCGTCAAGGTGAAAGACAACATCTATACACTCGAACTATTCCATGGCCCAACCCTCGCTTTCAAAGATGTAGGCGCCCGCTTCATGGCTCGTCTGCTCCAGTATTTCATCCGCCAGGAAAGAAAAGGTGCCAACTTGGACAAGAGTCAAGAGGTAAATGTACTTGTAGCGACCTCGGGCGATACAGGTTCTGCCGTCGCTAATGGTTTTCTTGGCGTAGAAGGTATCCATGTCTATGTACTCTATCCCAAAGGAAAGGTAAGCCCCATTCAGGAGTGTCAGTTCACTACCCTCGGGAAGAACATCACCGCCATCGAGGTGGATGGCGTTTTCGACGACTGCCAGGCGCTGGTGAAGAACGCTTTCATGGATGCAGAACTGAACAGCCATATGAAGCTCACCTCTGCCAATTCCATCAACGTGGCACGTTTCCTGCCCCAGGCCTTCTACTATTTTAATGCGTATGCGCGCATGAAAGCACTCGGCAAGGCAGACAACCTTGTGATGTGTGTACCTTCTGGCAACTTTGGAAACATCTGCGCAGCTCTTTTCGGACATGAGATGGGGTTACCCGTTAAACGATTTATCGCTGCTAACAATGCCAACGACATCTTCTTCAAATACTTGCAGACAGGCAAATATGAGCCAAAGCCATCTAAGCAGACACTCGCCAATGCCATGGATGTGGGTGATCCATCAAACTTTGCACGCATCTATGATCTCTACGATCAGTCGCACGAGCGTATCTCCGCCCTGATCAGTGGCGCAACTTACAGCGATGATGATATTCGTCAAACCATGCGCCAGTGTTTCGATGAGACTCAGTACATTCTCGATCCTCATGGCGCTTGTGGTTATCAAGCTCTGGCTGATGGCCTGCATGATGACGAGATTGGTGTCTTCTGTGAGACGGCTCATCCTGCAAAGTTCAAGGAGAAAGTCGATGAGATTATCGGTATCGATGTCGAGATACCCGAACGCCTGGCAGCTTTCATGCGTGGACAGAAGCAGAGCGTACCAATGACAAAGGATTTCTCTGATTTCAAGGCTTATCTGATGGAACAGTAAGCCATAAGGGTTATCAACAAATAAGCGCCACTTCCTGATTGAGAAGTGGCGCTTATCGTATGATAAGTGATGCTTATTTCTTATCTTCAGCCTGTTTCTCTTCTGCAGCAGGCTTAGCTGCTGGCTTATAGCGTTTGTTCAGACCATTGATCACATCGACAGTGATATCATACTTCTTGTCGGCCATCAGAATGTTATCACCAGCCTTCGACAGAATCAGGTCGTAATGCTTGTCATTGTTATAAGCCTTGAGGAAGTTCTGCAGTGAGTCGCGGAGAGCTTCGTTAAACTTAGCTGTCTCTGAGGCGAGTTCACCTTCCAGACGTCCTTGAAGCTCCTGAAGGTCACGCTGCTGACGTTCGATTGCAGCTTGTACACTGGCAGCCTGCTCACGGCTCTGGAAACCATTGTTGTTCAGTTTCTGCTGGAAGTTGTTCACAGCGGCCTGCAGAGCGTTACCTTTCTGGGTAAGCGTGTTTCGTGCATTGTTAGACTTCTTCTGAAGGGTCACACTGTAGTCCTTGGCGAAGTCATACTGAGTCATCAGCGAGTCAACTTCCACATAGGCAATCTTCATACCTTCACCAGAAGCATTGCCGGCAACCGGCTGATCGTCCATCTTTGAACTAGCATTGTTGCACGATGCCATCAGGGCGATGGTCAGTGCAGAAAGAATGTACTTTTTCATTGTTTGTCTTGAACTTATTATTTTTATTGATACTTTTTTCACTTCTCATCGACAGCGAACTTACTTTTCTGACGCATCTCGCGATCCTGATCCATCACGCAGTGAATACCACGTTCCTTCATAGCCTCAGAGTCATGGATATGCTGCGACTTGAACGTACCTTGCTTCACAAATAGCACCCTTACGAGGAAAAATACCATCGCAATAGCAATTATTAACGTCGATATCAGCAGAGTTTCAATCATTTTTTGTAATTTTGCGCTGCAATTTGGGTGCAAAGGTAAGCATTTTATTACGAAAACTGTCAAAAATAACATTAATAATGAATAAAAGTGATTTAAAACCTGTTCAAGTCTTTGCAGAATTCGCAAAGATCAATGAAATTCCACGTCCATCAAAGCGTGAGGAGAAGATGATTGAGTACCTCAAGAACTGGGGCGAGCAACACAACCTGCAGACAAATGTCGATGAGACGGGCAACGTCATCATCCGCAAGCCTGCCACGAAGGGCATGGAGAACCGCAAGACAGTCATCCTCCAGAGTCATATGGATATGGTCTGCGACAAACTTGTCGATGTAGAATTTGACTTCGACAAGGATCCTATCCGTACCTATGTAGATGGTGAGTGGCTAACAGCTGAGGGAACGACCTTAGGTGCCGATGATGGCATCGGCTGTGCCATCGAACTGGCCATCCTTGCCAGCGACACTATTGAGCATGGGCCCATCGAGTGTGTATTCACACGCGATGAGGAAACGGGGCTTACCGGAGCTGAAGGCATGAAGGCTGGCTTCATGACGGGCGACTACCTCATTAACCTCGACTCTGAGGATGAGGGAGAAATCTTCGTCAGTTGTGCTGGCGGACGTAATACGACAGCCAAGTTCACTTTCCAGCGTGAGGAGGCTCCGAAAGGCAGTTTCTTCCTGTTGGGTACTCTCAAAGGACTGGTAGGTGGCCATTCTGGTGATGACATCAACAAGAAAAGAGCCAATGCCATCAAGATTCTGGCCCGTTTCATCTTCCAGACTATGAGGCGCTACGAAGGTGTTCGTCTGGCTCAGTTCCATAGCGGCAAGCTCCATAACGCTATTCCACGCGACGGTTCGTTCATCATCGCTGTACCCAACGATGTCAAGGAAAACGTACGTGCAGACTGGAATATTTTTGCTACCGATGTTGAGGATGAGTTCCACGTGACAGACACACAAATGGTATTCTCGATGGAAAGCACCGACGCAGAACCCGTTATCGAGTCTGAGGTAGCCAAGAAGTTTATCTGGGCACTGCAAGCTGTTGACAATGGTATTTACGCCATCTGTCAGGATGAAGCTCTTGGTGGCATGGTGGAGACTTCAAGCAATATCGCCAGCGTACACAGCTCCGAAACATCCATCGACATTTTGTCGAGTCAACGCTCCAACGTGATGTCCAACCTCGACAACATGTGCGCTACCATCCAAGCAGTCTTTGAACTCGCAGGAGCAGAGGCATTCAGCAGCGACGGCTACCCTGCCTGGAAGATGAAGGCAAACTCCAAACTCACGGAAATCGTCGTAGCCTCCTACAAGAAACTGTTTGGCAAGGCTCCTGTCGTTCGTGGCATCCATGCCGGTCTCGAGTGCGGTCTCTTCTCTGAACGATATCCTAACCTCGACATGGTGAGCTTCGGTCCGACACTGCGGTTTGTCCACACACCTGATGAGCGTCTCCACATCCCTACCGTACAAATGGTTTGGGATCATCTGCTCGACATCCTTAAAAACATTCCCCAGAAATGAATCCACGTATCTATATTAAAATAGGTATTTGCCTTTTCAACGTACTGCTGTTTGCCTCATGCGGACAGCAGTACAAGGCTGAGAGCACCGTAAAGGATTTCATCGAGGAGAATATGGAAACAGCCAACCTGATTAGTGGCCGTGACTTTGCTGATTTAGGCAAAACACGTCACCTCAACGACTCACTGATTGGTGTCATGCGAGAAAATGGTGCACAAGGATTCAAAAAGGGCATCACCTACCCTTCCATACCTCAAGGTGATCTTTATTACCTGAGAATGAGATATATAAGCGGAAGTGACACCCTGCAGAACACATTCTACCTGAATGAAGAGCTCACAGAGGTAATTGCGTTCAAGTAATTTTTTCTAAAAAAGTTGCCGAAAAATTTGCAGGAACAAAAAAAAAACCGTACCTTTGCACCCGCATTTGAGGAGATAACCCCTCGGTTTCTAACACGAAGCATTCTTGGAAGGATGGGTGAGTGGCTGAAACCAGCAGTTTGCTAAACTGCCGTACGGGTTCCCGTACCGGGGGTTCGAATCCCCCTCCTTCCGCAGGGGTCTCTAAGAGTGCTATGATGGTCGATTCATCTAATGGTTAGGATACAAGATTCTCAATCTTGGCATAGGGGTTCGATTCCCCTATCGACTACTTAAAAGCCCCTGTTTATGGGGCTTTTTTCGTTTTTACACGCAGTTTTACACGCAGTTTTCGCCAGAAAACCATCCTACCCAGCTTTTGAGAACAAGATACAGTTGGGCACTTTTGTAATTAGATTTTTTAACTTACCGTAAAAAATCGGCTGACAAAAAAATTCCCCGCCAGACCGTGACAGGGACTAAAAATTAATATAACATGGCAAACATCAGATGTGCATACCTCTATTAACCTGCTGAATCTCCTGCTGGTTCATCAGGGCTTCAAAATTCATAGATGTTCGGGTTTCGAGATCGAGGGTCTGCTGCTTCTCGGCTTTAATACTTTCAATAGCCTCTGAGAAATACTCATAGTTGGCAAATTCTAACTTGTTAGGATCAACCTTAACACTATACCCGTCGCCGTCTTTATACAAGCCGAAAGCGGTCATTGCAAGGCGGGAGTCCTCATGACTGCTCTTGAACAGTTCGCCGAGCATAGGGTATCGACCGCCAGCGGCTTCATTGATGACATCTGGATTAGCGGCCTGTTTGATTCTTGATTCAAGTTCTGACCACCGGCCACTGTTTAGCATGTCCTCGAAATCTTTCTGAGGAATATGACAGACAACGAGACCATCTTTATGAAGATCATTCTCCTCCATCGCAAGGATGGTCGAGAGTGGCTTTTCGTTATCTCTGGAGATACCGAATTGTTCCCGGACTTTACTCATAGCATTATAATCAGCCGTATCATGAGTATTATGATATTTTGCCCTGGCTTCAGATAACGCTTTAATATATGCCGGATAGTCTATAACGGTATTGCTAAGGTCTTCACCCTCACCGTTGCCATCGGCGAGAAGCTTTGACCATCCTTTCATTTCATTTATATCCTTTGCCATAATATCGAATGTTTAGTTATCTCTTCAGCTGCTGTGTTTCCTCTCTGGCGATGCCGTCGGCTAAGTCGTCCAGCTCTTTAGCCGTATCAGTTACCCACTTCTCCGGCTTGCGGGCGACATCAGGATCCTGCGCCACCTCATGCAGCAGGCGCGAGAAAGTTTCACCTTCCGGCCTGTTAGGAGCATCCATTTCGTGGTAATGGCTCAGAACTTCCACCTGTTCAGGGGTGAAGGAACGCGCCGAAGGAGATACAATACGGTCATGGATGGCCTGCTTAGCATCCTGACGCAGGATCTGGCTAAGAAGGACTCGGCTGCTGACATCGGTAAGCTCGGCAATATTAACATAGTTGCCACTCTTATTAGCAACTACGATATTTGTTACATCACCTATCCCCTGAATGGTAAACCTCTTGTCTTTAAGATGGTAGATCTCACGGACATTACGGAGGTCGGCATCCTGATAGTGTGTCTTGTGATAATGAAGGTTCACAGTATCGTCAAGCACAATCTTACTGTCGGCGTCTTTCAACCTGTCTGATAGATAGCTCTCCAGATGGTATTGGGGTGAATTACGGAACAGTTCGGTGTCAAGCATCCTGTTCACATGCTCTGCATATCTGCGGGCAGGTGCGCTGGCCTTGAACGTTGCCATCGTCAATGGAATATCCTCTTCGTCAGTGAAGGTGGCTATTCCATCGTATTCCTTGACCATTTCCGGTATTCTTGGATCGTCGGACTCCACCGTTACATGCCACAGATGATCGCCAAAGTTCCAGTGTTGTCCTCTCCGTTCAAGGGCCAGTGAAACTTTCTCGGCATAATAGATGGCCTGATCGAAGTCGGGAAGGATGGCCTCGTTCTTGTCACGGGCTTCGATGAACTCATTGGCTTCATACATCTCTCCATCCACGGGTCGGCCAAAATCGACACTGGAGAACCAGTCATTCTCAGAGCTGATCGTGTCAGAGTAATAATCACGGATTACAGCCGGACATATACAGTCCCTCTTGATGTAATTACCAACCGCTTCCTCCAAAACCTGCAAATCATTCAGGCTCAGTTCTTCAAGAGGTTTGCAATTGATAGTCCGGTAGACACTCTGAGTAGACTCATGAAGGAATGACTTTTCAAAAGCCACCTTATCCTTGGCATCCCTGGAGCCAGACATCAGTAATCCTTTAGTGAATAAAGGATCTCCACCATTTCCAATATAAATCCTCACGCGGAAGTAATTCTCCTCTTCCCCTTTCTTGATCCACGGCTCCAGCATCTCATGGATGTGAGCCGCTACTTGTTTTTCTCTGTCTTTGTCCATAACTATATATTGAATTTGTTACAATGTCAAACAATACTGATTTCTTCCACTCCGGCTCCTGCCATCGACCCTGCTCTTTGGTGATTTCTTCAGTAAGATCATCTAATTCCTACTTGTCACCCATTATTCGGGTTTTCTGCCACCGTTAGAATCCTGTTAATACTTTCTTCTATCCAGAGGTGGTACATTGTCTGAACCATTATATAGTCCAGATTGTCAGTGTCGTACTCTGCAATGATGGCATTCATATCCTTATCTATAATATACACCTTTTCGCCAATAAAAGGCTCACCTTCGGCATCCTGAGCGGAATAGCTATGAGTAACCTTATAGCCGATGAAGCGGTATTCGGTTCCCATCATGTCACTTAGCTCCTGGATGTTTCTCTGCACTTCTGCAGCCTGGGAGTCATCCAACTCGTTCATGTTCATCTTACAGATCTCCAATGTCTTCTCAAAGAAGGCTGGATCATCGAATGGAGCAAAGGCACTATCAACGACCGTTTCTAATGGTTTATAACTCTCTGGATGAACCAAAGCTTTCTCAATACTCCCGCTAATCAAGGCTTTTGCCTTGTCATCAGATGACTGGCTGCATGACATTACTGACAGCATCGCCAGCACAATTAATATAACATGTTTCATAAATAATCTATTTGTTACTGTAATATATGCCAGAAACATTTTTCATGGCTGGGTGACGGCAATACCGTTGCCCACATCCAGCCATCGCTGCAAGGCTGCACCGCCAGGGGTGCTGGTACGCCATTTGGGTACGCCCTGCAAAAACGCCTTCTTGAAATCATCCAACACATTACGCTTGATGAAAAGGTTACGCTCGATGAAGGCCAGCTGGCCGTCAATCTGTCTGAGGCGGTATTCTATGAATCGCGCCAAGGCCACGCGGTCGCTCATCCACAGCAGGTGGAAGGCTTCTTCCTTCTCCTCCTTCTCAGGGGGATCCTTCTCACTCTTCACCACCGTCACGTTACAGCTGGGGAACTGTCCCTGCACCTCCTGACGCTTCTGGTTAATGAGGTTGGCCTTCTCCTCGTCACTCATGTCATCGGAGAACTCTATCACGTCCACCACCTCGGAGGTTTCCTGCTCACTTACCAGCCGGTATTCCACACTTACGATAGCCCGGTGTACACGAATGAATAAAAACCAGCTCTCGGGGCGTTCCTGCTTCACCTCCACGATTAACTTTACACTGCCTTCCATTCCCACGATGTGGCCAGGACGCGTATAGGTATGCCCCGACCAGGAGCCTGCGGCATCCCAATGCAGGTGGAAATCACCTGCCAGGTCGTTCTCCAGCGTCGGGATGCGGTAAGTCCCTCCATCCAAATCATCATTATAGTCAACTTGATATTCGTCATAAGCATCTTGAACCTCGTCCAACTGGTCCTGAAGGCCGATGTTGGTGGAGTTAAGATTGTTGATCTTAATCCTGTACGAGGTGATCTGGTTCAAGAGCTGCTGCTTGTCAGAATAGGTATTCGTGGTGTCGGCAACGGCCTGAATCTCGTCAATCTTCTGCTGATACTCGGCAATCAGATCATCATTATCCTTAATCTGACGCTGATACTCTTCAATCTTTTGTTCCCATAGGCTTGTGTCCTCGGGCTGTTTTTCAGGAATCATGTCCTTGGGATAGGCGTACTCGTTTATCTTTGACTTATGATAACGCTCATTCACCTTGAAATTGAAGCCGCCCTTGGCAAGCTCCAGCTCGTCATGGCAGCTCACGGTGAAGGAGGCAGACGCTGTGTTACGCACGGTCTCGGCAGACTCGAACTCATAATAGTACTTCTCGCCCTTGCCGATCTTATACTCCACCTTCACGAAGGTCTCCTGATCCCTCATCAGCGTCTCGATACGCTGGTTGAACTCCTTTTCAAACACCATCTCATGGTTGACACGGGAATCAAATATCTGGTCATACACGATGTCCTCACGCCCCTGGTTATAGGCCACAAATTTCTCCACCCTCTGCCCTGTAACCATTTCCACAGTATCATCCGGGTACATCTTCTTATACGCTGCCAGCATCTCCCTCATCTTCTTGTCGAAGTCGCCCTTGTCGGTGCGACTGTCATATTCCATATAGTACACCTCCGTGCCGTTCTGCCTGATGGCATACCTCTGGGTGTAATAGTTTCCGGCAGAGTTCTCCACCCTGTAGATGTACCAGAGCTGCGTATAGAACTGGCCTTTGAGCTGATTGACGTAATCGTTGATGTAGTTGCCTACGTTGTAGTTGCCCAGGTCAAACAGCTTCTCCACGGCCAGCGAGTCCTTCAGGTCGCCGATGACCCCCTCCAGGATGCTCTTCACGGCTGCACCGCTGGTGATATCATGAAAGGCATCCTTAACCTGACTGATTAATTCCGGAATACTCTCTGGTGCCTCGGCGAACTTATCGAAGATATGCGTGGCTCGGCCCTTGACGTTCTCCTCGCCCGCAATGGCGAGGTTCACCGGCGACACCTGGCCGAACAGCTCCTTAAAGTCCTCCCGAAAGTCCTCCCACTTGGGCGTGGGGAAATTGGTGATCCTGTCCCACATCTCCTGCCAGTTCACGTTACCCAGCTTCGAGAAGTCGAAGTACTCCTGCAGTGCAGGACTGAGCTGAAGGAAGTCGGAGCTTGAAAAGCCCTTCTTTCCGTTCGTGACTATGGCCTCGAACTGTGCGCATAGGTTCATCACATCCTCGGAGGTCTTGAAGAGGTACGGCCCCCAATAGAGGAACTGCTCAGGATAATGCAGCAGTTCCCTGCCGATACGGATCATCCTCGGCGTGATGCGCTTCGTCACCAAGAAGAGAATCACCTTATAGTAGTGGTTCTCAGCAGATGAGAAAATCATCTCATCCTTCAGGGCCTTGCGCTCCAGGAACTTGCTGAGCCAGATGCCAGCACTGGCAACTTCGGCACTGGTGTAATGGTCCAGAATGTCAATGATGTTATCGGAGTTCAGGCTTTCGGCCTTCGCCAGCGCGAGATAGGCCGCCTCGGCCTTCAACGCACCCTTGTAGTCGTAGTCCACATGAACGTAGGCTGCCATCGCCTCAGAGAGCGACAGCAGTAACGAGAAAAAGAAAACAACCAGTCTTCGCATATAAATTTATTTTTAATGTCCCGAACTCAATCAATATGGGCCATACATAACCCGCACAACAAACGGATAACCATTTTCTTCAGGAGAAAGGATCCTGATTTCAAAGCCGTACCCCATCCCGGCGGGGGTGCCGGGATCCTCTTTGTCACCCTTGGAAACGGTAATGCATGGCGGCAACCCGCCGACCGTCAGACTGTCATCCAGGACATGGACTGAAGTGTAATCCCATGACAGCTCCTTCTGTATGCGGTCTTTAATCTGGACCGCTTCGTCCCTGTTCCTGGCGTTTTTCAGGAAAACAGCCTGATTAAGGTATCGGCTCCCGTCCTCATCCTGACAAAAGACAAAGGAGATATCATCAAAGACCATCCCTCTGTAAAACACGTTTTTGTAGAGTATGCTGTTTAAAGCAAGGCATACGGGACTGCCGAACGTTTTCTCAAAGGAGTACGTGGCAAATTCAAACGGAGTTCCAAAGGAAACTCCACAGACCTTCCTGACTGCGTTTTCCGTCATGGCCTTATATAACACAGCCTTCGAAAAACTCAAAGAGTCTTTCTTTTCGTAAATTGTATCACCGTCCAGAATAACGTACAGGGAACTGTCCCTTGAAGAAAGGGAACTTAACATGGCAGCAATAGCCTGCTTCTGGCCGTCGGACAAATCTTGAAATATTACATCAAGATCCTGGGCGAACATTGTTGTCTGTAATATTACAAACAGTATAATTATAATCTTTCTCATACCTTGTTATATATTATATATTATATGTTATTTAATATTTATATGCCTCTGGACTGCTCACGGGTGATACCTTCAGCGAGATCATACAATTCCTACTCGTCTCAATCACCCATTATTCGGGTTTTCTGACACCGTTAGAACCCTGTTAATACTTTCTTCTCTCCAGAGGTGATACATCGTCTGAACCATTATATAGTCCAGACTGTCAGTGTCGTATTCTGCAATGATGGTATTCACATCCTTATCTATAATAAATACCTTTTCGCCAACGAAAGGCTCACCTTTGGCATCCTGAGCGGAATAGCTATGAGTAACCTTATAGCCGATGAAGCGGTATTCGGTTCCCATCATGTCACTAAGCTCCTGGATGTTTCTCTGCACTTCTGCAGCCTGAGAGTCATCCAACTCATTCATGTTCATCTTACAGATCTCCAATGTCTTCTCATAGAAGGCTGGATCATCGAATGGAGCAAAGGCACTATCAACGATCGTTTCTAATGGTTTATAACTCTTTGGATGAACCAAAGCTTTCTCAATACTCTCACTAATCAAGGTTTTAGCCTTGTCATCAGGTGATTGGCTGGATGTCATCATATACACCATCACCAGTCCAATTAATATAAATCCAAATAACACTAATTTCTTCATGATTCAATTCATTATTTTGATTGCATTATGAATACGGTTCCATCTCTCAAGACAATTATTGGCGATGTCTCCCTTATGGCGATCAAACATCCCGCGTGTGTAGAACGCCCAGATGTCCTTCACCCTGTAGTAGGCGACGCTGAGTATCAGCTTGCGTACTTTCGTATTCAGCTCGTCCATGCGGTCCACCAAGGCCCAGAGCATTTCCGTGCGTTCCTTGCCAGTGAGCATATTCAGCTCACCGCCTGTGGAAACCGAGAATTTCAGCATCCTGAAGGTCTTGATGAACTCCGTGATGGTTTCAGCATACAGATTGTTCATCGACAATGTGGCGGCTATACCCTCCGGGTTACGGCTCATGACCTTCTTCAAGTCCATCAGGTCCCGTATTGTACGTATGGCCTCTGATGTAAGCCGTGTCCCGGCGTTGAATGCCTCTGCATAGCTTTCTGCATTTTTCAGGTAGCCATTGTATTTCCGCTGCCACTCCTTAATGGCATTAAAGTGAAGTGCTATCGTATTTTGCAGTGCCGCTGTTTCCAGCGTCTTATAGGTCTGTGTATTGATTTGTGAGAGAACCTTCTCACTACCATGTATGACAGCAAACTCCCATAGCGGATCTACGCTGCAGTAGTCCATGGGGAGGCTCTTCAACGGATACATTGATATTACACCCACCGCTATTAACCATGTATAAATCCTCTTCTTCATACGAAACAATTATCTGATATTATGTTTCCAGTTGTCGTAACACCTTTCGATGATGGCATTTTTGCTATCTTTATCCATATATTTTGCCCGGCTGCGGATTGAGAACCACAAATCCTCCAAGGAGGTGTATTTGAGTACAACGACCAGTTTTGCCAGATCGCTATTCACCTTCTTGATCTTTTTACGGGCTGTTTCAAGTAACTTGTTGCGGTCTTGTTCCGTGCGTTTCTGCTTTGTCAGACAAGCATTATATATATCCTGTCCTGCCTCATAGGACATCTGGATGATAGAACCGTACAGGCCGTTGGAACCAGGCTTTAATAGTACCGCAATAGCATTCGAAGGAGCTTCCGAAATGATTGATGAAACCTGATCGATGAGTTTTTTGGTTCGCTTGAGTTCAAGGAAGGTTCCATAGATTTCTGCCGCCACTGCTACTGACTCATGAAAAGTGTCAAGGTAATCGTTAAACTCACGTAGGAACTCATTCGTGGCCTGCACTTCTCGTCCTACGAAAACATGGCCTTCACCCACAAGCAGCTGAGCATTCCTTAGGGACTTCAGGGCTTTTCCAGTCTGTATTTTATAATATACGATAGTTGCCGCAAGTGCCGGGTTAGGTTCAACACCTGAACTGCCTACCGGCAGAACCACCAATAGTAGAGAAAGTACGATATGTTTTATATTCTTTGCCATAAAAATCAATTTCCGGCAAAGTTACACCTTTACAAGGTGACTTCCAAACTCTGCAAAAACAATCTCTTGATTTAACAAATTCAAGATGGGGAGATTGTTCTGAACATGACGAAAGAAATGGTGTATAACGAAATTTTTTCTTTGTAAACACTTTTTAACACGCAAAAAACAGCGTCGTATTATCGAAAGACGTTCCCCGTCGCGGCAGAGGAAGGCGCAGCCCAAAATGCGTCAGCATTTTCCTTTTCAAGGGTTCCAGCGAAAGTTCAATCCGCACGGCGCGGGAGCGACCCCCAGGAGCGACCCCCTTAAACAACAAAAAAATCATTCAGAAATTACATTTATTTCTTCCGAAATAACTGTCGTTATTTCCGAAATAACTCCCGAAACGCCAACATATGTTGTCGAGAAAAACAAAAAGATGTCTATAATGATGTCTATATAATACGCGCGCGCGAGGCCGGCCCGACAACATAAGCCTAAAACATTGAAATAGAAGGTTTTACAAAATTCGACCATCGAATTATGTTTCCATCTTGGGGAATTATGTTTCCATCTTGGGGAAATTATGTTTCCATCTTGGGGAGGAATTATGTTTCCATCTTGGGGAATTATGTTTCCATCTTGGGGGAAGTGTTAAAAATGTTAATTCGGAATTATTTGGGTAAAACATTTCCCCTTTTGAATTAGTAGCAAAAGTCAGAATCTAAGAGCCGGATTTGTGTTTGGAGTTTTCTTCTCGAAGATCATTTATCTCGCTCTTCAGTTTCGCAACTTCTTGTTTCAATTTATCTGCTTCTGTCCGGCTATCCAATAACTGTCTGTTTACATCTTCGTATTCCAGAAGCAGCTTATTGTATTTACCCATGTAATAACCAGCCTTCACAGCCCAGTCTGTTGCAACACCTTCAATGTCACCGTAGAAGTCCAAGAAAAAATTATGGTTTAAAGCTCTGGAGATAGCTGTCAGTCTGCCAGAGTCTATGGACTGTTTTTTTATCAACCTAACTATCTCCGTACGCTGAACACCTATTAACTCGGCTAATTTAGCCTGAGTCATATCGGTAGCCTTCAATTGCTTTTCTATATTCTGTCCGATATGTATTGACTGCAATGTATTACCGAACTCATCAATAACAGTATCACTCCAGAATAACTCAAAGAAATTTACCTGTAAGACTTTAGAAATATTGTAAAGTTCTTCAGTATCAATTGTAGGATTAGATAGCAATCTACTAACCTTTGAGGTGTAAATACCCATAGCATCAGCGAACTGTTGTCGTGTGATATTATGGATCTTCAGCCATTTTTTAAGAGATTCACCGACATTAATATCTGGAACAATATTGTTATTAACCATTAAATATCGTAAAATAAAACTAATTATTAGCCCAATATTTTGACTTTTTGGACTAATTTTGTAACTTTGCATCAGGATTTAAGGCACAGCCTATTACCTAAAAGCATCTTCTGGGTGCAAAATTAAGAAATAAATTTGAAACGACAAAATAAAAAAAACAAAAAATAATAATTATGGGTAGAAGACATGGAGAAAAACAGGTGAACGCCCCAATTCTTGACAATGAGTTGGAACAGCAGCTACTTGCCTGTAGACTTGTCACGGAGATTAAGAATTATCCAAACCAGGTCTATATCACCCTTTCCGGAGAAGGGGCCATAAAGTTTGCAGAAGCAATACAGTCATCCATAAGGGACAATATTGCCGTCACCAAGTTCATACCATCCGGCAACACCATCGTTGCGGTTACGGATGACTCCATGATATCAAAGAAGGAGTTGGTAAATGATTTAGGTATGAACATGAACCACATCATCACCTTACAGAAGCAAGGCAGGTTAACTCCTATTAAACTTGGCGGTCGCGTGTATTACAAGCGCGACGAAATTGAAAAGCTTAACCAGCCGTTATATGAAACTACAAGAGTCCAATAATAAATAAGGTATAAGAATATATGAATAAGTCATCTAATATGATCATCCGCGAGTCGAACTCCATGGTGGAACGCGATTATGAAATCATGTCCCCGTTTATAGATAGTCTCAAGCAGAATCTGGTAGATAGGCTTAGAAAGAACTTTTCCGAGATTATGGCCGAGGTCAATAGCGAAGAGAAAGGTTTAGATCTCGATGATGTGAAACCATACATCGCCACCATGAAGAGACTGCTTGAATACAGAATACCGAACAACGAGTTAGATCCTGGCAACAGACACCCCTTGCGTGTCAAAGAAGCTTTTGACTATATTCAAAAACACCCTCATGTACTTTATGGCAACATTAAGGAAAAGGGTGATGCTTACCAGTTTACTATTATTGCCGAATACGAGTGGGTGGAAGCAACGAAGACCCACAACATAAAGCTTACCGACGCTTGCATTACCCATTTCCTTCCCAAGATCAACTATACCCAATATTACGGCTTTGACCGGCTTAGTTTCAACCGTGTTGCAGCCAGAGGACTTTATATCCTCGGATGCAAATGGAAGAATAGCTTCAAAAGATCCTTCTCTTTGTCTGAGACCGAGATAAGGCTAAAATTCGGCCTTGCACGTTACAAGGACATTGAAAAAGGAATTACTGATGACAATATTGAAATCATCGGATATAAAGAGTTTCGGATTTATGTCCAGAAGGTATTAATTCCTTCCTTATCAGAGATCTACGAAGCTTTTGTCCAAGGCAACATTGACTTCTGGCTGGAGATGATTCCCAAAAGAGCCCTCCCCGATGGTCGCGGCGCTCCTGCTATTACAGACTATGAGTTCCTTGTGAGGACAGACCCAAAAAAGATTGAGGATGTTCCGCTGGAAGAAATTGACAGTATAAACGAGAAGCTCGCCAATCTGGAGATATCCTTTACCACCCTGTTTTCCCTCAGTAATGCCAAGGACGGTGCAGAGAAGGTTTCAAAGGGTTACATCCGCAATATCAAGGCCCAAGCCTTGTCACCTGTAAATCCCAAGTTGTGGCTTGTTGACAGAATCTTGGAGGACTGTTTGGATATTCAAAACAAAGAGGTTGGCCGTGCTGTTGGCAAAGGCAAGCCAAGCACCGACCCAGAGACAATGGAGGTGCTTGCTAAAAAGGTTCGCAGCACCTTGCGCAGGAAATATGGTATAACAAGTAAATAATAGTCAATATGAGAAAAAGCAAATTACACGAAAGATTAGTCCTTGACCCTAAAAAAGTCAAGGAGGAGTTTGATCGGTCTCCTGGTTTAGAGAAGCATGTGGACTTTGGGCTTCAGATTGACACCGATCATCGTAATGGCAGAAGTCAGGCCATTCTTTATGATTGTCTGCTTATGTTTATCACGCACCTGTTTCTTAACTACGTACCACTGGATCAGTCAAAAGAGGAGCTTAAGGATAAATTTGTGTTTTTACTTCCCAAAAAAGCTTTCCGGGAGTATGTGAACCATACATTGAAGAGCTACAGGTATAGCGACGTTGAAAAAGGGCTGTTAGCCCTGAGTCAGAATAAGGTTGTAACCGAGCCGGGGACAATCGTTCCTTTATTCACTCTCGCCATCTTTAAGGGATTCGAGGATTTTTGGGGGATTATGATTCACCAAACGACTGCACCGTATATTTGTGGACCTGTGATGATGGTTATGTTGAATATGCAACGTATCATCCCTTTTATTCCTTCAGACACTCTTAGTCTTGAACAAATGATTAAAGAGCGGAAGAAGGCAGGTCTGGGCATCCCTATTATGATGGACTTTATAAGTCGATCATCATTTGTTGTTGAGTAATTTAAAGAGTAACAAATAATATGAACAAGCTATATCAGATATCAGATGACACTCCTATTGCAATGTTGACCGTAGGCCAACTTAGGAGTGTTCTTGAAAGTTCTTTAAGAGAAAGAACTGAAAAGCCAGTTGAGACGGACACATCCGCCCCAAAGCGTTACGTTCATGGTGTGTGCGGCATTAAACAGCTCTTCAACTGTAGTTATCCGACTGCCCACAAGTTGAAGGAAACCATTCTGAAGCCAGCGGTCAAACAACAAGGTCGTGTTATTGTTGTTGATGTCGATTATGCCATGAAGCTGTTTGCCGAGCACGAGCATATCAAAAGCATTAAAGATTTCCAGTCACCTACTACATAAAAAAAGGAACTGTAGTACAGAGGAAAATTGTATAATAATCAAATAATAAATAACAAATAATAAATATTATATAATATCACTAACAATAAACCATATGATTATGAAAGCAAAAGATTTCTTTAAAGAATTAGCTTGTAACCCGGAAGAAGTTAATAGTCAACTTGACACTTTTGAGTATATATATGAGCACGTTGATTTCAGTTCGCAGATTGATATCAATAGCAGGAATTACTGGAATCAACATGTCCTTTACGAGCAGTTGCTTATGTTCTTGTCCCACATACCCAACTACGTTGGTCTAAATCAGTCTGTCAATAATTGTAAGGGCAAGTTGGCATATTTTCTTCCTAAAAAGGCATTTAAGGAGAGGGTTAATAAGATATTTAAGAGCTATAGTAATAAAGATATATTTGACAAACTGACTATTTTGGGTCAAAATAAAGTTGTTGGTCAAGCCGGATTAGTTGTGGATTTTTTTGAAATAACAAGAATAGACGACGTAAAAGAATCCGAAGATTATTGGGTCTTATGGTTCCATCAGTCAATAATCCCATATCTCTGTGGGCCAGCAACACTTGTTATTTTGAATGTGGAGGGTATTATTCCATTCATACCCGGTGAACTATTATCTTTGGAAGAAATGGTAGATGAACGCAAGAAGGCGGGACTCAACATTCCTCATATGATGGAAATTCTGAGCAGAGAAGATAAAGAAATAAAAGAATTTAGAGAATCAGTATAATTATGAATCACATCATCACATTTGCCAATCAGAAGGGAGGCGTGGGTAAGTCCACCCTCGCCATTCTCTTCGCCAACTACATGTGCTGGAAGAAGATGAACGTATGTATCATCGACACCGACCTCCAGCAGACCATTGCGCAGATGCGCAAGAGTGATCAGGACTTCTATGCCTGTGAGGCTCCGTATAGCGTCCAGGGCTTCCCAGTGTCCGATGTTGACACCATGCGGCAGCTGATGGAGAACGCGCGGAAGTTCGACGGATGCGTCCTGATTGACGCACCGGGTAATCTGAGCCAGGACGGCTTAATCCCGATTCTGTCCGAGACAGACTTCATTGTCTGTCCTTACAGGTACGACAAGACCACCACCGCCTCTACCAGCACCTTCGTGAAGACCATCCTGCGCATGATGAGGGAGATCCGGGGAATGAAGCCCCAGCTGCTGTTTACTCCAAACAACATCTACCGTAAGGGCAACATGGAGGAAAAGAAGGTCTGGAAACAGTTTGCAGAGACCTTCGAAATGATTGGAACAGTACTTCCGACGGTGCCGACCAGAGCCGATCTGGAGCGTATTGATACTATTGAGATTACCCCTTCCCAGAGGGATATCGTTCAGGACACCTTTGATTATGTTATCAAAATCATAAAAGACAGTGAGTTATGAAGAAAATCAGTTTTAGCGACGTATGCGACCTGACGGCTTGCGTACTCAGAGGAGAGGTGACAAATAAAGTGATGCCAGTATCTATGACTCTTCATACAGGACTGGCTTCTGGTAATCTGAAGAAAGTTGGACCAGATGATATAACCTTCTATTTCAATAAGGAGGATATCTTGTGCGTGGAATATGAAGGGAAACACTATAAGGTTCCCAAGCAGAGTCAGCCCACATATATCGTTGGCGAGACGGTGGCCGTATCACAGTGTCTGAGAGATCTGGGATATGATGCCAACGACAGATCAGACGGAAATATATACGGACTTAGCCATACACTTGCCTGGAGAATGAAGTCTCATGTTTCAGCAAGTGAGTGCAAGAATTTTATCAGGATCACCGGCAGACAGGTAAAAAGACTGCAGGATATAACCAATGAAGAGATTCTTCATTCCGGCGTGTATCGTTGGGGTGACATGCCTGACTGTCCCAGTACAGATGACTTCGGTAAGAACCTTTACGGTTTTTACAAATTCTGGGACGGTTATAAGACGCCCCGGGAAGCCTATGCTTCTATGATTGACAAGACGCAGAAAAAAGGTTTCTGGGAAAGCAATCCTTGGGTTATTATATATAAGTTTGAATTAACCGAATAAAAATAATAAATAACAAATAATATATAATATGACAAAGATTCCATTTAACATTAAGTACCGTCCCCAGATAGAATCTGGAGAGTACAAAGTAGTAACCAGAGAGGATCGTCCCGTAGAGATTAAGATATGGGATTTGAAGGGTGATTTCCCAGTTGTAGGTGTCTATTTTGACGAAAAGAACAACCGAGATACCGCCGTACAGGTGACAGCCGAAGGCAGGTGTTCCATAAAGCCTAACGATGATTATTGCGATGATTTCTTCATCATCACCTCCAAGTCTGATCTGACAGAGTTTGAATCAGCCGTACAGGAGATTTTCTACAAGGGACGGGAAGACAATATCGACCTGTTGAAAATTACAAGCAGCACCCTCTTGAAGGTTGCCCGCAAGCAACTGACAGCAGAACTGCCGAGTTGGACGAAAACAAATCTTCCTGATGGTATTGATTATTCGCTTGACGAAGCAATCTTCTCTTTCAAAGGTTACTCGATCAGCATCAACGAACTTGAAAAGCTACCGAAGGAGGACTGAACATGGAAGATATTCATAATTGGTATAGAATAATAGGGTTATATATAGCTTTGCATATAATTCTGTTTATTGTGGAGTGGTATAAATATAAACATAGCACCTTTTCTTGGTGGGGATTCAAAGAGTATGGAATGTATGCATTCACATATTTGCTTATATTTTTTGATATACTTCTGGTAATTGGTATAATTTTCATTTGGGCAATATGGCCATTTGTGATGCATTAAAGGAGGATTGAAATATGACGAAGAGTGAATTCAAAGACCGTAAAATTGACCTGGTTGATCGTATAGCGGAGGATGTAGGGTTGTGTCAAGCCGTTCAGACCAATAAAAACGCCATCACTATCCTCTGCGACATACTCTACTATACCAACCTGCATACAAAGTGGCACAAGGATACCATTGAGGCCATCAAGGGTGTGTGCCCAGAATATTTCAATGGAAAAGAACCCAAATAAAGGAGGATTGACAATGAGAAAAGGTGTTTGTACCACAATAGAGCAGTCAAAACGACTGTTGGACCACGGAATATCACCTGTTGACACGGCAGATTTCCTGTATAGCTGTATCGGTCATAATCCAGAAATATTGCATTACCCTGAACAATGGAGAGAAGGCCATTGGAAAAGTCAAATGGATGCCGGAGCAATACCAGGATGGAGTTTATCGGCATTAGTTGAGATGCTGCCCAGCAGATTGTACTATCATGGAGAAGAATACTTCATGGAGTTTTTCAGAACCCCGAAAGGAGAATGGATAGTACAATACCCTCGCCAGCAGTTCCTTTTCCCCATTGTTTGCCATGAGGAAAGTTTCGAAAGCCCCGTGGAAGCCGTAGTGAAGATGATATGCTATCTTCAGGAAGAGTTGAACGATCACGATTTTACTGACAAAAGACCAGAATAACTATGACGGATCAAGAAAAGAAAAAACTGCTGATAGCCCTGAGCGGCTATTATCCCCATGGGGTGATTGTGGAGATTGAAGGATATGGTATTCACAAGCTCAAAGGGATTGACAATGGTACTATATCGACAGATAGAGGTATAAACTACCCTCTGAGACTGGTTAAGCCTTTCCTTCGTCCAATGTCTTCAATGACTGAGAAAGAAAAAGAAAGGTATCATGAATTATGTGATAGTTATTATGGTATCTATTTTGATTCTATAAATAGTATTGATTGGCTTAATGCCCGTAAGCTCGATTATCGCCATCTTACCGATGACGGTCTGGCCAAGGTAGCCAAAGAAGGAATGTATGCCGATGCAGTCAATAACGCCGGGTAACCGTCGAAGAGTGAAGGCTTCTGTTTGGGACGGAATGTCTGCAGAAGAGCTGTTCATAAAAGTTAGGAGTTAGGTGAACAGTGCGGACTGCGCTCGGAACAGCGGGATCCTGGACTTGCACAAGTGTATAAAAACGATGTTTCAACGAAGTAGGATTTAAATATACAGGTATGGCACAGATAATTGAGTTTATCATTGATAAGGTTGACGGAGAAATCTTCCTCGGTCAGCATGACAGGACTGTGAAGAATGAGCTGGCCACCAACAAGGCGAAAGCCATTGGTGAACTGACGACGAGAATTGTTGCCGCCATCGAGAGCCTTCAAAATAATGACAGTCTGTATATCACCATCAGGAAGGAGGACTGACTATGGCTGTGATAAGATGTCCAAGATGTAATGGTAAGGGATATAAGTGGGACCACCTTGAAGGTGTTGTCACTTTTGGGCTATCGTATTTATTTCAGGCTGCTGACGGTCATTCTGGAGAAAGGTGCGAAAGGTGTAACGGAAAAGGATATTTAATCGTTAAGGAGGACAGCATATGAAGAGACCAATTGAAAGATGGAGTCCTGAGCAGTTGGAAACACTCAGACGGCTTTACCCTAATACCCCTATTGTGGATATTTGTGACCAGACAGGTCACACCACTCAGGCAGTAGTGAAAAAGGTTAAACTCTTAGGCTTACAGCGAGCCTCTAACTATAATCCTCACGCTTTCTACGGTCGCTACGCCAAGAAAGGCCCACATTTTCAAATACGAAAGGAGGTGAATTATGACTGAATTTGATAAAGGATGGTGGAATTGCTTTTGCTCGTTTGCTAACGAGCTGGCAGATGTAAGTTCCAATGCCAGCATGGTTATACGCAACGTATTGGACGGTGCCGGTGTTTCCAAAAAGGAGATCACCGATAATCTAAAAACGCAGCACTTTGACAAGCGCGTAGTGGAAGAACTTGAAGAATATAAATCAAAACTATAACAAAATGTCAGAGAAGAAAGTAAACTATGGAGTCCAAGGCATTGAGGCCTTGGTATCTGACCTGAACAACAGTAAGGATCAGAATGGAGAAGGACAGAAGGGAGCCATTGCCATTCCTTCGAGGAAGGCAACAGGTCGCCCTGTAGCCCGGAAAAAAGGAACTGCACGTACAAGTATTACCCTCGACCCGGAGGTGATGGGTAAGCTACGCTATCTGGCTCTCAATACAGGTCGCCAGCTCAATGGTATCATTGAAGAGGCCCTGGTCAAGTATTTTGAGAGTTATGAAAAGAAGCACGGAGAGATCACCGTGCCGGAAATATACCGTAATATATAATAAATAATAAATAATAAATAATATGGATAAGTATATATCAATAGAAAAGTATTCTTTCTTGAAAGAAATCAGAATACCATTGCTTATAACTGTAGTATGCTTGGTTACAAGCATCTGTGGCTTTATTTTAGGTTCCTATGGTGTAGCTGCAATAAATGCCTTTGCAGTTGTCTTAAATGTGATAATCATTTATAAGGCTCTTCCTCCAAAGTGGGTTCGGCGAGAAATTGCCGAGGTGGATGAGTAATAATATCTAACAACACTCATTTATGCACAAATGTGTATAAACAGGATAATATAAACATCAAACATTAACAATTTAATTTTTTACATTATGAATCATTTTACGTTAATTATCATTATTTATTTGACTGGATTAGTTTTCGATCTTGCAGTCATTGCGTATCTCAACGAGAGAAAAGGAAACATGTACACCCCAGCTTTCGCATTAGCATCATGGGCTTTACTGTTGGTTGCTCTTTACATCGCCATTGATGCGTCACTAAAAGGTATTTATGATTTCTTTTGCTCCCTAATGCGTAGATGATCCTGACGGCAATCATCCTCCAAAGAAACGGTAAGATGCTTGAAGCGTCACACAGCGCGAAAAACAGTACTTTCACATATCTTAACAGGTTTCAGCAGACGGCTGAAATTTGTTAAGATATGTAAACAGTGCAAATTTACCGATGCCAGCTCCTACCCTTCGGTCTCATACCGAAGGCAGGTTTATACCTGTTCCACTCATCATCCTTCTTCTTAGGCAGGTCATTATGTGACCCGCCGCCACCTCCAAGAGACACATCCTGTGGTACTGCAATACCCATCAGAATCTCTCCTGCAAGTTGTGTCATGCGAAGGGCTGCTTTGCCGACACCTTCAGCTGCTTCATCTGCGAGTTCCCGGGCCGCATTTTCCATATTCGCATCGATCCAGGGCGACATGCCATTCTCTATACACTTGGCACCAATACCAAGGCCGAGGATGTTTTCTTGCTCATCAGAGAAAATGGCCTTGTGACTATCGCACCACTCCTGAAGGGTTTTACGTGCGTTCTCCATCGCCGTCTTACGCTCCTGTTCTTCAGCAGTAGGTCTGGAAGTTTGTTGTTGAGACTGTGTTTTACGGTCACGTTCTGCGCGTCTTGCAAACTCTACCGCTGCTTGCGCTGATACATAAGCCAGATCGGCAAAGAGTTGTTTCCTATAATCATCAGCATCTCTGATGCTATTCAGACTATCTACAGCAGAATGTAGATAATAGTCGAGATCATGAGTGAGTTCTGTCTTATCAGTAATTTTAATATTACCGGGCATAATACGCATATCATAAAGCCGGTCAAGGATAATACGCTCAATATTATCGATAGTGACATCCTCATAACGAAGTGGAGCATTGAGGGGTCTGAAATTTCTTTCCCAATTTCTCCGACGTTCCGACTTTTCTGACTGAACAGTTCTGACGTTCTCGGCGTTATGAATACGTTCCCACTCCATGACGATCTTCTTTGCGGTGAGTTTGGGGCCAATCTGGGAGGCATTATACTGTTTGCCGTTATATGTCACTGAATAGTTGACCACATTACCTTTGGAGTCACGTTTAAGACTAATAAGACCACCTTTCTTAGCCATTAATGACATATATTCATTCCAATTGAATGACTGCCCATCCATATTTCTCAGAACACTATAGGCAATATCCTTCAGGATCTTCTTGTCATCGAGAGAGATATGGGTCATTCTCTGTCCAAGTTCGCTGGCCGTGAACTTGCTTTTTCCCCGATATACAGAATAGCCGACATTACCGTTATCGTCAGGATGAAGCTTGATTTTATAGTGCTGCTGCTTGCCTTTATAGTCAGTATAGGTGGCAGCATTTATTCTGGCCTCGAAATCCTTCCAGGATATCTCGTCACCATTCATATCTGCCAAAATTCCGTTGATGACATTGTTTATCTCATCTATATGCAGTTGTCGGATATTCATTGCCTGTTCCCATCCATGTCGCTGATTTATAACTTCAGCTGCTTGTGCTGCACGTTTAGCAATGTCAAAATTATTATTCAATTTGCCATCAGTAGTAAAGCGTGATGCCATGATATGAAGATGCAGGATTCCGCTCTGGGAATCCTTGTGCAACATCGCCATCCACTTACTGTTACACAGCTTAGTCTTGGGTACAGGGAAAAGTTTCTTTTTACCATTCTCGTCCAGGATCCACTTATTAGTTTTCTTATCCTTTTTCGGGATTTTAAGAGAAACCTTGTCTATTTCGTCCAGAAGTTCCTTGGCATGGTCGAGCCAGTCCTGCTTCGACCAGTTGGCAGACTCTTGGGATGACGGTGAACTTTCTATGACAAAAAGGTCACGGGTCACTTCCTTACCCTTTCTGACATAATCGGCACCAGCCTCCTTGAACTCCAGCCATACATCATCCAGTTGTCTGTTGTCAAACACAAGTCCGAAGTCACCCACCATGTTTTGTGAGCCGACGAAGACGGCCCTATCCTTCTTTGCCGCATATTCTGTATATGCAGCACCATAGGAAATGTTTCTTGCTACAGCTATCATACCATGTATTTTTTAATCCATTTATCTAAAAATTCTATCTCCTTTTTGAACACCGCATCGGTCCATCTTTTAAGCACTCCAACCTCAGCTAAACGCTGTTGTCTTTCACCTTCACTCCAGTTACGAGAATTGATGAAAATAAAAAGGTTTTTTATGTCCATTCTGACCTTCATAAGTTCCTCCCGAAATTCACGATCTGGAGGTAGTGGTTTGTACCCTAAAGCGACGTTGCGAATATAATCTGCACGACGCATTTCCAATTCCCTGGAATGGTCGCCAATAATACTCCATTCATCATCACTCAAATATATCTTATGTTGCTTGCGTGCATGTGATATTGCGCCGTCGGAAATTGATTTCCTTCCGCGCTTTTTTTGTGGTTTGAAATTAGGATTTTCCATAAGCGAAAATACTATTATATTAGTTACTATTTTATGTTTGAGATACGAGCCTGCGAGTATTCATTTCCTGACGACAACCATGTTCAAATGGTGGGGTCAGCAAGACATTTTTCCGAGGGTAGGAAAAAAAGTCTTGTTTACGCGCGTGTGGTGTTCGGAACCTGTTCGCGACGGTCGATTTCTCTGACGCAAAGTTCAGGCTATTTTTTATAGTTTCCAAATCTTGCAAAATGTTTTTCTTAATTTAACGAATTTAAGATGCTAAGGGTCTTGAATTTGTTAAATCAAGAAATTACAAATGATTATTTTATCTTCGCTTAAAAATCTGTTTAAATTTGCAGAGAAATTTAGATGTTTTTAGTTATGGCTACTTTGATAAAATTAGAGATCGATTCTGTCGCTTACGAATACAGTAAATGGATGTGGAAAATGTTGGCTGGAGAAAAGCCGGAAAGTGCTGTTTTCAAGTTGTCATCTGGTAAGGGTTTAACAGCATCCTCAGTCAGTACGATAAGTGATAAAATTAACCTGCTTATGAGCAAGCTTGAACAATTTGCACCAACCGCATTTCTTAGCCCTGAAGATGGTAAAACCTTTCGCAAAAAGATTGCTGACTGGTACAGCGTTCTACACCAGAAGAGATCATCTTTCGGCAAGCAGTCGAAAGTAATATATCTTGTTGATGCCGTTAATGAGCAACTACGTAAACCATATCTTGATGAGATTGCCAGATTAAGTGAAAGCATCAAGTCCGAGATTCAACTCATCAAGTGTAAAAAGGAACTCACCCCTGATCAGATGAAGCGAGTTGAAGAGGTGAAGAAGGCGATTAAGATCCAGAAGAATCTTCTTAATCAGCAGCCATATTGTACAAATGATATTATTACTATTTTTTTACATCATAAATTAGAAGAAATGAATTCAAGTACCGAGCGTAGTATTGATTATTTTGAGCATCATACGAAACTGGATCTTTCTAAGCGCGACGAAATTTTCACTTATCTCAAAACTAAACATTTATCTAACGAGGATAGAGACAGCCTGAAAAGCAGAATTAAGAATATCAATAAAAACCTTGCTATCTATGAAGGTGAGATTGATAAAATCATGTCTGAGTATTATCGTTTTTTAACCCCAGAACTTATTGCCGACTTTATTAGAAGGTATTCAGGAACTTTCTGGGATCGTATAAAAGTAAATAAAAATACCATATCTGTTACGTTAAGACTTGCCGCTATTACGAAGAAGCCTACTCAGAAGAAAAACGGCAAGAATGGAAAAGCTCACCGTTCGAAGGTTAATATTCCTGTCGCACAGCGTGCCAAGGATTTATTTTTCTATCCTTATAAGATTACATCCAAACAAGTTCCAGCAGATCTGGAACAAGACATTGATAATGACCTGACCGTCATTGACAATTATAAACAGTGGTCTGCATCTAATTCAGCAACCGATTTCTCGACTGAGTATAAAGACGGTTACTTGACATTCTGGCACCAGTTGAATACTTCCCCTGCAGAAGATGAATACGAATTAGTGCCGCCTACCGAGATTGAAATGAAATGTATGGAACTCACGGAATACCTTGAAGAAATTACCATAGATGACAAAGTAGGCCGTGAAAAGGTGGCAGCTGCAGGTGAAATAGTTTCGAAGTTCTGTCAACTGGATAACTATGAAGAAAGATTTTCCCAGCTGCGCCGCATGATAGACAGCGGTACCGTCAAGTTCCCTGGTGGTTTTGCCGTTGGAGAGATAACCAAGATGTTGAATCCTGAGTATATTCCTAACATTAGGTAGGAATAAAAGGCTGCGACCGGAGGGAAGCAGCCGTGCATAGGTAATCCGCCAGCGGCCAGCGAAGACTGCGAACATCATTGGGGCATATTGCTAAGTGCTATCATCACGTAAACCGCCAAAATAAAATTGGCCATGGTAAGGGAAAGTAGCACCCCTTCGACAATATATGTTAGCTTTTCTTGCATATTATATATTTATTATTTAATAATTATTACTTAGTTAGTCATTGTCATTGTGACTCCAGCCAGTCAGGGTAGCCTTACCCAGAATTGCCATGAAAAGATAAAACAGAATAGTCATAACACTTATTTTTTAGGGTGAAACACTTCTTTAAATGCTGCCTTGAGAACCATATCCACCTGTTCGATGGCTTCATCCTCAGAGAGACCACACTTCATAAACTCGATTTTAGCCAGTTCAATTTTCAATTTCAGTTCCTTCACGAGAAGTTGCTGTTCTTCGGTCAGAGCACGACCTATCAGAATTTCATCTGAAGTTGCCGGACGGAAGTAGTGTTTGCCAGACCAGCAGAACGAATTAGACACCCCGTTTTCATCATTCAAATAACCGTCTGCGGATGATTGATAGAGACCGCCCTTCTTATATATGCAATTCCGGTATTCAAGTAATTCCGTGCATACATACCAATTTTCTTTCTTGATTTCCATACTGCTTTTTATTTGTGGGGAGTTGGTTAGGCTCCCGTTACCTTCATAAGTTTTATTGAATTATCATTATTTTTGTTACTACTCCTTTTCTATAGGTACTACCCTCCCATGTTCCGAAGGTGGTCAGTGCCTCTATCATCTCTTTTTTCAGTTCCATCATAAAGCTGGTTCCAGCACCCTTGACTGTGTGATAGTAGGTCGCTTTCTTCGGATGAACTCTGAATAGGTTTAATGATAGATACTTCTCTTCGTAGTCAAGATCGCCTGTGACACTCCTGTGTTGAAGAAGCAAGGATTTACCTGTAAGGTTTGCTGCGATCTGTTCGAAAGTATATTCGGTTTCAATTGTCATATCCTTACCGACTGCTTGCATACCTTCTACGGCTTTATTCGTTACAATCAGATTCTTATTAAAACACTTTAAAATGTCGTTGAGTATGTCACGCTTTCCAAGATCAACTCCAGCAGACCAATCAAGCACTTCAGACTTCGCATGTCCTTTGCAGACTTCGCGGTAATAGTCTCTCACCTCTTCGAGGGCCTTCTTGGAAATCCAGATGCCGTCTTCTTCTATTCTGAAGTCATTTTCTTTTAATATCATCTTTTCGATGGCTGTTTTTATCGCGCCGCCTACGCTTTTTGTTTATTATTTGTGGATGGAAGCGGACTCGAACCGCCGTTACATGGGATATACCCATCATTCTACCCCTGAATTATCCACCCTTGTTGTTTTATTAAAAATGGGAGTTTTTGCGCCGCTGCCCCGGATCACTCCCAACCAAGTGAGTTATTACGTTTGATCAACATATTGACAGAGCCTTATTCGTTTCCCAACGTTTTTTAGGCATCTCGTACCTGTCGGCTCTATGAGTGTACTTTTGCGAGTTATCGGCTGAGTGAGCTAAGATCCCTATCTTTTAAGTTCTTATCAAGTCTGCCGTGTGTCTTCTCTTTATCAGTCGTCATCGACTTCGTTTCGCTTTTAGTCCCTTTTCTTTGCGGTACTCTTAAAGAGGCTATCATCGGCCTGAAGCCAAGGAATTTCGGCGAAAATTTAGCGGAATACCCAGATTAGCATAATCTGTGGAAGGCTGCTGCCAAATTTTTGCCAGAAATAGCGACCTTGGGAGCGGTACTTGGCATGGCCGAAAGCCTCTGTACCTTTGCAAAGGAAAAGGGCGTAAAGAAAGCAGAACGAACCTCATGGGTGATAAAGGACACTCTGGTAAGCGGACTTGAATAAGAGAAAAGCACCAACTCCAGTAAGCCTATGAGCGCTTATCTGTTCAACCAATCATAAATAATATATAACATATAATATATTCAAATGAGCTGTTTTTTGTATGCGTAGGATAATCTAAAATTCCAAATACGGTTTATTTGGAATTATCCATCATTTACCAAGAACAGAATACAGCCCCAGAATATGCCGATAAGTGTGGGCTTGTAGCATAGCTACGATGAATATTGATAATATTATATTGGCATTTTTCATCGCCTACACCTCCAGAGGATATGTCCGTCCGTCATACAGACTGATGAGTATCACCTGTCTGCAAGGCGGTAAGGTCTTTTCGCTCTGGACGGCATTAAGTGGCTGCAAAAAACAAAGTTAATCCTTACCTGATAAGGTTCTACTTTGTTTTTCAGTTAAAAACAGTTATCAAATAACGCTTAGCTTTGTTTTTATTTGTATCTTTGCACAAAATAAAGTTACATGGATAGTATCAGGCCTATTGATGGTGCCGAGATCATCACATTGGACGAGATAAAGCACTTGAAGCTGCCCTTCTTTGAAGGACTGGCCGCTGGCTATCCGTCTCCTGCTGGCGACTACCAGCATGAGAGTCTGGATCTCAATGATAAGTTTGTCCAACACCCGGAGGCTTCCTACTTTGTCCGCGTAAGCGGTGAGTCGATGGTCGGCTTAGGTATATACGATGGTGACATCTGTCTGGTTGACCGTCTGGAAGAGCCGAGGGACGGCAGTATCGTCGTTGCCTTTGTCAACGGCGGGCTGACGGTGAAGACCCTCGACACATCGACCCGTGATAAGGGGTATCTGCGGCTGATGCCCCATAACCCTGATTTCAAGCCTATCATCATCGATGCCGATGATCAGTTTATCCTCCAGGGAAAGGTGACATCGATTCACAGAGACACCCGTAAATATTGAAATAAAGTTAATTCTAATATATTTTATTCCAAATATTTGGAATTTAAGTATATTATTATTAACTTTGCAACATGTTTGAAGATGATTTATATGCACAGTCAAATTCATCCATTATCGCCGGACTTGGGAAAAGGGTGCGCGAATATAGGATGAAGGCGCAGCTGACTCAGGAAGAGTTGGCTGCAAAAGCCGGTATATCGGCATTGACATTGAAGAAGTTCGAGAATGCGAAGACTGCAAATATCAACATGCAGTCCTTTCTTGCCATTCTCAGGGCCTTACAGCAGTTGGAGAGTATCAGGAATATTCTTCCGGAGCTTCCTATTCCCCCATCTGTACTAAGGCAATATCAAGAGAAAACTCCAAAGAGGATAAGGCATGGAAAATAACATTGTAAAGGTCAGTCTCTGGGGACAGACCGTAGGTGAGATATACTGGGATGAGAAGAGAAAACAGTCCTGTTTTTCCTTTTCCATTGATTTTGTCGACAAAGGTCTGGATATTGCGCCTTTGACGGCATCCATTCATAATCCCCTGCTGGCACGGGGTGAAGTGTATCTGGGAAACAGGAAAGACCTGTATAAAGGGCTTCCCGAGTTCCTTGCGGATTCATTGCCTGACAACTGGGGCGAGAGGGTGATGAAACATTGGGCCGACCACTATGGTGGGAAGGTACACCTTACACCCGTCGATGCATTATCGCTTATGGGAAAACGCTCTATGGGAGCCTTTGAGTTTGAGCCATATATGGAAAAGTGGGAAAAAACCACGGACATCCTACTCCCCGAACTCTATGAGCTGGCCAGCATCATCATGGAGGAAAGCAAATTCCCTGAAGGTGAAGATCCGCTGATACACCTCCAGAATCTCTTCAGTGTCGGAACCTCTGCAGGTGGCAAGCGTCCGAAGGCCATCATTGCCATCAACCAGGAAACGGGAGAAATCAAGTCTGGCCAGGGTATTCTTCCTGCCGAATACAAATACTATATCCTAAAGTTCAATGAGCGCAAGCAGTTTCCGACCACACTGCTTGAAAAGACCTACTACGATATGGCAGTGGCGGCAGGGATTCCCATGATGCCGTCGTCGCTCATGGATATCAATGGAACGCCTAATTTCGTTACGGAGCGTTTCGACAGAGTTGACGGAAGGAAAGTCCACACCCAGACGCTTGCGGCGCTGACCCCGGAGGCCGACTCCTATGAGGATCTGTTCAGTGTGGCAAGGAAGCTGGGTGTACCCAATGAAGAGCTGGTGAAGTTGTACCGGCAGACCGTGTTCAACTTTCTTGGTGACAACCTTGACGATCACAATAAGAATTTCTCGTTTATCATGCAGCAAAACGGGGATTGGCATATATCCCCTGCGTATGATTTATGCTTTACCTATGATCTGACGGGTATGGGCTTTGCCAACCGCCATGAGCTTTCCATGGGCGGTAAGGATAGGGATGTCACGACAGAAGACCTCCTGAAGTTCGGAAAGGCAAACGACATCCGCGGCGCAGAGTCCGTTATCAAGGATGTTTCCGATATTCTCCTAAGCTTCAAGGAGTATGCCATGAAGAATGGCGTAAGCGAGGTCTATGCCGAGGTTATCCAGAAGAAGCTCTGCCAGAACCTATGTGTAAAATATGGGCCAGACGAAGAACAGAGTGTTGGCGGGGATTCTGGACAATCCAGTATCTTCGACCATATAGTTATTCGTAAGAACAAGGAGAAATATACGATAAACGTTATTCTGAAAGGAGCCAGGCTCCGTGAGAAGAAGATCCTCCATGAGGATTATATGGCATATTCCTTCGGAATTGTCTCTAAGGAAAAACTTGCCGAGAAGTATTTCCAAGACGAAATAAATAATATATGATATATAATATATAATATACGTTTAACACATTTTTACACGTCTCAGCCAGTGGCCGGAAAGTGTGAATAAAGTTTAATTTGAATATGGCATCATTCAACGAATATAGCATCGGCAGATTCGGCTTATGCCTGAACAGGAACAGGGATCTTCTTACGAGACTGTTTCAGGCAAGTGAGCCTGTGTATTATTCACAGGTTGTTGAGGATGATGCATACAAGAACTGTGATATCAATGAACTGATAGACCTGCATATCGTCAACATTCTTGGAAAGGAGATGCTTTCCTTGACTCCGGAGTTCCATGAAATGATTTCAAAGGCATTCAGTCTTGGCTATCTTGTTTCCGATCACGATGTGATGAGATACAAGGAAAAGCTCGAAAGTGATATTGAGGACTGCAATGCCTCGAAGGATTTCCGACATGACATCTACCTCCGAAGGGTCAAGAATGATATCGGTGAGATTATCATGGTAATGTCTTCGAGTGTCGACGAGTTGAACGCCGCAGTGGAGCGCGAGTTCAAGTATGCGGAAGACAATGAGCTGAAGAAGGAGCATCTTGTCCGTTTCCTTAATACCGACAAGAAACTACACGATCTTATCGGTGAGGTTGACAGCTTCCTTTTCGGTCCTGCCGTCAAGAAGCTTCAGCGGGATTCTAATGACGGTGAGCTTGATTCACTGATCATCGAGTGTCTGGCCGTCTTCTCCAGGAAAGGCACTGACCTGTTGAAGCTCCTCACCACTATCAATTACTATCTCAACGAGGTCAACAAGAAGATCGAGGAGATTGAGAAGATCCATAGGATCAAGGCCCTCAAGGACGAAGGCAGGCTGTCTTCACCGGAGTACAGCAATCTGAGAGAGTTCCTTTCAACCGATTATGCATTGTGGCATGAGACGGGTTCCCAGCATCCTTTCTATATTCCTCTTGAGGATATCCGTGAATCCCCGTTCATCAAGGATGCCTTGCTGAAGGCAAAGATCCGTCACGATCTGGAGATGTTCAGGAATCAGCCAGCCGGGCCGGTTGACAGCATGTATAACGAGTCCTTTGCCGTTGACAAGAGGAAGAATCATCCGCAGGAGATTATGAACCAGTTCCTGCCGTCAGGCAAAAGCCTTTTTTCCTTTATTGATGAATTCGATTTCGGTCAGGAGCTGACCCTGAATGAGAAGATTAACTATTTCGTCTATTTCGCCTGTGTCTTTCACAAGCAGCTGGTCTTTACGGACAGCTACATCGAAAGGGACGGAAAGAAGATATTGGTTATTTACCCTAAAAAATAGAGTGTTATGGACTATCCGCAGAAAGTAACGAAGACACTGTATGATAACAACGGCTTCATTGCCGATGACTTCAACGATTCCGAAATGAGGGAGTTGTATGACGACCTGAAGGTGAACAGGCTCCAGTATGAGGAGCTTTTCAGGAAATTCGGATGCACTCTCAGGTTCGAGGACAAGTGCTTCTACCTGACGAGGATAAAGGTCACCCGTCAGGCGATAGAAAGCCGGATGGAGGATTATTACCTGTGGGTTGACATCGTGGATTTCCTCTATGATGTCATTCCGTCCATCGCACCTGGCAGCAGGTTCTATTACGGCGACCTGTTCAAGAAGGTAGAGACCAGCGTCAACCTTCCGAAGAAGCTGATGTCCATACCGCTGAAGCTGAAGAAAGGAACCGTACCCGACACGAAGGCATACATGGAGGAACTTCTGGACTTCCTGAAGAAGAAACAGGTCCTGGACGAGTTCGTGAGGGAGGAAGACCATGTGACAGTATATCAGGTAACATCCGTATTCTCTTATTTCAAGGACTATGTCAAGAGTATAACACTAAGGAGCGAGGAGGAGAAATCATATGAAGGGACTGTATAGTATAAACCTGATCAACAGCATGAGGGTTGACAGGGCTGAGATCAAGACATACGGTAATGTCATCCTAACCGGAGAGAACGATGCCGGAAAGACCGCAGCGTTGCGTCTCTGGGTGTATTTCATCACCGGGAACAGGAAGATGCTGGGACTTGACGAGGGTTCACAGGACTTCTGCAGCTTCTATTTCCCCAAGCCTAACTCATGGATCATCTATGAGATGTTCAGCGACCATGACAGATATATGATCATCCTTTCCTGTAGGAACAATGTCATCTTCTCACGGTATGTCGATGAGCCTTATAGACGTGAGTTCTTCTTCGATGATGCCGACAGGGCTTATGAGAGATGGGAGGATATTGCCGACAGGATCGGTAAGAAAGCCTCTGATTTCGCGGAAGTCAAGGGCGAGGAGAATTTCCGTGATATTGTCTTCGGATGCTACGGCGGTTCAAACAGTGCCTACCGCCGATTCGCCCTTGTACGCTCCAATAACGCACAGGGACTGCGCAAAGCCGTGCAGGGAGTCTTCCTGAACAAGGAGCTTATCGAAACCAAGAATATTCGGGATTTCATACTGGAAGCCCTCAGTCTCTCTGACACCAAGGTGGAGATTACGAAGCTGAAGCAGCTTATCCAGCCTGTCAACGAGCAATGGCGGGACATCCTTCTCTGGAAAGAAGAAGATGAGAAGGGCCAGATTAAGATGCGGGCCGCCAGACAGGTTGTTGAGCGGTATAACCGTAAGCTCGACAAGGATGTTGCCATCTCGCTTGCATGGAAGAAGCTCAACTATATCATCCCACGCGACAGCAGAAGGAAGACCGCCATCAAGGAAAAGCTTGACATGCATGGAAATCAGAAAAATGAAATAGATGCAAAGCTTAAGGAAAGACGGGAAGGCTATTCCGGACGTATCAGGGAACTACAGGATCCGATTACAAAATTTAAGAGTCTTCTTGAATCACTTGACAGGGATTACAAGAAGTTCCACAGTCAGGCTGCTCAGGATATAATTGCTGTCTTCAAGGAAGAAGACACCATCATGAAAACCCTTGCAGCTCTTTTAGAGGAATACAGGGTATTGACCTCTGCCACTGGTGATATTGAAAAGAAGTATCAGGAAATGCTTCAATCCGTTCTTGCTCCGCTGAACGAGCTGCGAGTCAAGTGGAATGAGGAGATCCGTGTTCTGGAGGAGAAGGAGAAGACAGAAAGACTTCAGATTAAAAGCGACCATGAAGCTGAGTGCAGGAGGATAGAAGAGGAACATTCCAAGATCATTTCAGAGCTTAATGCAGCCATCGAAGCCAAGCAGAATGAGATTATCAGACAGAAGGACAACCTGCTCCAGAACGAGAAGGTGGTCATGTTCGTTGAACGGAAGGCCGAGATCGCTGCCGAACAGAAGATACGCCAGAAGAACATCGGCGATTTTGAAAAGGCCATTGCCGATTTTCAGGCTCTTATCAACAAGGAACAGGAAAAATGCCGCAGTGAAGTTGTCCGCCTGAAGGATAGGAAACTCAATGAATGGGGAACAAAGCAGAAAGAACTGTCAAAAGTCATTTCCCAGACAGAGAAGCGCCTCGAAAACATTGAAGGATCTTTCCAGAAGTTCCTTGAAAACGAGGTGCCGGGATGGGAAGACACCATCGGCAGAGTTGTTGATGAAGATGTGCTGTTCTCAAAAGATCTCTCCCCCATCCTGAAGGATGACGGTGACAGCCTGTACGGTGTTCAGATAAACCTGTCCAAAACCGGTAAGACACCTGTCAGCATCGATGATCTCCAGAAGATACTTATTGACAGTAACAAGGAATATTCATCGCTGAAGGCTGCGATTGAGCATCCGGATATTGCCCTTCAGACTGAGATAGAGCGCATCGAAGAGTCATACAATAAGAAGATACGCGGCTACCGCAAGGAGTCAGGACAGAAAGAGGGTCTTCTTGCTGACGAAAGGCGCAAGTCGGAACTCCTTGATCAGGAATTGAACAGGCTGCTCAAAAGGGAGAAGGAGATCAAGGAGAACAAGGCTCGTGAGATAAACGAACTCATAGATAAGCTTACGGGCGAGAAGGGCAAGCTCGTTGAATCCCTTAAAGAGGAGAATGGCGAGAATGGCCGTTTGAAGCGTCTGACCGCCGCTGCCGAGACGATGAACCTTCGTTTGAAGGGGCTGGAACAGTATCTGGCAAGCATCCATGACCTGAAGGGGAAACTGAAGGAGAACGATGCAAAGATGGCATCTGAGAGGGTCAGGATCCAGAATATGAAGATGAAGGAACTGTCGGAAAAGGGCCTTGACACCTCCCATATAGAGCAGTTATCCAAACAGATTGCAGAGCTGAAGAAAAAGAAGGAAATCCTCGAAAACAAGGATAACATTCTCTTTTACGGAAAGTACAAGGAATTTGTCAACGAATACAGTAAGAAGGATTACTACGACAACCAGCTCAAGATTGCCAGGGAGAAGATGGAGGAGTTTGAGAAGGAGCACAAGCAGGCTTGTGAGAAACTGGAAAAGGATTCTCTTTCCCTGTTTTCCATCATCAACAGCGAGAAAGGCCAGTTGTCCTCAATCACCAAGGAGATCGAGATGACTACTGCTTTCCTGCAGAAGGAAGATGCTTGCCCAAGCTATCTCATGTCAAGCGACTATGAGATCAATGAGGATGAAGCACAGGTGATCATCGGCTCCATCACCGATAATGTCTCCCGCCGTCAGTCTGATCTCATGAAGCTTCAGGAGGACGTTCATTTCTTCATCAAGGATTTCTCCATTGAGAATATCTACGGTATCAAGACCATTTTCTCCGTCGGTGATGATAGCACTCGTGAATACTGTGAGTTTGCTGAGTGGCTTCAGAGCTTCATCAATACCAGACGGTGGGAGCAGAATGAGGAGGTGTCCTACACGAAGTTCAACGACATCATTAAGGAGGCAGCTCATGAATGTCTCGAAACCCAAGAATACCTGTATATTGTTGATCAGACCATCGGTAAGATGAACAAGCAGCTCTCCAACCTGAATTTCTCGAAGATCGGCTTCATTCAGTTCCGAACCAGGCAGAGCGGAAACGAGGTCTTTGGACTGTTACAGAAATTCAAGGACTTCTATATTACCTACAAGGAAATCATCGAGAACAAATCCCCCGGAGTCTTTGCGCCCGATCTCGGCATAGAGGGCATCGACCAGATCCGCAAGAAGGAGATAGACCTCATCAAGCAGCTCTCGGATGGGCTGTCAAGGAACAACACCTCGCAGATATCCGTCAAAGACACCTTCGAGATAGATGTTCATGGAAAGGAGAACAGTAACGAGATTCCATGGACAATGAGTTTCACGACCTTCGGATCCAGAGGAACATCCTTTGTAGCAAGGACACTTATCAATATCGTTCTGATTGATGTCTTCAAGAAGAACCTTGGTTCCCAGCAGGATTTCGTCATCCATTGTGTGATGGATGAGATCGGCCAGCTCGACACGGAGAACAGGAAGGGTATTCTTGACTTTGCCACAAGGAGGAATATCTATCTTGTGCAGGCGGCACCTGAGACAATGAACGGTTCCGACTACACGTATGTGTATTTCATCCAGAACATCAACGACAAGTGTAAATTCACCCAATTTATACAGAACTGACATGGCGACAAGAAGACCTACAAAAGCAGAGATTATAAAAATCCAACGGCTGCTGGATGGTGAGGAGATCGGCTTCAGCAGTCTTTCTGGTCCGGTTTTCCGTGAACTGATAAACAGAGAGTATATTGTCCTTGACAAGACTGGAAGGAAGAAGATGGTGGCCTCGGTCAAAGATCCTGTGTATTTGAAAAAGATTCTTCGTCAGGAATGGCAGATAAACGATATTGAAGAATACCTTGAATTTCTTTCCAAGGAAGAAAAGGACAGGACGGATGTCCAGAATATGCTTGGTGGAACGAAGGAAGAGAAGACAAGCACATTCCAGGGATTCCTTGTCACCTCCCTCGAAACCGTCTCATACACTCTCAATGGCCAGAAAGGAACACTACCCTTGATAAACGGATCCTATCTGTTTGTCAGCGATTATGAGACTTTCAAAATAGACGATGATATCATCATTATCTATGTAGAGAATTTCACCAGTTTCAGACAGATAGAGAGGTATACATATATGTTTGAACCAGGAAGGTATCTCTTTGTGTCAAGGTTACTCAGCTCTAATGCCTTTAAGGACTGGCTGAAAGGCATTCCGAACAGATATATCCATTTTGGTGATTACGACTTGGCCGGAATCGGTATCTATCTCCATTTCTATGATGAGATCGGTCAAAGGGCCTCTTTCCTTGTTCCTGATGATATCGAGGAACGAATTGTAGGACAGGGTAATTCCACTTTGTATTATTCTCAGGAGGAAAAATGTAGGAATATGAAAGTCACCGACAAGAGGGTGCAGCCTCTTGTCGATATGATAAAGAAATTCCGAATGGGATATGAACAGGAGGGATATGCCAAGTAGTTTTACAGATATTAACACTTGTCAGCCGCTGGCTGAAGATTGTTAAGAGATGTAAATATGATATGTAAGTGAATGAAGAAACCGACAGTAACGACAGAACAGCAACAGCAGCTTATGGCCACCATACTTCAGGATGGCACAACCGCCTACGACTACGTGATGTCGTGGCCGGAGGCTGACCAGCTCTGGGCAATGGCAGGAGTCCTTTCTTGCATCGAGAAAGGCTACAGCCTGAACCGCCTTACCATCAACTGGGAGGCGCGGGATCTGCGATACAGGAACAAAGATAACCGAACGGTATAATTATAGAAGATATGGATTTACTTTCGTTTGCTATTATTGCTTTTATAGTCTTAGCAGTGAACAAATCATGGAAACGGATAATTCGCTGGTGGCATCGCAAGAAGTTTTGCGAGTCCAATCGCGGATTATGCAGGGCACTTGTAGCCGCAGGCTTCCCTGATTTCAAAGAATACCTGTATTTTAAGGAAGATTCTTCACCTGGCCGTGAGCTATGGTATAAGGATGGTTGCTTTGATTTTTATGGAAGCGAACTGTCGAATCAGGAAAAAGAAAAAATCTTGAATGTTGTGGAGGAATATTGTCATTGTGAACCTGACTATGATTATGACCATAAAGCAACAGCCGGTATCCCTATCTGTCCTGAGAATTATCCATTAATCAGTCAAAAAGTAGAGAGTACTAAATACATAAGACGCATATATTTAGGAGGAAAAAAGAGGTAAATGACAATGGATATTTCTGAGAAGCAGATTGAGATCCTGAAGGCCACGACATTCACTAACGGCCAGAACGCTTGGGAGTTCGTGCAGTCACGCCCGCAGGACGCTCAGCCATGGGTGGTCAAGGGTATTCTGTCCTGCATAGAAAAAGGTTACCGGCTCGATCTCCTGATGATAGGCTGGGAAACAAGAGACATTAGAAGAGCTCAATTAAACAAATAATATAGTTGTTTTTACATGTCAACATATGCCATCGTCGATTGTGATAACGCCTACGTCAGTTGTGAGCGCGTCTTCAGGCCTGACCTGTACGGTAAGCCGTGCGTCGTCCTCAGCAACAACGACGGCTGCATTGTTGCTCGAAGCAATGAGGCTAAAGGCTTGGGTATCAAGGCGGGAACGCCATACTATCAACTTAAAGAACGCTTCCCGAATGGTGAGATAACCGTCTTCTCCTCGAACTACGAGCTATACGGTGATATCACCGACAGAGTCATGTCGCTGGTGCGTAAGGCCGCACCGACATTCTACAGATATTCCATCGATGAGGGGTTCTGTGACCTGTCCGGCATGGAACACCTTGACCTGAAGAAATGGGGCGAAGACCTGTCGGCTTTCATCTGGAAAGCCACCCGTATGCCCGTCAGCATCGGCATGGCCCAGACGAAGACGCTGGCGAAGATGGCCAGCCACTACGCCAAGCATTACAAGGGCTTCAACCACTGCTGTATGATCGGCACCGACGAGCAGCGTGTCAAGGCCCTGGAAGGGTACGGCATCGATGAGGTGTGGGGCATCGGCAGACGCTATGCGGCACGTCTTCAAACAGCTGGTGTGAAGACTGCACTCGACTTCGCCGGCAAGCCCAGTTCGTGGGTTCGGGCAACCCTGAATAACGTGGTGGCCGTCAGGACGTGGAAGGAGCTGAACGGCAAGGATGTCATTCCCATGGAGGAGATGAGCAAGAAGAAGAGCATCTGCACAAGCCGTAGCTTTCCGGGGATGATTACCGATTTACAGGATTTAAGAACACATATCAGCAACTACGCCGCCCGGTGTGCCGAGAAGCTGAGAAAGCAGCAGTCAGTGGCCCAGACTGTCTGCGTATTTGTTGATACCAACCATTTCCGTGAGGATCTACCCCAATACTGGAATATGGGCGAGGAAAGGCTTCTAACCCCGTCCAACAGCACCCAGCAGATCGTCCAGACAGCAAGCCGCTGTACGGAAAGGATTTTCCGTCAGGGCTACCACTATAAGCGAGCTGGTGTCATCGTTATGGGCGTTATCCCCGATACTGGCATCCAGACGAACTTCATCGATTATGACTCTGAGCGTCATGAGAAGATGAAGAAACTCGATGCAGTTTTGGATAAGATAAACCGTGAATACGGTTCAGAGACCATCGTGCTTGGGTCACAGCAGTACACGAAGAAAGAGGGCAAAGGTAAGGCAGATGTCTTCGCCGATGCCATCAGGCATGATTTCAAGAGTCCGTGTTACACCACACGGTGGAGTGATATTCCGGAGGCAACATAAAAATCATCCTGTGTATCACTACAGAGGATGACAAATGAATTGAAAAAAAGGCAAACACATGTACCGTGTATCACTACATGATCATGTCCCGAAACAGTTTTCCAATCAAACTACGATGAATTCACTTATCGTTATGACCTTTCAAAAGTTATCCCGTGTCTCTCGACAGGGGATAACAAACATCTATTATAGACTCTTGTAATGGCTGGTCTCATCTTTATCTTGTTATTCAAATTCTTCAGCGACAGCACGTACAGAATAACCATTCAAAAACAGAATGGAGTCATACGACCATTCACTGTTAGCGAAGGTCAGACGGTAGCCGCTGAAATGGTTAATCGGTGTTGAAGACCGATAGAAACCGTATAGACCAACGTTTTTCAGATTCCTACTCAGACAGTCACGACAGCCCGCAGCGGGAAAGAAGATGCTGTTTCCATTCGAACCTGTGACCTGAATACCATTGATACCGTTAAGTTCCCCCCATTCTTGGTGACAGTTATATATCAATTCCTTGATCTGCAAAAAGGTCGGTGTATGACATTTCCGATTGAAATGGACAGTGGCCGCATCGAGATCAGTACTTTCGATACCATCACGAAACGCTCTCCAATTGTATTTAGGCGATTGTTTCGTGAATGGCTCTGCCTCACCGAAGCGGAAGTAGTCACCATAGTTCTCCGGTTTCTCTGCACCGACATTACGGTCTGCCCAGAGGGTACCCGATGGAAGCCCAAGGTCAACCATCTTAGGTATGAAGATTTCATATTCATTCTTTTCCATGACTGTTCTCTTTTACCAAAATATTTTTAAATACGGCATTTTATCACTCCCCATCCTGACGGGATGGCATTCACACCTTTGACTTTCCATTTCGCATCACCGGCCTTATAGTATTTCCCAGAGGGATTTACCTTAAAGACCCACATATTCGTGTAGGTTATTGATGGTGGTGTGATGAAAGCTGCCTTGATACTGTTCAGGTTGCTACAGTTCATGAACATGGAGGTATAGCAACTGACCGCGAGAATCCTTGCGGGAAGGACCGGAGCAGTGGTTAGTCCTGTGCAGCCGTAGAACATATATTCATAGCAACCGGTTGTCAGTATCATAGCGGGAAGATCCGGTGCATCTGTCAGGCTTGTGCAACTATTGAACATGCCACTGTAGCAGCTTTCTGCCAGTTTAGTTGCTGGCAGTTTAGGGGCTGTTTTAAGACCAGTACAGTTTCCAAACATACTACTATAACAGTAGTCCTCCAGTACTGTAGCGGGCAGTTCCGGTGCTGCAGTAAGACTGGTGCAGCCGTAGAACATTCCGCTATAGCAGTTTTTCGCAAGCATCGTCGCAGGAAGGACAGGTGCAGAGGATAAACCCGTACAGCCTTCAAACATACTGCTGTAGCAACTCTTTGCCAGTGTCGTGGCTGGCAGAGCCGGTGCGTCGGTCAGACTCTTACATCCTTCAAACATAGAGTTATAGCAACCATTCGCAACCGAAATAGCAGGAAGCTCCGGTACAGAGGCAAGGTTTACACAGCCTTTAAACATACTACTATAGCAGCCGTTTGACAGCATCATTGCTGGCAACTCCGGTGTCGTCTTTAGATTTATACAATCTTCAAACATACCGCTATAACAATAATCTGCCAATGTCGTAGCAGGAAGTTCCAAAGCTTCTGCATTTACAAGCCCCGTGCAGAAACTGAACAATGCGCTAAAAGCATAGTCTTTTCCTGTCAAGTCTGCTTTTGTCTTGCAGTCATCCCCGAAGTATAGTGACATGATGTTACCCGAAGCGTCAAATCTCCCCGTTGAAGAGAAGGTACCGATCTCCTCCGATGAAGCGGGTGTCATTTCGGAATTGTTCTTCCATATCACACTATCACCGATGCCGATAACTGATGTAGACATGTTAGCACCGAGGGCTATCCATGTTTCACCACCGTCAAGACTATATAATAGTCCTGCCTTGCTAAAAGAGAAAGACCCTTTCTCTAAGGCTTTGAACTTCAGATAGGGTATTTGCCCAATAGCGATGCTATGCGACACAACACTATCCGAAATAGCAATCTTCTCTACCTGTGGTGATCTATCCTTTCTCTGTATAGAGTCGGTAATAGACCTTATACTTGTGCAGGAGGCAAGTATTATCCCGCCAAGCCCTGCAACTATGTATTTTATTAATGAACTCTTCATATCGTTCGCTATTTTTGTTGTTTTATGTAATGAAATTCTAATCAAACCTACCCCTGCACGTCCTTGGTTAAACATCTATTAACTATTCACTTTACGCACATATTTCATCACTGAACAGCACGAACCGAGTAGCCGAAGAACCGACTGTTGAAGTTCTGTGGGGAGATACCAAACGAACTGTCTAACGTCAAGCAGTGCCCGTTCGTAGAGGAACGCAACGAGGACGACCAGTAGAAGCCACGCGAGCCGCGACTGCGGAGCGACGTCGAGCGTCCGTCACCTGCGGCGGGAAAGAAAACCTTCTTGCCGTTGACATTCGACGTGAGCTCAACACCATTGACACCGTCCTTCGTAATCCAAGCCCACGTACAATTATAGTATAGCTCCAGAAATTCCGTACTCGTAGGCATACGCCATGAACCACCAAGTAACTGACGGGCAGCGTCATAACCACTATTTGCAGCAAAGACTGCATCAGTATTCGGATAACTTTCTGATGTGATAGCCGCACCTGCCGTATTCTTATACGGGGATGCCGTATTCGACGTACCCCAATTATACCCGTTATCGAATGATGAACCGTTAGATGAGAAATGAGGTGTTACGTTACCCCATGAGAAGTAAGCACCATAATCAGTCTCTTCTCCTACCTTGTAACCTCCATTACCATCAGAAACAATGTTACCTTTTGCCCACTTTGTACCCGATGGCAAGCCAAGGTCTATAAAAAGAATCTCTTCCGGTTCCTTCGTCACGCTGTATGTATATGTCTTTCCTGCCTGCCAGGAGCCGGACAGCTCTGCCTCATATTCTTCACTGTCGATGACCATCTTCAGCTTCGCGGAACTTGTCAGCGTCTGGGGAAGCATCAGGAAGATGTTTGTCGTTCCTGTCAGGTCAGCCGTTGCGCTGGTGGCCACGGCGGTGTTACAGGTCAGCGTGAACGGGTTCACGGAGCTGCTGTTCTTCGTCCCTGACAGCGTCCATGTGCTGTTACACAGCGTTCCCGTGTACTCCACGCCCTCTATGCTGACGGAGTTCACGGTGATGGCAGCTGTCGTACTGTTGGTGATCCTGACCTTGATGGCAGCGCACTGATGGCTGAAGGACAGGCTGACGGGACTGGAGGATCCTCCTGCGATGTCCGTCTGTGATGCCGTCATGACGTCCACCTGGCTGCCGATGGCCGTCGGCACGGTATAGGCGTAGGTGGGATGGCCGGTGGCGCTGGCCGCCGACTGCACCGTGAAGGCACTATTGCCGTAGGGGTAGTAGGCATAGAAGGACATCCTGTAGTCCGATGTCGGCCAGTAGAATTTCGTAGGTGTTCCTATTGTTATGGATTCCTTATAGAAATACGATCCGCATCCTGCCGATGTATAGGAGCTGGATGAAGGATATATTGAAGCACTGACACCAATATTAGTAATGTCCGTAGCAATGACCTTTGTTCCGCGTGTAGCGGCCTTCTCCGACGGCCACGGGGTTTCCACACAGCTGAGATGCATTTTATCACCAGACTTGTTGACCAGAACACACCTATCGGGATGTTCGTCTTCAGACAATGATCTTGTTCCCGCTATTGGCATTATGTCTGCATCAGCAGCGGAAACGAGATTGATGACTATGGGATCAGATGTAAACTCTGATTTCTCTTCCAGATCGCCAGTACATGAGAACATCATACCAGTAACAAGTGCCATGACGCTTGTCTGTAATAGGGATATATTCTTTTTCAGTTTCATATTATATATTATTTATTACTTAATATTTTTATTTAATACCGTTGTCTGTCTGTATCGTCGGCAGTGCCGCCATTAAGGATTCTCTTATGAAGAATATATGTCCCTGTTGGCTATCACCACGTCGGATATATTGATATTCATCTTTTATCTTTCGCATATGATATACTGATATGCCAAGGATCTTTGCTGCATCCTTGACGCTTACCAATAAGGGGGATTGCTCCGGGGGAGATTTCAAATCCCGGACAACAAGCTTTGCTGTCTTGTTAGCAATCTGCTCGATCTGTTTATCACTGAGTTCAAATTTCTCCATGATCAAATTGAATACTTTTTGGAGGCAAAAGTATTTTTTTTCGAGAAAAGTCCCAAATTGAGCAAAAACAAAGTCTTGATTTAACAAATTCAAGACCCTAAACAGTTAAAAACGGAGTTATAAAACGATTTTTTTGCCTGTTTTTGATTGTCATTTCAAAAAAATAGAGTAAATTTGCAAGCGAATACCTGGCCGTGCCAATAAGGTGTTCCGCCCAGAAACTGAAGTTGAAGGCGATAAAAGATTTCGAGTTGCTGATGGACTGAGCAACCACGAGTTTTTATTTGGAGCAACGCCCTTAGTTGCATTATTCGAGGTTCTTTTTAACCTCCAGTTCCAAAATCAATGTTCAAGGAGTGGTCTTCACTCGTGTGCGTCGTATCGCGTCAGCAATTCTGTCAGCTACCATAGAACGCTGATCTCAGGATGAATGTCGTGGTAAGCATCGGGAAAAAGATGACAGCTCACTCTTAAAAGGAAACAAGCCCCAACAGGCTGTCCTTGGGGCAACAACTCGAAATCAAAATGAAAAGAGTGTTTTTTTATTCAGTTATGGCCATGATGGCTATGTGTGTGTTCTCCGCTTGCGGTGGTAATGACAAGGATGAAGACCTTTCTGGTGACTATGTTCAAACTGAACAGGGAGTACATCGTATTACGGTAACATTTAGCGGCAATACCGATGGATGGGGTGCCGATCTGTATTTCACTGCAACACTGGGTAACAGTGGCTTCAGTAACATCTACGAGAATGGTAAACAGGTGAATGACATGACAGGTGCCTGGGGTACATCTGGTATGCGTGACTATGACATCACCTCTGGCGCTGACTGCGACCTGATGACACTGACACTATCCGTAACAGGCAGGGCTGATGCAGAACCTGTCTCAGTAACCCTGAAAGGCTATGTCAACGGCAAGCAGACAAATATGAAAGTCATCGACTACAAGCCCGGTGAAGGCCGGAAGGCCATCTCCTTTGCCGCTGACAATATCAACTTAGACTATTGATGAAGCATGGACATAGAAGCATCATACTATGGTCTCTACCTTCTGAAGTACCTGCGTGACACAGAGGATCCACGGCAGCACGACCACGATTTCATCAACGGTCGTGCCGACGATGCCGCTGGAACCTTCGAGAGTGAGCGCCGGGCAGGAGCGACGGTGGACCAGGCACAGGAAGTCGCCATGCGAGTCTTGATGGACGGTTTTAATTAATTATCATGTATTATGGAATCAAGAAGATTATACGATCAGCTAATCAGTGATCCGGAAGATATAAGACAACTATTTGAGAGTTCACCGGAGTTACAGAAACATATGGAGTTCAGTTTTCAGCTGGACTTTGGGGGCACGAATCATTGGAACTTAGAAGTTGTCTATGATTCTCTGCTGTTGTTCCTCACCCATCTGCCATCCAATTATTTCGGATTAAACCAGTCCTATAAGGAATGCAAGAACAAACTGATGTTTTGCCTTCCGAAAAAGGCTTTCCGAGAGTATATAAACAAAACCCTAAAGAGTTATAGGAATAGCGACATCCGCAAGAAATTAAAAGTATTGGGGGAAAATAAGGTTGTCACCAAGGCAGGAGTCGTAGTGAATTTGTTTACAGTGATAGAGGAAGAGTCATTTGAAGATTTCTGGTGTCTGTTAATCCACCAGACGACGATACCTTACCTCTGCAGTATGACAGTATTACCTATCTTAGTATTGGAACGTATGATACCATACTTCCCTACCCAGCTCCTATCACTAAAGGAGATGAGAGATGAACGCAAGAAGGCGGGTCTCTATATTCCACCTTTCATGAATATCGTAGATAGCGAAGACCTTCCTGCTTAACAAACAGTTTTTTTAACGCAGGCATTATGTAACAACCTTGAATTATTCATACTATATGAGTAGATGTTGTTTAATCATAACAAAGAAAAAGAGCTATGGGCGTAGATATTTCTCTGCATATTGAAATCAGGCGACAGGATAAATGGCGCCTGATGAACGTCACCTGCCCCTTGTGGGTGAAGGGTAACTACGGAAATGAAATCTTCGATACCGAAGTATATAGCTGCCGGTACTACCATTTTCGGGATTTCCTGAACACAGCGCCATCCCACTGTTCAGGAAATAAGGATATCCTGAGTGATGAGATTCGAGCGAAGCTGAAAGATGACAACCAGACAGGCTTCGGCGTGTTCATTTTTCCCGACCTGGAAAAACATTGTGACCAGCTGGAGAAATCCCTTATCTCCAGCCTCTCACATGCCGGTATCTATACCATCAGGCAGCAACTGGATCGCATAGAGAAAAAGTTGGACGGTACTTCTAACGATGCTCCTACAGAGAAACGGGAAGAAGTCTATGAAGACGTGACACCCATGAGTCAGATATATGAAGACTTCATGTATGACAATGGCTGTCTGTTTTCCCTCCGTGATACAGTCGCGGCCCTCACATCCTTTGGATACACTCACATCTCCAGTTCCGACATCCGATTGTTTTATCTGATTTGCTAATAGTTACCACTATGTCCAAAAAAGAAACCATCCATAATGGTTACGAACTAACCATCTATCGTACAGTCAAGAAAGAACGACTCTCCAACAAGACGGAGTTCACCGTCAGCAACTGTAATAATAACCCGGAAATCCATGACGAGATGGTCTTCACCGAGTCTCAATGGGCCGAGTTGAAAGAGTTCTTTCGAAAGGACTTTGACGGAATTATCTGGAAGCCCTTCTCTGAGTATGAGATTGAGAAAGAGTTCCAGCCGAGGTTCGGCGGTATGAATCCGGACCTGATAGACCTTGGCCGTTCCATCTGGCGCTCAGCCTTCGAATATGTGAACCAGAAGCTGCGCCAGAGATGAAAATTTAACCCTGAAAAAAAATATAGAGCTATAAGATATTTAAAAACTAAAAGACATGGGTAAGTATATAGACAGAATTATCGAAGTTCTGGACAACAATAACGTCTGGAAGACAGTTGTGCTGCCAAGAAACGAGATGGGTAAGAAGGAAGAATCCATAGTGTTCGGTTATCTGCATGATCCGAACTATGATTCGACCTTTCCTGGTACTCTGGTAGAGTCAGCATCTGTTATTTCCGAGGAAAGGCTGTCAGAGGCAACCAGAGCGTATGTAACAAAATATACACATCATGGTAATATCTATACCATTTCTCTGACAGCCATGAGGTTACAGGTAGGCTTGTGTATTGAAAAATACTATTCGCGTCTGGCTGACAGCTTCCATGGAAGGAGTTATCAGATGATCATAAAGGCTTTGGCAAGTGAGAAGCAGCAGGAAAGCCGTTCTTTTGAAGATGAAATTGATGACAATCCACGTATGGAATACGATTCAATCATAGAGGATCTTTGGGATCTGATTAGGGAAATAAGTAAGATAGAAACCCTTGTCAGATATTTCAGTGGTGTCGATGATCCAGACAGGATAAGAGTTGTGTTCTTTGAAAGTTAAGAACTTTAATCTATAAAAAAATATAGAATAAAGACGAGCCGCCATGTCCGGCAGCTCGTCTTGTGGGGTTTAGTAGTATCCATCTGCTCTAACAAGGTAATGTGGCGATTCCTGATGCAAAGATACATTTTTCCAGCGACTTTTGCAATAGTTGATGTCATTTTTCCAGAGACTTTTAACTATTTTAATGCTTTTTTCCCAACGAAGATGTATGATGCTTGCATCTCCACTTGGAAAATAACATCGTGGATTAAAAACGATGTCGATGGGCTTATACGTCGATCCCGGGAAATAGTCAAAACATAAAAAAAGGTCAGGTAACAATATTAATTTAGAAGATTATTTGTATCTTTGCAGAAAATTCTAAGATATGACCGATAAACAACAGGCAGCTTTCGCCGCTGAGTTTGCACAGCGATGGAAAGGCAGGGGATATGAAAGAGGTGAGTCACAGTTATTCTGGGCTGACCTTCTTACAAAGGTATTTGGCGTTGATGATCTGCCCTCCTTCATCAGGTACGAAGAACAGGTGAAGAATATGGTGGATGCCACCAACTTCATAGACGGCCATATACGATCTACAAAGGTCTTGATTGAGCAGAAATCTCTTGGCAAGGATTTGCGCAAGGGTATTCCCCAAAGTGACGGATCGATACTATCACCATTCTTACAGGCAAAAAAATACGTCCTGAACATGCCTGTCTCTGAGCATCCCCGTTGGATTGTTACCTGTAACTTCTCCGAGTTCCTGGTCTATGACATGGAAAGGCCTAATGCTGAGCCGGAACAGATATTCTTGAAGGATCTTGGCAAGGAATATTATCGGCTCATGTTTCTTGTCGACCAGAAGAGTGAACACCTGAGCAAGGAGATGCAGGTGTCGATGCAGGCAGGCGAGATAGTAGGTCGCATCTATGATGCCCTGCTGAAGCAATACGACGACAATTCGCCGGAAGCCCTGCGTTGGTTGAATATCCTATGTGTGCGTATTGTGTTCTGCCTATATGCCGAAGATGCGGGTATCTTCACCAGAGACCAGTTTCACGATTTTCTTGTGAATTATGAAGCAAGGGATCTTCGCCGTGCACTGAGAGATCTCTTTGAGGTGTTGAATACTCCTGAAGATAAGCGTAGCCGTTACTTGATGGATGACCTGAAGGCATTTCCATACACCAACGGCGGTTTGTTCGCAGAACCGATAGAGATACCTCAATTTACCGATGAACTGCGTGAAACGCTGTTGCAGAACGCTTCGCTTGACTTTGACTGGAGTGAGATCTCGCCGACCATCTTCGGTGCAGTCTTTGAATCGACACTTAATCCTGAGACCAGAAGAGCTGGCGGTATGCACTATACCAGCATCGAGAATATCCACAAGGTCATCGATCCGCTTTTCCTAAACGACCTTCGGAAGGAATATGAGACCATCCTTGAGGAAAAGGTGGAAAGACAGCGCGTAAAACGCCTGGATGCCCTTCAGGATAAGATATCAGGACTGTCATTCTTTGATCCAGCCTGCGGTTCCGGCAACTTCCTAACAGAGACCTATCTGAGCCTGCGCCGGTTGGAAAATGAACTGATCCGTGAAAGATATCACGGTCAGGTGATGATGGGAGCCTTTGTGAATCCCATCAAGGTAAATATCGGTCAGTTCTACGGCATCGAGATCAACGACTTTGCCGTGACGGTGGCCACCACTGCGCTCTGGATCAGTGAGGCCCAGATGCTGTCAGAGACAGAGCGGATTATCCATCAGGACATTGATTTCCTCCCGCTGAAGAGCTACCACAACATCATTGAAGGCAATGCCCTGCAGGTGGACTGGGGAACGCAGGTACACCCGGATTATATCATCGGCAATCCTCCTTTTGTGGGTAAGAGTTTCCAGACCGAGGAACAAAAGAACGACATGAAACTGGTTTTCGACGGAGTGAAGAACTACGGCAATCTTGACTATGTGGCATCCTGGTATAAGAAGTGTGCCGACCTGATGGAAGGGACAAGGTGCAAGGCTGCCCTTGTATCCACAAATTCTGTCTGTCAGGGAATAGCCGTTCCTCCGTTATGGAATCACCTCCTTGCCAGGGGTATCAAGATAAACTTCGCATATCCTTCCTTCAAATGGAAGAGCGAGTCAAATGACGGTGCCGCCGTTCACTGTGTGATTGTCGGCTTCAGCTATACCGATGCAGAGGAGAAACTTCTGTTCAACGAAGGGAAGGCCCCTGTACGAGTCTCGAACATCAATCCCTACCTGCTTGATGCGCCATCTGTCGTCATCGACGACCGCCACGATCCGATTTGTGACGTGCCAAAATCGGCGGTAGGTTCCTTCCCTACGGATGGAGGCAATCTTGTGATACAGGCTGACGAGCTGGAAGATTTCATCGAACGGGAACCGTCAGCCAAGAAGTACATCCGTCCCTTCATCGGTCCTTTGGAGTTCATCAACTCCAAGAAACGCTACTGTCTATGGCTGAAGGATTGCCCACCGCAGGAACTGAGGGCGATGCCTTTGGTGAAGGCGAGGGTAGCAGCTGTCCGCGACTTCCGTCTGGCCAGTAAGAAACAACAGACCCAGAGAAGGGCCGACATACCACATCTGTTTGCGGAAGACCGCCAGCCGGATTCCAATTACATCCTGTTCCCCAGGACATCATCTGAGCGGCGTAGGTATCTGCCGATAGGGTTCCTGTCAGCCGAAGTCATCGCCGGAGATACCATTATCCTTCCTGATGCCACACTGTATCATTTCGGTGTGCTTACATCGAATGTCCACAACGCATGGATGCGTGTGGTCTGTGGGCGCATGAAAAGCGACTACAGGTACTCCAGTACACTTGTATATAACAACCTTCCATGGCCGGAGCCGACGGAAGCACAAAGGATGAAGATCGAACAGACTGCACAGGCCATCCTTGATGCCCGTGCGCTCTATCCGGAGTCTTCACTTGCAGATCTCTACGACGAAGTAACCATGCCACCTGTATTGCGCAAGGCACATCAGGAGAACGACCGTGCCGTCATGGAGGCATACGGATGGAAGGCCAGCAGTCAGTTCACCGAAAGCAAATGTGTGGCTGAACTATTCAAACTATACCAAGGAATAATTAATATATAACATATAATATATATTATATAATAAGGTATAGTCATTCATTTATCATCAAACTTAGCCATCGCATCAGATTTTGCAGAATCGGCAATGGCAATGTATGGTTTCATAGCGGCGTAGTCACTATGTCCTGTCCACTTCATGACAATCTGCGGAGGTATGCCAAGCATCAGTGAGTTACAGATAAATGTCTTTCTGCCAACATGGGTGGTCATCAGCTCCCATTTGGCATAGATTTCGTCAACTCTTTCACTTCCCTTGAAGTAGGTTATATGAACCGGTTCATTGAATCCGCATATTTCCCCTATAGCCTTCAGATGTTCATTCATCCGCTGTTCACTAATAACTGGCAGCGGCTGGTCGCCCGCAAATTTCTCGTCCTTGTATTTGTTGAGCAATGCCTTTGAATACTTGTTCAGTTCTATTTTCAAGGTGTCTGTATCCTTCTTTGTAGTAATCAGAATGTATTTGGCAAATACGTTTGTTCTTTTGAGTCTTTTCAAGTCAGAATAACGAAGTGAGGTGAAGCAGCAGAAACAGAAAGCATCACGAACACGCTCCATCGTACTTTTTTCGAGGCTTACCTTTTTCGGCCCAAGGGGGATTGTCCGTGGCGGGCAGATGCCGCTGCCTAACCAAAGACAGTAACACATCTATAGAAAAAGAAGGGTATATCCCTTATTCCCTTCAGGCATGACCTGAAGGCTTTCA
>Ga0256404_1000322_pt1 | contig 124121 bp, 88 predicted proteins | sample RumenRJG_01DNA_FD_185990 | JGI IMG/M metagenome (GOLD analysis project Ga0256404, IMG submission 185990) | Bovine rumen microbial communities from Lethbridge, Alberta, Canada - RJG_01 | ecosystem: Host-associated > Mammals > Digestive system > Stomach > Rumen | place: Canada: Alberta... | reverse complement strand
TTGGTAATCTCCATAATTATTATTGCTTAAATCTTTGTAACTATTTGGCTTACAACTACAAAGATAATAAAATTATGCGAGATTACCAAACTTTTAAGACTCTATTCTTATCCCGAACTCAGGTTAAGACATTGACGGATCATCCCACACGCCGTCTGTCTTAATCGTACCTTTATGGAATTGAAACCGATGTCACGCAGATAGCGGTCGATAGTACGGTTGTCTTAATCGTACCTTTATGGAATTGAAACATCAAAGCGCAGACTGTACGGACTTCATTTTGGACAGTCTTAATCGTACCTTTATGGAATTGAAACTCCTTTAATGGCCGCTTCCTCGGATTCGGATATACTCGTCTTAATCGTACCTTTATGGAATTGAAACTCGATAGTCTTCGGCATGAGGGCGTCGTCCCCCTGTCTTAATCGTACCTTTATGGAATTGAAACGTTTGCAAAGGTTACGCCGTCGCTTTAGAAGCCACGTCTTAATCGTACCTTTATGGAATTGAAACTTTTAAGGCTCCCGATAATATAACGTTTTGGATTGTCTTAATCGTACCTTTATGGAATTGAAACTGCTTTTGAAGACCAGGAGACAACATAGTTAATTCCGTCTTAATCGTACCTTTATGGAATTGAAACACTGCAAAGAAATCCGTCTTTAATCAGTCGATATGTCTTAATCGTACCTTTATGGAATTGAAACGTTATCAGCGATGAACTTGATGACTGCGGCGTCCGTCTTAATCGTACCTTTATGGAATTGAAACCGGCTTCTATCTTCTCCTGTTTCTCACGCTCTGCGGTCTTAATCGTACCTTTATGGAATTGAAACACTATTTTGCGCATAAGGCTTGGTGCACGCGTCAGGTCTTAATCGTACCTTTATGGAATTGAAACTTCTTTCGTCGAAGAGTCGTTGCGTTTCAAGGACTGTCTTAATCGTACCTTTATGGAATTGAAACATAAGAGAAGTTCGAGCAACACTCTCAAGTATATCGTCTTAATCGTACCTTTATGGAATTGAAACACATAAGGAGGTAAAGTAGGAGATTGAGCAGTAGAGTCTTAATCGTACCTTTATGGAATTGAAACCGTGGTGAGGGCAATATCTTCCGTGGTAAGTTTAGTCTTAATCGTACCTTTATGGAATTGAAACTTACCATCAATCCACCCGTCGGGAACGATAACCGCGTCTTAATCGTACCTTTATGGAATTGAAACTATTCGGGACAGGCGGTACAGACGTTCATCAAGGGTCTTAATCGTACCTTTATGGAATTGAAACGAGAGCAGCGCAGGTTCATGCAGCAGCACCAGCGCGTCTTAATCGTACCTTTATGGAATTGAAACACAAGCGACGGTGCATCGAAGAAGCCCACCGGCAGGTCTTAATCGTACCTTTATGGAATTGAAACACCGAAGGATGAGGACTTACCATTTTAAGATATAAGTCTTAATCGTACCTTTATGGAATTGAAACCGGCGGAGCCGGTAAGGGCGCAACCTATCGCAATGGTCTTAATCGTACCTTTATGGAATTGAAACAGGTTGAGGAAAAAAAGTGGCTCGCCCTGCCAACGTCTTAATCGTACCTTTATGGAATTGAAACAGGATGGCATTGCTAAGCTCGCAGGTGCGGTCGTCGAGTCTTAATCGTACCTTTATGGAATTGAAACCCAATAGTTACTTCAATCTCGCCTTTCTTGTTTTCAGGTCTTAATCGTACCTTTATGGAATTGAAACACTCCATCTAATCCATCAGGTCTAATATAATCAAGTCTTAATCGTACCTTTATGGAATTGAAACAAAGAAAAAATAGAGGAACTTTCTAATAATATGTGTCTTAATCGTACCTTTATGGAATTGAAACAAGATTTGATTCGCTATATGTGATATAATAGACAGGTCTTAATCGTACCTTTATGGAATTGAAGCATATGGTGGGAGAGAAATTGCTTGCCCCCCGTCTTAATCGTATCTTATGGTATTGGACCAGACGAAGAGATTCGGCTTCCAGCTCGGCCTTTTGTCGTCTTAATCGTACCTTATGGTATTGCATCCTGCTTTTGAGAGTCTTAGTACCTCTTCTTTCAGTATCTCTATGTAGGTGTCTTCCGCACAGCGCCCCACTGGGTGCATCCTAAATTTCCTCATAAGTAGGGATTGTGAATATCCGTGAAAAGCCGTAACTTTGCAGTCGTAAATCAGAATCACACAATTAAATCATAAATAAGACTTTAAAGACAATGAAGAAACTTCTTTCCCTGATGCTGCTGCTCATGGCAGCCGTGATGACGACCGCCACTTTCACTTCTTGCGGCGATGATGATGATGACAACAAGACTGCATCTGTGGCAGGCACCTACACCGGTAAGGACATGCTCAGTTTTTCTGTCATGGGCATGGATCTCAAGCAGCCTAACACGGCGGACGTGAACTATGTCATCAACCAGAACAGCAATGGCAGCGTCAGCGTTATCATCCCGGAAGAGACGTTTGACTTCTCAGCCGTGAAGATGGGTAACGTCAGCATGGGAAATATCGTACAGGGCGGCTATTCTGTGAACAATATCCCTTACGATGCTACAAAGAAAGCTTACTACCTCGACTATAGCAATAATGCCAGCGCTGATGTCTTTGTTTATGGTGCTAAGAAAAATTATACCATCACCAAGGGAGAGATCACTGTCAGCTTCAGCGGCAACAAAGTGACCATCGTCAACGTTCATAAGTTTGGCAACATGCCGATGGTGATGACCGGCACCTTCGTCGGCACTCGCAAGTAACTCTCATTATTATATATAGTGAACCACATCAACCGACTTTTAATATATCTGCTCGCAGGGTGCTGCCTTTCCTTGGCGGCATCCTGCGACGGCGTCTTTGGCGGTATCTATGACGAGGACAAAGGCAGCACGACCGAGGTGAAGCCCGGACAGCTCTATATCGACGCCACCAGTTGGAACGACTGGTACTACATTGACCTCGACTCGCTCGTAGATCTGATTGACAAAGGCGATGACGCTGCCTTACAGCAGGCGCAGACCAAGTTCACGCCGTGGCCTATCCCGCAGACCGAGAACGCAGAGGCTATGCGCGACAGCAGCGGCATGTACATCTACTGGTTTGACATCTTCGGCAAGGGCATGTCCAACTATGAGCGGCGCGGCTACAAGCCCACGGCACCACAGCCAGAACCCGAGCACTGGACCTTTGCCGTGCACCGCGACAACGTGCGTACCAATGGCGGCAGTGCCTTGGAGACAGGTTATACCTCGATGGATGAGGTGCCCGACTCAGCCCAGGCCTTTGCCGGCAAGACATTTACGCCCGACTCATGGACGGAGCGCGACGTGTGGGTAGACCGCACAGAGATGCTTAACTGCATCATGGGCAACCAGGGCATCCGCATTAACCAGGTGCTCTCCTCGTGGCTGGCTTTCAACATCCCGCCTATTCCGCCCACCTATGCGCTCAACAGCCACGTAATGATCCTGCGCACCAAGGATGGTGAGTACTTCGCCCTGCAACTGCAAGACTACATGAACAGCCAGGGCACCACCTGCTGGCTGAGAATCAACTATAGAAGACTAAGGTCATAGACATAGCCCCCAGGCCCTCACCCTAGCCCTCCCCCGAGGGGGAGGGAATGAGCACACCCCAGGCGAGTCATTATTTGATTCAAATAAGTAGATAAAGATAAGTAGAAATATCATATACAACAAGATGAACAAGCGTCAGCTCTTGATAATCACTCTGTTCTGTCCATTGGCTATCCAAGCGTTGCCTAGCGGTGATGCTCCATTGTTCACGGCTCACTCAGTTGAGGACACAAATGCTCATTCCCTCCCCCTCGGGGGAGGGCTAGGGAGAGGGCTTGACACAGAGGCTCATTCCCTCCCCTCCGGGGGAGGGTTAGGGAGAGGGCTTGATTCCCTCCTTACCGGTCAAGAGCTCTCGCAGGTGGTTGTCACGGGAACCCGTTCGCCCAAACTGCTCATGGAGACGCCTGTGCTCACGCAGGTCATCAGCCATGCCGACATTGAGAAGACCGACGCCACCAACATCAAGGACCTGTTGCAGCAGGTGATGCCAGGCGTGGAGTTCTCCTTTGCCCAGAACCAAATGGTGCACCTTAACTTCTCTGGCTTTGGAGGACAGAGCGTGCTCATCCTTGTGGATGGTGAGCGTCTCGCAGGCGAGACGATGGACGACGTAGACTTCACGCGCCTGGCGATGGATAACGTCGACCATATCGAAATCGTCAAAGGAGCTGCCTCGGCACTCTACGGCAGCAATGCCAATGGTGGCGTTATCAACATTATCACTAAGGAAGCAGCAAAGAAACTCAGTGCTACGCTCGACGTGCGTCTCGCCAAACACAACGAGCAGCGCTATGGACTGGCTCTGCAAGGTGGAGGCAGCAGGTGGAGCAATGTGTTCAACATGAACAGGACGACGCAAGACAACTATGACGTGCACAGTGCTGACGGGGCTGTCGCACGCACCATCACCACCATCTTCGGCGACCGTACCTGGAACTTTGCCGACAAAGCCATCTGGCAGCCGTTGGATAGGCTGAAGCTCACGGGACGTGGCGGCTATTTTTTCCGTCAGGTGAAGCGTAGCGTGGAGTCGCCCGAGCGCTATCGTGACTTCACAGCAGGAGCCAAGGCGCAGTGGACGCTGACAGACAATGACATCTTGGAGGGCTCGTACAGTTTTGACCAGTACGACAAGTCGACATGGTTGCGCCGGCAAAAACTCGACATGCGCAGCTATTCCAATGTGCAGAATAGTGTGCGTCTGCTTTATAACCATACTTTCGGCGACAATGTGCTCACGGCCGGAGCCGACTATCTCTACGACTATCTCAATAATACCAAGCTTGACGCCGCACATCACCAGCAGAGTGCCGACGTCTTTGCGCAGTTCGACTGGAAACTTAACAGCCGCTGGGAGTTTGTCGGGGCACTGCGCTATGACTATTTCTCGGATCATCACATCCAGCGCGTCACGCCGAAGTTCAGCGTGCGCCATACGCCTATCGACCATCTCAACGTTCGCTTTGGCTATGGCATGGGCTTCCGGGCTCCGACATTGAAAGAGAAATATTACGATTTCGACATGATCGGCATCTGGACCATCACGGGTAATCCACTGCTAAAACCAGAGGTGAGTCACAATTTCAACCTCAGCGTGGAGTATGTCAAGGGTAACTATGGCTTTTTGTTAGCCGGATACTGCAACCGCGTGACCAATAAGATCACGTCGGGAAATCCTTATTACGCCAGTGCTTCCGATGCTATGCCGCGTTTGCCTTATGTGAATATCGACAAGATGAACGTTGCAGGCTTTGAGGCGACGGCGCGTGCACGGTGGAGTTGTGGCCTCGACGCCCGTCTGTCCTATGCCTTTGTCGATGAGCAGGCTGGACACGAGAATGGTCAGAAACTTGCCAGTCCCTATTTGCCTGCACGCAAGCACAGTCTGACGGCACATGCCGACTGGACACACCGCTTCTCTACTTTGATGGATGGAATGGTGGCTCTGGACGGTCGCTTCCTGTCAGGTATCGACAACCAAGAGTTTAAAAACTACTATAAAGTGGAGGAGGGCACCATCACGGTGCATTATCCGGCTTATACGCTGTGGAAGTTGTCGGCACAAATGGGCATCGGCAAACATCTGAAGCTGACCTTTGCCGTCGACAACCTGCTGAACTATCGTCCGAAATACTACTATCTCAACAGTCCGGTTGTTGATGGTACGAATGTGATGGTGGGGTGCAAGATCAGACTATAAGCCTCACCCCCATACCCCTCTCCAAGGGGGAGGTGTACGGAGGTGAGGCCGTATGTTTAGTCGTCAAGCGACTTCAGCCATTTTTCTCCGCTCTTTGTGTGGAGCCAAATGGCAAAGAGGATGGCAATAATTGCTGTACCACCAAATACGATGAATATTCCTTCAAAGTTCCCCATATCACTTCTTCTTTAATATATAATTAGCTACGTAAGCAATTGCTACTGTACAAACTACTCCTAAGCCAAATAATCCAATAAATATCTGTGTTTTGACCTTAGAGAGGAAAAACGTCACTACTGCTCCCACAACCATCGCTGTGAAGCAGGTCTGAGCCAGATTGTAGAGAAACTTGCCAAGTGCCTCCCGTCTGCTCTTCTCCCGTTCTCTGTCTTCTTTCAATGTCATACCGCAAAGATAAGACTTTTTATCCAAACGCGCAACTATTGAAGAGATTATTTGCCGTTTGGATATTTTTCGTTATCTTTGTGGGAAAATAAGCTAAAGCAATGATAGAGAACATCGTTTTTGACTATGGTGGCGTGCTGGTGCAGTACGACTTTGTGGCTTTCTTCGGCAAGTTGTTGGGAAGTAGGGAACAAGGACAGTGGTTCATGGGCCACGTATTGCCGGAAGAGGTTGGCGCAGCTATGGACCGGGAACTGCACCCCTTTGACTATTATATCCGTCAACAGCAGGAGCGATGGCCCGAGTATGCCGATACGCTCAGCTATTTTGCCAGTTACTATACCGATGTCTTCACGGTGGAGACGCCAGGCATTCGCGAACTCATCCTGCTGCTGAAAGACCGTGGGTACCATGTCTATGGACTGAGCAACTGGTCGAGTAAGCTGAGTGAGGTCAAAGAGAAATACAGTGTCTTCGGCCTTATCACCGACGAGTTGGTGTCCAAGGATGTGCATCTGCTCAAACCTGATCCAGCTATCTACCGAGCTTTCCTTGATAAGTTCCACCTCAAGGCAGATACATGTCTGTTTCTCGACGATAAGAAGGAGAACATAGAAGGCTGCCGGCAGGTAGGGATGCAGGGCTTTCGGTTCAATCGTGAACACCCGGAAGGAAGTATACAAGAATTAAAGGAAATATTGGGAATCAATGGTTAACATAGCAATCTTTGCTTCGGGCAATGGTAGTAATTGCGAGAATATCATTCGCTATTTTGATCAATCTGATCAGGTGACTATAGCTTTGGTACTGTGCAACAAAGCCGACGCGCCTGTTTTGGAGCGTAGCCGTAGGTGGCATGTACCTACGGTTGTGGTGCCGCGTGCAGAGTTCAACGATGAGAAGACGCTGTTGCCCCTGTTGCAGCAGTATGGCATCAAGCTCATCGTTTTGGCAGGCTTTCTATTGATGATTCCATCGTTCCTCATAGAAGCCTATCCCAGAGCTATTATCAACATCCATCCATCGCTGTTGCCCAAGTTTGGTGGCAAAGGCATGTATGGACACCATGTTCATGAGGCAGTGTGGGCTGCGCATGAGAAGGAGACGGGCATGACCATACACTGGGTCAATGAGCAGTGTGATGGTGGGGACATTATCGCACAGTACCTCGTAGCCCTCACGCCTGACGATACGCCGGAAACGATAGCTGCCAAGGAACATGCACTGGAGATGGAGTATTATCCCCAAGTCATCGAGCGGATGCTCTTATGACACCCATAAATCAGAGGGCCGGTATTGCGATTCTCCCCTTTGGGGGGAGTTAGAGGAGGGCTTTTTAGTAGTATCTCTTCGCTATGCTCTTGATGACACTGCGGTTGGGCACTGTGGCGCCTTTGGCGTTACAGGTGAGCAGCATCTCGGGAGCGTAGAAGTCACAGTCACGGCAGTTGTCGGGACTGTCGAAAACGTTGCAGGCCAGTTCGCGCTGCACGGCGAGCAATGCATTGGCAGGATAGGAGGCACGATGGCGGATATAAGCCCAAACGAGCTCGGTAAGGTCACGGATATAGCTCTTGATGTCCTTGTTGATTCTGATGTTCATCTTCATGTTCATTCCTTTCTGTTAGAGGTTGTCTTTGCATCACTAAGGAGGGTTGACCAGAGGTTTTCCTTGTAGAATGCAATGCAAAGATAGGACTTTCGTGGCTATATGTAGTCATTAGTAGCGATAGTTTAACGATGTTTGCCGTTCTGTAGGCAATTTATGTTATAACGGCGGGGAATAGGTTAATTTTGACAATCCCCGCCGTTATAGCAGTTCGGTCTATTTCGTCTTCTTGATGGGCAGCTGATAGAGGATCTTGCCGTCTTTGTTGATGGCCGAGAGCGTCAGCTGTTGTTTGTCGGCACTGATGATGGTAATAAAGTAAAACGATAGGGGAAGAGGGGTAATAGGTTAAAAGCGTTGAATCGTTTGCAGATGTGGGGAAAAGGTGCTAACTTTGTCTGATGATGAGCAGTGAACAGAATCAGCGAAAGATTATCCACGTCGACATGGATGCCTTCTTTGCCAGCGTGGAACAGCGAGACCACCCTGAGTGGCGCGGTAAGCCGTTGGCTGTCGGCCATGACAGTTCAAGGGGCGTGGTGGCCACGGCGAGCTATGAGGCCCGCAAATATGGCGTGCACTCTGCAATGTCTATTCAGACAGCGAAACGGCAGTGCCCTGATCTCATCATTGCTCCGGGACGCTACGAAGTCTATCGCGAGGTGTCGGCAACCATTCATCGTATCTTTCACGACTACACGGATTTGGTGGAGCCTATCTCGCTTGATGAGGCTTTCCTCGATGTTACGCAAAACAAAAAGGACATGGACTTGGCAGTGGATATCGCCAAGGAGATCAAGCAGCGGATACACGAGGAAACGGGGCTGACAGCTTCGGCAGGTGTTTCGTACAATAAGTTTTTGGCTAAGATAGCGTCGGACTATCGTAAGCCGGACGGACTCTTCGTCATTCATCCTGACCGTGCACTGGACTTCATCGCCACACTACCCGTGGAGGACTTTTGGGGCGTGGGCGGTAAGACTGCCGAGCGTATGCACAGCCTGGGCATCTATAATGGTGCACAGCTACGTAGTATCTCATTGGGCTATCTCCTTCATACTTTCGGCAAGGCGGGACGGACGTTCTATGACTTTGCCCGAGGCATCGACGACCGGCCTGTCGTCTCGGAGCGCATCCGCAAGTCGGTGGGATGCGAGCATACGTTCTCTCAGGACATCTGTTTGAAGTCAGCGGTTATCATCGAACTGTACCATGTGACGCTGGAACTTGTAGAACGGTTGCAAGAGTCGGATTTTAAGGGCCACACGCTGACGCTGAAAGTCAAGTACGGCGACTTTACCACTATCTCGCGCAGCATCACGCAGGCAAAGGTTTTGCGCACTAAAGACGACATCCTGCCGTTGGCTAAGAAGCTGATGAGCCGTGTGGACTACGATGCCAACCATCCTATCCGCCTGATCGGTCTCGCTGTCGTCAATCCCCATGCGGGCGAGTATCGTGAGAAGGACCGGTGGATAGAACTGGACATCGACTTTTAATAAGAGACAGAGCAACAAAGGAAGATAAAAAATCCGTGTTCCTTTGTTACTCTGTCTTCTTAGACTCATCGATCTCGCGAATGTAAGCGCGGTGTCTGCGGTGTTGCTCGGCTTCGAGATATTGCCACTGGTCGAGTACACCGTGGTTAGTCTCCATCTGTGGCATAGCCTCGGCCCATTTGAAACCATAGCGGCGGTACCAGCTGATGAGATCATTGAAGATAAGCGCGTTGGCTCCCTTCATGCGATATTCGGGCAATACGGCAATGAGCAGCAGGTCTACCGTGTCGGTCTTGTGCCATTTCATCACACGCAGCAACTGCCACCAGCCCATGGGCAGGAGACGGCCGTCGCGGGTGTGTTGCAAAGCACGGGAGAAAGAAGGAAACGACACGCCGAAGCCTACCATGCGGTCGTTGTCATTGGCATCAACCACGCAGGTGACCAAGTTGAGGTCAGCACGGCGGATGTAATCGTTGACCAAACGCGAGATCTGGTCGTCGGAAAGATGAGAAAAACCGTAGAGACCATCGTAGGTGCGGTTGACGATGTCGAAGAGTTCTTTACCTTTGCCTCGCTTCACGAAGTCGAGTACACCGTATTTGCGTACTTGCAGGTTATAGCGTTTCTGTACCAACTCTGCCGTAAGCGCAAACTTGCGGGGCGTCACCTCCGGCACCTTCACCCGGCATTCCAACCAGTCGTTGTCTTTGCGGAACCCGAGCTGATCCATGAAACGGGGGTAGTACTCATTATTATAATTAATATATAAGGTAGAGAGGCGGTCAAAGCCTTCGACCATCATACCCTCGCGGTCCATGTCCTCAAAGCCAAAGGGACCTCCGATGCAGTCCATACCTTTGTCTTTTCCCCAATGGGCTACGGTGTCGAGTAAAGCACGGCATACGTCGATGTCGTCGATGAAGTCGAACCAGCCGAAGCGCACCATACGCTTGTTCCATCGTTTGTTGGCCCGGTGGTTGATCATGGCAGCTACACGACCTACTACCTTTCCGTCGAGATAAGCCAAGAAATAGTCGGCTTCACAAAATTCAAACGCTGGGTTTTTGTCCTTGCGCAGTGTCTTCATCTCCTCACCATATAGATAAGGTACGGCACACGGATTGTCGCGGTAGAGATCGTAGAAGAATTGAATAAAAGTTTTCAGTTCACTAAGCGTCTCTACCTTTCTTATTTCTATTTTACTCATTACTTACTGGTTTACATGAAGCCCTGATGACGCAGAGCTTTCTTCAGTCCTTCGCTCATGGCCTCGCAGTCTTTTGCGGTATATCGGATGTCGGTGAACACCTGTGCGAGCGTCTCGGTGTGGTTGATCTCCACATACTGCTTGTTCTCCGGAAGATTTTCTTTCGGACCATAGATGTCGTCGATCTGTTGTGGCGTGTAGTCGTGATAAACCTCTTCGTGGACGATGCCGTCGAGAGGCAGGCGGTCGCTTTGTGCCGGGTCCTCGTCGGGCCAGCCCAGCGTGACGGTAGCTATGGGGAAGACCAAGGGCGGCAACTCTAACAAGTCAATGATTGCTTGTGGCTGGTAGATGGTTGTGCCCAAGAAGCAAGTGCCCAGTCCGGCTTCCTCAGCCAGATTGCAGAATGTCTGGCAATAGAGCAGAGCGTCGGTGGCAGCGTTGACAAAGCTCAGCAAGTTGTCGTAGCCGGGATGGCCTTTGCGCTGTTCGCCCCACAACGTCGTGCGGCGATAGTCGGCACAGAACGTCAGCACTACGGGAGCACCCGTCACCATCGGCTGGCCGAAGTGTGCGGGTGCCAAGCGCTCCTTCATCTTCGGGTCGCGTGTGACGATGACGCTGTAGAGTTGCAGGTTGCCCATCGTGGGCGTGCGCTCAGCCTGCTCAAACAGACGGCGCAACAGTTGCTGGTCCACCTCTTTATCTTGGTACTTTCTAATACTTCTACGATGTATTAAACTTTCCATTTCTTGTTCAATTAAGTAATTGCAAAGATAGGGAAAATTTCCAAAAGGGAAAAGTTTTCTCCTAAATATCTTTAGAAAGTTGATAGAATTAGAGAAAACTTTTGTAGTTTTGCAGTCTACATTTAAAAGCAAATAATTCATCAACACAATCATGCAGCCCCCAGTCCGAAAGGATTGACATAAGGGGTTATCAACCAATGGAAAACAAACAGACATACACTTACGAAGAGGCTTACGAGGCCTCTTTGCAGTACTTCGGCGGCGACGAGTTGGCGGCACGTGTGTGGGTCAACAAGTACGCCATGAAGGACAGCTTCGGCAATATCTTTGAGAAAAGCCCGGAGCAGATGCACTGGCGTATTGCCAACGAGATTGCGCGCATCGAGAAGAAGTATCCTAATCCGCTCTCTGCCCAGCAGGTCTTTGACGTGCTCGATCACTTCCGCTACATCGTACCGGCAGGTAGTCCGATGACGGGTATCGGCAATGATCACCAGGTAGCATCACTGAGCAACTGCTTTGTCATCGGCCTTGATGGCAATGCTGACAGCTATGGTGCTATTATGAAAATCGACGAGGAGCAAGTGCAACTGATGAAGCGTCGTGGCGGTGTAGGCCATGACATGAGTCAGATTCGTCCGAAAGGCAGCCCTGTGAACAACTCCGCGCTGACCTCTACAGGTTTGGTGCCATTCATGGAGCGCTACAGCAACTCCACACGTGAGGTGGCTCAGGACGGCCGGCGTGGTGCGCTCATGCTCAGCGTGAGCATCAAGCATCCCGACTCTGAGGCTTTCATCGATGCTAAGATGACAGAGGGAAAAGTCACCGGTGCCAATGTCAGCGTGCGCATCGATGACGCATTCATGCAGGCTGCCGTAGACGACAAGCCCTACACTCAACAGTTCCCCATCGACAGCGATCATCCGATGGTAAGCAAGGAAATCTCTGCCCGCAAGCTGTGGGAGAAGATCGTGCACAACGCATGGAAGAGCGCTGAGCCCGGCGTGCTGTTCTGGGACACAATCATCCGCGAAAGCATTCCTGACTGCTATGCCGACCTCGGCTTCAAGACGGTGAGCACCAACCCTTGCGGTGAGATTCCACTCTGCCCTTACGACAGCTGTCGTCTGCTGAGCATCAATCTCTATAGCTATGTCGAGCATCCTTTCACCAAGGAAGCTAAGTTCGACTTCGATAAGTTCAGCCGTCACGTACAACTTGCGCAGCGCATCATGGACGACATCGTGGACTTGGAGATGGAGAAGATCGACAAGATCATGGACAAGATCCGTCGTGATCCTCAGAGCGAGGACGTGAAACATACAGAGTATCATCTTTGGGAGAAGATCAAGGAGAAGAGCGGCAAGGGCCGTCGTACAGGTGTGGGCATCACCGCCGAGGGCGATATGCTGGCAGCCATGGGCCTGCGCTATGGTACACAGGAGGCTACAGACTTTGCCGTGAGCGTACATCGTGATCTGGCCATCAACGCTTATCGTTCTTCTGTGAAGATGGCTGAGGAGCGTGGTGCGTTCAGCATCTATGACGCTGAACGTGAGAAGAACAATCCGTTTATTCTCCGCTTGAAGGATGCTGATCCTAAACTCTATGAGGACATGGTGAAGCATGGCCGCCGCAACATCGCCTGCCTGACAATCGCTCCAACCGGTACTACTTCGCTGATGACGCAGACCACGAGTGGCATCGAGCCCGTGTTCATGCCCGTCTACAAGCGTCGCCGCAAGGTCAACCCTAATGATGCCGACGTGCATGTGGATTTTGTCGATGAGGTTGGTGACTCCTTTGAGGAGTACATCGTCTACCACCGCAAGTTCCTCGAATGGATGAAGATCAACGGTATCGACACCGAGAAGAAATATACCCAGGAAGAGATCGACGAGCTCGTCGCCCGCTCTCCTTATTATAAAGCTACTGCCAACGACGTGGACTGGCTGATGAAGGTGCGCATGCAGGGCGCTATTCAGAAGTGGGTGGACCACAGCATCTCTGTGACGGTCAACCTGCCTAACAATGTCGACGAGGCGCTTGTCAACAAGCTCTACGTCGAGGCTTGGCGCTCAGGCTGCAAGGGCTGTACCATCTACCGCGACGGCAGCCGCTCGGGCGTGATGATCGCTGTGTCGAAGAAAGACAAGAAAGAAAAGAAAGACGCAGACCATAAGGAGTCACCGGAGCCTGTCACCGCTCCGTCGATCCCCCGTCCCTCCGTGCAGGAGGTTCGCCCGAAGGAGCTCGACTGCGATGTAGTGCGCTTCCAGAACAACCGTGAGAAGTGGGTGGCCTTCGTCGGATTGCTCGACGGTTATCCTTACGAGATCTTCACCGGTTTGCAGGACGACGACGAGGGCATTGTGTTGCCGAAGAGCGTCACCAAGGGTAAGATCATCAAGCAGACCAACCCCGACGGTACGCATCGCTATGACTTCCAGTTTGAGAACAAGCGTGGTTACAAGACCACGGTGGAAGGACTGAGCGAGAAGTTCAATCCGGAATACTGGAACTATGCCAAGTTGATCTCCGGCGTGCTGCGCTATCGTATGCCTATCGACCATGTCATCAAGCTCGTTGGCTCTTTGCAGCTCAAAGACGAGAGCATCAACACATGGAAGAATGGTGTGGAGCGCGCACTGAAGAAGTATATCACCGACGGTACCAAGGCTGTGGGGCAGAAGTGTCCCGTCTGCGGTCAGGAGACACTCGTCTACCAGGAAGGCTGTCTCATCTGTACCAACTGCGGTGCCAGCCGTTGTGGATGATCACGCTATAGGTTTGACGTATGAAATGCGCATCAAGCTATATCCTCTTACGCTCCCTGCGTTTCCATGCCTTTCACGGCGTGGAGGCGCAGGAGCGTCTTGTTGGCAACGACTATGAAATCAGCCTCAGACTGAAGGCTGATGTGTGCCGTGCCGTAGAGAGCGACCAGGTGGCGGACACCATCAACTATGCTGAAGTGTATCAGCTGGTGGCCAAGACGATGTCCGAACCTGTAGATCTTGTGGAGCATCTTGCCGGAGTGATCGGTGAGCGACTGTTTCAGCGTTGGCCTCAGATCGAGGCAATAGATGTGACAGTCATCAAGCTCAATCCTCCCATGGGTGCAGATTGTCAGGGTGCCGGCATTGAGCTGCATCTGACCAATCGCTAAGTGCTTGCATCATTAATAAATAATAAAACTCATTGCTTCTTTTCAGTTTCCTAATGTAAAATCCGTAACTTTGCATAAAATTGATACAAGTTCACGCTTGTTGGTACTGCAAAGGAAAGAATCATCGATATGTTGAAAAGGATACTTCTCATAATTCCTGTCTTCTTCTTTTTCGCACTTGTGGCTACAAGTGCTGCCTCTCGCTTTACGCTTGTCGTTGATGCCGGTCATGGAGGCAACGACTTTGGCGCTCCCGGTGCGGTGTCCAACGAGAAAGACCTGACGCTGAAATACGCTTTGGCGTTTGGTCGCTTTGTGGAGAGCCACTGTCCCGACGTGCGTGTGATCTACACGCGCAAGACCGATGTCTTCATTCCTCTCCATGAGCGCGCCGACATTGCCAACCGCAACAAAGCCGACCTCTTCATCTCCATCCACATCAATGCAGTGGACGGCTCACACACGGCACATGGTTTCCAAAGTTATACCCTCGGTCGTGGAGAGCGTTCCGGCGACCGCGGCATCCGTGAGAACCTCGATGTGGCAAAGCGTGAGAACTCTGTGATTTTCCTTGAGAAAGACTACCAAAAGAAATATAGTGGGCTTGACATGAACTCAGCAGAAGGCGACATCATGTTTGAGTTTATCGCTGACAACAACCGGCAGCGCAGTGTGGAACTCTCCCGACTGATGCAGCGCTGTGTCTGTCAGGCCACGGGAAGACAAGACGGCGGCTCACATCAAAACAATCTTGCTGTGCTCCGTCTCACCTCCATGCCAGCCATCCTCTTGGAGTTGGGCTTCATCTCTACGCCTGATGAAGAGCAGTTTATGAACTCCGACTCAGCTGTGGACCTCTATACTAAAGGTATCTATAACGCTTTTATCACCTATAAGAATAAGTACGACACCCAGTCGACACTGCCTTATCAGAACAATGTGATTGAGGTGAGTGCTCCCGTCAACGACAATAATGATTACCAGCCCGTAATTGACGACCGTCGAAGCAACAGGTCGACAAGGGCAACCGTTCAAAGAAAAACGGTTGCAGGGAAGGGAGACGGTGATACTCCGCAACAAAGCAGTAATACTCCGCAAAGACGTGAGGCTGCTGCACCCAAGGCTGCGAGCAAGAATACAGCAAAGTCCGACAAAGCTGTCAAGGCTGAGAAGCAAGCAAAGAGAGACAATGACAAGAAGGTAGTCAGTCAGCAGGCTGCTCATGCTCCGGTTTTCAAGATTCAGATACTCCAAGGATCTTATAAGTTGCGCGACAACGACCGTCAGTTCAAAGAGCTCACAGGCATCGAGCGAATGGAGGACGGCGGCAAATGGAAATACTTCTACGGTAGCAATACCGACTACAATGCCGTCAACCGCTCCCGCAAGGAGATCCTCGACAAGTTCCCCGGGGCGTTCATCGTAGCCTATAAAGACGGCAAGCAGATGGATGTCAACGAGGCAATCAAGGAGTTCCTCTCAAATAAACGAAAGAAATAAAAATCATACGCACATGAAGTTTTTCACCAATGAAGTCAAGATTGCCCTTGTGGCCATCGTAGGTATAGCGTTGCTGTTCTTCGGCATGAATTTCCTGAAAGGCATGTCGGTGTTCTCCAGCGACAAGTCCTACTATATCAAGTTTAAGGACATCAGCGGCCTGTCACGCTCCAATCCTATCTATGCCGACGGCTATCAGGTGGGTGTGGTGAAGGATATCAACTACGACTACGACGGCAATGGCGACATCGTCGTGAAGTTCGATGTGGACAACGACCTACGCATTCCCAAGGGTTCTTCCGCTGAGATTGTCAGTGATTTGATGGGCAATGTGAAGATGAATCTGCTCTTGGCCAACAACCCGCGCGAGCGTGTGGAGCCGGGTGATACGATACAAGGTCAGATCAACGAAGGTATGTTGGGTTCCGTGCGTACGATGTTGCCAGCAGTGAAGCAGCTGATTCCGAAGATCGACAGCATCCTCACGAGTGTCAATGCGTTGCTCGCTAATCCTGCTTTGGCTCATTCTCTGCACAATGTGGAGGCGATCACCAATAACCTCAACACCACCTCACGCAATCTCAACACGCTGATGGCTCAGGTCAACGGACGTGTGCCGGGTATGATGAGCAAAGCCGACTATGCCCTGGGCAAAGCCGGTACTACACTCGACAATACCTCTCGCCTGACAGCAAATCTCGCCTCCATCGATGTAGCCAATACGATGGCGAAAGTCGACCAGACACTTGCCAACGTGCAGGAAGTGACAGCTAAGCTGAATGGCAAAGACGGCACGCTCGGATTGCTGATGAACGATGATAAACTCTATCACCGGTTGAACAATACCGTTGGCAGTGCCGATTCATTGCTGACAGACTTGAAGGCACATCCTAAGCGTTATGTTCACTTCTCACTCTTTGGGAAGAAAGATAAATAAAGGAAGCTAATAAAAAATGCGTCACCAAATCTTTTGGTGACGCATTTTTCTATTTTGTGTTAGTAAAATCAACTGTATGCGGGTAACGCAGTGACGAGTAACAAAGGAATCAAGTCGGACTACTCGGCTGCGTCTTTCAGTTTGAACGAATTCTCTATGCTTACGATCTCAGCCTGAAAAGCGCGGTCTACCTGCAAGCGCTTCTCTACTTGTGCACAACTGTGAATCACGGTGGAGTGGTCACGGTTGCCGACGAGCTTGCCGATGCGGCTGGCAGGCATCTTCGTGTATTTCTGTGCGAGATACATCGACACCTGACGCGCCATCACAAAGTCGCGTTTGCGGCTCTTGGAACTCACCTGTGCCTGCGTGACATTGTAGTGGTTGCAGACTTTCTCCATGATGTCGTCGATGGTCAGCGGGCGGTCGTCGGTCTTGATGGCGCGCTTGATGACACGCTCAGCCAACTGCATGTTGATGTCGCTGTTATAAACAATGGAGTAGGCCATCAGCGAGTTGACCACACCTTGCAGGTCGCGCACGCTGCCACTGGCCGTCTGTGCAATGAAGGCAATGACGTCATCGGGGATCTTCAGTCCGTCACGGCAAATCTTGCTGCGCAGGATGTCGATACACAACTGACGGTTGGGCTTCTCCAGCGGAGCGATGACACCGCATGAGAAACGGGTGAGCAGTCGGTCGGGCATACCCTTGAGGTCTACCGGCGGACGGTCGGAGGCCAGGATGATGCGCTTGCCGTTTTTGAAAAGATGGTTGAAGATATGGAAGAAAGTGTCCTGCGTCTTCGGCGAGTTGATCCATTCCTGGATGTCGTCGACGATGAGCATGTCGATCGTCTGATAGAAGGCAATGAAGTCGTTGAGGTGGTTCTGAATGACCGCATTGGAGAACTGCACCTGAAAGAGACGCGCACTGATATACAGCACACGTTTCTGAGGATAGAGGTGCTTGGCGTGTACGCCGATGGCATTGATGAGATGCGTTTTTCCGCAGCCCGAGGGACCATAGATAAACATCGGGTTGAACTGCAGCGTGTTGGGGTGCTCGGCAATAGAGAGTCCCACGGCACGCGGCAGCTTATTGCTCTCTCCCTCAATGTAGTTGCTGAAAGTGAGATGCGGATTGAGTTGCGGGTCAAGCTGGGGCACGGCAGCGTCGAGCATGGTCGGCGGCTGGTTGGCGCGTGTCTTAGGCTGTGGCTTGGGCAGTGCGTCGGTAGGGTCAGCCTCAATGTTCTGCGTGAGGTTATGCTCCTTGTCCGTGACAACCTGATAAAACAGTTTGGTGCCTGTACCAAAGCAGTGGTACATCACCTTGCAGAGCAGGTCGATGAAGTTCTCCTCCAAGTATTCATATACGAAGGGACTCGGTACAGCCACCTGCACCGTCTTGGTCTGCTCATCGTAGCGTACAAAGTCGATGGGCTTAAACCATGTATTATATATCTGCTCGGTGACGTTCTCGCGTATCAGCGCAAGACTCCTGTCCCAACGAGCATCAGGACCTGCTTTCTTCATGAATAATGTTGTTTCAGCGGTTGTATCTGAAAAGGATCATGCCTTGTTTTTGTTCTATAGTATCGGCAAGCGTGTTGGGAGTCCAATCCCAGTGCTTTGTCGCCTATCTTTTGCAAAGTTAGAAAACTTTTCTCAAACGTGCAAATTCCTGCCTTCTGCTATACTCTACTGGGTGAAATCCGCAAGTGGTTGAATCATACACAGTTAATGTAAAGCAGGTTTTATTGTGAAACATCATTGTAGCATCACGCATGTAGGTAAGAATGAACACTTTTCATTCGCTTACATCAAATGTGAAACATCCTTCGATACGATTTAAACTTAATTAAGGTTTTAGCCGCGCTCTATTCGTCTTCTCCCCTTTGTTAATCTTTGTATAAGCCCTTGTATTCTCAAAAGAAAAGTGTAATTTTGCCAACATATAACCATTGTATCACTAACATCCTAAACAAAACATGCATTACAAGCAACTACTTTTCACTACTGCTTTGCTGTCTGCCATGCAGGCGTCAGCGCAAATCACAGTCAATGTCAACACGACACAGAAGGGACATGAAGTGTCTCCGGATCTCTACGGCATCTTCTATGAGGACATCAACCATGCTGCCGACGGCGGCCTCTATGCCGAGCTTGTGCGCAACCGATCCTTTGAGGACAACGCCAAAGCGGCTGAGCATTGGAGCACTGTCGGGCAGGCTGCCATGCAGCTCACCGCCAAGGGATTGCTCACCGCCAAGCAGCATCAGGCGCTGCAGGTGACTTTCCAACAGTCGGGCGACGGCGTCGCCAATGAGGGCTTCTGGGGAATCCCCGTCGTACAGGGTCGCCGTTATCGTCTCTCCTTTTGGGCGAAAGGCAAACTCAAGGGACAGCTGCGTGCTGTGTTGACAGACGCTTCGGGCAAGCAGACGTTTGCCTCTGCCACCTTTGCCGGCAAGAGCTTTGGCAATAAGTGGACACGCTATGAAGCTGAACTGACAGCCAATGGCAATGACGACAAGGGACAGCTGCGACTCTTGGCCGACGGCAAGGGACAGCTGGCTTTTGACGTGGTGTCACTCTTCCCGCCTACCTTCCGCAATCGGCAGAATGGTCTGCGTCCCGAACTGGCCGGTATGCTCTATGATCTCCATCCTAAGTTCCTGCGCTTCCCCGGCGGCTGTTTCGTCGAGGGTCAGAACAGTCCCGACAATGCTTTCCGTTGGGAGCGTACCATCGGTCCCGTGGAGCAGCGCGAAGGCCACTGGAATGTCAACTGGGGCTATCGCACCACCGATGGACTGGGCTTTGACGAATATCTCCAGCTCGCTGAGGATCTGCACGCCAAGCCGCTCTATGTTGTCAACGTGGGTATCTGGCATGGCGGCTTCACGCCACTCGACTCCATACAGCCCTGGATCGACGAGACAATGAATGCGCTGGAATATGCCAACGGTCCCGTGACAAGTAAGTATGGTGCGCTGCGTGCCAAGAACGGACATCCCGAACCCTACAATATCCAATATTTGGAGATTGGCAACGAGAACAATCAGCCCGACCAGCATCAGCAGAGTGACCACTACTATGAGCGTTTCCGCCTCTTCCGCGATGCTGTGCTGAAGAAATATCCCGGGATGCATATCATCGGCAACGTGGCTGCATGGGGCACTGACGAGCCGAAGTGGGAGTCAAAGGAGCAGACCGAACTCGTCGACGAGCATTACTATCGCTCCCCGGCATGGTTTGCCGAGCACTTCCATCACTATGACGGCTATGACCGTCGCGGTCCGAAAGTCTATGTCGGCGAGTATGCCGTGACGCAGGGCTTCGGCAAGATGGGTGACCTGAATGCCGCTTTGGGCGAGGCCGTGTTTATGATGGGCATGGAAAACAATTCCGACATTGTGCGCATGGCCAGCTACGCGCCTATCTTCGCCAATGTCAATGAGACACGTTGGCGTCCCGACATGATCCAGTACGACGCCACCCGTGTGCTTGGCACTCCTTCTTATTATGTGCAGAAGATGATGGCCGACAACGTGGGTACACGCACTGTGTCGACGACGCTCACAAATCCCTATCAGATGGCAGAGGCTCAGCAGCAGGTCAAGCCACAGATCTGCCGTGTCGGCGTGGGCACCTGGGCTACGCAAGCCAGCTTTGCCCAGCCATCGCTGACAGCCGGTGACGGCAAGGTGGAGAAGGTGAGCGGCAACGTTGACATCCGTGGCTTATGGCAGCAGGCTAATGGCATTGTCAGTCAGCAGTCTGCTTCCGAGGGCGCACTGCGTCTGAATCCTCAGCGTACCGACGGCAACGAATACACCTATCACGTGCGTGCCCGCAAGGACGGCGGCGCCGAGGGCTTCCTCGTTGTGTTCAACTATGTAGACCCCGATAACTATTGCTGGCTGAACATTGGCGGTTGGGGCAATACGCAGAATGCCATCGAGCAGGTCGTCAACGGCAGCAAGTCACAGCTCGTCACAGCGGCAGGAAAGGTGGAGACCGGACGTTGGTACGATGTGGATCTGCATGTCAAGGGCGACAGCATCTATGCTTCGCTCGACGGCAAGCAGCTCTTTGCCACGCAGCTCAAGCCGAGCACCTTTGCGGGACTCTTCCAGAATGCAACCTATGACGAGGCTACGGGCGAGTATATCGTGAAGCTTGTCAACACGCATTCCCAAGCTACCACAGCCCGCATCGCTCTGCCTGGTCTGCATCCGACGGAGGCGCGTCTCATCCGCCTGTCCGCTCCAAAGGGCACCGACGAGAATACGCTCGACACACCGACACGCATCGTTCCGATGACTTCTACGTTGAGTCCTGACGGTGACGGCGTGAGCGTGGAGTTGCCGGCAAATTCGCTCAATATCGTAAGAATCAAATAGAAGTAAAAGCCCCTCTCTAACTCCCCCCTAAGGGGGAGAAAAGAGCCTCACCCCCGCGCCCCTCTCCAATTGGAGAGGGGTGTAGTTACTTGGTTAAACAGAAATTGCCCTGTTTCTGATTATTGTGTCCTTTGGGTATTGATGTATGACGTGATAAACACTGTATGGCTATATCAATGCCTGCCTTTGTATGAATTTACCCTCTTTCTGAACGTTTTTTGTGGTTTTACTATTAGATATTTTGTACTTTTGCAATAGTAATCTTTAATAGTAAGAGCAAATGAACAATCACAAACCTAAGCAGTGGCTACGGCCACAGACAGCCATAAAGACTGTACCCTTCTTTTTATTATTACTGACATTGATACTCGGATCCTTCGACTCCGCCACACCGGTGATCTACATCATCGGCGACTCTACGGCAGCGAACAAAGACACCACCGAGGGACGCATCGAGCGTGGGTGGGGCATGTTCCTGCATGAATATCTCGACGACGGCGTGCGCGTTGAGGACCATGCTGTCAACGGCCGATCTTCACGCAGCTTCTATACTGAGGGCCGTTGGAAGAAAGTTATTGACAAGGTGAAGCCCGGTGATTACGTGATCATTCAGTTCGGACACAACGACGAGAAGCCGGCACCGGACCGCCATACCGACGTGGGTACCACCTTCGACGCTCATCTCGCGCAGTATGTCATCGAGACAAAGGCTAAGGGAGCCACTCCCGTGCTGATGAGTCCCGTGGTGCGCCGTAACTTCCAAGGCGACACTCTCGTCGATACACACGGAGCCTATCGCCTGGTGGCTGAGAAAGTAGCCCGGCAGTATGGTGCTGTCTATGTCAATGCCAACGCCATTACCCACGACATCGAGCAGCGTCTGGGTCCCGATGTCTCTCGTAAACTGCACATGTGGGTGGAGCCGGGCAAATACAGTTGGGCAAAAGATGGCCGCAAAGACGACACACATTATAATATATATGGTGCGCATGTCGTGGCGGCAGCCCTTGCTAAAGCCCTTGGTGATGCCGTTCCCGCACTGAAGAGTCACGTACGTGTGAATAAGAAGTAATTAAGAATAATCGCATCGCACTGCTATGAACAATCGTTTTCCCTTCAAGCCTCTTGCCCTTGCCTTCTTTTTGCTGATGACACCGAAAGGAGTCTCGGCGAAGCCCGTCACCTGGTTCGACGGCATCCACGCGGTCAGCCTTTCTGTGCCTCGCGGCGTTGATCCCGTCGTAGATGTTGCTTCTCACATGTTCAAGGACGACATAGCGCAGGTGACGGGCATCGCAGCGAAGCAAACCGACCGGGCTCAGCACGCTACGATTCGTCTCTTTCAGTTGGACCGCCTCTCCCGTCGGCAGCAGCGTGAATTGCGGGATATGGGTGTGCCGGTAGAACGATTGCAGACGCTGACCGACGGCTTCCACATCTGTGTCCTCCACGGGCAGATTGTCGTAGTGGGCACCAACGGGCGTGGCACTGCCTACGGACTGTTGGAGTTGTCGCGTCAGGCGGGTGTGAGTCCTTGGATTTGGTGGGGCGATGTCGTACCCGAGCATCGTTCACGGCTGACGCTCGACGATCAGTTCACGACGACGCAGGGCGCATCGGTCGAGTACCGCGGCATCTTTCTCAACGACGAGGACTGGACGCTGCGTCCCTGGAGCTACGGCCATTTCGACAAAGCCCCGTTCGGCGTCATCGGCAAGAACACCTACAAGAAGGTGTTCCAACTGTTGCTCCGCCTCCGTGCCAACGCCATCTGGCCCGCCATGCACACGGGCACGGTCAGCTTCTTTCAGACGCCGGGTGCCAAGGCCGTGGCCGACAGCTGCGGCATCGCCATCGGCTCGTCACACTGCGAACCACTGCTGCGCAACAACGTCGGCGAGTGGGACGAGAAGAAACGCGGTGCGTTTAACTACATCACCAACCGCCAGTCGGTACAGGACTACTGGATAGAGCGGTTGAAAGAGGTCAAAGGCTCGAAGGGCGGCAACTTGCTGACCATCGGCATGCGTGGCATCCACGACGGCTCGATGCAAGGCGTGAAGACGATGAAGGAGAAGTTCGACGCTCTGCAGCTCGTCATCGACGACCAACAAAAGCTCATCGGCAAATATCTCGGCGACCCGGCCAAGCAGACGCAGGTGTTCATCCCCTACAAAGAGGTGCTCAACATCTACAACATGGGGCTGAAGGTGCCCGACTACGTCACGCTGATGTGGTGCGACGACAACTACGGATACATGACGCGCCTGTCCGACACAGCCGAACAGCGGCGCGCGGGCGGTGGCGGCGTGTATTACCACCTGAGCTACTGGGGCCGGCCGCACGACTTCCTATGGCTGACCACCATGCAGCCGGGCCTCGTCTACAACGAGATGCGCACGGCCTACGACCACAACGTGCGGAAGATGTGGATTGTCAACGTCCACGACCCGAAGGTGGCTGGTTACGACCTCGAGCTCTTCCTCGACATGGCATGGGACATCGACTGCGTGAGCGGTGCGACGATCAACGACCACTACCGCCGTTGGCTTTGCCAACAGTTCGGCCCCCAAGTAGGCAAACAGCTCTTCCCCGCCATGCATGAGTTCTTCCGTCTCTGCGGCGAGCGTCATCCCGAGTTTATGGGGTGGAACCAGACCGAGGTGTCGAAAGACCTCTACGACCGCGGACTGAGTCAGGTGCGCAACACCGAGTTCTCACAAACCGAGTTCGGTAATGAACTCGATGGCTATCTCAGCCGCTTTGCCGACGTGGCCGCACAAGTGAAAAAGGCCAAGCAGCAGCTGCGCCCCGAACTGCGCGATGCTTACTTTGCGGCCATCGAGTATCCCGTGTGCGCTGCTGAGGCTCATGCCCGCAAGATGCTGTGGGCACAGAAAGCACGTCAGCTTGCCAACGGCTCGACGACAAAGAATATGTTTGCCCATCAGTCCGAGCTCTACCACGCTTGTGCCGAGAGTCAGCAAGCCTATCAGGAGGTGAGGGCACTGACGGAATACTATAATGAAAAGATGGCTGGCGGCAAGTGGCGTCGGTCGATGAACATGCGCCCGCGTGACCTTCCCGTCTTCGGTGCGCCCGTGCTTCCCACCCTGCTCACCGACGCGCAGGTGCAGGAATGGTTGAAGAAGGGAGAGAAGTCCACAGACCGAAAACTTACTGACTGGAGCGATACCTTGGGCGTGGTGGCCCGCAATGCCGCTGACTGGCAACAGGCTTCCCCGGGCACGAAGGTGATAGAGATGTTGGGTCACAGCATGCGGGCGGTGGCTCTGCCCCAGGGAGGCGACGTGACGTATGCTTTCTCCACAGACCGTGACGGCGACCGTGTGCTGCGTGTGGCGCTGATCCCCACACAGCCCAACGACAAGGGCGACCTGCGCTTCTCGGTGAGCATTGACGGCGGACAGCCTACGGTGTTCTCACTTAAAGAGCCCTTCCGCTCAGAGCGTTGGAAACTCAACGCGCTGCGAGGCCAGGCTGTCCGTGAGCTGTCGCTGAAAGGTTTGAAGGCGGGTCGCCATACGCTGACCATCCACGCCCTTGATCCTCATATCGTGCTCGACCAGTGGATGATGGACAGCAAGGTAAGCCGCCGGTTCTATCTCTTCCCCGTCTGGCATACTTTCGGGCAGTAAGATTCAGGGCAACGCTTTGCTTTCAGTATATCGAATGTTTAGAAAACTGACAAAAAACGGGCCTTATTTTGGCGTTCTTTTCCACGAAAGAGTATCTCGCTCTGATTTTTGCGAATTTTGGAAACGTTTTAATAATTTCCTTATAATCAGTATGTTATATTGATTTTGACTTTTTGGGAAGAAGAAATCGGTTGAAGCTTAGGGTCAAAGTGCCTTTCTGACCAAAAATTCTCTAGAGAATTTTGTGAGAGAAAGGCACTTTGACCTTGTCATCTCGGCTTTCTGATGAGAGATAACCGCTGTGATGATACTATGAAACAGGCGTTTTCTCACCCTCAAAGTCCTTTTCCGACGATCAAACGCCTGTTTTCTGCCTTCTTCATTCTCTAGAATGCAAACTTTGGCGGGAGTAGTTTTGTTGGAATAATTACGTGGATAAAAACCAGCCTCACCACCATACCCAACAGCCTCACCCCCGGCCCCTCTCCAAAGGGAGAGGGGAGTAAAATGCTATGCGGGTGAGACTGCTACACTCTGTACGAAGTTAGGGGGCATGTCCCCAGAGGTGAACACACTATGAATAACCTCGTGTCGTCGAGGCTGGGCTATGTCCTCGGACTCATGTGGACGAAATCGGTAGTTTAAGCTAACGCTCCGCTATGCGGAATAAAGAATATAACCGAATATCGAGAATATTTATATTCTTAATATTCGGTTATATTCTTGATGCCATCTATAATGGCACGTTAAAAGGAAAACGAAAGCATTCTCGTGGATTCATCTTCCAACCATGCTAATCTTTCTCTCTCTTGCGTCTCATTTCCGTGGCACTACATTCGTGACACTTTTGTTCTTCACGTCTTCAAGCACCAGATGCGTATGGCTCTTCAGTCGTATGCTGCCACAGAGATAGGTGCCGGCCGGGATCACAACCGTACCGCCGCCGCTACGTGAGCAGGAGTCGATGGCCGTGTTGATGGCCGGCGAGTCAAGAGTCCTGCCGTCGCCCTTGGCACCGAAGTCTCGAATGTTGAGAGCCGCTTGCGCCCAAAGGCAGGGAGCAAAGAGCAGAAGAAGCGACAGCAGGAGACGGATCTGATGATTCCTGTGGATGATAGTGGTCATAAGCGATGATGGATGATGAGAGTTCATAATGTCTTTTTGGTTACACCATTCTCATAGCGGATGATCTTGATGCCATGCTTGTTGCCGCGCTTGCCGTCGAGGGAGTAGACATCCTTGATCTTGTTGCCCCTGATGGTGGTCGTAGAGATGGACGTGGGATCGCTGTTGCCTGTCGGTGAGATGGCGAAGCGTGCAGCTTCATCCTCATTGGATCCACGGGAGAAGCCTTTGCGTGAACGATTGTAGCAAATATAGACATTGCTGTTGGTAGCCGCTGTGGAGACGAAGAACACCATATCGCCGTCCATCACAGCTTTGTAGGCTGTAGCCAGTGCTGCGTCGGTAGTGGGAGAGAAGCCATATTTGCCACCGTCGTGCAGATAGTATCCGTCACTGCCTTTGATGTAATAGGTGTTCTCGTCAGCAGCCTTGATAAATTGCACCTCATAGGGAGAGTCTGAGCAGGGAGCAAAGCCCTTGGTTGTCTGGCCTTCGGCAAAGTTCAAATAACCGACATCGCTGTATTTCATCTCGTAGTATTGGTAGGGTACCGGATTGAAGGCACCGGTCTCCTGCTGTGTGATCTCATCCTTGCCCATCTCTCCGAGCGACTGATAATAGCTGTAAGCATTGTAGCCCAAGTGTGGCGACTGAGAGTAACCTACGTTCTGGCTGGTAATCTGCAGGTTGTAGGTATTGTCGTCGCGCAGCCAAGGCAGCTTCTTGTCGGTGTCGTAGGTGGTGGTGATGATTCGCAGCACATAGTCGCAGCCAGTGCGTCCAGCCTCTTCGGCAGATGTGTACATAGCCAGTTCCTCGCGGAAGTCGCCGAAGAGGTCGCATTGCAGACAAGGATTCTGCTTGGTGCCGTTGATAGAATGCACAGCATAGACCTTGTTGATATGGGCTATGTCGCCACGACTTCTCAGGCAGCGTACCCAGCCGTGGTTGACAATGTCGTATTTTCCGATAAAGTTACCGTCAAAGTGCTCGTCGGTGAGATCATCATCCCAGAAAATGCGATAGTTGGGGTACCCTATTGTCTTGCCTCTATTGTAGTCGTAGAGCGCATTGCCGTCACAATCATAGATTTTGTCGGACGATAGACAGAAATATTCACTGCCGGCCACAGTGGAGTCGAGATCCATAGCCAGTCCGCGTGCCACGTCACCATTGGAGTAGGGGATTCCATTGAGCACCTTGCCGTCTTTACCGCTAATCATGCAAGCATCGTAGGCGGTACCCACCTCGGTGATGCGCCACGTCTCGAGTCCATCGTGGTGGGGATTGAGTTCTCCCACGCTGAGCATGTCGCCGTGACCCAGTCCTGTAGACCATAGCACGGTACCGTCGTGGTCGATGGCTGCGGCACCGATGCAGAGCTCGTCATAACCGTCGCCGTCGAGGTCAGCAGCCTGACCGGCATGGGCACCTTGAGCGAAGAGGCTGACCGTCTGTGTGTGCGTGCCTGTGGCATTGGTAGTCACGGCGTGGTTCTCGCTGGTGGAGGCATGGCGCCATTCCTCCGTGAGCAGCTTGCCGTCCCATGAGATGGCGGTGGCATAGACGTATGAGTAGATGCCTCGCTGCATGACGCAAACGGGACGCGCTTTGCCGTCGCGGCAGGGTATCTTCATCACGGCACCCTTGAAGCCATTGCCGCGTCGTCCGTAGTTCTCGCCATCGGTGGAGCCACTGCGCGGATCCCAGTCAGACTGTATGTTGAAATAGGGCCAATATTGTTTCGATGCCAATTCCTTGCCTGTGGCACCATCAAAGCAGGTGAGCCACTCCTCGCCTTTGGTGGGCAGACCATCGTGGCCGCGGTAGTAAATCGTTTTCAGATCATCGGGATAGCCGGGCAGCCCGTTGCCGACATAGTTTCCGGCCGCGTCCTTGGTGCCGGGAGCCGTTTTGCAGATCAGTTCGCCCTTGCCGTCGCCGTCAAAGTCCCAGCACATGAACGGGAAGTTGTTGCCCGCTCCCATGTTCTGTCCCATGTCGATACGCCACAGTCGCGTGCCGTCGAGCTTGTAGCAGTCGATGAACTCATGTGCGGGCAGGTTCAACTCCTTATTATATATAATGGAGGGCATCCATTTGAGGATGATTTCCTGATTGCCGTCGCCGTCCATGTCGTAAGCCGAGCAGTCGCCGGGCGTGTAGGAGATGACTGTTGTGTCAGCGTTGGTGACGGGTGCGGGTGCCGACAGCGGAATGTCGATGTAGGGATTTGGCTTTGCAGTGACACCTTCTTGTTGGTCCACTGTGTTGCCTTCCGGATCCTTGACTACAAGGCGGAAGGTGGCGTCGCCATAGATGGCCTTGCTCAGCCGTACGGTGGTCTTGCTGCGCATGGTGCACACCTTCTGGCCGTCAGCGTAAAGTTCATACTGCATCTTGGTAGGGTTGTCGGTAGCGCGCATGCGCCAGCTCACCTGTACCTGACTGCCGTTGATGAAGGCAAACAGACCACGATTTTCCTGTTGGGCTGCTAACAGGCAGGAGGAGAGGGCAAAGAGTCCTGTGAGTAGTTTCTGTTTCATGATGTTATTGGTTTAGGGTTTATCTGATTGCAAAATTAGAGTCTTCAGCCTTTATACAGTATAAATATCGTTTTTAAACCAATAATTTAGTACAAGTCAAGCCTTGACTCAGTCTTTGGCCTGTGTCTGTGTCACGGTTGTTGGCGTATGATTTTTATCAATTATGAATAAAAGGCTTTCTTGCAGATAGGGCAAGAATCACTATCTTTGCAGCAAACTTTTTGGACAAGCCGAAAACAAAGGCGGTAAATAACGGCCTTATCGGTCTTGTTATATAGAAGGATTGCGCGTGTCACAGATACTTTTGTCAATGCTTAGACCAATAGTACAATTATATCAAATAACGGACAAAAATCGTATTGCCAATGGATGTTTACCCACTAACTTTACACAAAAAACAATCAAAGTTATGCGCAGGCTAAGATTAAAACTCGTTTTGTTGCTGTCGCTTATCCCACTAATTGGCTTTTGCCAGGAAAATGAAGGTCCCACTATGGGCTGGAGTTCATGGAACACCTACCGTGTCAATATCTCCGATTCGCTCATCATGCGCCAAGCTGATGCAATGGTGTCGACGGGCTTGAATAAGTTCGGTTACAAATACATTAATATTGACGACGGCTATTTCGGCGGACGTGACAAGACCACTGGGCAGTTGCTTATCAATAAGAAGCACTTCCCCAATGGTCTGCAACCTGTCATTGACCACATCCACGGTCTCGGACTTAAAGCCGGAATCTACTCCGACGGTGGAGACAACACTTGCGGCAGCTATTACGACAAGGACACGCTGGGCTTGGGTGTCGGGCTGTACGGTCATGACCATCAGGACTGTGACTTCTTCTTCAACAAGCTCGGCTTCGACTTCATAAAGGTGGACTTCTGCGGAGGCGTGGGTAAGAAAGGGAGCCGTGTCCTTGATGAGCAAGAACGCTATACCGCCATTGCCAATGCCATAAAGGAAGCAGGAGGTAAGGCTGTCCGTCTCAACGTCTGCCGCTGGGATTACCCCGGCACCTGGGTACACGATGTCGCCTTCTCCTGGCGCACGACTCACGACATTTCTCCTCGTTGGAGCAGTGTAAAGGACATCATCGCTCAGAACCTCTACCTCTCCTCATATGCCTACGACGGTCATTACAACGACATGGACATGTTGGAGGTAGGACGTGGCATGAAACATGAAGAGGACAAGACCCACTTCGGGATGTGGTGCTTCATGAACTCGCCGTTGCTCATTGGCTGCGACCTCACGAAGATAAAGCCACAAACCCTCGCCTTGTTGAAGAGCGAACGGCTCATCGCCCTCAACCAGGATCCCGTGCATGACCAACCCGCTGTGGTGGAGAAGCAGAACGGTTGTTTCATCCTCATCCGCGACATTATTTCAAAGCACGGCAGTGACCGCGCGTTCGCCGTTTACAATCCCACGGACTTGACAAAAGAGGTAAATGTTGATTTTAAGAAACTGCTGTTGGGCGACAAAGTGTCGTTGACAGATTGCTTTAATGGGGAAACTTTAACGGCGGACGGCCACAAGGGCCGCACCCTGCACATCGCACCTCACGGCACTGCCATCTACACCGCCCATTGCGCCAAGCGCTTGCAGCAGACCCGCTACGAGGCTGAGGCTGCTTACATCTCCGACTATCAGGAGATAAAGAACAACCAGGCCATCGGCACCGGAATCTACGAATACGATGATGCTTGCAGTGGCGGGCTGAAGGCAACATGGCTTGGTGGCAGACCTGAAAATGACCTCGTATTCCGTGATGTCTATGTTGACAAGGCAGGGAAATACACGCTGTCCATTGCGACAGTCGGCAGCGGGCTTGCAAAGCCGGAAGTCGAGGTGAACGGTGTCAAGACAGGGGGCAACAAGATACGCCTCAACAGGGGCCGCAACCGCATCCGCCTTTACAACGACACGCAACGTATGGCTGACATCGACTATATAGAAATAAAATGATGTCACGCTCAACGGGAGAAAAATAGACGGACAATAAGCTTAAGCATAATAAGTCATGAAGAGATTCCTAATTGTTTTTATTTGTCTGGCTGGAGTGCTCGCGGCATCTTCCCAAAGTAAAATCAGTTGGCAAGGCGAATGGATAGGCACCGATTCGCTACAGCCCGGTGAGACTATGGAGAAGCACAGCCGTTGCGCCGCAAGGTATTTCCGGAAGGAGTTTACTACTCACAGCAAGGTGAAGAAGGCGACGGCGCATGTTTGCGGACTCGGCTATTTCACAATGTATATTAACGGGCAGCGTGTGGGAAAGGACGTTATGGCTCCGCCACAGACCGACTTCACAAAGACCGTGGCATATTGCAGCTACGATGTAACAAACTTGGTGGCGGACGGCCACAAGGGCCGCACCCTGCAAAGTAATCATAAATCTCAAAACTCAAATCTCAAAACTCAGACAAATAACGCCATTGGCGTGGTTGTCGGCGCAGGCTATTTCTTTGCCCCTTTCCAGAACTACCAAACCAACGTAAGGGTGACATACGGCTTGCCCCGGCTTCGTATGATGCTTGAAATAAACTATGACGACGGCACTCAAGAAGTAGTGTCAACAGACGGTAGTTGGAAGATGACTACCAACGGGCCCATCCGTTACAGTAATATTTATGATGGTGAACTTTACAATGCCAATCTTGCGTTAAAGGATTGGACAAAGGCAAGTTATGACGACAAATCGTGGACAACTCCCGACACCGTCAAAGCTCCCGGTGGCAGGATGCGTGGCAACATCACGCCGCCGATGCGTGTCTACGAGGTGGACAAGCCTATATCGGTGAGGCGAATAACATCCCCCGCAAAGTCACCCCTCCTTCTGGAGGGACTGGGGGAGGCTTCCCATTTGAAGGAGTCGGGGGGTGATCTTCGTTTCCTCATCGACTTCGGCACTAATGGTGCTGGGGTGACAGAGTTCCTTGTAGATGCCGCCAAAGGCGACACTGTTAAGATACGTTATGCCGAATTGCTGAAATCAGATGACAGCACACAGCTATATACCGACAATCTCCGTCAGGCACAATGCACTGATTATTATGTCTCCGACGGCACACCTCGCCTGTGGCATCCTGAGTTCACGTGGCACGGCTACCGCTATATGGAGATAAGCGGCGTGAGAAGCCTTGACACTACAAAGATACGGCGGTTGCTCATTGCCGATGACATGAATACTGATGGCGACAGCATCTATATCTATGGCAACGACGTGCTCAACAAGGTCATAGCCAATGCCTACCGTGGTATCCGCAGCAACTACAAGAGCTTTCCGATAGACTGCCCGCAGCGTGACGAACGCATGCCGTGGGACGGCGACCGCACGATGGGTTGTCTTGGCGAGAGCTACCTCATGGACAACCACGACCTTTATGCGAAGTGGATGGCAGACTTCCGTGACAGTCAGAAAGAGAACGGGGCGTTGTCAGATGTGACTCCGGCTTATTGGAAACTTTATAATACCAATATCACCTGGCCTGCCGCATTGCCATTCGGTTGCGAGATGCTTTACCGTCAGTACGGCGACATAAAGCCTTTCAAGAACTCGTGGCAGACAATAACACGCTGGCTCGACTACGTGAAGTCGAAGTCGTACAAGGACGGACTTATCACTTACGACCGTTATGGCGACTGGTGCGTGCCACCCGAAGGACCGAAGGTTGTTGTCTCCAAAGACCCAACACGCAACACCGACGGAGTACTTATATCTTCCTCATATTATTACTATATATGCAAGATGCTGGCAAGTTATGCCCGACTGACAGGTAACGCTGCTGACAGTGTGAAATTTGCCCAAGAAGCAGAGACAACAAAGGAAGCCATCAACAAGAAGTTTCTAAATGCCACTGGCTATGCCAACAACACGGTCACTGCAAACCTCCTGCCCCTCGCAATGGGCATTGTGCCGGAGGAAAAGATATCTGTGGTTAAGGACAAGTTAATTGCCACCATTCATGCCAACAACGACCACATCTCCTGCGGCGTGATTGGCATACAGTGGTTGCTCCGCTATCTCGCAAACAACGGTTACGGCTGGCTCGCCTATAAGATAGCAACGCAGGAGACATACCCGGGCTGGGGCTATATGGCAAAGAACGGAGCCACGACCATCTGGGAATTATGGAACGGCAACACCGCCAATCCGTCAATGAACAGTGGCAACCACGTAATGCTCCTTGGTGACATGCTGCCCTGGTGCTTTGAGAACCTGGGAGGAATACGTTCAAGTGAAAAACGAGAAGTGGAGAGTGGAGAATCAGGTGGCGGTTTCAAGCACATTATCATGAAGCCCGATTTCGGTATCACCAAGCTCAAAGGTGTCTACTCTTCCCACCGCTCGCCTTACGGCATCATCAAGAGCCATTGGCTCCGCAAGGATGGCAAGATAACGTGGAATGTGGACATCCCCGACGGCTGCACCGCCGAGCTTCATCTACCCGACACCATCCTCAATGTCGCTTCCGGTCATCATTCGATTTCGTTCGCTGCGACTTTGTCACATCCAGGGCGCAAGTTCATGACCATGCAGGATGCAAGCAGCATGACCGTCACAAACAGCAGTTTCGACTGTGACGACATGACTGGTTCGCTGACAGGATGCTCAGGCATGATGTTCTAGAACTGCGAGTTCTCAAAAATCACTATCTTTGCAAAAGATAAAATCAAATCAATATCCTAATTTTAACGCTAAACTTACAATGAAGAAAAAAAGATGTATCGTGAAGCATATGTGCCTGTTGGCAGTCTGTCTTCTCACGGCAGCTTTGGCCAGGGCAACAAAGAATCCCGTTCCTGTCTATTTGGTGGCGGGACAGTCGAACACCGACGGGCGCGTGCCCAACAGTGAACTTCCTGCCTACATCCAGCAGGCTCCTTACGAGCACTGCTATTGGAGCTATGGCAGCGGGGCCCATGGCGGCAACGGGCAGTTTGAACTTTTCCGTCCGCGAATCATCAATAAGAACATGCCGGGGCGATGGGCCTACGATGCCGTGACATACTATTGGCTGGAGAAGAGCCTGCACCGCGACTTCTATGTCATCAAGGAGAGCCTTGGCGGTACTGCTATAGACCTTCGGGCCCCAAGCACACAGAAGATGTATTGGAGTGCCAACTCTGCCTTCCTCGATTCCACCAAGGCGGCCGACAAGGGCGGCAAGTCGCTATTGAAGGCTTTCACCGAGAACATTGGTGCCTGCATAGACCAGCAGTTGTCCAAGTGCAAGGAGGGCTACGAGATCAAAGCCTTCATATGGCATCAGGGTGAGAGCGACCGGAAGACAGCGGAAAGCTACTATGACAACATGAAGGCTGTCATCGACTATGTGCGTGCCTATGTCGTCAAGAAGACGGGCAAGAAGCGCTACGCCACGCTGCCGGTGATCCTCGGAGGTATCTCGCACAGAGGCCGGGGCTATTCCCAAGGCGTGGAGCAGGCACAAATTAAGTTGACGCAAACCATGAAGAATGTCTATTTCGTGCCGGTGCCCGATGCTACGCTGCGCAGCGACAACATACACTTCGACGCGACGGGTGCTGAGCTTCTCGGCAAGAAGATCTATAACCAGCTCGTCGACTTGAGACTGGCCGGAAAGAATGCCCGGCGTGCGCCACTCTATTTGCAGACGAGTTTTAAAGGCAAGACCCTGACCCTTGACGGTGTAGACGCTACTCTTTATCTGGCCGAGAAGCCCGACTGCCAGGGACGCACCGTCGTGTTCTGTCCCGGTGGCGGTTATAATCATCTGGCCGGAGCGAAGGAAGGCGCAGACTGGGTGCCCTTCTTTCACGGTTTGGGTATCTCGGTGGCTGTGGTGCGCTATAGGCTTCCCGAGGGCGACAGGAACCGGACGTTGGGAGACGTGAGGAAAGTTTTTGAGCAGATCCACCGCCATGCCGATGAATGGGGAATCAATCCCAATGGCATCGGCATCATGGGATTCTCGGCCGGCGGGCACTTGGCTGCTGCCTACAGCAACGCACAGTGTGACTCGCTGCGCCCGGCTTTCTCCATCCTGTTGTATCCTGTCATCAAACTCGACACCAAGCCTCATCAAGGTATGGCGAAGAAATTCCTTGGCGACTCCCTCACACAGCAGAGCGCCGCACAGTGGAGTGCCGACAGGATGGTGAGTCAGGAGACACCGCCCGCCTTTATTGCCGCTGCCGATGACGACCCGACCATCGACGTTCTCAACGGCGTGGCCTATTACGAGGCTCTGCACCGTGCCCACGTGCCGTCGGTGCTGCATATCTATCGTGACGGCGGACATGGCTGGGGCTACAAAACGTCTTTCCCTTACCACGACCAGCTGCTCAGTGAGCTGGAGCGCTGGCTATGGTCGGTCAGCGTGCCTGCGCCACATGCTGTCCGTGTGGCCTGTGTGGACAACAGCATCACCTATGGCGCACGGCTGAAATACCGCAACACAGAGAGCAGGCCCGCGCAGTTGCAGCGAATCGTGGGCGACGGATATAATGTCCGCAACTATGGTGTCAGCGGATCGACGATGAGCAGTGGCAATTGCTATATGGATAAGCCACAGTATGACTATGCAAAGCGTTTCATGCCCCAAGTGGTCGTCATCAAGTTGGGAACCAACGATGCCCAGCACCGCTATTGGAAGGGAGTGAGCGAGTACAAGACTTATTATCAGCGGATGGTCGACGAGCTGCGTGCGCTGCCCTCTCATCCCCGTATCGTGCTGTGCTACCCCTCTACAAGCTACCGCAAGGAGAAGATAGATCAGGAAATACTCGAAGGGCAGATCATGCCGGCGATACAAGCCTTGGCAAAGAAAAATCATCTTGACCTCATCGACTTGCACACACCAACCAAGGGCCACCCGGAGCTCTTCCCCGATCAGTTGCATCCCAATGCCGAGGGTTCGAGAATCCTGGCAGAGACGGTGGCTGACTATCTTGTGCCTTAGCCTTTGTACTTACTGGGCATGACGCCGTATTTCTGCTTGAAGCATTTATAGAAATAGGCAGGATCGGTGAAACCTACCTTGTAGGCAACTTCCGTGACGTTGTACTGTCCCTCGATGAGCAGGCTGGCTGCTGTCTCCAAGCGTCGGTTGGCGATGTATTTGTTGGGCGAGATGCCGAAGATCTCCTTCACCTTGCCATAGAACCGTGTGCGGCCGATGTGCATCAGCTCAGCCAACTTGTCGACGTTGAGCGAAGGGTCGTCGATGTGCTTGCCGACGATAGCCTCTAACTGTTGGCGGAAGTAAAGGTCGGCCCTGGTTTCCAAAATTTGTGCCGATGGGGCGGCGGGCTGTGCAGCGTCTTGCGTTGCGGCGTGTACTGCCTGCTCAGCCTGCTTGTCGCGTTCCTGTTTCCATTTGATGAGACTGATCATGCGGGCGATGAGGATATGGAAGTTGCAGGGCTTGACCATATAGTCGTCGGCACCGGCCTGATAGCCCTTGATCTGATGACTCTCGTCGTCAAGGGCGGTGAGCATGATGACGGGTGTGGTGGCTGTGGCATTGCTCTTCCTCATCTTTCTCACAATGTCGTAACCCGTCATGTCCGGCAGCATGATGTCGCACAAGACGAGTGAGGGTGTCTGCTCAGCCATACCGTCGATCGCACTTTGGCCGTTGCTAAAGCAGCGGGTGCGGAAATAGGGCTGTATCTCGCGGTTGATCTGTTCCATCATGTCGGGATCGTCCTCGATGATGGCCACGCATTGGTCGTTGAGTGCCTGTGGTGCCATCTCACGGATGAGCAGGTCGGCTTGCTGGCTTTGTGTGTCGTCCTGATTGTTGTTTGCTTTTTGCGTCACATACTCTTCAGGTGCATAGCAGCTGTCGTCCATGGGAAGTGACAGGGTGAAGACGGAGCCGCGGGGTGTTGCGGGCTTCCAGACGAGACTGCCGTGGTGCAGCCGTGCGCTCTGGTAGGCCGTGTAGAGTCCGATGCCCATGCCACCGCGCGACACCTCGCCGCGGAGGAAGGGCTTGAACAGCTGTGTCTGTTGCTCTGCCGTCAGTCCGGGGCCGTTGTCCTTAACGGTGATGGTCAAATGCTCTTGCGAGACGCTTACCTGCAGGGCAACCTGGCCGCCTTCCTGAGTATATTTCACGGCGTTTGACAACAGATTGTAGACGATGGTCTCCACCAGATCATGGTCGAAGACAAGCGTCATGTGTTTTTTCTGAGGTGTGAAGACATAGGAGATGCGCTTTTGGTGTGCGAGCCCCCACAGATCAGAGAAAATCTGCTCCAGGAAGGGCACGATGTCGTCTTTCTCCACATGCAGCTTCATGTTGCTGCTTTCCAGCTTGCGGAAGTTCAGCAACTGGTTGACGAGCCTGAGCAGTCGTCGCGTGCCTCGCTGTGCCATCTGTATGTCCACTCGTGAGGATCCTTGCGGATGAGCGATCTTCTCCACGGCGTTGGAGATGATGGCCAGCGGAGTGCGGAACTCGTGGGCGATATGGGTGAAGAGGTTGGTACGGTAAGCGATGAGCTGTTGCTCTTCCCGCATCTTGCGGTGGAGCCTGATGCGCTCCTGTGCGTTGCGGTAGATATAGCCGAATAGCAGGCCGGCCGCGAGGAGGTAGAAGGCCCATGCCCACCACGTGTTGTACCACGGTTGCCGGATCACGATGGTCAGCGTGGTCTCGGGTCCTGCCTTTTGCAGGTTCATGGCTCTGACGTGGAAGACATAACTCCCCGGATTGAGATTGGTGTAGATGGCTTTGCCCTCGCTGCTGCCCGGATGCCAGTTTGCATCTACGCCTTCGAGACGGTACTGATATACTTGTGAATGGATGTTGCGGAAGTTGAAGTCCGAGAAATGGATGGTCAGTGCATTCACATCGTGCGGGAGTTTCATCTCGTGGGTCTGAGGGAGAGCGGCGTCGAGCAGTGTGCTGTCGAGGCCCTCGTAGAGCGAGACACCATTGATGTCCATATTGGTGATGGTCACGCGTGAGGGCGTCCGCTGTGCGATGTTGTGCAGTGTGCTGGGGTTGACAATGATGAGCCCGTTGCGTGTGCCAAAGGCCATGTCGCCGTTGCGCAGCGTGAGTGCGCAGCGGTCAGAGAAGATGTTGGCTCTCAGGTTACCCTCGTCATAGAATTGGCTTACTTCCAGTGTCGTGGGATTGATGCGGCAGAGTCCGCTTTCCGTGCCTGCCCAAATGTATCCCTGGCGGTCGGCGGCAAGCGAGCGTATGTTGTTGCTCGTCATTCCCTCTTTGGTGGTGAGTGCTTTCCAGCTCATTTTCTTCATGCCGTGGCTGAAATCGCAGTGCAGCAGACCGCCGCCTTCTGTTCCCACCCATAGCGTGCGGCCTTTGCTGGGGAGCAGACAGACGATCTCGTCGGCAGGGAAGAGTCCGTTGACAGGACTGTAGTTGACAAAGTCGTGGGCCGTCACGCGCCGGTGTGCGATATTGCCGACATAGAGGCCGTTGAGGGTACCCACGCAGAGCATGTCAGAGAGAAGGGCGAGGTCGCTGACGCGCTCTGTGAAGATGCTGACAGCATCCGGCTTTCCGGGCAGGGCGTAGAACAGGCCACCATCCCAGCTGCCCATCCATGTGCGGCCCAGCTTGTCGAGTCTGAGGCTGAGAAACTGTATGGGTTTCTGCTGTGTGTGGGGGAAGCGCAGCCAGGTGTTGTTGCCATTGACGAAGATGCCTTGGTCGCGTGTGGCTGTCCATGTGCGGCCCTGTGGGTCGGTGATGCGGCTATATATAATATAAGGTGTTGCCGTGGCTGCGGAGAATGTGCTGTTGCCGGGATAAAAGGTGAATTGTTTCCTCTGATTGGTAAACAGCTGTATACTGCCCTTTGCAGTCTCAAAGATGGTGCTGATGTAGTTGGTCTTGTCGCCTTGTCGTTGATCATCGATGAAGTAGGTGGCTAAGAGACTGTTTGTCTTGGAGAGACGTGTGAGTCCCATGTCTTCCTGTCCTATCCAAATGCATCCTGAGCGGTCTTTGGCGATGGTGTAGAGGAAGTCGGACTGGATGACGGGGTTTGAGTCTTCGGCAGTGAAGTGATCCAGACGGTTGCTCTGATAGTCATAGACAAACAGGCCGGCACCGTAGGAGGCGATATAGTAGAGGCCATCGTTGCCGCGCACCACCTTGAAGAGTCCTTGCTTCTCCGAGGAGAAGGGCATGACGGGTACGAGTTTTAGACAGCGCATCTGCCCTTGCCGCGGGAATATCCACAGATTTCCGCTTTTGTTGCTCACAAATTGCAGGTCGCCGCACTGGCTTTGCTTGGACCCTTTAGGTATCTGATATGCTTCTTCTTTGCTGAAGCGTCCGTTGTGCTGGTCGATGGTGAAGGTCTCGGTGTCGGTGAATACCAGCCATCTGCCCTGCCATGAGATGCATCCTCTGATGGCTGACAGATGTCCCAATGGTGTGGGGATCGTGGTTCTGACGAGCAACTTTCCGTCGGGTTTGAACAGATAGGCGGCCTGCTCTGCTTTCGACAGAGCGAGGATGACATTGTTTCCCCGATAGCAGCCGTTGAAGGAGGTGCGTGGATACAAGAGGCGGAAATGTCCAAAGGTGTCAATGCGTGCGATGCCTTTGTCGGTGGCTGCCCAGAAGTTGCCTTTGTGATCGAGGGCGATCTCTCTCACGGCATCGGAGCGCAAGCTATGGGTGGCTACGGTAAAGTCGTGGTGGGTGAAGTGCCCGTTGGTGACTTTCACCAACCGGAGGCCATAGTCCTGACTACCCATGAGAATACATGATTGGCGGAAGCGTATCTTGCGGTAGGTACGTTCCATGTCGCCGCAGCCAGTGTAGTCGACAAAGCGACCGCGTCGCAGGTCATAGCAGGCATTGACAAAGGTAGAGGTCGTCACCCACAGCAGATGGTTGTAGCGGTCGAGATGGATGTTGCCCACGTGCAGGGGAGCACCGGGGTGTCCGCTCATCCTGTTGGTGGGATAGTTGACAAACTGATAGCCGTCGTAGCGTCCCAGTCCGCTTTTTCCGCCTACCCAGATGAAGCCGGCCTCGTCTTGTGCGATGGCCTTAATGGTGTTTCCCGGTAGTCCGTTGATGGCAGAGAGGTGTTCACCGAAGTACCTCTCGTTGTGGCTGGCGGCGAGCATGGCGACGGTCAACAAAAGAAAGAATCCTAAAGCGATTAAGTGTTTAGTTGTTTTCATACGGCTTTGTCAATGTTGTCATGTACAAAGGTACGAAAAATCATTGGATTATTGCTGTGCTTACTATGCTTTTTCATTGAAGTGACTTGCATTAGAAAGAGATAAAAAGAAGAGCCTCACCCCCATCCCCTCTCCAAAGGGAGAGGGGAGTGAAATGTTACAAGGGGTGAGGCTGTACCTGTAGCTTACAATAAAACAAATGAACCTACATTCAATCTCTCATATTTCAAAGTAAAATAGTGGTATTGCAATTCCCTCCCCTTGGGGAGGGCTAGGGAAGGGCTCTATTCCCTCCCCTTGGGGAGGGCTAGGGAAGGGCTCTATTCCCTCTCCTTGGGGAGGGTTAGGAAAGGGCTCTATTCCCTCTCCTTGGGGAGGGTTAGGAAAGGGCTCTATTCCCTCCCCCTTGGGGAGGGTTAGGGAAGGGCTTGAGGGCTTTTTCTGATCCACTCCGCTTCAATGATCTTGAGTGTCTTGCGTTCTTTGCTCTGCTTCTCATTGTTGCGGTTGTCCATCTCCTTCACGGCACCGAAAGCATCGCCAAGGCTGGTGTCACCGACAAGGCGGATGGTATAGTAGCGTGTGGCGGGAGCGTCTTTCAACGGCAGTCGCACAAAGCTGAGGGACTTGGGTGTGTTGCCGCGCCATACCTCCACGTCACCGACATAGATGGCGATGGGATAGCTGGTGTTGCGGAAGCCGCCCATCTTCAGACAAGCCTCACTGATCTTTGCCGGTTCGGTCAGCGTGTAGGTGATCCATGCTGAGTCGCGGTTGGCGATGCTGCTCCATGCCGTGTTCTCATAGCGGTCGAAGCTGAGGGTGGCGTCTTTCTGGTTGCTGCCTGCCACGACGTCGGTGATATAGACGTTTTCCTTAGTGGGAACAAACGATGGGGTAGAGGGTGTCTCACCCCTGCTGAGGTCACAGGACAAACCGTCGGAAGGCCGGAAGGCTGACAGTCCACTTTCCACTTTGACGGGAATAGTCGACAGCTCAACCTTAGCGTCGGGCAGTCCCTCTGCTGTGGCGGTGAGCGTTACCTTTCCAGCCTTGGGGAGAGAGCGGAGCATCACACGGTTCACGCCGCACTCCACGGGCAGTGTGTCGCAGAGAACGTGGTTGATGTGCTTGAAGATGCGATCGCGTTGCGCCGTAGGCACGTCATCTAAGTTCTTCGCCATCAGCGAGAGACGGCTGACAACCTGCCCGTATGGCCTGTTCTCGGCGATGCCGCCACGCCACTCTGCCTGGCCGTTGAGGCTCCACTTTACCATGCGGTCGTCAAGCGGACAGCGGTGTCCGTCTTTGTCCACGACCTCTACTTGTACGAGTGCTACGTCCGCACCATCAGCTTTCCAGCCTGTTGGGTTCTGAATCGTTGTGAGCTTGAGGTGGTCGGGACGTCCCGGCGTTACTTTCTCGTCGTGTGACACCACCTGTCCTTTGCCGTCGTAGGCGATGGCTTCAAGGCGGTCGCTCTCATGCTTCACGTTTTTGAAAGTCCATAAGAAATGATAGTCGTGGCTGTCGGGATGTATCACATGACCGTTCTGCCGCAGGACGACGCTGTCGCCGTTGGACACCACGTAGACGGTCGGCACGGCGAAACCGTCGTCGTACTGCCAGTGACCGACGATGTAGGTATGCGGCTTGAGGTCGTCGACCCATCCGTCCCACATCACCTGATGAGCGTAGTAGGCGTCCTTCGCGATGCGCATGGGATCCACGACACCCGAGGTGCGGTAGTTCTCGTTGGAGCGGCCGTGGGTCTGCGAGTCGCTGAAGATAATCTTCGCGCCGCCGGCGTTGACCTTCGTGCCCGTGCCCGGCCGCTCCTGATAGTAGTCGTACCACCGGCGAACGAGCTCAGCGACGAACTCGTCGTTGTTGTGGTTATAGGCAGCTGCGGACTCACCGCGGTAGAGAGGTCCGTCGCCTTCCTTATGATAAGGATAGCTCCAGCTGTTCCAATAGAGGCGGTTGGCCTCGTCGCGGCAATACTCCATCATCCACATCGGTTTAGTGTCGCTCTTGTTGACATAGAGCATCTCGCCGCCGTATTCCGCTTCGGGCTGGTCGAGCATCTCCCGACATCCGATGGCGCGCCCACCGTTGGGGTCGTAGGCGTTGCGCAGATTTTTCATCTCGATCATGTGCTGCCCCGTGATGCGCTGGTTGCCGCACTCGTAGAAGAGAATCGACGGGTTGTTGCGGTTGTATATAATAGCGTCGCGCATCAGCTCCAGGCGTTGCACCCACTGACGCCCTTGGGCATCACGTTCGGCATCGCCTGCCGGCATGGCTTGGATGAGACCCACACGGTCGCAGGACTCGATGTCCTGTTTGGAAGGCGTGACATGCATCCACCGCACAATGTTGCCACCCGACTTGACGAGCAGACGGTTGGAGTAGTCGCTCAGCCAGGCTGGCACCGAGGCGCCCACGCCCGGCCACTCATTGGTGGAGCGCTGGGCATAGCCGTGCATCATGATCACGCGGTCGTTGAGATAGACCATGCCACGCTTGAACTCTGTCTTTCGGAATCCTGTCGTCGTGACCACGCAGTCCTCTTTCTGTCCGTCAGCAGAGGCCAGACGAGTCTCTACATCGTAGAGATAGCCGTAGCCCCACGACCAGAAGTGCAGTCCCGACTGCCGGTGCTCGGCGCGGAGCGTTGCTGTGGTGTGAGCAGGGATGAGCGTCTCGCCACCTGTGAAATGGCAGAGCACGGCACCATTGCGCTCTTTCACCGTGACGTCGATGCGACGGCGTACCGGTTGGTCGGAGTCGTTCTTCACCTGACTCTCCACACAGATGGTTGCCGTATGTTCCGGTATGCTGTAGTCGCGTCCGTAGACATAGACTCCCGTGGTGCCGAGTCCCGACATCAGCGGCAGTGTCTGATAGACGGGGTCGGTGACGTGGAGCCACACGTTTTTCGTGATGCCGCCATAGTTGGCGAAGAAAGCCCGTGAGTTCCATTGCAGTGGCGTGCCCGTGGCCTGCTCCTTGTAGTCCATCTGGTTGTCGGTGCGCACCTCGATGAGGTTCTTGCCTTTCTTCAGATAAGGAGTGAGGTTATAGCCGAAAGCCATCACGCCATTCTCATGGAGTCCCACCCGTTTGCCGTTGAGGAAGACTTCTGCGGCAATGTGGGCACCCTCGAACTCGATGAGTACGTGCTGTCCTGGCTTGAGATGGAGGGCATCGAGAGAGAACGTCTTTCGGTACCAGACGATGCCCTGGCTCATGTCGTAGCTTGAAACGCGGAAGGCATCGTCCTCGTTCCAGGCATGGGGTAGGGTGATGGTCTTCTTCGCCTTGTCGATCCGCCAGTCGGAATTGAAGTTAAAGGTTTGGCGGGCCTGCGCATAACTGCAGACCATAGCGGCGAAGAGGGTTATGAATAGTTGTCTCATATATATATAAATGTCTTTGTTTTGTAAACGTAATTATGTTGATAACATTGCAAATGGATGGAAATAACGTTCCGTCTTATCGGAGCGGATTCCCATCCATCCTGCGTTGTTATCCCTTAGACTTATGTTTTTTACCTACATCGTATATTCTAAGTCCTATGTGCCTTTTTACCTATATCGTATATTAAGTATTATGTGGTCTGTTGCCTAATCTTTGCGGTTATTCCCATCCGGGATTCTGTTCCCACGCCTTGCCATACTGCTGATGCTTGAGCATGACGCTGACGGGGATGGGGAAGAGATAGTATTTGTCGTCCCACTCGCGAATGACGGTCTCTATGCGATAGGAGAAGGTGCCGTCGTCGTTCTTGGTGATCTTAGCCTCGCGAATGTTCTTGAAATACGTCGGAGCCTCTTTCCAGCGGCGCACGTCCCAGAAGCGGTGTCCTTCGAAAGCTAACTCGACAAAGCGCTCATTGGTATACTTCTTCCAGAAGTCACCTGCACTGATGTTGGACGGGAAGTCGGGCATACCGGCACGCTCACGCACCTTGTCGATGGCAGCGTTGGCAGACATAGGCAGGTCGGAAGTTGTCGCCGTGGCACTGCCCAGGTACTTGAAGACAGACTCGGCATAGTTGAGATAGAACTCTCCCATGCGGAAGGTGACCCAAGTGTGGAAGTCGCCCTTCTTCTTGCTCTTGGCGCGAAGATCGATGTCGCCGTGGCAGAGCTTGCGCAGGTAATAGCCTGTAGGAGTGGCGCCGACGAGCGGCTCACCGTTGACACCACCCTCATAGGTTTGGAGCACAGACTTGTAGGCAGAGGCAGTAGGCCACTTGTCACCATTCTTGGCAATAGTTAGTTCGAGTCGTGGATCACGTCCGGCAAATGGATTCGTGGGGTCATAGCCGCTTCCGCTTTCGTTGATGCCCTTGCCGGTCTTCTGCATCTCGTAGGCGTCTACAAGATTTTGTGACGGACAGTTGGAAGCACTGCTGCCACCCTCGATGCCGATGGGATAGTTGTATTTCTCAACCGTATTGTCCTCGCCAGAGCCGCCAGCAGAGCCATAGATGCGTCGGCCGAAGATGATCTCGCTCTTCTTGTCTGCATCGGAATAGTTTTTCGTGCTCCAAAGATCAGCATAGTTCTTGTCGAGGTGCATGCCGCGATGCTCGCAGGAGTCGAGCAGTGCCTTGGTGTAGAGGGCTGCCTGGTGATAGCGCTCTTTGTCGCCTTTGGGGTTGAAGAGCGGGCTGGCCCAGTAGAGGGCGGCACGGGCTTTGAGTGCCATCACCGTGAGGTCGTTGGCGCGTCCGTCGTCTGGTGCGGAGAGCGTGTAGCTGCCCAGACTGCCATAGTCCTTGACAATACTGTCCTTGACGGCGTCGCATTCCGAGATGATGTACTCAAATACCTCGTCGGAACTTTTGCGTGGCTGGTTGTTGACATCCTCGGCATTCATGTCCATGTCGATGATGGGCACACCGCCATACTGTCTGACGAGATTGAAATAGAAATAGGCACGGCAGAAGCGGGCTTCCCATTTATAGTTCTGATAGCGGAACATCTGCTGAGGATAGTCTGCATTGTATTTATAAACGTCGAAGGTGAGGCTCTGAAAGTTTTTCAGCACCTCGTTGCAAGTTCGGATTCCGTCGTACATGCTGCTCCACATGCCACCTTGAGCATTGGTGGAACTCCACGAACCGTTGTAGAACGTCTCGATGCTGCCACCGGTTTGTGAGAACACGCTCTCGTCAGTGGCAGACGCCAGCATGGCACCGCCATAGGACTGTCCGTAGTCGTAGTCGAGATGGTTGTATATTTCAGTCATCAGTCCTCCAACCTGTCCGAAGGTCTGGATGATGTAGTCGCGGTCCTTGATATTGGTCTCGTTGTAGTCCATGTTGTCGGAACAGGAAGAAACCAGCGTCAGAGCCAGCAGACCACTAAAGATATATTTAGCTTTCATAGTTTCTCTTTTTACTTATTACTTTTCCCTTTTTACTTTTTTACCTTTACCCCTTTTTACTTTTATCAAAAGGTCAGGCTCAGTCCTGCGACAACAGAGCGTGTCGTCGGACAGGTGGCTCCGTAGACTTCCGGGTCACTCTTGTCGAGATGATCGAGAGAGAAGAGGTCGGTGCCACGGAGATAGACCTTAGCAGTCTTCATGAACTTGGTTCTTCTCATCCAATCTTGGGGTATTCTGTAGTAGATTTCGAGATTGCGAAGCTTGAAGAAAGAGCGGTTGAAGAGCCAAAGAGTATTGGTGTTGTAGTTGTTGGCATTGCTTTCTGAGCTGAGTGCGGGGAATTTGGCTGTTGCTGCTGTCTCCGGTGTCCACCTGTTGTCGTAGTAATACTGCGAGATGGTGGTGTTGCCAATGAGCGGCTTATACATGCTTGTCGTGGTCAGCACGCCACTATAGCGTCCCGTACCCTGGAAAAGCGCTTCCAGTCCCAATCCCTTGTATTCTGCACAGAGGTGGAAATTGTAGTAGATTTGCGGGCATGCGTTGCTGTATCCGATGGCAGTCTTGTCGTTGCTGTCGATGACACCGTCGTTGTTGACATCCTCGTACTTGATGTCGCCTGGGCGTGGCGTGCTGCCAAGATGCTGCGGCGTGGAGGCATCGATGTCGGCCTGATCCTTGAAGAAGCCAATGGCCTTGTAGCCGTAGAGCTGGTTGAGGGCATGTCCTGTGGTGCGCAGATTGTCGTAGAGCGTGGGTGCCTCGTCCTGCTCTATGATTATATTGCGCATATAGTCGAGGTTACCTCCTGCGGCAAACTGCCAGTCACCGATCTTCTTGGTATATTCCAGTCCGAGTTCCCAGCCCCAGCTGTCAACGATGCCATCGCCCTCATAGGGAGCATCCATACCGAGCTCGGAAGAATATTTGCCGGCGGTAGACACCCAGATATTGGAGCGCCGCTGATAGTAGGCGTCAAAGGTGAGATCGATGGCATGGAAGAGTGTGGCGTCGATACCGCCGTTGACTTTCTTTGCCTTCTCGTGTGTCAGTCCTGCGGTAGCCATGCGGGCAAGCTGTGTACGGCCGAAGTCAGAGGCAAATCCGTTGTTGAAGGGATAGACTCCTCCACTGACACTGTAGCCCTGAGCATAGTAAGTCCAGTCGTTGTCGCCGGGCAACAAGTCTGTGTTGATGATGCCATAAGAGCCACGAAGCTTGAGAAAGTCGAGCCATCGGAGACTGCTCATCCACTTCTCTTTGGAGATCAGCCATGCTGCTGACACCGTAGGTGACGTTGCCCATTTCGAGCCGGGAGCCAAGCGGTTGGAACCTGACGTGACGAGAGCAAAGTCGAGATAGTAGCGGTCAAGATAACCATAGTGTGTGTACCAACTGATATTTTGGCGGTAGAGCGTTGAGTTGACGGCATATTGGTCGCTGAACTCATAGTCGTAGCGCAGCATGGAGTAGATGCTGTGATTGCCGAAGCGATTCTGATAGTCAGCTGATCCATCGAGGTGGAAGCGGCGCACGAAGGTGTTGGTCTCAGAGCTGCTGCCCAGGTCGCTGGGCGTACCGGCTGTGTAGCTTTTCCCGATGACAGGCTCGCCGTTGACCCAACTTGCGACGGTTGCACTGCCATATTCGTAGGACTTGCTATAGTTCTCGTGGATATTGGAGAAGTGGTCGTAGCTGATGCGCCCCTGGATAGCCAGTCCCTTGAGGATGGAAGACAGATCGTCGCGCAGAGTGAGATCGGTGAAGATGCCTCGGGTGTGGTCACGGCTGTATCCAGCTCCTGCCGACTGGGCAACAGGGTTTTTGGTGCCTGACCAAACGGCGCTGCCGCCCCAACGTCCCTGCTCATCCTTGATAGGATAGGCAGCAGCGGGCAGATCATAGACCATGCTCCAAAGGTTGGCACTATTGCCGGGTGCACTGCTTTCCTGCAGAACGCCGAGCAGATTCACCTTCATGGTGGCAGTGCGCGTCAGGTTCATGTCCATGTTGATGCGGAGGTTACCACGTGTGTATTTGTTGTTCGTGCTGTATCCTTCGTTCTCATTGGCGTTTTTCACAAAGCCGTTGTTGTATTGCAGGTCGAGCAATGCGTAATATCTGAACTTGTCGCTGCCACCACTGAAGGAGGCGTCCAGCATGTTTGTCACGCTGTGGTTGCGGAACGTCTCGTCCACCCAGTTGACATTGGGATAGAGATAGGGATATTTTCCTGATGCAAAAGCTGCTACTTCTTCATCGGTGTAGCGTGGGCTCTTGCCGTCGTTGGCATAAGCCTCGTTGAGGGCGAGCGCATAGGTCTGAGCGTTGGCAAACTTCGGCTTGTGTGCCAGAAAATTGATGCTGTGGTCAAGGTTCACCTTGATCTGCTTGTCATGGGCTTTACCTCTTTTCGTGGTGATGAGGATCGCACCGTTGGCACCCTTGTAGCCGTAGAGAGCAGTGGCGGCGGCATCCTTCAGGATGGATACGCTCTCCACTTCTTCGGCAGAGACATAAGTCATGTCGCGCTCAATGCCGTCGACGAGAACAAGGGGCTTGCTGCCGCTGAGACTCTGCAAGCCGCGGACATAGAAGGTGGGGTTTTGTGCCACATAGTTGCCCGAGCCTAAGAGCGATACCAGGCCATTGCCTTGTCCGAGTATGGAGTTGCCAATGTTTTTGGCACTCCTTTTGTTGGTAGATGCTGATGTGATGACCGAGACAGCTGCCGTGGATTGCTCGCGAGAGAAGTTGATGTTGGCTCCCACGTCTACGGGCTGTTGCAGTCTTGCCGAGTCTTGCTGGCTCCATGCGTCCAACGGCATCAGCAGGCCAGCGGAGAGAATGGAATATATGATGGTTTTCATTCTTGTCTATGATTATGGTATTATGAATCTATATATATAATAAGGTGTAGCACTGCTTACCATCCCGGGTTCTGCACGAGATAGCCTTTGAGCACTTCTGACTGTGGGAAGGGGAAGAGGTACCACTTCACGTCGAAGCCTTCCCACCACACGCGGGCTCCTACAGTGATAGCCGGACGCTCATAGGTGAAATGCGAGGGCTCGTACCATGCTGCTGTACCCTTCTTGGCAGTGCGCCGGTCGCCGTCGTACCATTTGTTGTTGGTGGTCACCCAGTTGCCGCTGTCGTCTTTCACCATGCGGTGGATGACAAGGCGGTGGAGAGTGCGGGAGAAGAGATCGGCACGCTTGTAGCGCTGTATGTCGAAGAAGCGGGTGTTCTCAAATCCCAACTCACAGGCACGCTCACGGAGAATCTCTTCGAGGAGCTGCTCTTTGTCGGTCTTCAGATTTTCCGTAGGGTTGCAGCTTGCGATGTCGCCGAGTCCCACACGGGCACGCACCTTGTCGACATACTCAATGGCTTTGGCATTGTTGCCGTCGGCCTGGAGCAGTGCTTCGGCATAAGTGAGGTAGATGTCGGACATGCGTACTACCACCCACTGCGGGGCTTTACGCTCATAGACGCTACCTTTAGGTCCGTCGGCAATGTATTTGTTGTGGAAATAGCCGTTGCCGAAACATCCGGTACCTGTCTCAGGGTTCTTTGCTGCATCAGTACCACCGAGATAGGTCTCGACAATCTGTCCAGAGGTGTTGCCGTTGGCATACTGTATAATGCCACGCTGGCCGTTGCAACAGGCTGTTTCGTAGAGACGGGGATCGCGGGTATAGACGATGTTTTGGAGCTCCTGCTTGCTCTTGTTGAAGGTGCCCTTGATGAAGATATGATCGAGTTCGCCTTTCTTCTCTGTCTCATCCCAGTTGAACGGCTTACCGTCTGCCCAGGGGAACATCTCGATGTACTCTTCCGTAGGGTTGTATGCATAACGCTCATTGGTACGCATGTACTGACGTGAAGGCCATGTATATCTTGAGTTATGGTTGTTGTCAGTGACACGAGTAGAGAAGAGTACTTCGGGCGAACTTTGATCGAGATAAGCGTGGCGGAAAGCATAGCGGTAGGCTTCCTGTGTCTTTGCGGTAGGCATCACGAGATGATAAGGCTCACCTTCTGCCTCGTTTCTGCTCAGGAAGTCCTCGCAGGCTTTCTTGCATTGCTGCCAGAGCTCTTTGTGATAACCACCATACCACACCATGCTGTCCTGAGCGGCTGACTCCATAGTGTATTTGCCCTGATAGTAGGGCTGGCTGTCGTTGAACAGCGGTGAGGCGGCATATTGCAGTACTTTGCATTTCATGGCCATGGCCGCTGCTGTGGTCCAGTGTGCAGTCATCGTAGAGGCTTCGTCGGCGGAGTAAGCCCAAGGCATGGCTTGGGAGTTGATGGCCTCGTCGAAGAGCTGAATGATGAAGTTGACGGTCTTCTCAACGGAAGCACGGTTGGTGTCGTGGAGGTCACCGTTCACCTGATAGGAGTGAGTCACGAGTGGCAAACCACCGTAGAAGCGCAGCATGTTGAAGTAAGTAGAGGCGATGAGGCACTTAGCCTCAGCCTGATAGCGTGCTTTGGTGCTTTCGTCCAGTCCGGGTACCTGATCGACATGCTCAATGAGCATCCACGCCCGGCGTATGAGCGTCCAGTTCTCTTCTTCAGTGAAACCATAGACAGAATTACCCTTGGAGGCCTGCAAGAATCCGTTGTAGATATTGTTGTAGAGTCCGCCCACGGCACTGGTGGGAACATGCCAGCAGTCAGACATGCCTTCTATCTGTCCGCTGAAATAGCTGTGGGAGTTACCGTCACCAGCTTTGTAGGGAAGTCCGTAGTATTGTAGGGCATAGATGCCGGTGAGAAATTGCTGAGTGTATTCGGCACTGTTGAAGACAGTATCAGCAGGCACGTCACCACCAGGTGCTTTCTCCAGGAAAGAATTGCCGAACTGTATCTGTTCGGTGCAGGAAGCCATAGCGACGGTAAAGATTACGGCCAGGCTTCTGATGATAGGATGATATCTCATAGAGTTATTTGTTTTTGTTGATGGTTTGGTAAACCGACTTGATTGTTAGAATCCCACTTTGAGTGAAAGCATGTAGGTGCGTTGCAGTGGATAGGTAGGACTGTTGGTGGCTCGCGACTCTGGATCACCCCAAATATAAGGAGTGAAGGTCAGGAGGTTGTAGCCACTGAAAGCAAGTTGCAGTTGGTTCATGCCCATTCGCTTCATCACAGGCAAGTGGAAGTCATAGGCTATTTGCAGCGTCTTCAGTCGCAGGTATTTCGCATCCTGCTCGTAGAGTGTGGACTCAGCATAGTTGTTGTCCCAATTGTCCCACGACGGACGGGGATATTTAGCGCTCTGCGAAGGGTTGTCGGGTGTCCAACTGTTGTCAATAACATATTTCAGCAGACCGCCCTGTGTGTGCGAAGTCTTGTTGTAGAAAGGATAACGGAACACACCGCTGATCATGCGGCTCACATCCCATGCTCCCGTCCACTGTGTGTTGAGGCTGAGACCTTTCCAGCTGAAGCCGAGATTGAAACCGATCATATAGCGTGGCACGTCGGTGTATCCGAGGTCACGTGTCATGTCGTTGGCATCGATCTTGCCGTCGTGGTTGAGATCCACATAGACGGCATCGCCATCACGCAGATTGCTGGTGAGCTGTGTGGGGAACTTCTCTCCGAAGGTCTTCTCATAGAGAGCAGGTGTGTTCTCGTCGTAGTAGCGCCAGAACTTATACATGGAGCGGGCACCGAGACGGTGACCCTTGGCCATCTGGTAAGCGTTGGGCTTGAGATCCTCACGCATGTCCTCCACCCGGTTTTGGTTGTACGACAGGTTCATAGCAGCCGAATAGCGGAAGTCTTTTCCAATCTTGTCGTTCCATTTCAGGGACAGCTCCCAGCCCCAGCTGTTGACAATACCGTCATTGGTATACGGCATGTTGAAGCCAATGATGTACGGCGAGGTGTAGTCGATGAGCAGGATGTCGGTACGATGCTCATAGTAATAGTCGAAGGTAGTGCGCAGACGGTCTGAGAGGAAGTTGATGTCGACACCATAATCCTGCTTGTAGGCATGCTCCCATGTGACGTCGGCGTTGTGCAGTGCTTTCTCATAGGCTGCTTTCCAGACGGTGGAGTTGTCGATACCAAAGATATAGCCCATACCTCCGCGTACGTACGGGCTACTGTTGTTGATGATGTATGGGTCGGGCGTGTACATAAAGCGGTCGCCGCCTACCTTGCTGTTACCGACAAGACCATAGCTGCCACGGAGCTTCATGAAACTCACCACACGGCGCAGGGGTTTGAAGAAAGCCTCATCGCTGACTACCCATCCTGCAGAGAAAGCGGGGAAGAGACCATAGCGCTTGCCGGGGGCGAAGTTCTCCGAGCCGTTGTAGCCGATGTTGAACTCGGCCAGGTAGCGGTTGCGCCAGTCGTAGGTGGCACGGCCCACAAGGCCTACCTGACGGTGCGGGATATTGGAATAAGAGGATGGATAGTAGTTAGAGTCTTGGTTATAGAGCACCAAGCCACCGACATGGTGGTTGCCGAACTGCCGGTTGTAACTCAGCGACGTCTCGAAATACCAATAGCGGTCGCGCGAGGTGCTCTCGCTGTAGGTGAGCTGCTCCTCATTGCCATATTTCTTATAACCGATGGTTCCGTCGGGCAAGAGTATTGGAGTGTAGGTGGCCTTAGTGGCGTTGCCGTTTTTATAAATGTCATAGCTGCCATTGTATGATCCTTTGATCTTGAATGACAAGCCTTTGGTGATGAAGTCCAGTTTCTGACTGAGTTGCAGGTCGAGGGTGAGCTTGTTTGTCGTGGTCTTCATGAAGCCACCGCTGACATTACTGTTACCGAAATAGGTGATACCACTGCCCCCGACAAACGGAAGCTGGTCTGTACCACAGTCGTCATACTGCGTTTCTGTGGAAATATAGTGTCCGTTGATGATGCCGGGGCTTGAGAAGGGTGCAGCTTCATAGGCAGCTTCTATCATACCAGAAGAGCCTTGACCGGTGTATGGCTTGTTGGCGTTGCCCACATTGCCTGCAAGATTGAAAGAGAGCGTTGTGGTCTTCGTCAGATCGAGATCGAGGTTGGCGCGGTAGTTGAATCGGTTGTAGCGATAATCGAAATGATAGTCCTGGCCGAACTCCTTGAAGAGTCCGCCCTGCGTGTAGTAGCCGACGTTGATGAAATAGCGTGCGTTCTTAGTTCCACCACTGATGTTCAGATTGTGCTTGGTCTGAAGCGTGGCATTTTTCATAATGTAGTCTGTCCATATTGTGCTTGGGAATCGGATAGGGTCACTCCCGTTTTTAAATTTCTCTATGACGGCGTCAGAGAACTGACGCTTCACTCCGTCAAGATCGCTCATCAGGTTATGGAAGGTTGCGTATTCATAGCTGTTGGCTTGCTCCACCATCTTGGTGGGCGTGAGCACACCCCACGATGTGCTGCCGCTGATATGAGTCTTGCCCTCAGTACCACGTTTGGTGGTGATGAGGATGACGCCGTTGGCGCCGCGGACACCGAAGACAGCCGTTGCCGAGGCATCCTTCAGCACGGTGATGCTCTCTATTTCCTCAGGGTCGATGTCGCCCATCGAGCGCTCGACACCATCAACCTGCACGAGTGGGTTAGCGTCGTTGAACGAGGCCTGGCCACGGACGAATACACTGGCAGCGTCACTGCCCGGCTCACCGGAGTACTGCACGGTGGTCACGCCGGAGAGCTGTCCGCCGAGCACATTATTGACTGATCCCACAGGTGTGCGCACGAGATCATCGCCCTTGACAGATGACAGGGCACCCGTGACCGATACTTTTTTCTGTACGCCATAGGCGACGACTTCCACGCCCTTCAGAGTGGTCTTGCTGTCTTCGACCATGGTGATGCGCATGCCATTCTTCACAGTCAGCGTCTGTGACTCATATCCCACATAGCTTACTTTGATCTTTGTCCCTGCCTTCACATGAAGTTGGAAGTTTCCATCCATGTCAGAGATGGTGCCAAGTGCGGCCTTGCCACCCACGACCATGATGTTTGCTCCGATGATCGGCTCACCGTTCTCGTCGACAACAGTACCTCTTAGAGTGGTCTGTCCCATCTGAGAAGTGTCGGCCATCATGTTCTCTACACCAGCGAAAGGCGTAAACGTCAATGTTGAGCAGAGCAGCGTGCGGGAGAGCACAGTGCCATAACGCTTCAGCAAATGATTTTGATGCTTCATAATTGCGTTTATTAGTAATGAATATATTTAGGTCTTAATTCTTGCTGCAAAGTTAATAACTAATGATAATCAGTGCTTTGAAAAACGTACAGAAACATGGAATATCGTGCAGGGGAGGCCGTGAAGGACGATAGTTATCCTTATTACAGCTTTTTAATCTACCATTAAACTTTTTTGCACCGTGTCTTTTCTTCGTCATCTATGAATGGCGTAACTTTGCAGCCAATTTAGAGACTCGGAAAGAGTTGAAAGAGAAAGATAGAGATAATAGAGAAAGATATAGAGATTGTATTTAAGGAAATCACGGAATGGAAAGACAAGTGTTTCAGACCGACTCGCGCCGCCGCTGGAGCCGATTTAAGTGGACGATGCGTTTCTTCGCCACTATCATCGTGTTATTGGTTATCGTCTTCATCACCATGTTTGCGCTGGAGGGCAGTCCGAATATGCCATTCCGCCACGACTACCGTGGGGTGATGACTGCCTCGAAGCCGCTCATGCGCGACACCAAACTCACCAAAACTTACCGCTCGCTGCGCGACAACTTCCTGGAGCAGCGCATGCACAACACCTATCAGGAAAACTATGACCGTGCCCACCGCTTCGTAGGACACGGTACAGGACTCACGCAGAAATACATCAACGAGTGGAGCGATCCGCGTCTTGGCGTGCGTGCCGCATGGTATGTCAACTGGGACGCGCACTCTCAGCGCTCGCTCAAGCAAAACATGAAGCACCTCAACATGGTCATTCCCGAGTGGTTCTTCATCAATCCCAAGACCTGCCGGTTGGAAGTAAGAATCGACAAGAAGGCACTGGCTGCCATGCGCAAGAGTGGAATGCCCATTGTGCCGATGCTCACCAATAACTATGGTGATGACTTCCGTCCCGAGGGCATCGGCCGCATTATGAGCGACAAGCAACTGCGCAAACAGTTCCTCAACAGCCTCGTCACCATCTGTCACCGCAACCGGTTCCAAGGCATCAACATTGACTTGGAGGAACTCTCCATCAACGACAATGCGCTGCTGACCAATTTCGTCAAGGAACTCTCCATGCTTTTCCACGATAACGACATGTATGTCACGCAGGACATCGCTCCATTTAATGAGGACTATGATGTGGAGCCGCTCGCCCGCTACAACGACTACCTCTTCCTCATGGCCTATGACGAGCACAACAGCGAGAGCCAGCCCGGCGACATCGCCTCGCAGCATTGGGTGGAGCGCGCCACCGACTGGGCCGCAAAAAATATCCCCAACGACAAACTCGTACTCGGTCTCGCCGCCTACGGCTACGACTGGGCACAGGGCGACAAGGGGCAGACCGTGTCCTATGACCAGACCATCGCCTCCGCTCTCGATGCCGGCGCACAGATACAGTTCAACGACGACTCCTACAACCTCTCTTTCTCCTACGACGACGATGACGGACTACTCCACCAGGTTCACTTCACTGATGCCGCCACCTTATATAATATAATGCGCTTCGGCGTCACCTATCATCTTGCCGGCTTTGGCCTTTGGCGCCTCGGTACCGAAGACCACCGCCTGTGGAACTTCTATGGCAAAGATCTGGCATGGGAACAGGTGAAGCGCTGGAACATGAACCACGTGCTGAGACTGACCGGTTACGACGATGTCAACTTCGTAGGCTCGGGTGAGGTCCTTGACGTGGAGTCAGAGCCTAAGCCCGGTAAGGTCACCGTGTCTATCGATCCCGATGATCAGATTGTTACCGAGGAGCGTTACCATAGCCTGCCCTCGACCTACACGGTCTCGAAACTCGGACATTGCGGCCCCAAAGACCTTCTGCTTACCTTCGACGATGGTCCCGATGCCCGCTGGACACCCTCTGTCCTCCGTACTCTCAAGCACTATCATGCTCCTGCCGCCTTCTTCATGGTCGGCTTGCAGATGGAGAAGAACCTGCCTCTGGTGAAGAAAGTCTATGACGAGGGCTACACCATCGGCAACCATACCTTCACCCACCACAATATGATCGAGAACTCCGACGACCGCACCTATGCTGAGTTGAAGCTCACACGTATGCTCATCGAGAGTGTGACCGGTCAGAGCACCATTCTCTTCCGTGCGCCTTACAATGCTGACGCTGATCCTACCCAGCACGAGGAGATTGAGCCGATGATACTGGCCAGCCGTCGCGACTATCTCTTCGTGGGCGAGGAGGTAGACCCCAATGACTGGCAACCGGGTATCACGGCCGACGAGATCTACCGTCGTGTCATCGACGGCGTGCACCGTGGCGACGGACATATCATCCTCATGCACGATGCCGGTGGTGTCACCCGTAAGCCGACGATCACTGCACTGCCCCGCATCATCGAGACGCTGCAAAAGGAAGGCTACCACTTCATCTCTCTGGAACAGTATCTTGGTATGTCGCGCGCGCAACTCATGCCACCGATACCCAAGGGAAAGACCTACTATGCGATGCAGGCCAACCTGACGCTCGCCGAGATCATCTATCATCTGAGCGACTTCCTCACCGCCCTCTTCATCATCTTCCTTGTCCTTGGCTTCCTGCGCTTGGGCTTTATGTACTATCTGATGATAAAGGAGAAGCGCGTGGAGCGCCGCCGTCACTATCCTGCACTGACCAAGGCCAACGCGCCCCATGTGTCAATCATCGTACCCGCCTACAACGAGGAGGTCAACTGCGTGCGCACCGTGGAGACACTGCTCCATGAGGACTATCCTTCCTTCGACATCTATTTCGTTGATGATGGCAGTAAGGACCGGACGTTGGAGCGCATCCATCAGGCTTTCGACGGCAACGACAAGGTGTGCATCCTCGGCAAGCCCAATGGTGGCAAGGCTTCGGCTCTGAACTACGGTATTGCCCATACCGATTCGGAATATGTCGTGTGCATCGATGCCGATACCCAGTTGCGCCCTGATGCTGTTGGCAAGCTCATGCAGCACTTCCTGCTCGACAAGGACCACCGCATCGGTGCCGTGGCCGGAAACGTAAAGGTCGGCAACCAGCGCAACATGCTCACGCGCTGGCAGGCCATCGAATACACCACCAGTCAGAACTTCGACCGCATGGCCTACTCCTATATCAATGCCATCACCGTGGTGCCCGGCGCTATTGGTGCTTTCCGCAAGGAAGCCATCGAGCGCGCCGGCGGACTGACCACCGACACACTGGCTGAGGACTGCGACCTGACGATGCGCATCAACGAAGCCGGTTATATCATCGAGAACGAGAACTATGCCGTGGCCATGACAGAGGCACCGGAAAACGTGCGGCAGTTTGTCAAGCAGCGCGTGCGTTGGTGCTTCGGCGTGATGCAGACCTTCTGGAAACACCGTTCCTCGCTCTTCAATGCCAAGAAGAAGGGCTTCGGGCTGTGGGCCATGCCCAACATGCTCGTCTTCCAATATATCATCCCGACGTTCTCGCCGCTGGCCGACGTGCTGATGTTCATCGGACTGTTCTCGGGCAATGCCCTGCAGATCTTCCTCTACTATCTACTCTTCCTTGCCGTCGACGCGAGTGTGAGCATCATGGCTTATCTCTTCGAGCACGAGCGGTTGTGGGTACTGCTGTGGATCATCCCCCAGCGCTTCTTCTATCGTTGGATCATGTACTACGTGCTTTTCAAGAGCTATCTCAAGGCCATCAAGGGCGAGTTGCAGTCCTGGGGCGTGCTCAAACGTACGGGAAATGTGAAGATGTAGCTTGGCAGTATCAGTTTTTTTTCGTAAGTTTGCAGGTAATAACTAAAAGCACTTACGATGGAAAGCAAGGAGAAGACATGGACACCTGATCAAGACCAACAGGAAATCATCGGCCTGCAACATGGCCGCCACCTCGTTCTGGCACCGCCGGGATGCGGCAAGACACAGATTCTTGCCGAGCGCATCCGTAAGGCTCATGCCGGGGGAGTGGCCTACAGTGATATGCTCTGTCTGACGTTTACCAATAGGGCTGCCCGTGGTATGCGCGAGCGTATCAGCTCCTATCTCGGTGACCCTGGCACGACGCAGGTGTTTGTGGGCAATGTCCATCGCTTCTGTGCCCGTTTTCTCTTTGAGAATGCCGTGGTGCCCGGTGAGACTTCTGTCATCGACGACGACACGGCGGTGAGCATCCTCGCCACTTATCTCAATGAGGATGAGGATAAAGTCATGGGCAATTACCAGCGGCGCAGCGACTACAACCGTGTGGTGTTCATCTCCCATCTGATGTATGAGATTGAGCATGGACTGCCCAAAGCTCTCCGGCAGCATCCCGACTGCCTGACCAAGGAGGACATTACTGCTTTGCGGGCTATCTGCAAGATGCAGCACAGAGAGTTCACTCGCGAGGCGCTGCTCGACATCTATCATCATAATGAGTTCTACCGTGATGCTGTGCTCCAGCCCGATTTCGACGCTGTGCTGCGTCTCTCTGCCCAACGGACCTTACAATTTCTGCGCTATGCCCATGCCTATCAGGCCTATAAGCGACAGAACCTGCTCCTCGACTTCGAGGATCTCTTGCTTCTCACTTATCTTGCGCTCCACGACAATACAGACTATAAGCGCTATCCGTGGATACAAGTCGACGAGGTGCAGGATCTCAATCCTTTGCAGCTTGCTATCATCGACGAGCTTGCCATGGCTTCCCTTGCTGTGGCAAGCTCTGGGCCTGAATCGCGGTCTCAGTCCGGTGAGGGCTGCGTCATCTATCTTGGCGATGAGCAGCAGGCAATCTTCTCGTTTATGGGTGCCAAGCTCTCCACGTTGGGACTGCTCAAGGAGCGTTGCAAGGGCAACATCCATTATCTCGGGCAGAACCACCGTTCTCCGAAATATCTCCTCGACCTTCTCAACCGCTATGCTGTGGATGAACTGCATACCGATCCGGAGCTCTTGCCGCAGACAGCAGACGGTGACGATAAGGCCAACGGCCGTCTCGCCATCTTGGCCAGTGACGACGTAGACAGCGAGTTCAACGACATTGCCCATCTCGTTGAACAGTTGCGGCAAGCCCATCCCGACGAGACGGTTGCCGTGATTGTCAATGCCAACCGCGACGCCGACGCCATGAGCCGCGCACTTTCTGCTCAGGACATCCGCCATTTCAAGGTCTCGGGCAGTGACCTCTTTGCTTCTGATGAGGTGAAGCTGCTGTTGGCTCATCTCACCGTGCTGGACAATGACCAGCAGTTTTTGGCTTGGGCACGGTTGTTCAAGGGCTTGCAGGTCTGCGCCACTCATGCTTCAGCCCGTAGGCTGATGCACCAGCTCAAGGAGCGGGCCGTCTCACCGGCGGAGCTGCTCATGGGCGACAAGACAATGTTGCAACGCTTCGTGGAGACTTATCAGCAAGAAGACATCGTGGTCTTCGACACGGAGACTACTGGACTGAATGTCTTTGAGGATGATGTGGTGCAGATTGCAGCGGAACGCATTCGGCAGGGTAGAGTGGTGGATACCTTCTCGGTGTATGTTGAGACAGATCGAGAGATACCGTCCATGCTTGGCGACATCGTCAACCCGATCATCGAGGAGCGCAAGCATCAGCAGCTCCATAGTCATGCCGAGGCTTTAAGGATGTTTCTCGACTTTGCCCACGGCAGTGTGCTGTTGGGACATAATGCCGATTACGACTATCATATCATGCAGTGCAATGTGGAGCGCTATCTGTCTGAGGTCAACTGGGCGGAGCGGCAGCCCGTCTGCTTCGACTCTCTGCGGCTCATCCGTTTGTTGCGTCCCGATCTGAAAGCATTCAAGTTAAAACTGCTCTTGCAGGAACTTCATCTTGAGGGACAGAACTCCCACCTTGCCGACGATGACGTCTTTGCTACTGTGTCGTTGGTCAATTACTGTTATGAGAAAGCCCAGGAGATAGTGCCCCAGCAGCAGGAATTTCTCTCGCGTAAGGGCGTTGCCGCACAGATAAAACTCTTGCGCGACCACTATGCGTCGTTCTATTCAGAAGCTCTGCAACGACTCTATCAGCGTCGGCAGCCCACAGAAGATCCTGCTTTGGTGGCAGAGCTTCAGCTTTTCAGTGATTATGCAGTGAAGAATGGATGGATGAAACAAGTGAAAAAACTGCCCGTCATCCTTCGTTTTCTTGCCTATGACATCATTGATGTGGAGCAGGAACGCTCGCTCAAAGAGCAGTTGGACCGACATGTCATGGAACTCAACACTTTCAAGGAAGCTGACCTCTGCGGCTCCTCCACGATCCAGGAGCATGTCTTTGTCTCTACCATCCACAAGGCCAAAGGTTTGGAGTTTGATAATGTTATCGTCTTCGACGCCGTTGATGGTCGCATTCCTAATTACTACAATGGCGACAACCAACAGCTCAACGACGAGGATGCCCGCAAGCTCTATGTTGCCATGTCGCGTGCCAAGCGCCGTCTGTTCATCTCTTACAGCAAGGCGAAGTTAACTGCTTATGGTATCAAGCCTCAGCGCCTCTCCCGATTCCTCGACAGCGTGAAGAAGATGATGGAGTAATAGAACTGAAAATGATTATAATGTAACTTGAAATCTTCCACAACTGTGGAAGATTTCCCTCTGTTATTTTACACGTCTTTTCTTCTTAGGTTTTGTTTTGCATCCTTCTTGTAGGCTTGGCCTCTTGGGATCAAATAGAGAAAACGTACCACTCCGTCTTTGATTTCTACATGGAAGTTGAAGAATGCACGGTAATTGCCGACGTGGATACGATAGATGTAATCATAGTCTTGCATCTTGATACAATCCGTGATGTCTGTTAAATTCCGTGCGTTCTTTACTTCTAAGATGACATTACGAACACTTTCGAGACGTTTACCCGAAAGTTTGCGGACTGTGCGCTCAAAGTCTTTAGAATACTCTACGATCATACTCCAAGCCAGTTTTCAAAGTCTGCTTTTTCTTTGTCGTTTAGAAAGACATGTCCGTCAGGCCGATTTTTCGATAGCCATGCATAAGCCTTGCTGTCATCATACTCTTCTGCCACATGGTCGAGAAGATCTTCTATAAGCCGCTTGAGGTTGGTCCCTTTATTCGCTGCCATTACGGAGAGAGAACGGAAAGTGTTCCCTTTCAAGTCTATGACTTTTCTTTTTGAGGGTATTGTTGCTGTTTCCATGACTTTTATGTTTTGTTTCTGCAAATATATATAATATATACGATATATACAAGCAAAAGACGTTTTTTCTTTCCTTACATCATCTTTCTTCTGATCCACTGCTCAAAGACGGGGTCAGTGATGGTGATGCCAGTCTGTGGCGAAGAATCGATGAGGTCGGCATTGACGAGGGCTGTCTTCAGTCGAGGAATGTTGGAGTAGCTGCCAAGATGGTATTGTTGACGAATGTCCTCCAAGGTAAAGTCCTTGTTGACACCTGAGGCAATGGCGCGCAGAAAGTTCATCTGATATTCTGTCAGTGGTTCCACAGCTTGGATAAACAGCACGTCGTTGATAGCTAATAGGTCGTTGAAACCGTTGTCAATCTGCTCGTCGTTGATGACGCAGCCCTCTTTGGTCTGAGAGTAGATGATCCAAGCCAACTGCTGCACATAGGCCGAATAGCAGTCCACCAATATGGCAATGCGTGCCGCTTGGTCTTTGCTGATCGTGCGGTGGCCATCGGCAAAGTGCTGGCAGATATAGTCCGCCCAGTCATCCACACTGATTTTCTTCAAGGCGATGAGGTCACCGAACTGATAGAAAGGCATGCTCTTGTTGAGGAAGATGCTGCCCATGAGATGATGTTTGCTGCCGAAGAGGCAGTATGATGCCTGTTGTTGGTGCTGCCATACGCCACGCATTCGTGCCTGGATCTGTGTAGAGTCAGACAGCTCACCGACCTGCTGAAATTCGTCGATGCACACCAGCAAGCGTTTGCCTTTTTTTTCTGCTATCTTCTCAGGCAGACTTAGGATTTCTTCCGGCGTATGCGTCTTCGGCGTGATACCCAATGATACGCTGTATTCAGAGTACGGGTCGGGAGAGATGGATATTTTCGGTGACAGCCGATAGATGAAGTCCTTGGCCTCTTCCAGCCATAGCTGACGTTGGCTGGCCGTCTGCTGGAGGATGGCGGAAGCCAGCTTGTTGTAGATCTCATATTCACTCTTGCAGCCAAAGATATCGACGTAGACCACCTGGATCTGTTTGCTGTCCACCTGCTGTAGGGTATGTTTCACCAACGATGTCTTGCCCAAGCGACGGGGCGACATCAGTATGACGTTGATACCGCCTTGGAAGTCAGCCAACAGTCTGCGTGTCTCTTCCTCGCGCCCCGTGAAATTATATCCGCTGACGGGCACACCGTAAACAAAGCTCTTCTTTTCCATCTCTTTTCATTTTAGTGGGTTGCTGATGCAAAGATACGAATAAAAAACGAGTCACACAAGTTTGTGTCACACAATGTTGTGTGACACAAGTCTGTGTGACTGCGATCATCAGTTAATGGCGTAAGTATGGAGAATAAGCATTATTGCGGTGAACCGTCATCCGGCAACTCTTTTGCTTCAGCGTTCTCAATGGGCGGCAGGTAGTCGCTGGCCTTAGCGCTGGAGATGACCGAGTGGCCAAGCTGCGACTCAAGTTTCTCCCTCGCAACCTTTGCCACGCTTCCACCATCCTTTGCCACTTCTTTCTGCTGTCTGTAGCCTTGAGGATCGCGTTGCTTGGAGAGTTCGGTGGCTGATGCTTCTGCAAGGATATTGAAAGCCATCTCAAGATTCGTCATGTTGTCGCGGAGATTCTCTTTCTTCAAGCCTTTGTGCTGCTTGTACTGCTTCGTGGTCATGCCACTCCACTCCTTGGTGATGATATCTGTGAGGGACGCGTATTCCAGTCCTTCCTTTACTCCTGTTCGCTTCCATTCGTCGGTGAGCTCCTTGCGCACCTCTATCGACTTGATGCGCTGATTAATCCAATTATCGGAGTAGCCAAGACGCTTGTAATCTGCAATGGCCTGCTGGATGTCAAGTTCCGGATCTTGCATTTGGTCGACACGCGTGCTGGCCACCTGCGCCATCCACTGCTTGAAAGGCTCTGCCTTGGGAGAAGGAATGGACTGGATGAGGCGGAACATCCCCTTCGTGTCAGCTGCCATCTGCTTACGTTTTTTGCCATCCGCGCCCTTCATCTGAACTAGGGTACAAATTGTACCCCAGTTGGCATCAAGTTGTGGATCACGCCTTCGCATCTTCTTGATATACTGTTTGGGGTCTGCACTGTCAGTGAGAACCTCTACCACGTCCACAATAGAGAAGTACCACTTCTCTTCCTTGTCGTCCCAGACGGTGCGAATATTTTTCTCACCGAACAGTTTGATCATCTGTTTCCTTGTCATAGCTTAGCCATTTAATTGTTCACTTCGCCATGGCAGAGCGTGGGCAAGCTCCGCTCTGTCCATTTGGCTTATTGAAAATAAAGTCTTGCTCTTAGGCTCTTGTCTACTTCGTCGCCTTGATGAAATAAGTGATCAGACAGATGTAGGCCACCAGTGAGCAGACTTCGGAGAGCGGATTGGTCCACCAAGTGTCGGCAATGGAGCACTCGATGCCGCCGAACTTCATCAGTGCGCTCACCACGCCCATGAGTGCGCCACCGGCGATGAAACCACTGGCGATGAGCGTACCTTTCTCGCCACGCGCCTTGTTCACGGCTGCATCCTTCGAGCGAGTGGTGACAAACCAGTTGATGGCACCACCCACGACGAGCGGAACGTTGAGTTCCAATGGGATGAACATGCCCAGAGCTACGGCGAGAGCCGGGATATGAAGACGATCAAGGACGATGGCGATGACCGCTCCGATGCCGTAAAGCACCCAAGGAGCACCGACACCATTCATCAGCGGGTCGATGACGGCAGCCATGGCGTTGGCCTGCGGCGCGGCGAGCTTGCCACTGGCGAAACCGTAGGTCTTGTTGAGCACGATCATCACGCCGACCACCGTAGCTGCGCTGACAAGGGTGCCGAGAAACTTCCAAGTCTCCTGCTTGCTGGGCGTTGTGCCCAACCAGTAACCGATCTTCAAGTCAGTGATGAAGCTGCCGGCCATGCTCAGCGCCGTGCAGACCACACCACCCATGACGAGTGCGGCGAGCATGCCACCGGGACCACGCAGTCCCACGGCCACCATCACCACACTGGCAAGGATCAGCGTCATCAGTGTCATACCGCTCACCGGGTTGCTGCCCACAATGGCGATGGCGTTGGCTGCCACCGTGGTGAAGAGGAAAGCGATGATGGCGACGAGCAGGATGCCCACGACGGCAAAGAGCAGATTGCCGTGCATCACGCCCAACCAGAAGAAGAGGAACGTGATGGCGATGACGGCGATGCTGCCAATGGCAATGATCTTGAACGATATGTCGCGCTGTGTGCGTTTCACGGCTGCCGTGGCGTCGCCCTTGCCCTTCATCTCTTTGGCAGCAAGCCCAATGGCTCCTTTGATGATGCCCCAGCTCTTGACAATGCCGATGATGCCGGCCATGGCGATGCCGCCGATGCCGATGCTGCGGGCGTAAGCCTTGAAGATCTCTTCAGGACTCATGTTGCCTACCGTGGCAGTGATGGTCGGATCCCACATATTCAGCACTTGATCGTGGAAAGCGAGCGACATGCCCGGCACGATCAGCCACCACACAGCGAGAGAACCCAGGCAGATGTAGAGCGCATATTTCAGTCCGACGATATATCCCAAGCCGAGCACGGCGGCACCTGTGTTCACCTTGAAGACGAGCTTCGCCTTGTCAGCGAGCACCTGCCCCCAGCCGATGAAGCGGCTCGTGAAGTTCTCATTCCACCAGCCAAAGCTGGCCACGATGAAGTCGTAGAGTCCGCCCACAATGCCGGCGATGAGCAGTGGCTTGGCCTGACTGCCGCCCTTGGCACCGCTGACGAGCACCTGTGTCGTGGCAGTAGCCTCCGGGAAGGGATACTTGCCATGCATGTCGCTGACAAAGTACTTGCGGAAGGGGATGAGGAAAAGAATGCCCAACACACCGCCCAAGGCTGAAGCCAGGAACATGTGCAGGAAGGATACCGTCATCTCAGGGTATTTAGCCTGAAGGATATAGATGGCGGGCAAGGTGAAGATAGCACCGGCCACCACAGCACCTGAGCAGGCGCCGATGCTCTGGATGATCACGTTCTCACCGAGTGCCTTGCTGCGATGCGTTGCTGTCGACACGCCCACGGCGATGATGGCAATCGGGATGGCGGCCTCGAAGACCTGTCCCACTTTCAAGCCTAAGTAAGCGGCGGCGGCCGAGAACACCACGGCCATGATCAGACCCCATGTCACTGACCACGCGTTGACCTCGGGATAGGTGTGGTCGGGACGCATGATGGGCGTGTACTCCTCGCCCTGTTTCAATTCTCGAAATGCATTGTCGGGCAGTTGCACTGCCTCTTTTTCTTTTTCGTCCATGCTGTATTGTTGATTGTTAGTTTTTATTTTGTCTTTGCTCTTGTGTATTTGATGTTCTTATAGAGTTCCTGCATGCCCTTTTTGCTCTCGGGCAGCAGATGGAGCTTCACCCCATGGATGTGTTGTGTGGAGCGGAAGGCCTGCGGACTGACAACCTTCTCGCTGTCGATCTCCAGCTTGGCCAGTCCCAATCCTGGGATGCGCACGCGGTCGCCATCTTTGAGATGTCGCACCAGCGTGTCGGTGAACTCAGCCATCACCAAGTCCACGTCGGACTTCTTTGCCGAGCAGTTCCGCTCGATCTCGTCGGCGATCTCCTCCGGCGTAACGGTCTTGTAGTGCATGGCTACAGCCTTGTATTTGCCGTAGTTCTTGAGTGTGGGATGTGTCTCTTTGACGATTTTGTATTCCATAGATTCAATATTCGGTAAATTTGTTTTACGTTTGCTTCTCTCCTTCGGGCTTTGCTGCTGTTGTGAGTGAATCCTTGTATCAGCGAGTGGAAGCTTTTCTGATGGGTGAAGCGTAACTCTCTGATCATCAGAGCGCTATTGTAGTCTAAAAAATTCTCTAGAAAATTTTTCGTCAAAACGGCATTTTTATCGGCTCATCTCGCCTTTCTGAGCAAAAATTCTCTAGAGAATTTTTCGTCATCTCTGCGGACTCATCTTTTCAAAGCGGTTTTCCACTCGTTTCGCAAAAGTAATCATAAGGTTTGAGATATGCAAATATTCAGACAGATAATTGGCTGCTGACTATTCAGATTGCGTGGAAAAACAAAAAAAGCCGGCTCTTTCCTTTGCGGGAAAGAGCCGGCTTCATGTTATAGGATTGGAAAGCTGAGGTCTAGCCCCCAGCCTTCTGCCTTAGTTTCTAAACTGCATACCAGCACCGTTGGCATCGACGATGATCGGCTTGTCACGCTTCACTTCCTCAGCGAGAATCTTCTTCGAGAGGTCGTTGAGCACATAGTCTTGGATAGCACGCTTCACAGGACGGGCACCAAACTCCGGGTCGTAACCGACCTTGGCAAGGTAGTCGATGGCTGCGGACGTCCACTTCAACTCAAAGCCTTGCGGTTCGAGCATCTTCTTGACGCGGTTCATCTGCAACGTTACCACCTGTGCAATCTGAGTCTGCGTAAGCGGCAGGAACATGATGATGTCGTCGATACGGTTCAAGAACTCGGGGCGGATGGTCTTCTTAAGCATCTCCATCACGTTCTTCTTCGTGTCGTCAATGACTTCCTTGCGGTTGCTGTCATTGAGATTTTCGAAGCGTTGCTGGATGTACTGGCTGCCGAGGTTCGACGTCATGATGATGATCGTGTTCTTAAAGTTGACCGTGCGACCTTTGTTGTCGGTCAGACGGCCATCGTCGAGAACCTGCAACAGGATGTTGAAGACATCGGGATGAGCCTTCTCGATCTCATCGAAGAGCACGACGCTGTAAGGTTTGCGACGTACAGCCTCGGTGAGCTGACCACCCTCGTCGTAGCCGACGTACCCCGGAGGTGCACCGATCAGACGGGTGACGCTGAACTTTTCCTGATACTCACTCATATCGATTCGCGTCATCATATTCTCATCGTTGAAGAGATACTCAGCCAAAGCCTTGGCAAGCTCTGTCTTACCGGTACCGGTCGTACCAAGGAAGATGAACGACGCGATCGGGCGCTTCGGATCTTGCAGTCCGGCACGGCTGCGGCGCACAGCGTCAGCGACAGCCTTGATGGCCTCGTCCTGACCGACGACACGCTTGTGGAGTTCCTCCTCAAGATGAAGCAGTTTCTCACGCTCGCTCTGCATCATTCGCGTCACGGGTATGCCTGTCCAGCGGCTCACCACCTCGGCGATGTCGTCGGCAGTGACCTCTTCACGCACCATGGCCTCACCGCCCTGGGTCGACTTGAGTTGCTCCTGAATCTTCTTGATGTCGTCCTGCAACTCCTTCAGCTTGCCGTAGCGGATCTCAGCCACCTTGCCGTAGTCGCCCTCGCGCTCGGCTTTGTCGGCCTCGAACTTCAGGTTCTCGATCTCCTGCTTGTCTTGCTGGATCTTGTTGACGAGTCCTTTCTCGGCTTCCCATTTAGCGCGGAACTGATGCTCTTTCTCCTTCAGCTCGGCAATCTCCTTATCGAGTTGCTGGATCTTGTCGGTATCGTTCTCACGCTTGATGGCCTCACGCTCAATTTCAAGTTGCTTCAAGTGACGTGTGATCTCGTCGAGTTCCTCCGGCACCGAGTCGCGTTCCATACGCAGCTTGGCGGCAGCCTCATCCATCAGGTCGATGGCCTTGTCGGGGAGGAAGCGGTCGGAGATATAGCGCTCCGAAAGCTTCACGGCAGCGATGCAGGCATTGTCGGTGATACGAACCTTGTGGTGGTTCTCATAGCGCTCCTTCAGTCCACGCAGGATAGAGATGGCGTCGATCTCGTCTGGCTCGTTGACCATAACGGTCTGGAAGCGGCGCTCCAATGCCTTATCCTTCTCAAAGTACTTCTGATACTCGTTGAGTGTCGTGGCACCGATGGCACGCAGTTCACCACGGGCCAGAGCAGGCTTGAGGATGTTGGCGGCATCCATGGCACCCTCACCACCTCCGGCACCCACCAGTGTGTGGATCTCATCGATGAAGAGAATGATGTTGCCTTGAGCATTGGTCACCTCTTTGATGACACTCTTCAGTCGTTCCTCAAACTCACCTTTGTATTTTGCACCGGCGATCAAGGCACCCATGTCGAGCGAGTAGAGCTGTTTGTTCTTCAGATTCTCAGGTACATCACCGCGCACGATGCGCTCGGCGAGGCCCTCGACAATAGCCGTTTTACCTGTACCAGGCTCACCGATCAGAATAGGATTGTTCTTGGTACGGCGCGAAAGAATCTGCAGCACACGGCGAATCTCCTCATCACGTCCGATGACCGGGTCGAGTTTGCCCTGACGGGCGGCGTCGATGAGGTTGCGGGCGTATTTCGAGAGTGCCTGATAGTTCTCGTCTCCACTGGCGCTTTGCACTTTCTGACCCTGACGCAATTCGTCGATGGCCTTCTTCATCTCCTGTTCTGTGCAGCCTGCGTCCTTGAGGATTCGGCTCACCGTGGTGTTTACCTCCAGCAAAGCCAAGAGGATGGGCTCCACGCTGACGAACTCGTCACCCATCTTCTGCGAGTCTGCGACGGCGCGCTCCAGCACTTTGTTAGTGTCGTTGGAGAAATAGGGTTGCCCACCTTCCACGCGTGGAAGATGTTTCAACTCCTCTTGTACGAGTTTCTCAATCTGCATGGCGTTGACACCTAACTTCTGAAAGATGAAGTTGGTGACATCGCGGCTTTTCACCAGGATGCCTTGCAGCAAGTGCACCGGTTCGATGGCCTGCTGTCCAGCCTGCTGAGCTGTGTTGACAGCTTCCTGCACGGCCTCCTGCGCCTTGATAGTAAATTTGTCAAATGTCATGTTTTTACTCCTTTCTTATTTGTTGTTTTTATTTTCTATCACGACATTCTCAAATGATGTGCCTCGTAGGTTTAATGCGACAGAATGGCATCTCTGCATTGCTCCATCAGCCATTTTGGCGTACTGGTAGCTCCGCAGATGCCCACGGTCTCGGCATTGTCAAACCAGCTGAAGTCGATCTCCTCGGGACTCTCGACCTGATGGCTGTTGGCGTTGACGGTGAGGCACTCGTTGAAGAGCACCTTGCCGTTGCTGCTCTTGCGACCGCTGACGAAGAGGATGACATCGTGATGCTTGGCAAACTCGGCGATGTTGGGCATGCGGTTGGCCACTTGGCGGCAGATGGTGTCGAAGCTGCGGAAAGTCGCCGTGGGGGCGATGTGGTTCTGAATGTAGTCGATGATGCGGTGAAACTCGTCGAGACTCTTTGTCGTCTGGGAGTAGAGATAGATGTTGCGGTTGAAGTCGAGATGCTTCACGTCGTCGAACTTCTCGATGACGATGGCGTGCTGGGACGTCTGGCCGACGAGTCCGAGCACCTCAGCGTGTCCGTTTTTACCGAAGATAACGATTTGGGCTGTTGGGTCGTTGTCGTATTGCTTCTTGATGCGACGCTGCAGAGCGAGGACCACAGGGCAGGTGGCATCGATGATCTCAATGTCGTTTTGCCGTGCAATCTCGTAGGTTGAAGGTGGCTCACCGTGGGCACGGAGCAGCACCTTGGCGTGGTGGAGTTGTTTCAGTTGCTCGTGGTCGATGGTGACGAGGCCGTGGTTGTGAAGCCGTTCCACCTCCATGCCGTTGTGAACGATGTCGCCGAGACAGTAGAGCGTCTTGCCCGCAGCCAGTTCTTCTTCCGCTTTGCGGATGGCTGTAGTCACGCCGAAGCAGAAGCCGCTGCCGGCATCTATTTCTATTTTGAGGTTCATAAGAGTTGCTTGTTTGCTGTTTTGATTATTCTACGTTGACGTTGAGAATGACTTTGGTCTGATTGGGATCGTTGGTGATCATCAGAATACGGGGCTTGGAACGGGCCGAGCGTAACTGCTTGGCATAGGCGGTGACCTTGAGTTTGGCGGTTTCGCCGGGCTCGATCTGTGTTTTGTTGAGTGAGACCTCCAAGCCAGTGGTGAACATCTGCAGTGAGCGTACATTCAGCGTGCGTTTGCCTGCGTTGGTGATCTCGAGTACTCCTTTCTTCTTGTCCTTACCGTCAAAGCGTCCAAGGTCGATCTTCTCAGCACTGAGAACCATCTTGGGCGCGTTGGCGCGCTGGGCATCGGTGAGATGATCGAAGTCGGGGAGGATGACAGCCGAAATGGAGATCTCTTTCTCTGGCGCCACCTTGTCACCGGGGAACATGCCGAGATAGATGGACGACTGGGTGAGTCCGAAGTCACGGATAGCCCGCGAGTCGAGCATCAGCGTCACCACGCCGCTGTGTCCGGGTGCCAGTTGTGTTGGTGAGACGGTGGCTTTGAGATAGCTGGGCAGGTGCATGACTATGGGTTGCAGCGTCTGCTCTCCTTTATTAATAATGTGTATCTGCTGTACGGGCTTGTCCCCACGGTTCACGTCATCAAACTCCACGTCGTTGCGGTCGAGGTGCAGGTCACCGATCTTGTAATCGTATTTTCCCACAAAGGTAGCCAGCGAGGGAACGACAACGCCGCGCAGCGAGAGCACCATCATCGTGTCGGCAGCATTGCTCTCTATGCCTATCTGCTTGTCGAAATGGCCCATAGTCTGGGCATCGTAGCGCACGGTGATCTGGAAGTTCTTGCCTGCGGCGATGGCTGTCGACGGCCAGTCGACGGTCGTGCAGCCGCAACTGGTGCGAACGTCTTTGATGGTCAGCGGCTGGTTGCCACTGTTGCGCATCTCATAGACGGCGGTCACGGGATGACCGAAGAGCACCTGTCCACAGTCGATGGCGGCGCTCTCGGTGGACAAGCGTTGGGCGGAGAGGGAAAGAGGGAGGAAGAGGGTGGGGAGGAGGAGAGCTCTACCCAATAGCCTCACCCCCAACCCCTCTCCAAAGGAGAGGGGAGTGATATGCTTGATAAACAATTTCTTAGCGTTCATGCTTGGTTTCTGCTTTATATGGTTTTTATAGAGGCTATAGCTTCTATAGAGCTCTATAGATTCTATAGAGTCTATAGCTTTCTATAGAGACTATTGAGTCTATAGCTTCTATGGTCTCTATAGCATCTATGGCCTCTATCTTTTTTTGTCTATTGCTCGCAGACGATCTTTAGGGCTTTGTCACGGGCGCTGAAGGCCGGACTGTAAGCGCACTGCGCGGTGCAGGTGCCTGTCGTGTAAGTGCCGGCACGATCAACATAATACTCGGTTTCGATGACATGCTTGCCCTTGGAGAGCGTGTTGAAATAATAGTTCGTCACATTGTCCTGCGGAGCCAGGTAGTAACCACCATAGTAACCGCTGAGTTGATGTACCGGCTGCAGGCAGGCTGCACGCTTGTCCTGAACAGCCACGAAGTCGTAGTCGCGGTCAGCAACAACCGTAATGCGCACACGCACCTTGTCGCCTACCTTCAGCGTCTTGCCGTCGTGGAGGATCTCACGCTTGACAGTCATGCCACTGCCCATGGCTTCTGTCTCGGTGGCGGGCTGCCAGTACTGAGCATAGAGCGCGCCCCAGGAAGTGCCGGCAGCAGGCTTGTCGATGGTCAGCGTCTTGTTGTTGGCTGCTTTGTCAATGGTGGCCTTGACATATCCGAGTCCGGCTGTAGCCTTTGGCATTGCCAATGTCTGACCGTCAACCGAGAAGGTTGGCTTCTGAGTTTGCGGCGCAAGGAGCGACACCTGTGCCTCACCCTTGTCGTTGGTCAGGAAGGCATAGACGGCGTCGACCGTGTTGAGAGGTGTCGACCAACCCGTGGTGCGCTTTTCCTGCAAGAGCCAACGTTGCAACTCTTCTATTGTCTTGGCATCAGAAGGCTGCAGACGCTTCAAGGCTTCGATGGCTGCCACCTGCGAGGGAATGCGGTAGTCGCTCCAACTGTAGAGAGCCCGCGGCGTGTCGAAGTAGCGACCCATCTCCTCTTTGTAGACGGTGTATTCCTTCAGACTTTGTAGATATTCCTTAGCGCGTTGGTTCTGACCATACTGACTGAGGATCACAGCGGCACCAGCCTTACCATAGATGGACAGCGCTGTCGGCATCTTCTGCAGCAGACCGACGAGATAGCTCATGTCGGCAGTGCGAGGACGGTTGGCCAGAGCACTGGTATAGAGATAATGGCAAGCGGTCTCGCTCGGAGCAAGATGCTTCGCGCCTTTCTTCTCTGCTTTCTTCAGTTCGGCAACCTCTTCGGCGATGTACTTGTCGAGGAAGGGGAAGGTGCGCTTGACCATGTCGTTCACCTCCTTAGAGGCACCGGTCATGGTGTTGAGACGGGTAAGCATTTCGGCCACGCTCATGGTCATATAAGCGCTGCCCGGCATGCCCGGCCACCAGGCAAACGAGCCGTCTGAGAGCTGGAGCTTGCTGAGCTGGTCGGTGAAGTTGCTGAGACGGTAGTCGATCTGTGTGCTGTCGAGATAGTTGATGAGCTGTTGCTTCTGTGCAGTCTCGCTTTCAGCATCAGCGACCCAAGGTGTCTCGGAGAGTGCAAGACTCTTGAGCTCTTCGTTGGTTTGCAGGCTGCTGGTGAGCGAAGTCTCCTTGCCTGCCTCCTGCTGCCAGAGTTTCAGCGTCTTGCCGATGGCGGGATCGGCATTGACAATGCTGCGTGCGATGGTGTTGGCGTAGAGCGCTGCGGCTAAAGAGATGGCGTCGCGGCTGTCGGGATTAGCCACGGTGGGCAGAGTCTGCACCATCAGCCAAGCAGGATTGTTGGTATATTCGATCGTCAGCTTACTGTCTTTGGCCTTCTTGGGGAAGAGCTGGCAGAGGTCGAAACTCGTGTTACCGGTGTTGCTCAGCGTGAACGGACGGGTGTTGCTGACGTATTCCTGACTTGGCATGACAGCCATATAGTGCTGTTCGCCATCGCTGAAGCCCTTGCCGTCAGCCAAGACGCGGGCGATGACCAGGCCTTCGTGGCGGGCATCGGCAGGCAGTTGGTTACCGGCAAAGTCAAAGGTCACGGGTACCGTCTTTCCGGCTTCTACCGTAAACGGCTTCTCCCACTCGGCGAGCACACGTTCGGTTTCAGCGTCGAGCAGTTGCAGATGGGCACGTCCACTGACGTTGCGGCTGCTGGTGTTGGCAATGAGTGCTGTGGCCTCTGCCTTGTCGTCGGCGCGGATAAAACGCGGCAGGTTGGGCTGTACCATCACGGTTTTCTGGGCTACCACCTCATCGTTGCGCAGACCATAGTTCATCTCCTTGTCGTGAGCCAAGGCCATGAACTGCCATGTGGTGACGCTCTCAGGCAGGGTGAACTTCAGGCTCACGTTGCCATTGTCATCGGTCATGAGGTTGGGGAAGAAGAAGGCGGCCTCGTTGAGGTTGTCGCGCAGCGTAGCAGGTGTGCCGACTTTTGATGTCGCATCATTCTCTTGGCTCGCAGCCTTTGGCGCATAGCCAACGACGGCATCATGGTCTGCCGCAGCCTCATAAGCGACACTGCTGTCTGCAAAGTTGGCGGCACGTGACTTCTGCATCATTGCCATCTTGCCTCCACGAATGCGAACTTGTTCTGTGGACATCAGCACTTCGCCGACTGCAATGAAGGGATTGAAGACGCCTTCCATAGCGGGGTCGAAGTGGCTGAAGCTGAGGTCGCGTACATTGTAGGCCCGATAGTTCTGATAACCATAGAGTCCGATGGCCGACCAACGGGTGGTGTTCCATTGAGCCGACAACATGCTGGAGGCAAAGTCAAGCGAGAACTTCCAGTTGTGTGGATAGATAGCGTCGAGACTCTTATCGTACATGGCAGCCAGCAGTTGTGCTTTTGCAGGCTTAGCCTTGGCGTTGGTCACCTGCAGTGTCCAAGTCTCTTTCTGTCCGGGTACGAGTTTATCACGGAAAGTCTTCCATGTCAGATGGAGTTGCTTGTCGGGCTCTGGACGGGAGAGAACATCGTAGTGGGTGTAGCATTTGCCGTCCTTGACCCAGGCCAGAGCCAGTGTGAGAGCATCGCCGTACTCAGGTTTGTACTGAATCTTTTCGGTCTTCACCTCATTGCTGAGTGTGGCTTGTCCCTGCTTGATGATCTTGTCAGAAGCAAAGACGGTGTAGAAGATATGGACATCCTTGTCGGAACTACCTACCTGAAGATAGATGGGACTGCCCACGGTGAACTGGCGGGAGGAGAGATAGTACCAGTCGTGTGTGGAAGTGGCCGGATGACGGTCGGAATAGGTAAACACGACGACGTCGCTGCGCAGCGTGTCGCCCTGGCAGATCGCTTCCAGATGGTGCTCGCCGGATGCGAGTTTCCTATATATATTAATAGGTGTGTCTGTCTGAACGGTTGTCCAGTCACCGTCGTTGAAGCGGTAGCTGACGTTGGCCTTGATGCTCTCGCCATTCATATTCTTGCAAGAGAAGAGGAAGGTCTTCAGGCTGTCGCGCAGACACTGCTTGGGCAATGTGCTGGAAAGAACGGCGGAGCGGTTGGTCAGCGGCATCATCGTTGTGGCCTCCTGCGTCTCACCAGAGAGGCTGGTGACTTTCGTCTCGGCAGTGATGCGATAGCCGAATCGCTGGTTGAGATCGATGTCATCGGGGTAGGTCATCGGCAGTTTGACGGTAAATGAACCGTCGTCGGCGGTGACTGTGGAGTCGGTCAGAAGAGTCTGCTGACCGCCTACAGTGCGATACCACCACAGCATTGGGCTGCGGTGCACCGTGTAGACTACCTTGCCACCCTGTACGGGTACGCCGGAATAGGTCTTTGCCACACCGCGCACGCGGAGCGTGTCACCGGGCTGATAGGTTTGGGTGTATTTATCGAAGTCGATTTGGAAGGTAGGACGCTTGTATTGTTCCACATGTACAGAGGCATAGCCCATCGACGAGTTGTCGCTGCTGGCCATTAAGGAGAACGTACCGGTGAGGCCGTGCTGCGGCAGGACAAAGTCAGCCGATGCCGTTCCGAAGTCGTCGGTAGTGACGGTTTGGCGGCTCACCTCCTTGCCGTTGGCATCGCGCAGCGTCAGTGTGATGGCCTTGCTACCGGCAACAGCAGATTGCATTGTGCTGTCGTTGACATTGTAGGCAATGGCGGTGGCGTGCAGCGTCTGGCCGGGACGATAGAGCGAGCGGTCAGTGAAGAGGCTGATGTTGTGGTGCTCACGCTTGTTGTCCCAGTAGTAGAAGTTGTCGTAAACGTTTTGGATAGGCAGCGCCTTGTCGTCGTCGGTGTAAGCTACATAGTAGTTGGGGCGCTTGTCGCCGTAGTGCAGGACGGCTTCGCCGTTGCGGTCGGTGGTCAGCGTTTGCTGCGTCTTCTGAGCGTTGCCGTTATAAGTGAAGAAGCGCAAGTGTGCTCCGGCAACAGGTTTACCGGTGGTGGCGTTGACCGTGACAAAGCGTATGGCATTGCCAGGTTGGGGCTGATGGAGTACGCTAAGGTCGCTCACGCGCAGCAGCGTGCGCTGAGGATCAATGCTGGTGTTGCTGGTGGTGGTCTCAATCATGTAGACACCAACGGGCAGAGCCTTGAGACGTATGGAGTCGGTGCTCTCTTTCCATGCAGGCTGACCATAGTATTGGCGCGTGATGGACTGAATCTCACCGGGGAAGATCAGTTTGGCAATGCGCTCATAATCGCGTTTGTTGTTCGGATTGAGTCTGGTGTCACCGTTGAGATTCAGGCGGTAGACTTTCAGCGTGAGCGTATTGATGTTTCGGATAGAGTTGATGCGTACGAGTCGCTCTTGGTTGGGGAGCAGTACACCGTCGCCGGCGTTGATGCTGAACGAAGGAGCCTGCAACTCTTCGAGGGCGTTGCGCAGTACGTTCATGCGCTGCCAGTCGCCCCAGCGGCTGAGGGCGTAATTGATGAAATTGACGCGATGCTCGGCAGTGACGTCGCTGGTCTGGCTCATCGCATTGTATCGGGCGATGGCGATCTCACCGCATTCGCGCAGATCCTGATAGGCGTTCATCAGCGAGTCAAGGCATTGCACGCATTTCGACTTGCGCAGGGCACAGTCGGTCTGCTCGCCTTTGGCCTGCTGCATCCACAGTGCAGTCAGACAGGCGGCCGGGCGGTTGCCCTGCTTGACATAGTAATCATGAAGCGTCTTATAGTCTTTTGCTTCAAGTCCGATGACGTGGAGCAGGTCACCGTAGAAGATTTTGCTGTCAATACCTTCTACGATGGCGGGTTCATAATCTTCGCATTTGTGTTTGGCCAACAGGTCGGGGTTGGCAAGCGCGCGGCCAAACCATAGCTTTTCCTTAGCTTGGTTGTCCTCGTCGTAACCGCCTTGATAGGCTTTACCGATTGCGGCAGCATAGACAGCACGGAGCGTCGGGTCGGTCAGACGGGTGTAGTCCGTCTCCAACCGTTGCCGCATCACGTCGATCGAATCGGGTGCGATGCGGCCTTGTGTCTCCACTTCCATCCATTTGGCCTTCAGCAGTTGTCCGTAGGCTTTCTCTTGTCTGGCTTTCTTGACAATCTGATCTAACCATTGCAGTTCAGTCTTTGGCAAGTCCTTCTGCTGGGCTGTGGTGACTTGCTTCCATAGGCCTGAAAAGCTGTCGGCATACATGCTCGCCGACAAAGTCAAGGCGGCTAAAACACATACTATCTTTTTCATATTGAAGAATTTACGCTAGTTGTAAATGCAAAGATAAATATATTTTTTTGATTAGCCCTCATCTGCTAACTTTAATTAGTAGCTTTTACAATAGAGTATAGGTGGGGAGTGGACTTCAAAGTGGTAGTTTCTCAAGGAGGATGGCGTAAAAAAGAATAGAGGATCTGCGTGCATTGTCTTTTTGAGGGTTAGTTTCTCAAAGGCAGAAAAACGCGGTGGGGTATAGAAACAAAAAAAGAACCTGCCCTCACGGGTGGGTTCTTAAAAAAAACAGTAATTAACTCAAAATTTATAATCTATTGACTTGCTTTTGTCCCTAATCTTACTTATGTATTACTATCCGAGTTTTTTCTTATTCAGTCAACGTGAGATGAAACTTAATCATCTTCGTTTTCGATTGCAAAGATAAGAAAAAGTTTCGTTTCCGCAAACAAACTTCAACAAAAAGAAATATTTCTTCAGTAAATAGCCCAAAATAATCCTTTTTCCATTATTAAAGCTGAATGTTCCTTTGTGTTTGATTTTATGGCACTCATCAACGAGGTGAAAGGAACAGACGTTGCTGTTTTGCGGGAGATCCGTCTACGCGGGCAGATGTTTGAGATATTGCTCATAGAGCCACTGATCCTGCTCTGCTATCGTCATGTGGCTGTTATCCAGCTCCACGGCGTCATCGGCTTTCTTCAGCGGAGAGACCTCGCGATGCGTGTCGATATAGTCTCTCTCCTGCACATTTTTCAGGATGTCGTTAAAGTCAGCGGGCATTCCTTTGGCCTTCAACTCATCGTAGCGGCGCTGCGCACGTACCTGAGCTGAGGCTGTCACGAAGATTTTCAGTTCTGCATCGGGAAAGACTGTCGTACCGATGTCTCGGCCGTCCATGACGATGCCCTTCTCTTTGCCCATGGCCTGTTGCTGTGCTACCAGTGCTTCACGAACGAAGGGAATGGCGGCGATGGGGCTTACATGCTGGCTGACCTCCATACCTCTGATCTCTTTCTCTACGCATTCGTCGTTCAAGACAGTGCGGGGATTGCCTGTTGACGGATCCAGTTGGAAACGAATATGTATGTCGGGCATCAGTGCCTTGAGCTCTTTCTCTTTCACAGATCCGTCGGCGTTGAACAACTGATGACGCAGGGCGAAGAGTGTGACGGCACGGTACATGGCACCCGTGTCAATATAGACATAACCGAGTTTTTTGGCCAGTGCTTTGGCCATCGTGCTTTTTCCGCAAGAGGAAAATCCGTCTATTGCGATTGTAATCTTTTTCATGATATGAATGATTGAGCTATTGTGCGTTTTTAAAGTTTGCTATATATATAATAAGGTGTAGGGGAACTCGGTTACAGTGAAAAGGCTGCACTACAGATCAGACTTGAACTGGAAACGTGGTATTTGCCGTAGCTGACACCTATCTTCAGCTTGTTGAGGTCGAGACCGGCACCGAGTGAGAGTCCGGCACCGTGGCTGCTGTCTTTATCACCGTCGGAGATCTTCATCTCGTCGGCGCGGCGGAAGTTATATCCCATGCCGATCCAAAGGTTATCGCCAAGCAGGAAGTCCCCGCCAACAACGACATGGTTGATCAACTTATAATGAGGATGGTTGAGATCCACCAGCGTCAACGAAAGTCTCAGTGGAATGCTGTTGAATCCCTTGGTCACGCCCGCTTGCAGATCGAACGGCATTTTCTCGTAATTCTCGTCGTAGGCTTTGAGCTGTCCGCCGAGATTCTTTGCCGTAAGAGACACCGACAGCTGGTGGTCATCATCGTAGTAGTTGACTCCCAAGTCCACGCCGAAACCGATGGAATTGTAGTCGTCAATGTAGGAAGTGATCAGTCTTGCGGTGACGCCACCGGCGACTTTGTCGGTCAGCATATAGGCCAGTGTACCGCTCACTGCAATGTCGCGTGCCGAGAAATCGCCCGTCTGCACATTGCTCTCATCGGTTTCCTTCATCTTGCCATAGTCGAGATATTGTGCACCGACGGCCCACGTAGCCCTTTTGCCACTCGCCCAGTTAAACGCTGCACTGGCAGCCTTGACGCCCTGCATGTAGCTCATGTAGTTGAGCGCAACGGTTTTGGGTGTGGAGGAAGAGAGTAGCGCAGGATTGCAGAACAGCAGATTCTCGTCGTCTTCCACCAAACTCACATTGTCGCCACCGATAGCTGCTGCGTGAGCCCCTACTGGCAGACGCAGAAAATTGTACGCGGTCTCGCTTTCAGACTGCGCCCATGAAGGTGAGACGCACAGAGCGAGAAGAATGGAGAAAGCGGCTTTTTTCATTTATTTACCCTAATTCTTTGGCAAAGATACGCTTTTTTTCGAGATTTGCAGTAAATTTGCAGTGTGAATCTTTGATGATAACGAAAAGACAGGTATATTTATTATAAATCATGGAAACGAAGAAGAGCGACAAAGCCAATTTGGAGCAGCACCGGAGAGAGTACTTCCTCATGGGGCTGATCTTTGCGCTTGCCCTTTTGTTTACTGCTTTGGAATATACGACACGGCCACAGAATGCTGCTGACGACAGCGACCTCTCTGACGACATGACAGAGGAGATGGACATGAAACCGGCCATGGACATGAAGGACATGATATCCGCTGCTCCGGCTCCTGCATCGAAGTCTATTACTGACAACGTGAAGACGGTGGAGCATACGAGTAACAGCACGGACCAGATAGCGCCCGTTACCAGCAAACTGCTCATCGGCGACGGACAGGGTGTGGCCAAGGACGCCAATGTCACGGAAGCCTTGCCGCAGATCACCACCGACAAAGATTCGCTGGAAGAAAAGACGTTGGAACAGTTGCCGGAGTTCCCCGGTGGCATCGTGGAGTTTATGAAATGGCTCACACGCAACCTGCATTATCCACCTTTAGCACAGCAGCAGAAGATACAGGGTAAGGTGGTGGTGAGTTTCATCATCAACGCTGATGGGTCGATCGCTTCGCCGAAAGTGCAGAAGTCGGCAAACCCCATGCTCGACGCGGAAGCGCTGCGTGTGATCAAGATGATGCCCAAATGGAAGCCCGGTATCATGAATGGGAAACCCTGTCGGACAATGTTTGCAATCCCCGTGAACTTTGTTATCTGACAAGAGCGGGCGATATATCTGACAAAAAAGAGCGATATGTCTGACAAGGTCTGGCAATATAGCAGAAATGAAACCGTTGTTTACGCAATTACGAATGATCAATTTATAGATGATGAATGAGGAATTATCAATGAAGTCTGCCTCTGAACTGTTGGGAGAGGTCAATGATTTCCTGGCCCGGTTGCCTTACGACCGTCAGCCATCCAGCCTTTATGAGCCAGTGAAGTATGTGTTGTCGATGGGTGGCAAACGCATGCGCCCCGTACTGATGCTGTTGGCTTACAATCTGTATAAGGATGATCCTGAAAGCATTCTCATGCAGGCTGTTGCTTTGGAGACTTATCACAACTATACACTTCTCCATGATGACTTGATGGACAACGCCGACCTGCGCCGCGGACACGAGACGGTGCATAAGCGGTGGAACGCCAATCAGGCTATTCTCTCGGGCGACTCGATGCTCGTGCTCGCTTACCAGCGGATGGCGGAGTGTCCGGCAGACAAACTGCCTCAGGTGCTTGAACTCTTCACCACCACAGCTTTGGAGATCGGAGAAGGGCAGCAGTACGACATCGACTTTGAGACACGGACTGACGTCAGCGAGGAAGAGTATCTCGAGATGATACGTCTCAAGACAAGCGTCTTGCTGGCCTGTGCCCTGAAGATGGGTGCACTGCTGGCCGGAGCGCCTCATGATGATGCCGAGCGCCTCTATCAGTTCGGCGAGCTTGTCGGTCTGGCCTTCCAGTTGCAAGACGACTATCTCGATGTCTATGGTAATGAAAAGGTGTTTGGAAAAGCCATCGGCGGCGACATCGCCTGCAATAAGAAGACTTTCATGCTCATCAATGCTTACAATCACGCCAACGCTACACAACGCGCAGAACTGGATCGCTGGATCTCGGCAACGGATTTCGACAGGGATGAAAAGGTGAAGGCGGTGACGAGACTCTATAATGAGATTGGTGTAGACAAGCTTGCGCAGGAGAAGATTGCCAGTTGTTTTGAGCAGAGCAAAGCTTATCTCGATGCCGTGAAAGTCGATGAGAGCCGTAAGCAGGAGCTGCGCCAGTATGTCGAACAACTGATGAACCGTAAGTTCTAAAATATCTTTTAATGATACCATTTATAGATACGCACGCCCATCTCGACGGTGAGGAGTTTAAGGAAGACCTGCCGCAGACGATACAACGGGCAAAGGATGCCGGGGTAGGAGCTATTCTTGTCCCCGGCATTGACGAGTCGTCTATTGCCTCGGTGATGGAGATCTGCCGCCAGTATCCCGGCTATTGCTATCCGATGATAGGCTTGCAGCCAGAGGAGGTGCGTGAGGATTGGGAACGTGTGCTCGATGTCATGCAGCAGGAGTTGGATTCCAGTCGTAATGCTTTGGCGGCTGACGATCCGCTTCGCTACATCGCAGTGGGTGAATGCGGACTGGACTTCTACTGGAGCCGGGAGTTTGAGCAGCAACAGCTGAAAGCTTTTGAGCGTCAGGTAGAGTGGTCGGTTCAGTATCAGTTGCCTTTGATGATCCATTGCCGGAAGGCACAGAATGAACTTCTCCATATCATGAAGCCCTATGCCGATGAGCTTCCCGGTGGAGTCTTTCATTGCTTCACGGGCAATCAGAAAGAGGCAGAAGCCTATCTGCGCTTTGACCGCTTCTGCTTGGGCGTGGGCGGCGTGTCTACATTCAAGAGCTCTCATCTCCGTGAGGACCTGCCCGCTGCCGTGCCATTGAACCGTATTGTGCTGGAGACCGACAGCCCCTATATGGCACCGGTGCCGCATCGCGGCAAGAGAAACGAGAGCGCTTTTGTCGCTGATGTCAGGCAGACACTGGCTCAGGCCTATGGCGTGTCAGCGGATGAAGTGGCTCAGGTGACCAACCAAAACGTTGAGAAGCTCTTTGGAGTACGGCCGTTGGCGGTATGCTGACAGCAAAATGGCAATGAGGTGGCGGCTCAAAAGCAGAAAGAAGCGCTTAAAGTCTTAAAGAATTTTAAAAGCTTTTGCGTTTCGTTTGTGGTTTGCGATAAAAGTAATACTTTTGCAGTCGCTATTGAAAAATGGCATTCAAACACGAAAGGGAAAGATGCTCGAGTGGTTGAAGAGGCACGCCTGGAAAGCGTGTAAACGTCTAAAGCGTTTCGGGGGTTCGAATCCCCCTCTTTCCGCAAAGCAAGACAGAATCACGGTTCTCGGTTGAGAGTCGTGATTTTTTTTATGTTTTCCCCCTTTTGCTCTTTTGTTCCGCTTGTTTTGCTTTCATCCTTACAACAGTTTGCCTTGCCTTATAATAGCAGGTGGAAAAACCTTTTTCGCAGTAAGTATTAAAAAAGTTTTTTCTTTCATCTCTATGTGATTCAAAAGTAGTATCTTTGCACACACATAGAAAAATAGTTAGCATAGATAGACCAATACAATTAAAAGAGATGAATAAATTGATACAGCGTCTCGTTATTTTCGTGTCGTTCATATTTTGTTGCAGCCTGACGCAGGCACAAAAGAGCGCAGCGCCTCAGACAAAGTCGGCTGCTCAGCAGGAAAAAGTATCCACAGACAGTGTTTCGTCCAATGCTGATGACGCAGATCTCGACAGTGCTACTGCCGAGAGCATGTTGGGTCAGGCAGCAGTTTCCGACGGTGACGGCGATGCCTCTTCGGACAATGGTGGCTTCTACAAATCCTTAAAGACGAAGTTCATTGAAGGCAATGCCGGATTTATGTCGTTGGTGGCGCTGGCTTTGGTACTCGGTCTGGCTTTCTGCGTGGAACGTGTCATCTATCTGAGCCTCTCGGAGATCAACGCCAAGAAGCTCATGAAGGATGTCGATGGTAAGCTGATGGCGGGCGATGTGGAAGGTGCGAAGGCGCTTTGCCGCAACACGCGCGGACCCGTGGCATCCATTTGCTATCAAGGCTTGGAACGCATTGAGGAGCCGATAGAAGACATTGAGCGCTCAGTGGCCAGCTATGGTTCCGTGCAGAGTTCCAACTTGGAGAAAGGTTGCTCATGGATTACTTTGTTCATTGCCATGGCTCCATCGCTCGGTTTCCTGGGTACGGTGATTGGTATGGTGATGGCTTTCGATCAGATACAGACGGCGGGTGACATCAGCCCGACAATCGTCGCAGCCGGTATGAAGGTGGCTTTGATCACAACCATCTTTGGTATCATCGTGGCGCTGATCCTGCAGATTTTCTACAACTATATCCTTTCGAAGATAGAGCACCTCACCGCGCAGATGGAGGAGAGTGCCATCTCTCTGTTGGACTCAGTAGTGAAATATAAGTTGAAAAAATGAAACGGTTGAATATTCATCAGCTTCGGAACTGGCCGACGGAGAAGATTTCTTCTCGTGCGCTCTACCTGCTTGTAGGCATTGCGATGGTTGTCTTCGTGCTGTTCTGGCTTGTCGGCTTCGACCGTCCGTTCGAAGATGATCCCAACTTCAACGCGCCTCTGTTCACCAATATCTTGTTGGTGCTCATGGTGCTCTACCTGTTGCTGGGCATTGGATTCTCTGTATGGTCGGTAGTCAGCTTGCTGAGGAAGCGGGGCAAGACCGAGGCTGTGGAGAATGGAATCCCCGTGAAGAAGATCGGCTACTTGGTCACGGGTGGTGTCGTCGTATTGCTGTTGCTGACCTTTGCTTTGGGCAGTACCGCACCGATGAAAATCAATGGTGCCACCTACGCCAGTAGTTTTTGGCTCAGAACATCCGATATGTTCATTGTCACATCGTTGGTGATGATGCTTGTCGCAGTAGCTGCGGTCATCTACGGAGCTACAAAATATAATCGAAAGTTATGATGAATTCCCATCATCGCCGGCGTAGTGTCCCTCAGCTGAATACGACCTCTACGGCCGACATCTCGTTTATGCTGCTCATCTTCTTCCTCGTCACCACCAATATGGACGTGGACAAGGGCATCACGCGCCAGTTGCCGCCACAGGGACAACAGCAGAGTGCGCAGTCCTTCGTGGAGAAGAATACGGTGCTGGATTTGCAGATCACGGCTGGCAACCGGTTGCTTGTCGACGGCAAGCCCTTTGCGGTGAACCGTCTACAACAGCGTGTTGAGGCTTTCGTCACACGGCTTGGCAAGCGCCACCTTATCAAGGTCAGCGTAGATCCGCAGGCCAGCTACGACATCTATTTCCATATGCAGAACCAGCTTGTCGACGCTTATCGCGACTTGCGCGACCGTCGGGCAATGGCCCAGTTCGGCCGTCGCTACGCCGAGTTGTCGCAAGACCAGCGCGACAAGATAAAAGACGAAATACCACAGCGCATCGCGGAACAGTATAATGGCAGTCAGGATGCGACGCAACCAACACAGGAAGGAGGGCAGCCATGAGCATGTTTCGTCGTAGAGAACACACAGTTCCGGGACTCAACACAGCGTCGTTGCCGGATCTAATCTTCAGTGTGCTGTTTTTCTTTATGATTGTCACGCACATGCAGAAGGTTGCCGTGAAGGTGCAGTATCGCACGCCACAAGGTACGGAGCTGACTCGACTGACGAAGAAGACCGCCGTCACCTATATATATATAGGTAAGGCTGCCGGCACGATGGGGCAGGCCACTCACGGTCGTACTATGATTCAGTTGAACGATAAATTCGGTTCTCCGGCCGACGTGACCGACTATGTCTCGCAAGAAAAGGACAAGATGTCACCGGAAGACCAGCAGCAGATGACCGTGTCGATCAAAGCTGACCGCCACACGCCCATGGGGATCATCACCGACGTGAAGCAAGCACTGCGTCAGGCAAAGGCTCTCAAGATCAGTTATTCGGCCACTCCGGTAGAAAAAGGAACGTCTAAGCATTGATATATCTTCCGTTGTAAATGTACTTTTGAAGAAAAAGTGTCATTTAATAATTATTTGTGTTGGAAATGTTGCGTGTTTAAAGAATAATGCGTAACTTTGTACGTAAATTAATAGAAACAATGGCTAGACACAAATTAGATGCTTTAGACAGAAAGATTCTGCAGCTTATCTCATCTGACGCACGCATTGCCTTTTTGGAGGTCGCGCGCGCCTGCAATGTCAGTGGAGCTGCTATTCATCAACGTATTCAAAAACTTACTCAGCTTGGAATCCTCAAGGGGTCACAGTTCATCGTCGATCCTGAGAAGATCGGCTACGAGACTTGTGCTTATATCGGTCTTTATCTGAAAGATCCAACGACATTTGACGATGTGGTGGAGAAGCTGAAGAAAATTCCAGAAGTCACAGAGTGCAATATCACTACGGGTGGTTACGATATGTTCATCAAGCTGTATGCACGCAACAACCACCATTTGATGAACATCATCCATGACAAACTTCAACCGTTGGGCTTGTCACGCAGTGAGACCATCGTCAACTTCAACGCAGTCATCGACCGGCAGTTGCCGATTCCAAATGATGATGACGAGGAGGAAGAAGAGGATGACTCTGAGCCTGAGATCAACGACAGTGTAGATTAATCCTGGGAGTTACCGTCTCTCAAGGAGTAAGAAGGAGAAGCCTGTATGCTTCTCTTTTTTTGTTATGTGCCATTTGCTCATATCTATTTCCGGGAACCAGGCATCGGCCTCCTTGGGTTCTTGCTCTATGAGGGTGGCGTAGATCTTGTCGGCAAGGGGCAAAGCTTGGCGATAGATGCTTCCCCCGCCGATGATGAAAACCTCATGATTCTTTGCTTCATACTTGAGAGCATTCTCCAAAGAATCATAGACTACGCAACCTTGAAAGCGCTCTTTCATGGTGTCACAGTGCCGTGTGATGATCACATTGCGGCGGTGGGGTAGTGCACCATTTGGCAGAGACTCAAAGGTTTTGCGGCCCATGATGATCGTGTGCCCAGTGGTGAGCGCCTTGAAATGAGCCATGTCTTCGGGCAGATGCCACGGCAGACGGTTGCGAAAGCCTATGGCCCGTTGAGGCGACATAGCCACGATGATGCTGATCATAGCGTGATCTTTATTTTCCATTCTTTGGGATAGAGGTTGTTGGCACGGGTTCCTAAGTTCTTCACGAAGCCAAGTGGATGTCCCTGATAAGTGACGAGCACGTAGCCTTTTGGCATTTCCGTGGGCAGGGCAACAGCCTCACGGCGAAGATATTGCAGTGCTTCGTGATAGCCGGCTTCCCATCTTGGAAAAGCCTCGGTGCTGAGAGCAGTAGAGAGTGCCAGGCTCTCGTCGGGCACCAAGTCCTTGCCTTTTGCCGTGCCGATGGTGACGCCAGCCTGAAGGATATGCAGTGACTTGGCTGCCTGGAGGTAATATGTGTCCCACTGTTGTGGCATGGCAACCAACCGGTCTGCCACCCAGTGGAAGCTCACAGGCTCTTTCAGCCATTGTTGATAAGCTGTGGTGGGCAGCTGACGATCTTGTTTTCCTTTTTCCTTCTTCCTCTGTTTTGTTTCCCGTACCTTGTTTTCTTTCATTTCTTCTTTCTCTCCCCGTTTTCTGAGCACAGCCATGAACAGGCCTTCGCCCATTGTATAGCCGGGAAGGAAACGGCAGACGGGATAGTCGCCGACCAGCGGACCGGTGATGTTCCAATGGTCGTCGACAGGTACTTTCAGCACGTCGGCACCTAACGTCTCCGCGATCCATGCAATGTTCTCCTCGTCTTCCTTGGCATTATAGGTGCATGTGCTGTAGATGAGGAGGCCACCCGCGTTGAGGCAGGGCCATATCGTCCCGATGATCTCCCGTTGCAGGTCACGGCATTTCTTCACATTCTGTGGACTCCACAGTCTGACGGCATCCTCGTCTTTGCGGAACATGCCTTCACCCGAACAAGGCACATCAGCCAGAATCACGTCAAAGCGGAGGCCCGAACGGGCGTAGTCTTTGGGATAGTTGTTGGTGATGATGACCTCGGGATGACCGAACTTCTGCATGTTCTCTGACAGGATATTTGCCCTGAGTTTGACGGGCTCGTTGCAAAAAAGCAGGCTTCCTTGGGGCAGAGCTGCTCTCACGGCTGTCGTCTTACCGCCGGGAGCAGCGCAGAGGTCAAGCATTCTCACGGGTTCTGTGACGTACGTTCGGATGACGTGGTCGATGAATATTGACGAAGCCTCCTGCACATAGTAAGCACCGGCATGGAGGAGCGGGTCGAGGGTAAACGCCGGACGACTCTCAAGATAGCGTCCTTCCTTGCACCAGGAAACCTTATCTGTCTGTTTGATTCTTTCTCCGTCGTGTCCTGGAAACGTCATGCTTTGCCGTTCCTCGTCGGTTGTCTTGAACGGATTGAAACGGATGCTGACCGGTGAGGGCGTGTCGAGTGCCTGACACAGACGGGCGAAACGGTCGGCTCCCATGAGCTGAAGGGTATAATCTTCAAAAGACTTTGGAAGTGTCATGTAGATGGAATATTGAAAGTGGAATAATGCACAGCCGGTTAAATGGCCGGTTTGACGGGGAACAGGTAGAACTGGCGGTCGCGGTCATAGTCCAGCATCCACTGGTCGACGATGATGCTGTCATCGAGAGCCTGAATGGTCAGCGTGTGCGTGCCGGAGGAGAGTCGTACGTCGTCGGTGCGGATGGCTTGTCCCCGCAGCACGTTGACCTTCCAGCGCTCAGAGGCGCCTTGCTCGTCCAGAGAATAGGTAAACGTGGTATCACTGTCGAGCGTCACCCGATAGCGCAACTGCTCTTTCTTGCAGGGCAACGTGGGGATCAAAGCCGTGCGCAGGGCAGCGTCACCCTCCGGAGCATAGAACTGGAACGAGATCGAGGCACCCTTGGGCAGCAACACCGCTTTCATGGAGTGCCCCAGCATCTCTATGGTGCTGACATCCTTTGAGGCTGAAGTATAGTCGCAAGCGTTTCTGACGACACATCCGTCGTCATCCATGGGAGCGTCGATGCCGTCGTAACCGTCGTATTTCTTCAGTTCATCAGTCGTCAGATTATCGATGAATGTGGGTGCAAGGAAGACTTGTAGTCCACGCGGCGCCATGTTCATCAGTCCATTCCACTTGCCGTTGGCCATCTTCTCATTGTAGTAGTTGGTCAGTCGGATGATGTCTTGATAGGCTTTCCAACTTCTCACAGCCGATTCGAGCGCTTCGTCGTCGTGATGGAAGCTCTCTTTGCGTCCGATGGTTCTTGCTTCCTGGGCCTGCAACTGTTTGGTAGCCATGTCGGCAGCAGCGCAGACGGGATATTTCACAGCGGCGAAGAAGGCATCACGCAGTTGGGAGGGAATCGAAGCCTCCACGCGGTTGATGTCGTCCTCGATCTCTTGATAGTCGTTGAGAAGCCGCTCCAGCTCATTGCCAAACTGTTCGGCATTGAGCTCAGAAACCTGTACCGGCTGCTCGTCGGCACCACGTCCTTTCTCGCTCAGACCCGTTTGGTTCCATCCCATAAATTCCGGGCGACGGAGTCCACAAAGCCAATAGAATTTAGTCATTGGCTTGGCCAGTCGCTCACCGGCTGCTTGTCCGAACTGCTGAACGAGCCAGTCTGTGAGGTGCTTTTTGAGAGCGTCAGGCCCGGTGGCGTTGATATTCCAGGCCATATCCATGAAGAGAGAAAGCGGATAGGCAGCCACTTTGGGGTCATGGATGACGGCGATCCATTGCTGCCGGATGTCTTTGTCCCAGCAGCTGCGCAGCGACTTGTAGATCAGTCCTGGTTGAGTTGTGGACAGCCAGAGGTAGTCGTGTGGCGTGCCCTGATAGCTGAGATGATACAAGAGTTTGCCTCGGTCATGCTCATCTTTCCCGTCTGTAGCGGGCATACCTTGCAGATAGCCGTAGCCGTCGTCGGTATATACCTGTCCTTTCTCGTGGTTGATGACGTTGATGTCAAAGGAGTCGGCCACTTCGTTGTCGCTCTTGACATGACGATGCGCCCTTGATGACGTGGCTGTACCGGTGTATAAGGTATTGGCGCGAAGTCTGAGCATGAGTTCAAAGAGCTGATGATAATACACAGGTCCCAATGCGTCTTGGCGGAAATGCTTGTCGAGTTGCTGATGATCCCAGGCGAGCGATGACCATTGCGTGCCTTGCAGGCTGATGCCGCGCTCGGCCACAGACGGACTTTGCATGGTCTCGTAGCGGTCACTGATCGTCAATCGACTCTTGCGTTCCGGCGTGACATCGCCCCACCAGATCCATGGCGACACACCGGCAAGCCGCGACAGCTCCAAGATGCCATAGGCCGTGCCGCGGCCGTTGCTGCCCACGATGATGATTCTGTTTTGGCGCACGCCGAGCCAGAAGGCGTCCTCACGGGTGATGAAACTCATGAAGGGCACGCCGAGATCTTTCAGTCGTTGCATATCCTTGTTGCTGGTACGGTCGAGTTGGTAGATGTCGATGACCCCGCTGCCGTCGCGTTCAGCTTTCTTGCCCGTGACCGCTTTCATGTCATCGGAAAACATATCCAATGCCTTGTCCACCACGCAGTCGTGTTTCTTCTGTATGGAGTAGGTGACGTGACCCTTGCCGCTGTACCAATATATGTTGCCGGCAAGGAGCTGGCCGGGCACAGAGGTGAGAGTGATCAACAGACATAATATAATAAGGTGTATGCGCTTCATGAGAATTGTCTTTTCGTTTTGTGTATCAAACAAAGATAACTATTTTCTGCAAGGTAGCGCCTCTGCTTTTGGCTAATTTTTCTTTTTTTGAGATGAGCTAACATAAATAATAAAAAAAATTTGCCCTTTCCACAAAATATAACTACATTTGTAGGAAACAACAAAACATAAGACATACAAATGACATTATATCCTAAGCTCATAGAGCAAGCCCTGGCTACTGTCATCTATCCGGGCACGAAGAAGAATCTTATTGAGAGTGGTATGCTTGCCGACACGCCGAGCATCAACGGCATGAAGGTGAGAATCATTCTGGTCTTTCCCCGCAATACTGACCCGTTCTTGCAGTCGACAGTGAAGGCTGCTGAGGCTGCTATCCATTATCACATCAGTCCTGAGGTGGAGGTGACGATTCAGACAGAGTTCAAGTCTGCTCCGCGTCCGGCTGTAGAGAAACTTTTGCCGCAGGTGAAAAACATCATCGCAGTCAGTTCCGGCAAAGGCGGCGTGGGCAAGAGCACCGTTGCTGCCAACCTTGCCATCGCCTTGGCAAAGCTTGGTTATAAGGTGGGACTGCTCGACACCGACATCTTCGGTCCTTCTGTACCTAAGATGTTTGGCGTGGAAGACGCCCGTCCCAATGCTGTGGAAAAGGACGGACGCGACCTGATTGAGCCGATCATGAAATATGGCGTGAAGATTTTGAGCATTGGATTCTTCGTGGATCCCGACAAGGCAACGCTGTGGCGTGGCGGTATGGCTACCTCAGCGCTGAAGCAGCTCATCGCCGATGCTGACTGGGGCGATCTCGATTATTTTGTGCTTGACACGCCACCGGGAACCTCCGACATCCATCTGACGCTGTTGCAGACACTGGCCATCACCGGTGCTGTGATCGTCTCCACACCACAGAAGGTGGCACTGGCCGATGCCCGGAAGGGTATCGACATGTACCGCAACGACAAAGTCAACGTGCCTATACTCGGTCTCGTGGAGAACATGGCCTGGTTCACGCCGGCTGAACTGCCCGAAAACAAATACTATATCTTTGGCAAGGACGGTTGCAAGAACCTCGCCAAAGAGATGGGTTGCCCGCTGCTGGCACAGATACCTATAGTGCAGAGCATCTGCGAGAGTGGTGATGCCGGTGAGCCTGCTGCCATGAAAGTAGACTCTATCGTGGGTCAGGCCTTCTTGAATCTGGCGCAGGCTGTGGTGACCACTGTCAACGTGCGCAACAAGAAGTTGCCGAAGACCAAGATCGTACAGGTCAATAATGGCAAAGAGTAACTTTACTCTTTATCCTCGGAAATATCAAAGCCCAACCGTCTGTGTTGGGCTTTTTTGTGCCCCTACATGCCATAATTATGACTGAAAAAACTGCTTGTCAGCGTTAAATCTAATAAAAACATACTTTTCATGAAGAAAAACTTATGTTTTATTACTCTGTTATCAGAATTAGTTGTAACTTTGCACCATCTTTCGAGAAAAGATAATAGATTGTTATAAAACAAAACGTCTTATGGTTAAATCGTTAGTATCGTTTTCAGGATGGCTGGCAAAGAATGCTACAGCCTTTGTGATTGGTATCGCTGTGTTTACTTTCTTTTTTCCCCACATCTTCGATTGGGTGCGTGGCAACACGCAGACAGTCATTCTGGGCATTATTATGCTGACCATGGGACTCACCCTGACCACTGACGACTTCCGCATTTTGGCCCGTCGTCCTCTCGACATCTTCATTGGTGCATGTGCCCAGTTCATCATCATGCCGGGCGTGGCTTGGACGCTTGTCCACGTTTTCCATCTTGAGCCAGCCTTGGCTTTGGGTATCCTGCTGGTGGGCTGCTGTCCCGGTGGCGTGTCGAGCAACGTGATGTCATATCTGTGTCATGGCGATGTCGCCTTCTCGGTAGGCATGTCGTGTGCCTCCACTTTGGTGGCACCAGTCATGACGCCTCTGCTCATGCAGTTCCTTGGTGGACAAATCATTGCCATTGACACCGTCGGTATGTTTGAGAATATTATCATTGTGACAATCATTCCTGTGGCCGTAGGTTGCGCGCTGAACTACTTCTTCAGTCATCGCAGTTTCTTCCCCACACTGCAAGGACTGATGCCCGGACTGAGTGTCACGTGTCTGGCCATCATCGTAGGTGGTGTGATCTCTGCCGTTCATGACGACTTGGTGGCACGCGGCTTTGTGCTGTTCATCTGGACTTTCGCCGTGGTATTCTGCCATAACTCCCTGGGCTATCTCCTGGGCTGGTTCGCCGGACGCCTGGCAGGCTTCAATGTAGCAAAGAAGCGCACCATCTCCATCGAGGTGGGTATGCAGAATGCAGGACTGGCCACGGTGCTGGCTTCCAACTTCTTTGCTTCTCAGCCCCTCACGCTCCTGCCTTGCGCCATCAGTTGCGCCTGGCACAGCATCTCCGGTACGATCCTGGCCGGACTCTATCTGCGTTGGGACCTGCGCCATCCGGTAGCTGTCAAGGCCGCAGAGGCCGAGCGTGCTGCACAGATCTCCGAGTCTGTGGGTACAGGGGCCGTTGAGGCTGAGGCCGTCACGACGAAGTAGAATGTGAAGGCATCGTTTGGCGCTTTACGAGGCAATATATCAGTGTCTTTTTCGTTACTTAGGTAATGAAGAAGACACTCTTTTTTTTTATGATATTATGGTTGGTAACCTCCTGTGGTGCTGACCGCAATCTCCACCGGGGAGAGAAGTTTCTTGCTCTCGGTGAGTACTATGACGCTGCCAATGAGTTTCGGCAGGCTTATCAAAAGACTCCGGCCAAGGAGCGGGCGAAACGTGGACAGATAGCGCGCAAGATGGCGATGTGCTACGACAAGAGTTTGCAGTCGGCGCGGGCGCTGGCCGCATGGCGCAATGCCGTACGCTATCAGCAGGCCGACACGGCGGACCGACTGGCTTTTGCCCGGACGCTGATGAAAAACGGCAACTACCGCGAGGCTGAGGAGCAGTTCCGTTTGGTGCTGGACTCGCTGCCCAATGACAAGCTGGCCCGCGACGGACTCTTTGCTGCACGCAAGGCTCCCGACATCAAACAGTTGGGCAGCCGCTACACGGTAAAGCGCATGGAAGTCTTCAACTCCCGCCGGGCCGACTACTGTCCCGTGCTGTTCGGTGACGAGTTTGACCAGCTCTACTTCACCTCTACCCGCAACGAGGCACAGGGCGACGAGCTCAGCGGCATCACCGGCACGAAGCCGGGCGACATCTTCTACTCCCAGAAGGACGACAAAGGCAAGTGGTCGAAACCTGAGGATGTCAGCGGCGGCGTGAACACAGCCTATGACGAGGGCGCCTGCTGCTTTTCCGTTGACGGTCGTGAGATGTATCTCACGCAGTGTGTCACCGATCCTTCCTATCCCCGCTACGCTCAGATTGTGAAGTCCAACCGCTCCGACGCTGCCTGGAGCAAGGCTACCGAGGTGAAGCTGACCGGCGACACGCTGTCGAGCTATGCCCATCCGGCGATCTCGCCCGACGGTGAATGGCTCTATTTCACGAGTGACATGCCGGGCGGAAAAGGAGGGCTTGACATCTGGCGCGTGCGCATTACGCCGGCTGGATACGGTGGCGTGGAAAACCTCGGAGAGCCTATTAACACGCCGGGCGACGAGGCTTTTCCGACATTCCGACCCAATGGCGACCTCTATTTCTCCAGTAATGGCCATCCCGGTCTTGGTGGTCTTGACATTTTCATCGCCAAGGTGGGCAAGGACGGACGCTATCATCTCTCTCATCCGGGCTATCCGCTCAACTCCCAGGGCGATGATTTCGGCATGACCTTCGAGGGACCTTACAACCGTGGCTTCTTCTCCAGTAACCGTGGCGACGCCCGCGGCTGGGATCATATCTACTCGTTTGTCAATCCCGAAATTATGCAGACGGTCAAGGGGTGGGTCTACGAGATGGACGGCTATGAGCTTCCTGCCGCCCAGGTCTATGTTGTCGGCGACGACGGTACCAATGAGAAGATGAGTGTGCACAGCGACGGCTCGTTCACGAAAGTGCTGGATCCTGGCGTCAGCTACCTCTTCCTGGCAACCTGCAAGGGTTATCTCAACCATCAGGAAGAGGTCAAGGCGCTGGTCAATCCCAAGGAAAGCCGCGACACGACCCTGCAGTTTGCCTTGGCAAATATCTCTGCGCCGACACTCATCGACAACATCTTCTACGACTTCGACAAGGCTACGCTACGTGACTCCTCAAAGACAGCACTCGACAAACTGGTGGCGCTGCTCAAGGAAAATCCCCATGTGACCATCGAGCTCAGTGCTCACTGCGACTATAAGGGTTCGGCGGAGTACAACAAACGGCTGTCGCAGCGGCGCGCCGAAGCCGTGGTGGCTTATCTTATCGCCCATGGTATCGCAGCCGACCGACTCACGCCGGTAGGCTATGGCAAGGAGCGTCCAAAGAAGATCAAGAAGAAGGTGACCGAGAAATATAAGTGGTTGAAGGAGGGCGATGTGCTTTCCGAAGACTTCATCAAGGCGTTGAAGGATAAGAAGAAAGAAGAGATCTGTAACCAGCTCAACCGCCGTACCGAGTTCTCCGTGCTGCGCACTACTTATGGACTCTTCGATAAGAATGGCAAACTCAAGGAAACGCCACAGCCTAAAAAGACTGAGAATAAGCAAGACGATGGTGGTGTGTACTTCGACTTGCAGTGATATAATGGAGAGGGGACAGACTATTTCATCTGTGCCAACCACAAATGTGACGAAGCCGCAGACGTATCAACCAAATATAAAAGTAAGTTTAACCGAGTCAACCAACATTAAAAATAAGACTCAAAGCAGTCAACTTAAAGTATTAAACTACAATCGTGTGTATCAGACTTTTGTCTGTTGTTGTCAGTCTCTTGCTTTGAGACTGTTGGTTTCTAAGCGAGAGTCTGTTAGTTTTTCAGCGAGAGACTGATAGTTTCTAAGCGAGAAACTGTTAGTTTCTCACCTTGAAACTATATGCCTAAAGCCGTATTGAGTCAGATGTCTTAACGTGCAGTCTCTTTGCTGCTGCGTTTACTTCTGTGGTAACTGCGGTATTCGTCGAGCGGAATCTCCACGTCGGGCTCCACGAGAGTGCCTTGTTTAGGCAGATGGAAACGCAGGTAGCGGATGTTCAGTCCCCGCTCCATCCACATCTTCTCATAATAGGTCTGGATGGTGAGCAGTGGTGTGCCTACGAGGGCAGAGGGAGTAGCGTGGTATAGATCCTCTGTGCACATGTCTACGGGCAGCTGATTTTTCTCCACCATCAGCCGCGTGTAGGTGAAGAGGAAGTTTGAGTCTGTCTTCAGATGCACCAGTCCTCCGTCGACGAGGAAGTGGCGGTAGCGCTCCATGAAATAGGTAGAGGTGAGTCGCTTGCGTGGATTTTTCATCTGAGGGTCAGAGAATGTCAGCCAAATCTCCTGTACTTCATCCTCAGCAAAGAAGCGGTCGATGATCTCAATGCTCGTACGCAGGAAAGCCACATTGGTCATTCCTTCTTCCAACGCCAGCTTGGCTCCTGTCCACATGCGTGCACCTTTGATGTCCACACCGATGAAGTTCATGTAGGGGAAGAGTTTTCCCAGTCCCACGGTGTACTCTCCTTTTCCGCAGCCCAGCTCCAGCACGATGGGATTGTCGTTGTGGAAATACTGCTCACGCCAATGGCCTTTCATGTCGAAGGGCACATTGTCGATGACGGAGAACGGATACTCGAAGACATTACTCATCGTCTTCATCTCTGCAAACTTGGCTAATTTACCTTTTCCCATATTTTGGAATACTCCAGTTTCTTGTTTCTTGATATAAAAGGAAGAGCTTGTCTGGCTCTTCCTGTGATTTATTTAAGTTTTATAATTTAGTCATTTCTTCTTCGGACAGACCTGTTACTTCCATAATCATCTTATAGGAACAGCCCATTATCATCAGCTTCTTAGCGAATTCTCTTTTCTGTCTTTCTAATTTTTCCTCTCCTATTGCGAGCCCTATTGCGAGTCCTTTTTCTTCTCCTATTGCGAGCCCTTTTTTAAGTCCTTTGTCCTCTGCTCCTTGCATAGCGTTGAGGGTATCGCGATAGTGTCTGAGGGCCGCATCGTATTTGATGCGGTCTTCTTTGCTAAGGTTACTTACTAAGCCAACCTCAGCAAGTTTTCGGAACACAGAGCCTTCAGGCCACTGTATTTTGTCGGATGTTTCCATTCTTAACTTCTTCAATTCTATAATTCTTGATAGAGAAAGAAGGATCCCTTGGTAAAGTCTCTATGAAATTTATAAGCGTTTTAATTCCTCTTCAGACAGGCCTGTTACTTCCTTGACCATCTGATAGGAACATCCTCTTGTCAAAAACTCCTTAGCAAAGTCTCTTTTCTGTTTTTCTAATTTTTCATCTCCTATTGCGAGCCCCTTTGCAAGTCCTTTTTCTTCTCCTATTGTGATTCCTTTTGCAAGTCCTTTTTCTTCTCCTATTGCGAGCCCTTTTTTAAGACCTTTGTCCTCTGCTCCTTGCATAGCGTTGAGGGTATCGCGATAGTGTCTGAGGGCTGCATCGTATTTGATGCGGTCTTCTTTGCTAAGGTTACTCACTTCGGCAACTTCGGCAAGTTTCCGGAACACAGAGTTCTTGGCTGCCCATGGCATTCTATTGAAAGTTTCCATATTCTTTAATACATAAATCCAACGCTCAAAATCATTCTTACATTCGTCAGCCTCCTTCTTGAAGCATGGCAACTGAAGGAAGATGAAACGCTCCTTGCCGCTAAAGGGCTTGCCCGTAGCCATGTCGGCAAGGCCAATGTCGTAGCGGAACTGATCACCTAAGCCCTCCATGTGGAAGTTGACGAAGGCCACCATATACACGGCGTTGATATGATAGTTCCACTCGGTACCACGCTCCCCTTGCCGTGAGATAGCCTGCGAGGCATAGTACAGGCAGCGGTCGGCAAAGTTGGGATGCTCGCGGTTCTGCATCTCCACAATGATGCGATCTCCATTGTCAGTCTCACAGAAGATGTCGTAGATGAGTGACCGGTCGTCCCTAAACTCCGCCGGTTGTTCCTTGTCGAGAAACTTCAGGTCGGTGATCACCCGCTCACCTTTGAGCAGGTTGTTGAGGAAGTCGAGAAGCAGGGGCTTTGAGAACTCCTGTCCGAAGATCCGCTTGAAACCGACATCGGTAAAAGGATTGAGGAATCTGCTCATACGCTCTTCTATCTGTGATAACTTGTCGTCTTACTACCTGCAAATATACGGTATTTCCTTGAGATAAGCAAGAAGAGCTGTGGAATTTTTGTCTTGTTGTCGATGAAGAATTCTCTTTTCCTTAGATGCTTGAAAAGAGGTAACTATCCAGCGATAGATTTCCATGACTATATTATCTCAAGAATTTGAGAATGAGAGAATTCCTCTGTTCAAAAGAATTAAAAAGAATTATTAGGAAGCAAGCAGCTATGCTGCTTATATTCTCCAATTCTTGTCAATTCACAATAATGCGTTAGATATTCTATAATTCTCAAATTCTTGATAAAAAGAAAATAGCGAGAGGGAAGGCTTCTACTTCATTCGCGGAATAATTACGATAAGAGCATAGAAGGTGTTGAAACAAAAAAACCGGGCAAGAAACTTGTCCGGTTCATATAGGAATGAAATCTACTTGATGCTTACTCGATGACGACGGTTGTCCAGCCGTGCTTGTCCTCTACAGTGCCGTACTGAATGCCGCGCAATGTGTTGTAGAGCTTGGTTGACCATGGTCCAGGCTTGTCGCCGAAGACATACTTCTTGCCCGTGTCGAGGTCGTCGAGCTCAGAGATCGGTGAGATCACGGCAGCAGTACCGCAGGCGCCAGCCTCCTCAAAGGTAGGCAACTCTTCCTCGGGCACCGGGCGACGCTCAACCTTTAGGCCCAGATCCTCAGCGATCTGCATCAGACTCTTGTTGGTGATAGATGGCAGGATGGACGTGCTCTTCGGTGTGATGTAGGTGCCGTTCTTGATGCCAAAGAAGTTGGCGGCACCGCACTCGTCGACATATTTTTTCTCCTTGGCGTCGAGATAGAACTCACTGCCATAGCCCTTGCTGGCTGCGTACATGTGGGCACGCAGAGATGCAGCGTAGTTGCCACCGACTTTGTAACGGCCTGTACCCAGTGGAGCGGCACGGTCGTAGTCGCGGACGATAGCGTATTTGTTGCAAACGAAGCCGCCCTTGAAGTAAGGACCTACGGGGGTGACGAAGATCATGAACAGATACTCCTTGGAAGGATGCACGCCCACTTGTGCGCTCGTACCGATGAGCAACGGACGGATATAGAGTGTCGCACCGCTCTCATAAGTAGGAATATATTCTTGATTGAGGCGTACGACCTTCTTGACCATCTCTTCAAACAGCTCTGTCGGCACCTTTGGCATGACAATGCCCTCGCAAGTGCTCTGCAAGCGCTCAGCGTTATCCTTGACACGGAAGATGCGTACCTTGCCGTCGGGGCAACGATAAGCTTTCAGTCCCTCGAAAGCCTCCTGACCATAGTGAAGGCAGGTGGCTGCCATGTGAAGCTTCAGAAATTCGTCGGAGCAGACCTCTATCTCGCCCCACTTACCATCACGATAGTAACAACGAACATTGTAGTCTGTCTTCATGTAGCCGAATGACAGATTACCCCAATCTAAATCTTTCATACACAATACGTTTTAAATTGCTTTCTTATAATTTAGTGCAAAATTACATATAATAGTTGTAATTCGCAACTATTTATCATTGTTTTTTGAACAGATAGCGAAAATTTATGCGTTCGGCGCTTCTTTCGCTTCTGCTTGTATCTTCTGTATCTCTTCGTCGGTCTTGGTGAGCCGGTCACGGCAGAGCTTGAGCAACTGCTGTGCGCGCTTCAAGGCTTCGGGCATCTCGTCGATGTCCAACTCATTGTTTTCCAGTTTCTCTACAATGTCTTCCAGTTGTCGGATGGCATCCTCATATTTAATTGCTTTCATAGTTTATGCGTGATGGTTTTGCTGTTGTGATTGAACGATAGAGGTAACAGAGCCTTTGGCAAAGCGCGTCTCAATGGTGTCGCCGTCTTTGACCATCGAGGCATCGCGGATAGCTTTGCCATGAAGTGTTGTCAGACTGTAGCCGCGTTGCAGGATGATCTGCGGATCAACGGCTTTCAGCCTCAGGTTGTACTGTTCGAGCCGGTGCTTCTCGGTGTTGAGTTTCTGCGTAATGGCAGGCAGCGTGCGACCTTGTAGCAACTCCAGACGGTAGCGAGCCTGAGAGAGCTGTTGCCGCATGAGCGAGAGCATCTGCTGTTCCAGCCGGTCGATAACTGCACCTTGACGGGTCTTGACAAGGGAGAAAAGCATCGGGATGCGATGGGCAAGGTGGTCAAGACGGCTGTGCTCTTGTTGCATGCGGGTGTTGACATACGTCACTGTGCGCTGCCCGAGCATTTGCAGATGGCTGTCAGCTTCCGCGAGATGGTCGATGAGAAAGGCAGCCGCTGCCGTCGGCGTCTTCACCCGTTGGAACGAGATCATGTCGAGGATGCTCTCGTCGCGCTCGTGTCCTATGCCCGTGATGATGGGCAGAGGGAAGTTGGCTACGTTCTCGGCGAGGGCCAGCGTGTCGAAGCCGCTCATGTCGGCAGTGGCACCACCGCCACGGATGATCACCACGGCGTCGAAGTCGTCGGCCCGGTCAAAGATGTCGTTCAGTGCCCGGATGATGCTGTTCTCGACCTGCTCGCCCTGCATGACAGCAGGAAAGAGCGTGTAGGAGAAGTAGAAACCGTAGTCGTTGTTGTCAAGTTGATTGCAGAAGTCACCGAATCCGGCGGCCTGTTCACTGGAGATGACCGCGATATGCTGGGCGAAGAGTGGGAGCTGCAACTGTCGTTGCAGGTCGAAGACACCTTCTTCCTTGAGCTGTCGGATGATCTCCTGCCGTTTGCGGGCCATGTCGCCCATCGTGTAGGTGGGGTCGATATCCTGCACAATCCATGAAAAACCGTAGGCCTCGTGGAAATTGGCTGTGACCAGCAACAGCACTTTCATGCCTGCATGAAGCGTCTGGCCTGTGACCTGCTCGAAGCGTGGCTTGAGTCTCATCCATACGTTGTGCCAGCATTTCGCCGACGCACGGGCTACCGGCGTAGCGGAGAATTCGTCTTTCTGCACCAACTCCATGTAGCAGTGGCCACGTACCTCACGCGCTTCTGACAGTTCAGCTTCGACCCAATAGGGTCGGTCGAGCGTTGCCTCGATGACGCCTCTGACGAGGTTGTTGAGTTCGTAAAGGGTTAATGCTTTCATTGTCGGGGCGTGGGTATGGTTGTGCGTTGAGTTTCCAAGATATGGTTAAAGTCAGGAATGCCGTAGCCGAAGATGTTGTCGGGATGGCGGTAGCGGTTGCCGGCTTTCTTGACCATGTCGATGATCTCGTAAGCAGTCTTGTCGGGCATGGCCTGCCACAGACATGCCACCATGCCACAGAGGATGGGTGAGGCAAACGAAGTGCCGTTGGCGTGGATGATCTTTCCGGCTCCGCTGACGACCGTGGATCCCACGCCGAGAGCAGCTACGTCGGGTTTCACGCGTCCGTCGATGGAGGGACCAAGCGAGGAGAAGAGGGCGTTGACGCTGTCGTCGGAGAGAGCAGCCACAGAGAGAATGTCGAAAGCGTCGGCGGGACAGCCGATGCGCTTCCAAAACTTCATGCCCTCGTTGCCTGCACTGCACACGAGCACCATGCCCCGGCTGGCCAGTGTGGAGGCTGAGCGGGAGATGAGTTGCGTCTTGCCGTCCTGGTCACGATATTGGATGCTTGTGTTTTCGTCGTCAAAGATGGTGTAGCCCAGCGATGAGTTGATGATGTCGGCACCCACGGAATCAGCGTATTCTGCCGCCTGCGCCCAGTAGTCTTCCTCTACGAGCTGCTCGCTGCGTCCGTCCTCACTGCGCAGCAGCAGGTAAGATGCATCGGGAGCCGTGCCGATGAATACACTGTCGACATTGGAAGCCATGGTGGAGAGCACCATTGTGCCGTGGCTCAGCAGATGGTATACGTTGTCGTCGTAAGGCCACACACAGTCGTGCTGCCCGACGATGTTGAAGTGATAATGGCGTGCAAGTTTGTCGGCATTCATATATCCGCCGTCAATGACGGCAATGAGCATGCCCTTGCCCCGAAAGCCAGCCTGATGGACTTTGCGGCCGTTGAGCATGTCGAGCTGGATGGCTCCGCGACCATAGAGGTCGCCGGAGGCTTTCTGTCCAAGAGCCTCTTTGTCGATGTCGTCGGGAAGCATCACGGTCGTGGAATCGGGAGCCTTGAATACACGAATGGAACTCTTGACATAGGGTAGGGTGCGCAGACGGGCCATGATAGTGGTGTCCTTGGTGCGGACGAGTACAGTGTTGTTCCATTTGCTGCCGCCGATGACTTGTGCGCCTTCGTTTCTGAGCCCGTTGAGATAGACAGCCGACAGGGGCAGGTCGAGCGAGTCGACGGATATGTGTTGGCGCTCACGGCGGAGGAGAGCCTTTTGGGAAAGATACTTCTCGGGATGGTCAAGCGTGCCGGGCGAACCTTTCTTGTCAGTTAAAGAAAGACGGTAGATATAGAATTTGCCACCAGGATAGGCAATACGTCCCTTTGCCGCATAAGCACCGACGCTTTGCAGTAAAAAGAAGACAATGATGGCTACGACGTTGCGCATAAAACTAAAAAACTATTGTTTAGAATTGCAAAAGTACGTGGAAAAAGGCAAAACTCCAAATATTTTTCGTACTTTTGCAAATATATGGAAGCAGATAATAAGAAAGAGACGTTGGCCTTGGGCACTAAGCCTGTGGGGCATTTGCTGTTGCAGTATGCTTTGCCGGCAATGGTGGCAATGACGGCAGCTTCGCTCTACAACATCATCGACCGTGTGTTTATCGGTCAGGTGGTGGGTCCGATGGCTATCTCCGGTCTTGCCATCACCTTTCCCTTTATGAACCTTGGCGCCGCTTTCGGTGCAGCAGTAGGTGTCGGTTCGTCTACTTCTATATCGGTGAAGCTTGGACAACGTGATTATCAGACGGCAGAACAGCTTCTTGGCAACACGGTGACACTCAACCTTATTATAGGTGTAGCCTTCTCCGTGGTCAGCCTTATCTTCCTCGATCCCATTCTTCGCTTCTTTGGCGCGAGCGACCATACACTTCCTTATGCGCGTGCTTTCATGCAGATCATCTTGTTGGGCAACGTTGTCTCGCACATGTATTTCGGTATGAATTCCGTGTTGCGTGCGGCGAGCAAGCCACGCAAAGCCATGATGGCCACCATACTTTCCGTGGGACTGAACATAATTTTTGATTTTGTCTTCATCTATTGGTGGCATTGGGGCATCCGCGGAGCCGCCTTTGGCACGGTGCTGGCTCAGACCATTGCTCTGACGTGGCAGATGACGCTGTTTGCAGATAAGCGTCAGTTGCTCCATCTCAAGCGGGGCATCTATCGTTTGAAGGGAAGTCTGGTGAAGCTGATCCTGAGTATTGGCGTTTCGCCTTTCTTGATGAATGCCACTGCCTGCGTCATTGTCATCTTCATGAATAACCAGTTGGTGCGCTATGGCGGAGACCTGTCCGTCGGCTCCTATGGCATCGCCAATGCGCTGAGCATGGTGTTCATGATGTTTGTCATGGGACTTAATCAGGGCATGCAGCCCATTGCCGGCTATAACTATGGCAGTCAGCAGTTCGACCGCCTGCGCCGTATTGTGGACATCTCCATTATGGCTGGCGTGTGTATCATGACGGTGGGCTGGCTGGTAGCAATGTTTCTGCCTCATGCTGTGGCCCGGCTGTTCACGACCGATCCTCAGTTAATCAAGATGTCAGTGAAGGCGATCCGGCTGGACATGCTGGTCTATCCTGTCGTGGGAGCGCAAATGGTGATCACGACATTCTTTCAATGCATTGGAAAAGTACAACTAAGCATATTTCTCTCTCTTTCCCGACAACTGATCTTTCTCTTGCCTTTGCTGCTGGTGTTACCGCTGTTTTTTGGTATTGACGGCGTTTGGTATGCGTTGCCGTCGTCTGATTTCATTGCGGCAGTGATGGCGGGTGTGACCATGATTTGGTTTGTCAGAAAATCTAATATGTAAAACAACTGACTCGACATGGAGGACAAAAAGATAATCATTAACATTGGCCGGCAGATAGGTTCCGGTGGCCGGATCATCGCCCGGCAGTTAGCAGAACAGTTCGGCTGTAAGTTTTACGACAAGGAGCTTCTCAACTTGGCTGCCAAGGAAAGTGGATTCTGTGAGAAGTTCTTCGAGCAGAACGATGAGCATAAAGGTTTCCTTCGTTCTCTCTTTCATATCCACGGTTCACTCTTTGGCGAGAGTCCTTATTACAAAAATGAGTTCTCGCAGGAAAGCCTCTATCAGTTTCAGAGCGATGCCATCCGCAAGGCTGCCGAAGAAAGCAGTTGTGTTTTCGTAGGACGCACTGCTGACTATGTGCTTCGGGATATGAAAAACACGGTGAGCATTTTCATCTCCGCCAATATCGACCAGCGGCTGCAGCGAGTCTGCAAACGACATGGTCTCGACAGGGCCAGCGGACGGAAATATATCCACAAGCATGAGGAGGAGCGCGCATCCTATTACAATTACTATACTGGAAAGAAGTGGGGGGCAGCAGAGAGCTACGACCTGTGTATCAACTCCAGTGTACTCGGGATGGAAGGTACTTTGGATTTTATCACCCGGTTTATCCGTAAGCGCTTTGACTTGCAACTACACGAGATTCACTCTGAGATTAAACCTTAACGCAGACAATCTATGAAAAGAATAGCGATCATCAGCGATACCCACGGCTTTTGGGACGAGAAATATGTCACCTATATGGCTGACTGCGACGAAATCTGGCATGCAGGAGACATCGGCAGCCTGTCGCTGGCCAACGCCTTTGAGGATATGCACCCGCGCTTTCGGGCAGTCTGTGGAAACATTGATGACGTGGACGTGCGTGCACGCTATCCCGAGATCCTGCGATTTAAATGTGAGGAGGTCGATGTGCTGATGAAGCATATCGGCGGTTATCCCGGTCATTACGACCCATCGGTGAGAGACATGATTCGACGCAATCCGCCAAAGCTCTTCGTTGACGGTCACTCTCATATACTGAGAATCATGCCGGACAAGAAACTCGATCTTCTGCATATCAATCCCGGAGCTGCGGGAATGTCGGGATGGCAACTGGAACGGACCATCGTCAGACTGACGATCGACGGGAATGATTTCCGTGATTGCGAAGTCGTGAAGTTGGGCTCGCGATAGCCTCCCTATATATAATAAGGTGTAGCATTCAAAGAATAGACAATATTTAAAACAAGCATCATATGAAGACTTATCTTGTGACAGGAGCTGCCGGTTTCATCGGTTCAAACTTTATCAAGTATCTGCTCCACAAAAAGTATGTGAACGACGACATCAAGGTCATCATCCTCGACGCATTGACCTATGCCGGAAACCTTGGTACCATCAAGGACGACATCGACAACAAGCGTTGCTTCTTTGTAAAGGGTGACATCCGCGACCGCGAGTTGGCTAATAAACTGTTTGCGGAGAACGACATCGACTACGTGGTGAACTTCGCTGCCGAGAGTCATGTAGACCGCTCTATCGAGGATCCGCAACTCTTCCTGAGTGTGAACATCCTGGGTACTCAGAACTTGATGGATGCCGCACGGCGTGCTTGGGTGACGGGTAAGGACGCACAAGGCTATCCTACTTGGAAGCCCGGTAAGCGCTATCATCAGGTGTCTACCGATGAGGTCTACGGTGCATTGGGTCAGGAAGGCTACTTCACGGAAAACACACCGCTGTGTCCGCATAGCCCTTACTCTGCCAGCAAGGCGAGTGCAGACTTCTTCGTACAGGCTTATCGCGACACCTATCACATGCCGGTGAGCATCACACGATGCTCCAACAACTATGGACCTTATCATTTCCCGGAGAAGCTGATCCCATTGATCATCAACAATATCCTGCATGGCAAGAAACTCCCTGTCTATGGTGAGGGACTCAACGTGCGTGACTGGCTCTATGTCGAAGACCACTGCAAGGCTATTGATCTGGTAGTGCGTGAGGGCAAAGCCGGTGAGGTATATAACGTTGGTGGACACAACGAGATGAAGAACATCGACATCGTGAAACTCACCATCAAGACGATTCACGACATGATGGCTGCCGACAAGAACCTCCGTCAAGTATTGAAGAAGCAGGTCAAGGATGCTAACGGTGACATTGATATCAGCTGGATCAACGACTCTCTCATCGAGCATGTCGCCGACCGTCTGGGTCACGATGCGCGTTATGCCATCGATCCTACAAAGATCAAGACTGAGCTTGGTTGGTATCCCGAGACGAAGTTCGCCGACGGTATTGTCAAGACGATCAAATGGAATCTTGAGAATCAGAAGTGGATTGAAGAAGTTACATCGGGCGACTACCAGAAATACTACGATATCATGTACGGAAAGGAGCGTCATGGACGCACTCTCTAATCGCTTAGCTGCTTTTCTGCGACTGATGCGTTCATCGGCTCTGCTCATCACGGATGGTGACAGAGCCAACATGGATGTACTGCTCACAATGCTTGGTGCTCTTGACAAAGACATCGTCGAGAGCTATTTCGGATTGAGAAATCAAGCCCCGCAAAGTGTGGAGCAGTTGGCCGCTAAGCATCATATCAGCGTTGAGCAGATGCAGCATATCATTGACACAGACCTGCGTCGCATCACCATCTCTCCAGAGTGGCAGATGATGTGGCGCAAGTTGCCCGAGTTGGTGAGAAAGCGTGCTGAGGCTATGCATCTATGATCAGCCTTAGCATTCGACACAGATCTCTCTTCTTAGACCATTAAATATTGGTTATTTAGTATTGGTCATTTAATATTGGCCATTTAGTTTTGGTCATTCAACATTCGTAATCGATCGTTCAACATTCGTAATTATGAAAAAGATATTGTTGTTGGGTTCCGGTGAACTGGGCAAGGAGTTCACCATTGCTGCCAAGCGTGCAGGGCAGTATGTTATCGCTTGCGACAAGTACGACAATGCGCCGGCCATGCAGGTAGCCGATGAGCGTGAGGTGTTCTCCATGCTCGACGGTGATGCGCTCGCTGCCGTGGTGGAGAAGCATCATCCAGACGTCATTGTGCCGGAGATTGAGGCTATTCGTACGGAGCGTCTTTTCGATTTCGAGAAGGAGGGCATACAAGTGGTGCCGTCGGCTCGCGCGGTCAACTACACGATGAATCGTCGGGCTATCCGCGACTTAGCAGCGAAGGAGCTGGGACTACGCACGGCCAAGTATTTCTATGCCAAGACTTTCGATGAGTTCAAGCGTGCCGCTGACGAGATTGGCTTCCCCTGTGTTGTCAAGCCTTTGATGTCCTCATCAGGTCACGGACAGAGCTATGTCCACAACGACGATGAACTGAAAGAGGCTTTCCGTGATGCCATGGAGGAAGGACGCGGCGATGTGAAGGAGGTGATTATTGAAGAGTTCATCGACTTTCAGTCCGAGTTCACTTTGCTGACGGTTACTCAGAAGCATGGACCTACGATCTTCTGTCCGCCTATCGGGCACGTTCAGAAAGGTGGCGACTATCGCGAGAGCTGGATGCCTTACGCTATTAGTGATGAGGCGTTGAAGCAGGCGCAGCACATCGCTGCCGAGGTGACGAAGGCTCTCACGGGTTACGGCATTTGGGGCGTGGAGTTCTTCCTCACCAAGCAGGGTGAGGTGATCTTCTCTGAGCTCAGTCCCCGTCCGCATGATACGGGCATGGTGACGCTGAGCCATTGCACCAACCTCAGCGAGTTTGAACTGCACTTCCGTGCTGTGATGGGACTGGACATTCCGGCCATCCATCTTGAGCATAGTGGTGCTTCGGCAGTGGTACTTTCACCCGTAGACAGCGACAAGCCGTTGGACTACAATTTGGAGGATGTCTGTCGTGAAGACCATGCCCGTGTGCGTATCTTCGGTAAGCCCGTTGCACATGTTGGCCGCCGCATGGGTGTCGTAGTCTGCTATGACAAGGTTGGCTGCGACATGGACGCATTGCGCGACAAGACCAAGCGTCTGGCAAAGACTGTGCTTGGCACAGACCCGTATATGAAGAAATAAAGATTAAGTTTAAAAGATAGCAAGGGCCGGTTGACTTTGAGTTTCTGCGCAAAGTCACCGGTCATCTGTTACAAAACAAGGAGGCATCCTTTTTTGTCTTTTACTCCTTATTTTTCGACTTCAGAACTTAATCTTTCAATCTTTCCTACAGTTAAATCATACTTTCCTATTGTTGTTTGCTATACAGAATTCCCAATGAGGCAAAGACGCAGAACAGACACAAGAGAGGTGCATTGCACAATCTTATAAAATAAAACGAGATGAAGAGCGTTAAAGAAATATGAAACCATTAGGAAAGATCATTTCGCTCAAGAAGATCACCGACCCGCGCGGCAATCTCACCGTGGTGGAACAGTGCAAGGATGTGCACTTTGAAATCAAAAGGGCATATTGGGTGTACGATGTTCCGGCTGGAGAAAGCCGTGGCGGTCACGCTCATAAGGCCTTGCATCAGCTACTGGTAGCTATGAGTGGTAGCTTCACTGTTAATTTGGATGATGGGGAGCATAAGGCAAGCTATCTACTTAATCATCCTTGGGAAGGACTGCTGATAGATCCTGGAATATGGCGAACTTTGGATGATTTCTCTACTGGTGCTGTTTGTATGGTTTTAGCGGACGAGCTCTACGACGAGAGTGATTATATCTATGACTATCAGGATTTTCTCACCTATAAAACAAGCAACCCATGAATAAAGTGTACTCCTCCAAAATCGACCTTCTCATCATTGTCGCTGTCATTATGCTTGGCTCTTCTGTGGATGTACTCTTAACCGCCATAGAAGATGGCGACCTCACGTCGTGGCTCATTGTCCTGTTGGAAGTGGCTGTTTGCGTGGTTGTGCTTCTTCTCATTTATCCTACTAAATACACCATCGACGGCAACAACCTACTTATTCGTTGTGGCTTTCAGCGACACTCCATCCCTATCTCGCAGATTACTTCCATGCGGCGCAGCCACAACTTACTGGCTTCCCCTGCTCTGTCGGTCGACCGGTTGGAGGTCGTCTTCAAGGAAAAGTCGACTGACAGCATTTTGATTTCTCCGCGCAACAGAAAAGCTTTTGTGAAGGACTTGAAGGCGATTAATCCGAATATCGATATATCTAAAGCATTGTAAATGTTTGACATTCAACGATACACCGACAATGACAGCACGGTGTGGAACGACTTTGTTGCGCAGTCGAAGCAGGGCACTTTCCTCTTTGATAGGCGGTACATGGACTACCACCGCAACCGTTTTGCAGATTACTCTCTGCTTTTCTATAAAAAGAACAAGCTCTATGCCTTGTTGCCTGCCAATGTCGACGGCGACACGCTATGGTCGCATCAGGGACTGACCTACGGTGGACTGATTACCAACGAGCACGCCACGGCAGCCGACGTATGCATACTCTTCGAGGAACTCAACGTCTATCTTCATAGCCACGGCATTCGCCACGTGGTCTACAAGGCTATGCCGTGGATCTATCAACAATTGCCGGCGGAGGAGGATCTCTATGCACTCTTCAACCGCTGTCACGCTCGGCTGATGGTGCGCAACGTGTCATCGACAATCGTGCAAGACAGGGCGTTGAAGTGGCGGCGAATACGGCAGTTTGGTGCTGACAAAGCGGAAAAAGAGGGTATCAGTGTCGCGCAGGATGATAGTGCCTATGCCGAATTTTGGCAGGTCTTGACAGATAATCTCCAGCATACCTATCATACCCGTCCTGTACATACCTTAGCAGAGATAAGTCGTCTGCACGACGCTTTTCCCGATAACATCAAACTTTATGTGGCACGCCTTGATGAGAAAGTCGTCGGCGGCACGTTGCTGTTTATCACGCCCCAGGTGGTGCATTCACAATATATCTCAGCGACACCTGAAGGTAAGCATCTTCATGCCATTGACGCTATCTTCCGAAAGGTTATCACCGAGGACTATAAGGGCTGTCAGTACTTTGACTTTGGTATTTCCAACGAAGATCGTGGTCGCTATCTCAATGAGGGACTTATCTACCAAAAGGAAGGTTTTGGTGGTCGTGCCGTGTGCTACGACTGGTACGAATGGAAAGTTGAGTGTTGAATGATGTATGTTGAATGATGAGGGTTGAATGATGAAATTATCAGGTACAGAATCTTATCAAGGTGAGCAGATGCATATCCCTTACCTGTCTTTGCAAAAGGTCACTGCGCAGCATCGAGATGAGATAGAGGCGGCAGTAAAGAAGGTCATCGAAAGTGGATGGTATCTGCAAGGTGAAGCTACACGACACTTCGAGGTTGACTATGCCCATTATGTTGGTACACAGCATTGTGTGAGTTGCGGCAATGGGCTCGACGCGCTGACGCTGATCTTTCGTGCTTATAAAGAATTAGGGAAGTTGCAGGATGGTGATGAAGTCATCGTGCCGGCCAATACCTATATTGCTTCTATCCTCTCCATCACTGAGAACGGATTGAAGCCGGTGCTCGTGGAGCCACGAATCGACACGCTTGAGCTCGATGACAGCCAACTCATGGAGCATCTCAGCAACCGCACGCGTGCCGTATTGCTGGTGCATCTTTATGGCCGTTGTGCCATGACGCATCAGATTGCCGACTTCTGTCATCGTCATCATCTGTTACTCATTGAGGATAACGCGCAGGCTCATGGTTGTATGTTCGACGGACATCGAACGGGATCTTTGGGTGATGCAGCGGCGCATAGCTTCTATCCGGGCAAGAATCTTGGTGCTTTAGGAGACGCTGGAGCAATCACCACCGACGATGCTTCATTAGCTGAGCTTTGTCGGGCTTTGGGTAATTACGGTTCTTCACGCAAGTATGTCTTTCCTTACAAAGGTCGCAACAGCCGCATGGATGAGATACAGGCTGCCGTGCTCTCCGTGAAGTTGCGTTACTTGGATGCTGATAATCAGCGACGTAAGCAGATTGCCACTTATTATGCTCAGCATATCTCCAACCCCGTGGTCACGCTTCCCGGTGCTGAGGCTTGGCTACGTGGAAACGTGGATCATGTCTTCCATATCTTCCCCGTACTCAGCGCCCATCGTGATGAGTTGCAGGACTATTTGAAACAAAAAGGTATTGGAACGGTGATACATTATCCCATTCCGCCGCATCAGCAGGATTGTTATCTGGAATGGTATTCCCTCTCATTGCCCGTTACAGAACGTATTCATCGCGAAGAGCTTAGCATTCCGTGCAATCAGACAATGACGGATGAGGAAGTCCGCTATGTGGTGGAGGCCATCAATTTCTTTCTGATGACCGTGTAGCTGTGGTCCACTGTGCCATAAACTGATTTGCTGATATACCAAGTCATCAGCTTAGCGATGCGGTTGATGAATGGGGCAACTCGGTGCAGATCCTGTGAAGCATGTTGGTCGTCCTTTAACAGATCAACGCCTTTCAAGAGTTGCTTGCCGCAACCTTTGGGCACCACCTGCTCAGCAGTCAGTCCCAGAGTTGCCCAGTCTACTTCGCCCTGCAAGGCTTGCATCTTTTGCAAGTCGTCGAGCGGACAGTCCACTTTCTGACGCACGATAGGATAAGTGAACCCGCCAATACGATGGCTCAGTCCCATATGTGTGGCCAACTGCGGATGTGCTGTGGCGAAGACTTTGCGGTGAGCATTGAGTTCACGGAGCATGGCGTTGACGTCTTTGGAGATAATTGCTTTCATGGCAGTGGCAGAGAGCTGAGCACCACACACCTTATTATATAGTGCTACAATCTTCATCTTGTCACCAGGCAACCATTGTGCCATCATGCCCCGCAGTGATCCTTCGACAGCCGTAGCAATAAAATTTGTGAGATGAAGCTTGCTTTGGCGTTGCCATCTGCTGACAATCATTTTCTCTTGCGACCGGAATGCACTCACGGCAGAGTCGGTAATGAGGCTGTCCGCCTTTATGGTCTGCATGACTATCTGGCAGTTCTCTGTTGCTGCGTGGACGGACAGAACCGGAAAAATAAGCAGTATTCCTAAAGTAGAGAGTAAGGAGGCAACGTTCATGTCTTAAGTATATGGTTTAAAAAAAGCAGGAAGGAAACCCTTCCTGCTCTGTATTCAATTAGCTCAGTACCAGTACGGTAACGCCACGGGCAGCCTGCGCTCCCATGACGAGCGCTTGCTCAATGTCGGCAGTCTTTGACGGTCCGCTGATAAACGTACCGAAGTTGTATCGTGGATCCATCTCGATGCGACGATAAGCCTCGTGCATGTTGTTGACGATGTTTTGCTTGTCGAGGATGATGACGAGATATTCCGAGATGAAGCAGACGGCTTTCTCCTTCATCGTCTGTGGCACCCAGATGCAAGCGTTCTCGGCTACGCCGAGTTGTCCCTCAACGATACCCACGTCAGTGCCATTGAGATCCTGAGCCTCTGCGACAATGTCGGGATTGCGCTGGGCGATGGAGATGTAAGGCAGGTTGCTGGCGAAGACCTTCGCATCAGGGTAGAGGTTGCGGATGATCTGGTTGAGATCGTCGGTCTTTCGTGCCTCCACAATGCGGCCACCTACAGTCTTAGTCATCTCGGCAAACTGCTGATAGGGATTAGCATAGGTGATGCCGTGGAGATCGTCCATGGCAGGCATATCGTATTGCACCTTGGTGTTGGCGCGTAGTTTCTGGAGCAATTCTTCTTTTCTCATTGCTTGTCGTTACTTAGATAACTGTTATTCCGAGTCGTTTGACATCATTGTCAATTATTACAAACCGCTTGACGTCGTCGACTATTTCTTCTTTTTCTGTTGCTCTTTCCACCAACTGTGGAACGACTGGTTGGCAAACTTAGGCTTAGCGTGTCCCAGTCCCCATGGATTGAGGTGGCTGTAGTGGGTGAGTATTTCCGGTACAAAGTTGGCCAATGGTGACAGCTTCAGCGCATCGGTGTAGAGCGTTGGATGGTCGAAGAGCAGTTCCATGCCTTCTGACATGAACTTCTTAAGGTGATCGGCCTTGCCAATGCCGTCGAGACTCTGACGCCAAAGATAGATTTGTGAGCCGGGCTTCACTTCAGCGGGACACACATTGTCGCAGCTTAGGCAGAGCGAACAGGCAGATACATTGTCGCTGTATTGGCGGGCATTAGCCAGCATACCCAAGTCGACACCGATGGGACCAGGTATGAAATAGGTGTAGCTGGCACCGGTAGAGCGGCGGTAGACAGGACATGTGTTCATGCAGGCACCGCAACGGATGCATTTCAGCGTCTCCCAATGTTCGGGGTTGGCTAGTGCGTCGCTGCGCCAGTTGTCAAGAAGTACCACGTGCATTTCAGCACCGGGACGTGCCTGACGGAAGTGCGACGTGAATCCAGTGGTCGGTTGTCCTGTGGCACTGCGGCAGAGCAGACGCTGGAACACAGCCAAACTCTCATAGTCGGGCACGAGTTTCTCAATACCCATTGTCACGATATGCAGTTTTGGCATAGACGTCGTCATGTCGGCATTGCCCTCGTTGGTGCAGACGACGATGTCCCCCGTCTTTGCTACGCCAAAGTTGCAGCCGGTAAGACCGGCGCCAGCTTCCATGAACTCATGGCGCAGACTCTTGCGGGCGCAGTAGGTCAGATAGGTCGGATCGGTATTTCCTTTGTCATTGGAAATGCCTTTAGCCTCAAAGGTCTGTGCCACCTCTTCCTTGGTGATATGCATAGCCGGTACCACGATATGTGCCGGAGCACGGTGCATCAGTTGCAAGATGCGCTCGCCGAGGTCAGTTTCCACCACGTCGATGCCGCGCTGTTCGAGATAGGCGTTGAGTCCGCACTCTTCGGTGAGCATCGACTTCGACTTCACCATCTTCGTCACCTTATGTGATTCGAGGATGCCGTAGACCATCTCGTTGAGTTCGGTGGCGTCTTTTGCCCAGTGTACGATGACGCCACGGCTTTCGAGCTGACTGCTGAACTGCTCCAGATAGTCGGCCAGATGGGTGAGTGTGTGGCGCTTGATGGCCGAGGCGTGGTCGCGCAGACTCTCCCATTCCGGCAGTCCCTTGGCCATCTTGTCACGGCCTTGTCGCAACTGCCAGAAAGTAGCGTCGTGGTGATCGACCTTGTCGCGCTGCTTCAATATTTCGTGTGCTCTTTCTGAATGTATAGTGCTCATAATGCTTAGATTCCGTTAGCTAATATTTGTGCGACATGGATAAACTTGATAGGTTTCTTCTCCCGCCGTGCGATGCCCTCCATGTGCATCAGACAGGATGAGTCGGGACCGGTGATATACTCGGCTCCAGTGGCCATGTGGCGCTCGATCTTGTTCTCACCCATACGCACCGACACGTCTGGCTCCTCCACGGAGAACATGCCGCCGAAGCCACAGCACTCGTCCACGCGCTCCGGCTCTTTGATGGTGATGCCCTCTTTGAGTTGCAGCAGATCGATGATCTTGTTGTATTTCGGAATGTTACGCTCTGACGGTGACGACAGTCCCAGCTCGCGAACGCCGTGGCAACTGTTGTGCACGCTGACTACATGAGGGAAGCTGCCGGGCAGGCTCTTCACCTTCACGATGTCGTGCAGAAACTCCACGATGTCTACGGTATTCTTCGGCGTGACGCATTGGTGGTCTTGAGGCAACAGCCGCGGATAGTTGACGCGCACAAAGGCAGCGCAGGATGCTGACGGGGCGACTACATAGTCGAAGCCAGAAAACATCTCCTCGAAACTGTTGGCAAGGTGCTTGGCCATCGGCTCAAAACCGGCGTTAGCCATCGGCTGACCGCAACAAGTCTGCCGCTCGGGATAGGTCACGTCCAATCCAAGATGGCACAATAGTTTATATGTAGCCTTTCCGACCTCAGGGTACAGAGCGTCTACATAGCAGGGTATAAACAATCCTATTTTCATTTCTCACTTAATTCTAACCCTACAAAATTAATTATTTTTTTCTAACCTACCATTGCTTTGCACAACTTTAACCATATTATTTTTGCATTCTTTATCTGTCTGTGTTTTGATCTTTCTGATTAGCTGCTGTCAAATGTCAGACAGAGTAGTATGAAAGAATGCGAAGAATCTAAATTCCTTATGTTTTTTTCTCAGTTAGGAGATAATTTCGTACTTTTGTATTTCAAATAGAGACATACACTGAATATATGATCGTTTGTATAGCGGAGAAACCGAGCGTAGCAAAAGATATTGCACGTATCTTGGGTGCCAACGTACCCAAGAACGGCTATATGGAAGGCAACGGCTACCAGGTGACTTGGACTTTCGGACATTTGTGCGAGCTGAAGGAACCCAATGACTATCAGGTGAACTGGCGTTTTTGGACGCTGGCCGCACTGCCGATGATTCCGTTGCGCTTTGGCATTAAACTCATTCCGGAGGAAACGATCAAGCGTCAGTTCGACGTGATTGCCTCCTTATATAGCAAGGCCGACGAGATTGTCAACTGTGGTGATGCCGGGCAGGAAGGTGAGCTCATCCAGCGTTGGGTGATGCAACTTGCCGGAGTGAAGTGCCCCGTCAAGCGGTTGTGGATTTCGTCAATGACCGATGAGGCCATCCGCGAGGGCTTCCAAAACTTGAAAGAGCAGAAGGACTACGAAAGTCTTTACATGGCTGGACTGAGCCGGGCCATTGGTGACTGGCTGTTAGGCATGAACTGCACGCGTCTCTATACCTGCATGTACGGCCGCAACCATCAAGTACTATCCATCGGTCGTGTGCAGACGCCGACCTTGGCTTTGATAGTTAACCGCCAGAAGGAAATCGACAATTTCAAGCCGGAGCCCTATTGGGTGCTCTCCACGGTCTATCGCGACACGCTCTTCACGGCCACAGCAGGCAAATTTACCAGTAAGGAAGAAGGTGAACAGGCCTTCTCGCTCATCCAGGATAAGCCTTTTGAAGTCACCGATGTGCAGAAGAAGCAGGGCAAGGAGGCGCCGAGACAGCTCTATGACCTCACCTCGTTGCAGGTCGACTGCAACCGTAAGTTCAGTTTCTCCGCTGAGATGACGCTCAACCTCATACAGGCTCTGTATGAGAAGAAGTTGACTACTTATCCGCGTGTCGATACGCAATATCTGTCAGATGACATCTATCCCAAGTGTCCGGGTATCCTCAATGGTGTCAGTCAGATGACTAAAGCTGGACAGAAACCTTATCTGCAAATCATTAAGGACTTGGCAGCCATCAGCAAGAAATTGCCGAAGTCGAAGCGCGTCTTCGACACTTCCAAAGTCACCGACCACCATGCTATTATCCCCACTGGTCAGGTGCCGGGCGGACTGAGTGATGCCGAGATGAAAGTCTACGACCTCATCGCCCGCCGCTTCATCGCCGTGTTCTATCCCGACTGTAAGTTTGCCACGACCACGGTCAAGGGCAAGGTCGACAAAGTGGAGTTCAAGACCAGCGGCAAGGAGATTCTGTCGCCGGGCTGGCGCGCCGTGTATGCCAAGGACGAATTGGCGCAGACAGCGGAAGACGGTAAACCGTCTGACGAGGAGAAGACGTTACCGGCCTTTGTGAAAGGAGAGTCGGGACCGCATAAGCCTACACTGACAGAAAAGATGACACAGCCGCCGAAACATTATACCGAAGCCTCGCTGCTGCGTGCCATGGAGACTGCCGGCAAGTTTGTCGATGATGAGGAACTGCGTGCGGCAATGAAGGAAAACGGTATTGGACGGCCTTCGTCGCGTGCCGGTATCATCGAGACGCTGTTCAAGCGGCATTATATCCGGCGTGAACGTAAAAATCTTGTAGCTACTCCCACGGGCATCCAACTCATCGACACCATCCACGAGAAGCTGCTCACCAGTTGTGAACTCACGGGTATCTGGGAGAAGAAGCTCCGCGACATTGAGCACCACAAATACTCGCCGCAGCTCTTCATCGACGGACTTAAGGAGCAGGTGACAAAGATCGTGCAGGACGTGCTGCACGACAACAGCAACAGACAGATAGCAAGTGGAGAGCCGGAGCCCGCTCCCAAACCATCCGGACCGAAGAAGGGTGGAGCAGGATCAGCCAAGCAGAGCGCGAAACGGCCGGCTGGTTCACGCAAAAAGGCCGCGCCGTCAGCTACAGTCTCGGCTTCCGCTGTTGCAACTCCCACTTCTGCGCCCGTGCTCACCAAGGGTAAACTCAAAGTCGGTGACCCTTGCCCCAAATGCCATCAAGGCCATATCATTCAGGGACGTACTGCTCTCGGTTGCTCGCGGTGGCGTGAAGGCTGTGACTTCCGCCAGCCGCTGTAAATACTAAATATAAATAGTAGTTGATGTCAATTAAGAATAGTATTGATATCAACATAAAATAGTAGTTGATGTCAATTGTGACATCAACTGACAGCAATCTGATATGAGTGTTGAGGCCAGGCTCCCGCTACTTAGTCTGGCTGCTCAGCTTCTTTTGCTTTGCCAATTCGATCTTATCTCTCATGGCTTGCATGTGATCGAAGGCGCGCTTGCGGGTGGCCGCAATCTGGTAGCGATAGACCATGCATGTGGTGAGGAAATAGACAAAGGCCTGGATCCACAGCGCATGATACTCCACGCTGATGTCCTGCAGCGTGGCCCCCATTGATGATATACGCAGAAATCCTCTGACGCCAAATGTTGAAGGCACAATGCACGCCACTCCCTGCCAAAAGCCGGGGATGTTGGACTGTGGCCAGCTGACACCGGTCATGAACAAGAACGGCACTGAGGTGAAGACCACCAACAGCATCACATTCTCGCGGTATCGCACCATACACGACAGCGTCATCCCGAAGAAGATGCACGCCAGCAGATAGGGCACCATCAGGCCGAGTATCGTCCAAGGTGTCACCAAAGAGATGTAGTGGAACAGGCGCGGCACGACCAGGCTGATGTAAGCCGCCATGACCATATACAACATGAAGTAGCACCACGACTTACCGAGCACGATACGGAAAATGCCATTGTAGTGCTTCGAGATAGGCACAAGGTCCTGATAGCGGTTGTTCTCACGGGCTGTACCGGCAGCGAGTCCGATACCTAAAAGCAGCGTTTGCTGCAAGATAAGCATCAGCACGCCCGGGATGATTGCGTTGCCGTAGCCGTCGGTGACATTGAAGATCGGCACCTCGTCGAAGTCCAGAGGCTTGGTGGTGATCTCGTCGTCGCGGTTGGTGAAGCCGTTGCTTTGCCTGAGCTGTATGCGGCTGTTCATCTCTCCGGCCACAGCCATGGCAGTCTGATAGATCGCCTTGTAGTTGAGCATCAGGCTCATATCGCAATACAGGCCTACCGTGGCCTGCTCGCCACGTCCCAGCCTGCGCTCGAAGTCTTCGGGGAAATAGAGTGCGCCATGCACCTGCTGCTTGCCAATGAGCTCTTTAGCGTCGTCAAGCGAGTTGCACATATACGCCACCTTCACGTCAGAGCCAGCATCGTAGTGACGGATGAACTCACGTGAGGCGGCGGAGTGCGAAAGGTCCACGACAGCCACCGGCACGTCTCTGACCACCTCGTTGTTGTAGATCCACGAATAGAGTAGGGGGTAGAACAGCGGTACGAGGACGCAGAAGATCAGCACACCCTCGTCGGTGATGAGGCCGCGCATCTCCTTCACGCAGATATAGCAGGTGTCAAAGATTCCTTGCTTGACTTGACTGAAAAAGCTCTCGTTTTGCATGGCTTAGGGAATATATACGTATACCAGCATTGCCCTTTTGATATTTCTTATCGTGAAGATGGGCAGCACTGCTATCATCAACAGAAACATGATGTTGAACCAGGCATAGGACAGCGGGTAGCCGTTGAACTCACACATCTGGTACAGCATGAAGTAATGGCGCATCGGGAACATCTGTGCGATGGACTGTATCTCGGGATCCATGGCCGACAGCGGATAGGTGGCACCGGCCACAGAGAAACTCAGTACCGACCACAGCGCACTGATCGAAATGGACATACGCAGGGAGGGCATCAGTCCGAAGGCGAAGATGCCGAATCCCTGACAGGCCAGGACGCTGAGAAGTCCCATCAACAGCAGGGGTACGACACCGCCCGGATGGGGGAAGTCCAGCGTGTGGAAGATGTAGAACTCGAAGCAATACATCATCGTGAGGAAGAGCAGCGTCATCGGCAGCATCTTGCCCGCAATGGCGATGTAGATGTTGTTGCCCGCCATCTTCATCAACTGGCGCGAGCGTTTGAACTTCAACTCAGTGCCGATGGCGTAAGGAGTGAGCAGGAAGATAAAGACCATGAGCACGCCCGGAGCCATGCTGGTGGTCAGATAGATGTTGTAGCTCACCCATGGGTTCTCGATCAGATGGGTGTCTACGGCTATGGGCTGCAGGAATGTGCGCACCTCATCGTCGGTTTTTCCTAATGCCTGCAGCTTGGTCTTGCCGACAGCCGCCGAACCCAGTGTGCAGATCGTCTTTAAGTCTTTAAAGAGCATGTTGCCCGCCACGAGTGTCACATTGCTGTAGTAGAACGAGATCTTAGGCTGAGTGCTTGTCATCAGTCCGCTCGTCGTACCTTTCGGAATATAGAGAAAGGCAAAGATCTCGTTGCGCTGGATGGCCTCGCGGGCTGCGTTGACGTTGGGATAATAGCCGACGACATTCGACGACTGGAAAGCGTCGAGTTGCCGCACCATCGCGCGTGTGGTAGTGGTGTTGTCCTGATCCACGATACCGATCGGCATCTCGGTAGGCTGACCGCCAGCCATCAGCGAGGTGAAGAAGATGATGACGACGATGGGAAAGACCATCGTGCAGAATCCGTAGATGGGATTTCGGCGCATGATCTCCAGCTCCCGCAACGAGATGTGATAGATGCGGGAGAGAACCTCGTGGGGCGACATGCTCTTGGGGCGATAGGAGTTAAGGCTATTTTCTTTCAATCTTTTGCGTTATTTCTTGGTGTTCTTGATGATCAGCGACATGCCGGGGCGCAGTCCGTCGAATTTGTTGACGAAGTGTGCCTTCACCTCGAAGGTTTTCAGGTCGTACTGTCCGTTGCTCTTTGTAGCCTTCCAGACAGCATAAGAGCCCTCGTCCTTGATGTCGTAGACTTTCATCTTTACGTTTTTGTTGAATGCCGGAGAGAAGGCGGTGAACTCGTCGCCAACCTTCAAACCCTTCAACTGGTCCTCACGTACGTTGAAGGTTCCCCACATGTCCGACATGATGTTGATGTTCATGATCGGTGAGCCCATACCCACCAGTTCGCCTACCTTGGGATAGACATCGCTGACTTCGCCCTCCACGGGAGAGATCTGCACAGTCTCTCTGAGGATCGACTTCACGACATCAACAGCGCTCTTGGCGGCCTGAGTGTTCTTGGCAGCAGCGATTTTCTCCTGCTTGCGTGCACCGCTCTTGGCCAACTCATACTGGCTTTGCGCCACCTTCACCTGAGCTTCTGCGGCTTTGAAGGCTGCCAGCGCCTCGTCGCGCTTCTGCGCGCTCATCACGCCCTCGTTGTAGAGGTTCTGCATACGTGTGTAGGTCTTCCTTGCGATGTCCTCAGCAGCCATAGCCTGCTGCACCAGGTCGTAGGCACTCTGTATCTGTTCCTTGCGTGCTCCCTCATCGGTCAGATTGCTGATAGCCTGAGTGGCGCCCTCGGTGGCTTCTGCCACTTTCTGCTGAGCGTTGGCCTCAGGGATCTGCAGGATGGCAAGCGTGTCGCCGACATGGACGTAGTCGCCTTCCTTGACGCGTATCTCCTCGATGCGCGCCGGCAACTTACAACTGACACGATAGTCGCCGACTTCCACCTCGCCTTGGATGATCTCGTCGGTCTTGCCGAAAGCGAAGAAACCGATGACACCTACGATAGCCACTGCTGCTGAGAATCCAAGCACGGCAAGCAGTATGTTGTTATGTTGTGATTTTGCTGACATCTCTTTTATGTTTTTTCTTCTTTGGTTCGTTGATAGCTTATTCGAGGATACCCAATGCTTTCTCCAGGTTCACCTCGCTGACGCGCAGGTCTACCTCCGCATCGATCTTGTCGCTGTGGGCTTTCTGCCAGGCAGTCTGCGCGGCCATGACATCAGTGGAGGGAATGACGCCCTCACGGAATCCCACTTGTGCACAGCGGAGGTTCTCCTCTGCGCTTTTGACATTGTTGTTGGCCATAATCAGACGCTTGTGGGCTTCTTTCACCTTGAAGCGGCTTTGGGTCACCTGCAGGTTGATCTTCTCCTGCACGTCGCTCAGCTCCATGCGTGCCATGCTCGTGGCCGCACGGGAAGCCCGGACCTTGTAGCGGCCCTCAAACCAATTCCATACCGGCATCTGTACGGTCACGCCTACGTTCCACACGCCGGAGAAGCGCTTCTGAAATCCATTGTAGACATTGGGATTGGTGATCATATATCCGCCTGTCAGTGCTACATGAGGCAGGTATTCGGCTTGGATGACCTTAGTGCCTTGCTCGCTCAGGTCCACTGCGTTTTGAAGCAATCTCACCTCGGGACGAGTAGAGAAGGCCGAGTCGGGTTGGAAGTCGGTGAAGTTCACGTTGCTCTTCTCCAGTCCGTTGCCTTCCTCGTCGGCCAGCGTGATCTTGTCGGTCATCGGGATGCCGCAAAGCTGACAGAGCAGCATCTTGGCTAGCGTCACACCATCGTCAACACGGGTGATGTCCATGTCGGCCTCGTTGACCTTCACGTCCACTTTCAGACCGTCGGCCTTGGTAGCCACGCCCTGGCGGATCATCTTCTTGACATCGTCGTCGAGCTTCTTCACCAGGTCGCGATAGCTGTAAGCCAGTTTCTGCTTATGCTTGAGAGAGACTACAGTCCAGTATGCTTTGTCGATATCATAGATTGTACTCTGTGTCTTCAGGCTCAAATCGTTATCGGCCATCTCCTCCGTGATGTCGGCAATGGCGTTGGCAGCCTTGATGGCACCACCCATGAAGATCGGCTGGCGCAGGATGACGGCACCGCCAAAAACGTTTTTCGTGTCGGTGCGGAAGGCATCAACGATTTGCTGGCCCAATGTGTTGCCAATGCCGGCAGCGTACTGTCCGATGGGAGCACCGGCTTGTTGCATCATTGCGCCAATCTGTTGGGCCTGTTCCATGCTGATGGCACCTTGCTTCACCAGCTCGGTCATCTTCTCTGAAATGCCTTTTTGCAAGTCTCCGCTGACCTGAGTGCCGAGGTTGGTGCCCATGTTGTTGAGCAGGTTCTTCTGCTTGTTGCTCAGCAGGTTGATGTCGCGGCTGGTGAATTCATAGCCGGCCAGAACATCCACCTTTGGCAGGTATTTTGTGCGTGCTGCCTTGCGGGTGTTCATTGCTACCTCCTTGCTCAGACGTGAGACATTGATCTGTTTGTTGTTGCGCAGGGCAAGCGCCCGGCAACTGTCCAGTGTCAGCACAGTCTGTCCGTGGACAGCCAATACGCATCCTGAAAGTAAAATGGCGAAAGTGAACTTTCTCATATTTGTTTACTGACGTTTATCCGTGTCTTTGTTCGGACCGTGAAGTCCTTATTCGAGGGTGAAGCTGCGCGAGCCGATCATGTTGCCGTCGGCGAAGATGCTCACGCGGTAGGTGCCGCCTTCCAGCGCCTGCCCGATGTTGTAGAAGAGGGTGACAGGTGTCTCGTTGCCATTATATTCCACCGTGCGCTTCATGGTGCAGGGGAGCGTCCGGTTTTCATAGTTAAACGAGCCGCCGCCCGATAGCAGAGTGCCTGTCGGCGTGTTGATGCAGACATAGACGGTCTTCATGCCGCTGGCTGCCGTGACGTTCTTTGCGATTGCAAAGGAAACCTGCAGGGCCTTGGCCTTTTTGATCTTTTTCGTAGCTTTGCCACGCTTGCTCATGGCCGTAAGGTTGATGCCTGTTGCGTCCAGCTGTGCGGCGATGGCGACTTTCTCGGCCAGTCCGGCTTTCTCGCTGTTGAGTCCGGCAATCTGCTGGGTAGCCTGATCATATTGTCCTCTTATTCGTGTATTTTCCGCCGTGAGATGCTCATTGGCGCGGTTGAGCGAGTCGATCTGGATGACATAGCTGCGCAGCACGGCTCTAACCGTAGCCAGCTCGCGCTTGAGTCTTGCGATCTCGCGGGCATCCGTACTCTTGGTGTTGCGCAGTTCCTGCAATAGCTTTTGCGTGCGCTCCTGCTCGTGGGTCAATTGGGCGATGATGGAGTCGTTGTTGATTTGGGTCTTCATCTCGCCGTATTGATTCGCGAATTGCTGGTATTCATTCTCCATCTCCTTTTTGTCAAGGTCGGCGAGCTGCACCATCTCCTTGTTCTCCTCCTTCTGCTTGTTCAGACTGGTATAGAGCCAGGCAATGCCTCCCAATAGCAATAATACGACTATGACGAGCGGAATGATGATCTTTTTCATGTTCTTTGTTGTCCTTTTAGATAATGAGTTATAAAGAGGTGGATGATGAAATCTTATCCACGTCTTATAGATGATATAATCACATGCAAATTTAGCCTATTTATCTTAAACAGCAAAGTCTTTTCAGTCGCTTAAGCCTTTTAAATCTTAAAATTTAGTATTTTTGAGGAAAAAACGACCAAAATTAAACAAGGATTGTGTAATTTTACCCCTGTGTAATCAGATTTCTAATTAGTGACTATGAAAATAAATGCATTGTTATTGACGCTCATGCTTTTCGCGGTCTCCGCGACATGGGCACAGAGAGAGGCTCAGGCTGATACCGTGCGCCATCAGGTGATGTTGCAGACAACAAAGGGCAACATCGTCGTGGAACTCTACAACGAGACACCACGCCACCGCGACAATTTCCTCAAGGTGGTGCGCTCGGGCTATTACAATGGCATCCTCTTCCATCGGGTCATTGCCGACTTCATGATTCAGGCGGGCGACTCTACCTCACGTCACGCCAAACCGGGCGCACAGTTGGGCGATTACGATTTGAACTATACTGTGCCCGCTGAGTTCCGTTTTCCTCAGTATTTCCACAAGCGTGGAGCGCTTGCTGCCGCAAGAGAGCCCGACAGCGTCAATCCGCAGCGGGCGTCTGGCGGAGCACATTTCTATATTGTGTGGGGACGGACCTATTCCGATGCCTCGCTTGACCGCATTCAGCATAAGACCGACTCGCTGACACAGGGTGCCGTGAAGTTCACACCGGAGATCCGGGAGTATTACAAGACTGTCGGCGGTACGCCCCATCTCGATGGCATGTACACCGTCTTCGGCCAGGTGATTCAGGGACTGGATGTGGTGGATGCCATCGATCATGTGGCTACCGACGAGAACGACCGGCCGCTGGAGGACGTGAGAATCATCAAAGCATCGGTCATTAAGTGAGCTAAACTATGATTACTTATGATTACTTATGAAAAGTTGTTATTATTTGTTGCTATAGCCTTCGCTCTTCAGGAAAATTCATTATATTTGCAGTAACCATACGCTAAAAGGCTCAAAATGACATGAAACAGCTTCGTCAAGGTTTCTTTGTGCAGATGATCGTCATCTTGCTTTGGCTCTTCGCACTGCCCGTCTCGGCTAAGGTGTGGACAGCTGATGATGTGCCGATGGTGCACCTGCAGGATCGCAACCGCTATGTCTGCGACCCGGAGGGGCTCATGTCGCCTTCCATGCGCGACTCGGCTGATGTCTGCTTCCGTCGCTTGCAGACGGAATGCGGCATTCAGACGGTCTTCGTGGTGGTGGGACATGTCAAGGACGCAGACTGTTTCCGTATGGCGGAGGACATCGGTAACCATTATGGAGTGGGGACGAAGAAGGACCGGCGCGGCTTGGTCATCGTCCTGGCTGTGGGCGACCGGCGCTATTTCATTGCACCGGGTAAGGGCCTTGAAGCTGATCTGACCGATGTCGAGTGCGATGACATTGCACAGCAGTGCATCGTCAAGAATATGAAAGTCAACGACATCGATGCCGCCGTCTTCTCTACGGCACAAGCTCTCTACAGTAAGTTCAAAACGGGAAAGGCCGTCGTCGATGGCGAGGAAATCGGCTCCGACGACGATGAGGATTCTTGGGTCACGATCCTTATATTTCTGCTGGTCTGTTTTGGCTACCCGGCCTATCAGCTTATCCTCCTGTTGCTTACGAAACTGGGCTGGTATCATCCTAAGAAGAAACGCCGTCGCCGCCATGACGACGACGACTGGTTCCCACCCTTCATCTTCGGTGGTGGTGGCGGCTTCGGCGGTGGATCCGGCGGAGGCTTCAGCGGTGGCAGCTTTGGAGGAGGCAGCTTTGGCGGAGGAGGAGCCGGAGGTGGATGGTAATATCGTCGTGAAAATTATAACTAAATCGTATCAATATGAAGAAAAGTAATGTGATCATGCTCATCATCATTGCGGTGATAGTATTGTTTGGTATAGGTGCTTGCGGTGCTTATAATGGTATGGTCGAGAAACAGGAAACCGCTACTACGGCGTTGGCCGACGTGCAGGCTACTTATCAGCGACGTGCCGATCTCATCCCTAATCTTGCCAAGACGGTACAGGCATACGCCAAGCATGAGCGTCAGACTTTTGAAGAGGTCACCAAGGCAAGAGCTTCCGTGGGACAGATGAAACTCGATGCCAGCAATCTCACACCAGAGAAACTCAAACAGTTCGATGCTGCGCAGGGCCAACTTTCACAGGCTCTCGGCAAACTCATGGTGGTTGCTGAACGCTATCCTGAACTGAAGGCCAATCAAAATTTCCATAGTCTACAGATACAACTGGAGGGGACGGAGAATCGTATCAATGAGGCACGGCAGAAATACAACGACGCTGTGCAAGACTATAATCAGGATGTGCGTACATTCCCCAATGTGATCTTCGCCGGCATGTTCGGCTTCGAGCGCATGGAGAAGTTCCAGGCAGCCGCAGGGGCAGAGAAGGCTCCTGAACTCAACTTCAACGAGTGATCATCTCACCTCCCTCCAAATTATTTCTACAAAAGTCTGTTCGCTTCAACTCGCAATCTACAGAGTGGCGAACAGACTTTTTCGTTTTTCTAGCCTCTACTTCCTGCGCTTTATCCATTCAAACACAGTTTCTGATTCTGTCAATAATAGATTTTGGCCCCATCATTTTGCGTGCTCGAAATCATCACAAACAATTTCTGATGGCCAATACAAGCGTTTCTGTTGCTCTTCGTGCGGGCTTTTCTTCGAAACATTTACTTTGTCTTTTTTTAAATAAGGTTGACACCTAAAGTCAGCAATGATGGAAAAAACAGAAAGTATGCTCCAGACTTCATTGGAGCGCATTCGACTTCAGCAGGAGGTTTACGACCTTTATAGGGTACAG